>Ga0137380_10002622_pt1 | contig 15344 bp, 11 predicted proteins | sample SagtaG_17_FD_104809 | JGI IMG/M metagenome (GOLD analysis project Ga0137380, IMG submission 104809) | Vadose zone soil microbial communities from Sagehorn Ranch, Mendocino, California, USA - Sage2_L_100_16 metaG | ecosystem: Environmental > Terrestrial > Soil > Vadose zone | place: USA...
TCACCCACTTCTATCTCGCCGCCGACCTGGTGCGGCACCCGCTGCCGCTCGGCGACGGCACGGTCGCGCTGCCGCAGGGGCCCGGCCTCGGCGTCGAGGTGGACGAGGCGGCAGTGGAGCGATTGCGAGTGGGATAGCCGTTCCCCGGATGCGGCGCAGCATGCAGCGTAGCGGAATGGTGCGCCGCTGACCCCGGGTCTGCGGCGCAGCACTGCGTGCTGCGCCGCGCCCGGGGAAGGCTTCAAGTGTGCTTTCCGGGGTTGAGCGGACGGGCGGCAGACACCCGCCCGATCTGCGGACGCCTCCAACCGCCGCAGCGTCCGGTCGACCGGCGCTTGGGTTGTAGTCTACGAAGGTCGGATATCCACATGAAGGCCGCAACCGAGAAAGGGATAAGCCATGGCGCCACAGCAACCTGCATCAGCGCGTGATCAAGTCCGCAACGTCGTCCCGGCCCTCGTCGATCTCAGCGAACGGGTGCTGTTCGGCGAGGTATGGGAGCGCCCCGGCCTGTCCAAGCGCGACCGCAGCCTGATCACATGCGCCACCCTGATCGCGCTCGGCCGCGAGAAGCAACTGGTCGGCCACCTGCAACGCGCGCTCGACAACGGGCTCAAACAAAGCGAACTGAGCGAAGTCATTACCCATCTCGCGTTCTACGCCGGCTGGCCGGCGGCGATGACCGCGGCGCTCGTCGCCAAACAGGTGTTCGAAGGCCGCTAGCGGAACACGGTCATGCCAAGGCATTTCGGCATCCTGATCCCGTCCACCAACACCACCTGCGAGATCGAGTTCTGTCGCTTGGCGCCGGAATTGCAGGTGCACACCGGGCGCCTCGGCAAGGACGGCAATACGCCGTTCTGCCCGAGCCTCGAGGCCGATGTGGCCTATCAGGCGAAATTGCTCGGGCACGCGCGCGTGGAAGTGATCGCGCTGGCCCAGACTTCGGCCAGCCTCTTTGCCGATGACTACGACGCCGTGACGGTCAAGCGCATGACGGAGGCGTCCGGCGTACCCTCACTCACCTCCGCGCAGGCCATCGGCCGTGCCCTGCGCGCGTTGGCTGCGTCACGGATCGCATTGGCGACGCCGTATGCGCCGGACGTCATCGAGCGTGCCAAGCGCTACTACGACAGCAAATATGGAATTGCCGTCGTTGCCGCGGAAAGCCTCGGCGCCACCGACTCCTACGCGATCGGCAAGATGGACGCCGGCTTGGCGCAGGCGGCGTTTGCCCGGATCGATCGCCCCGATATCGATGCGCTGGTCGTGCCGGGAGGCAACTTCCCCACCCTGGACTGGATCGAGCCGTGGGAGCGGCAGTTCAACAAGCCGGTGATCACCACCAATCAGGCGGCGCTGTGGGCTGTCCTGCAGGCGATGAGGATCGACACGCCGCTGCTCGGGTGGGGGCGGCTCTTGTCGCGGATGCCCGCCGGCTGAGGCGACCGTTGACCGAGCACGCGGCGGCCGATGATCAAGACGAGGTCGTCAGCATTGGCGGCACACTCCCTACGAACTTCGGAATCGGGACACCAGCTCGACGACGGCTTGCGCGGGCCGGCGATCCTTCAGGCTGCTAACATCTGACGAGGCAAAACTCCGTGACATTGCGAGATAAGACTGCCGTCGGCATGTCGTTGCCGCACCGTTCGCCTGATCCGTTGGCGTTGAATACGATAGGAGCCGTAGCGCGCCGCGCCGAGGAATTGGGCTTCCGGGATCTGTGGGTCACCGAGAATACCGTCGACGAGGGCACCTGCCTCGATCCTGTTGTGGCGTTGACCTATGCCGCCTCGATCACCCGGCGGATCGGGGTCGGTTGTGCGGTGGTCGTGCTGCCGATCCATCACCCGCTGGTGGTGGCGAACCAGTGGGCGACCCTCGATTTCGTCAGCGGCGGACGGGCGATCCTGGGTGTCGGGCTTGGCAGCGCACGCCACTACCGGGATTTCCAGGTTCCCGTGGCGCAGCGCGTGCGCCGCTTCCGTGAGGAAGTGGAGCTGATCAAGGCGCTGTGGTCCGAGGAGAGGGTCACCTACCGCGGGCAAATCTACCAGGTAGAGAACGTCAGATTGGCCACGCGGCCGGTGCGCAAGCCGCGCCCGCCTTTGTGGATGGGCGTCGGCCACCCGGATGCAATACGTCGGGCGGCTTCGCTCGCCGACGGCTGGATGGGTTCGGGCGGATCGAGCATTGCCGAGTTCAAGGCCTCGGTGCCGATTCTCAAGCAGGCCTTGGAGGCGGCCGGCCGCGATCCCACGACGTTTCCCATATCCAAGCGCGTGTTCATGGCCGTCGACGAGCGGCCGGCCGTGGCGCGTCGCGAGCTCGAGCGCTGGTTCACAGAGGTCTACCACAATCCGCCCGGCACGGACGCTTCGGGCATCCACGGCACGCCCGAGCACGTGCGCGAGCGGCTCGAGGACTTGGTGGCCGCCGGCGCGAACCACTTGCTGTTGAACCCGATCTCCCGCCATGCTGAGCAATTGGAGGCGGTGGCGGAGCTCGCCGGCCTCAAATAGCTGTGTACGATTCCCGATGTGCTAGGCGTTGCACGAGCCCAAGCGCGAGATGCGCCCACGGTCGGCACGATGCGTTCCGCGCTGCGTCGCCTCTTGCGGGATGCTCATCCACCGCGAACGTAGCGGCGCGTCAGGATGCGGATGCGGTCGCGGAAATGCGGGCGCGCCCGGGCGCTCCACGGCGTATCGACAGCAGCCTTCCACGCCGCGCTCCCTGCCACGTCCGGTGACTCGAGGTGATAGGTCGCGACGTAGCGATGCGTGCCTCCATTAGCCTCCGTCGACCGGTAGCGCCGGGCAGCCAAGGTGCCTGGAACCCGGGCGAGCGCGGGGAGGTGCTCCTCGTCGTACCACGCGTTGAAATCGTCCTCCGCCTCAGGCGCGACGTTCATCGCATTCAGCAGCAGCGCTCGGGCTCCCTCCGGCGCCGCTGCGTCACCGGGCGCGATCTGCGTGCCCTCGAACCGCAGCAACCGTTTGCACATGCCGGTCACGCGCTTCGACCAGACCGACAGGTTGCCGTAGGCGATGGATGCGTAGGCCTTGCTGCGCAGCACATCGACCGAGTCGAGATCGTAGGTGGCCACTGACAGGGTCGGCTGCTCGTCGCCGATCCAACGTTCACAGGCGCCGAACCCCGGAACAGCCTGGCGCTCGGGAATGTGCTCCAGATCGTACCAATCATGGAACTCGTCAGTATGCGCGGTCGAGAAATCGAACGCGGCGACCAGCAGACCCCTACCCATGGCGCTCTCCCATTGCATGATCCCGAAAGAGCCTGCCCCGGACCCCGGATCAGGTCCAGGGCAGGCTCTGATCCGGGGTTGGTACCGGTTTCCCGCCTGCGCGAAGCCCTTCGCGCAATTCGTCGTTTGGGTTGACGCTTTGGCGGGCGAAGCCAGGTCGGAATAGATCATGCACGAACTCGCCGGCCTCAAATAGCTGTACTATTCGTTGGAGTCAGGCAGCGTTGTGGGCGATCCTGCAGGCGATGAGGATCAACACGCCGCTGCCCGGGTGGGGGCGGCTGCTGTCGCGGATGCCCGCCTGCCGAGGCGACGGTTGACCTCGCGCCATGCCGTAAGGCTTCTGGCGGGGCAGAACTGGTGCTCATGTCGTGTTCTCGCGATGAGCTGTGCCGGCTGACGGCAACCGAAGCGGTGCTGCGCCTGAGCGCTAAGGAGATCACGCCGCTCGACCTGATCGACGCCGCGGCGCGTCGGATCGCGGAAGTCGAGCCGGCGATCAATGCGCCGCCGACGTTGTGCATCGAACGCGCGCGGGCGCATGCCGAAAGGCTGATGCGCGGCGAAGGCCGCGAGGCCGAGGCGGAGCCCGGCTGGCTGTGCGGCCTGCCGGTCGCCATCAAGGATCTCGCCGATGTCGCCGGGGTGCGCACGACCTATGGCTCGCCGATCTTCCGCCACCACGTGCCGACGACCTCGCACCCGGTGGTGGAGCGGATCGAGCGCAAGGGCGGCATCGTCATCGCCAAGTCGAACACGCCGGAATTCGGCGCCGGCGGCTCGACCTTCAACGAGGTGTTCGGCCGCACCCGCAATCCGTGGAACACGGCGCTGACCTCGGGCGGCTCGACCGGCGGCGGTGCCGCTGCGCTCGCTGCCGGCGAGATATGGCTCGCACACGGCTCCGACCATGGCGGAAGCCTGCGTCGCCCCGCCACCTACTGCTCGCTCGTCGGCTTGCGGCCGTCGCCCGGCCGGGTCACGCGCGGTACCTCCAACAATCTGTTCTCGCCGCTCTCGGTCCAGGGGCCGATGGCACGCACCGTCGCCGATGTGGCGCTGTTTCTCGACGCCATGGCGGGCCAGTGCCGGCGCGATCCTCTGACCTTCGAGGCGCCGCATCGATCGTTCGTCGCCGCGGTGGCCAGCCCGATTGCGCCGAAGCGCGTCGCCTACACGGCCGATTTCGGCGGCAAGGTGCCGGTCGATCGCGAGACGCGAAACATCTGTGCCGAGGCGGCGCGCCGCTTCGAGGAGCTGGGCTCGGTCGTCGAGGAGGCCGCGCCCGATCTCGGCGACATCGAGCAGGCGTTTCTCGCCCTGCGGTCGCAGCATTTCGTGGTCGATCGGGAGCTGATGCTCGCAACCCACCGCGACCAGATCAAGCCGGATATCATCTGGAACACCGAGCGCGGCCTGCGGCAGTCGCCGAGCGAGCTCGCCGCCGCCGAGCGTGAGCGTACCGCCCTGTTCCGGCGCGCCGCCGAGTTCTTCAACAACTATGATCTTCTCGTGTCGCCGGGAGCCTCGACGCCTGCTTTCGATGTGGAGCTGCGGATGCCCGCAACGGTCGACGGCAAGAAACTCGAGACCTATCTGGGAGCCTCCCTGATCACCGCGGCAACCACCATGATGGCTTTGCCGTCGATTGCCGTGCCGTGCGGTTTCGATCGATATGGCCGCCCGGTCGGCTTGCAGATGGTCGGCCCCCACCGTGGCGAGGCAGAGCTGCTGCAGGCGGCGGTCCTCTTCGAGCAGGCGATGGGGCTCTCCTCTCTGGTCCCCATCGATCCCCGACCCGGCGCCGTGCCGCCGACTGGCTGACGGTCGAGAGAATGTGGACCCCGGGTCTGCAGCGCACCGCTGCGCGATGCGCAGCGCCCGGGGAGAGCCTCACATATGCGAGTACATCACCTTCCCGGGGACCGGCAGCTCGGCGGCGAGGATGGAGCCGGTGTCGGACTCGGTGATGTAGAGCGTGCGGTTGCCGGGCCCGCCATAGGCGATGTTGGTCATGTGATCGCCGACGCACGCCTCGATCAGGTGGGTGGGCACGCCGTGGGGATTGAAGCGCCACAGACCGATGCCGAGATGGCAGACGATGAGCCCGTCCTCCTGATCGAGCGCCATCCCGTCCGGCCCGCCGTGGCCGCCGGACAGCTGGATGAAGGTGCCGACCTTGGAGAAGGTGCCGTCGCTCAGGATCGGGCAGCGCCACACCGCGTTCTGCCGCGTCACCGCCAGGAACAGCCGGTTCTCCTTCATGTTGAGCACGAGGCCGTTCGGGCTCGGCACGGTCGAGATCATCAGATCGAGCCGGCCGTCCGGCCGCAGGCGAAAGACGCGCCCGGTCGGATCGTGCAGGCCGGTCTGGCCCTGGTCGGTGAACCAGCATGAGCCGTCGGCGCCGAACACGAGGTCGTTGACGCCCTTCAGACCCTCGCTGTGGCGCGTCGTCGCCACCGGCTCGACGGTGCCGCGCCGGGGGTCGAGCTGCATCAGGCCGTTCTTGTAGTCGCAGATGAAGATGCGGCCGTCCTTGTGGATCTTCAGCCCGTTGGGCCAGCCGTCATATTGGCAGACGAGATCGCACTCGCCCTGGGGCGAGAGGCGAAAGATGCGGCCGAACGGAATGTCGACGAAGTAGAGATTGCCGGCGCCGTCGAACGAAGGGCCCTCGAGGAAGCTGTCGAGCTCCTCCTGGCCAATCCGATTCACCTCGGACCATGCGGTGCGGGTCTTCTTGCGGAACTTGTCCGGCAGGCGGAAGTGCACGCGCGTCTTCACGCGCTCGAACGGGTTGAGATTGAACATCGCAGGTCCTTGGACGCCTTTGTAGCCCGGATGGAGCGGAGCGAAATCCGGGGCGGTTCTCTTTGACCTCCCGCTTGCGGGGGAGGACGGCGCGCGCAGCGCGCCGGGAGGGGGTAAGTCATCGCCCGCGTTTGCGGCACGCGCCCCCTCCCTCACCCTCCCCCGCAAGCGGGGGAGGGAAAACCTCCCGCGCTGGCGGCGACGGCGAGGCGGTTGTCGCCCGCGCGCAGCGGCAGGTCGATCGGCTCGTTGCGGTCGGCGGACATGTCGGCGGCGATATAGACCTCCATCACCTGGCGGGCTTCCTCGGGCGTCACCAGCACCGGCCGGTCGAGGGCGACGGCGGCGGCGAAGTGGTCGGTCTCGAGCGCCATCGGGCCGGCAAAGACGTGCCCGACCTGCTCGCCCGGCATGGTCGACATCGGGTGCACCAAGCCGCCCTGCATGGTCATCAGCGCCACGTCGGTGCGGCTGTCGTCGATGAACAGCGCGCCCTCGGTGCCGACGAACTCGATCCAGGTGCGCGAGTAGTTCGGGTAGCCGGGCGGCAGGATCCAGCCCGCCCCGATGGTGAAGATCACGCCGTTGTCCATGGTCACGGTGATGAGCGAGGAATCCGGCGTGTTGTTCTTGTGGCGGTTCACCATCGACACCGACTGGCAATAGACGCGCACCGGCTTCGCCGGCGCAAGGCACCACATCACCCAGTCGATGTCGTGGGTCGCCTCCATGGCGGCGGGCGAGAGGCGCGTGCGCGTGTTGATCTTGTTGCCGAGGTTGCGGCTGAGATGCCGGCTCACCAGGGCGTTGACCGGCTCGCCGATGGTGCCGTCGTCGACGCACTTCTTGACGTAGGCCTGCTTGGGATTGAAGCGCTGCGAATAGCCGATGGTGAATTTCAGCCTGCCCTTGCGTGCGATGTCGACAAGCTCGTCCGCCTCCTTGAGCTCCATCGCGATCGGCTTTTCGAGAAAGACGTGCTTGCCGGCGAGCAGGCATTCGCGCGCCATCGGATAATGGGTGGTCTCGGGGGTGGCGGAGATGTAGACCGCGTCGATCTCCTCGACGTCGAGAAGCTCGCGCCATTCGGGCGTTGCCTTGCGCGGCTTGACGGCGGCGGCCACCTCGGCGAGTCGCTCCGGCCTGACCTCGGCGATGTAGAGGCCGTCGACCAGGGGATTGGCCGCGCATGCGTCGGCGCGGATGCCCCCGCACCAGCCGGTGCCGATGATCCCGACATTGATTCGACGCATGAATTTTTCCCCCGGCGCGCCGGCGGAGCGTTGTCCGGAAAGGCCTGCCCACGCCTGATCCGGGCGGGCTGCCGGCTGTCTAGCCCATCGGCGCTCGGGCGAGCAAGGTCGGTCCGGCGCGGCACGGCCGGGGTGAAATCCCCGCACACGACGAAATGCCGCATTGGCCGGATTTTATTGCCGGCCCGTCAATTTTGATCTTGGTCAAGGTTCGGCGCCCCCCAGCACGCCAATGTGATCTCGACAAACCGATGGTCACGCCGCTAAATTTCCACGCTCCAGCGGCCGAACGGGGGTCGGCGCCAATGACCTATGACGACTTCTTCGCCGACGCGATCGCCCGCCTCAAGGACGAGCGGCGCTACCGCGTGTTCGCCGATCTCGAGCGGATCGCCGGGCGCTTCCCGCACGCGGTCTGGCATTCTCCCGCCGGCCGGCGCGAGGTCGTGATCTGGTGTTCCAACGATTATCTCGGCATGGGCCAGCACCCGAAGGTGATCGGCGCCATGGTCGAGACCGCGACCCGCATGGGCGCCGGGGCGGGCGGGACCCGCAACATTTCCGGGACCAACCATCCGCTGGTCGAGCTGGAGCGCGAGCTGGCCGACCTGCACGGCAAGGAAGCGGCGCTGGTCTTCACCTCGGGCTACGTCTCCAACGAGACCGGCATCGCCACCATCGCCAACCTGATGCCGGACTGCCTGATCCTGTCCGACGCGTTCAACCACAATTCGATGATCGAGGGCGTGCGCCGCTCGGGCTCGCAGAAGAAGATCTGGCGGCATAACGACGTCGATCACCTCGAGGAGCTGTTGCGGGCGGAGCCGCTCGAGCGGCCGAAGCTGATCGTGCTCGAGAGCCTTTATTCCATGGACGGCGACGTCGCGCCGATCAGCCACATCTGCGACCTCGCCGGGCGCTACGGCGCCATGACCTACGTGGACGAGGTGCACGCGGTGGGCATGTACGGGCCGGCGGGAGCGGGCGTCGTCGCGCGCGAAGGCGCGATGGGGCGCGTCGACGTGATCGAGGGCACGCTCGCCAAGGCCTTCGGCTGCCTGGGCGGCTATATCGCCGGCAGCGCCAACCTGATCGATGCGGTGCGCTCCTATGCGCACGGCTTCATCTTCACCACCGCGCTGCCGCCGGCGATCTGCGCGGCCGCCATCGCGGCGATCCGCCACCTGCGGACCTCGCAATGGGAGCGCGACCGCCAGCAGGACCGCGCCGCGCGGGTCAAGGCGGTGCTCAACGCGGCGGGCCTGCCGGTAAAGGCGAGCGAGACGCACATCGTGCCGGTCATCGTCGGCGATCCGGAGAAGTGCAAGCAGGCGTCCGACCTCCTGCTCGAAAACCACGGCATCTACATCCAGCCGATCAACTATCCGACGGTTGCCAAGGGCACCGAGCGCCTGCGCATCACGCCTTCGCCCTATCACGACGATCACCTGATCGACCGCCTGGCCGAGGCGCTGGTCGACGTGTGGGAACGCCTGGGCCTGCCGCTCAGGAACCGGGCGCTGGCGGCGGAGTAGCGTCGGCGGGCTTTGCTTTCGCTTCAGCCGTTCTTTGATCGGACAAACTCTTCGGGCTCGCGCCGCGCCGGCGGATGGCGTGCACCACGATCGGCATCATCAGCGACACGAAGATCAGCCGGGCGATGTGGTGGGTGCCTACGTACGCCGGATCGAGATTGAGCGCGAAGGCGAGCGTGCTCATCGCCTCGAGCGCGCCCGGCGCATAGGCGATCACCACGTCGCCGACCGGCAGCGCCAGCAGGAACGCGGCCGCGACCGCAAAGGCCGACGACACCGTCGTCCCCACGAACAGCGCACCCAGGCCCACCATGATGAGGCGCCGCAACAGCCAGATGTCGGTGCCGGCGAACCGCGCGCCGATGATCGAGCCCATCACCACGAACGACGCGATGGCGAGCGAGGGCGGCAGGTTGACCTTCACCAGCCCGATGCCGTGCAGCAGCCCGGACACCGCCATGGCGCCGACCAGAAGGCCGCCCGGCACGCGCACCCAATAGGCCGCGACGGCGCCGAGGGTGGCGGCGACGATGAGCCCGGCCAGCTCGCCGAACGACGCGGCCGTCTCGACCGCGGCACCCGGCGGCCGGCCACCGGTGACGCCGAAGCCGGCAACCACGAGCGGCAATCCGGCGGTCAGCACGAGGACGCGCACCGACTGCACCATCGCGACCGAGCGCAGGTCGGCACCGGTTTCCGACGCCAGCGCCAGCGCCTGCGACAGGCCGCCCGGCGCCGAGGCGAACAGCGCGGAGAGCGTGTCCCAGCGATGCACCTGATGCAGATAGACGACGACCGCGAGGCTGTTGCAGGCCATGGCGAGGGCGAGCACCAGCAGGCTCGCCGGCCACGACGATATGCGCGCGACGGTGTCGGGCGTCACCGCGGCACCGAGCGAGATGCCGAGCGCCACATAAGCCGCCTGGGCGAGCCGATTGGGGAGCAGGACCGGGCGCCGGGCGATCGCCGCGGCGGCGACCGCGATCATCGCGCCCGACAGCCAGCCGGCGGGAAATTTTGCCAGCCCGAGCGCCGCCCCGCCGGCCGCGCCGATGATCAAGGTTTCGGCAAGGCGAATGAGGCCATCGCGCAGCGACGCGGCAGCGGCCATGTCAGGCCCGCGCGGCGAGGCTCGCCACGAGCCGCTGCATGGCGCCCTCGAGCTGCTCGGCGTTGCGGGCAAAGCACAGGCGCAGCCAGCCTTGCCACGTGGGCCCGAAGGCGGTGCCGGGAGCAAGCCCCACCCCCGCCTCGTCGATCAGCCGCAGCGCCAGGCGCCGCGTGTCGCTCTCGCCCTCGACGGCGAAGAACACGTAGAACGCGCCGTGCGGCAACGCGAACCGGCACCGGCCGACCGAGCCGAGCGCGCCGCACACGATGGCGCGGCCGCGGCGTGCCCGCGCGATCTGATGCTGGACGAAGCTTTCCCCGCGCTCGATCGCCGTCACCGCGGCGCGCTGCATGAACTGGGCAACGCCCGAGGTCGAATACTGGATCAAATTCTCGACCACCTGGCCGAGCGCCGGATTGGCCATGATCCAGCCGATGCGCCAGCCGGTCATCGCCCAGTTCTTGGAAAACGTGTTGACGAAGACGACGCGATCCTCGCCCTCCATCACGTCGAGGAAGGAGGGCGCGCGCCCGCCCTCGCCGTACCAGAAGCGGCCGTAGGTCTCATCGGCGATGACCCACAGGCCGTGCCGGCGCGCGAGCGCCAGCAGAGCGGCCAGCTCCTCGCGCGTCGCGGTCCAGCCGGTCGGATTCGACGGCGACACCACGAACAGCGCGCGCGTGCGTGGGCCGGCCGCGCGCTCCAGGCGCTCGAGATCGAGCGTCCAGCCGGCATTTCCGAACCGCATCGGCACCTCGACCGGCTTCGCCCCGATGACGCCCGCGGCCGCAGCCGCGTTCGGCCAGGTCGGGGTCGGGATCAGCACCTCGTCGCCAGCGCCGGCCGTCATGGCGAGCGCGATCTGGATCGCCTGCATGCCCGAGCCGGTGATGAAGAACTCGTCCGCCGAGAACTCGCGCCCATAGAGCCGGCCGTGATAGCGCGCGAGCGCCTCGCGCAGTTCCGGAATGCCGCGCTGCCAGGTGTAGAAAGTCTCGCCGGCGGCGAGCGAGCGCGTCGCCGCCTCGCTGATGAAGGACGGCGTCGGCAGGTCCCCCTCGCCCGCCCACAGGGGAATGAGGCCCTCGCGCAGGCGGCCGTAGTTCATCACCTCGACGATGCCGCTCTCCGGCGCCGCCCGCGCTTCGGCACGCAGGTCTGCGAGCAGGGTCGCCTGTTCGTTCGGCTGCACGGCCGGCATGCTCATGCGCTCCTCCGCGTCCTTTATCGACATCGTATAGCAGCCCCGCCGTCAATAACTCCACGTCCCTCATGCTGAGGAGGCCCGCGTAGCGGGCCGTCTCGAAGCACGCGCCAGCAACAGTGCGTGCTTCGAGACACCCGCCTTCGGCGGGCTCCTCAGCATGAGGAGGAAGATAGCCGCCTATGCAGGCCTGCGCGCCAGCAAGTCGCGGATTTCGGTGAGCAGCTTTTCCTGGGGCGACGGCGGGGCCGGCTTCGCCTCCTCGCGCCGTTGCAGGCGGTTCATGCCCTTGACGGCGAGGAACAGCACCCAGGCGATGATGGTGAAATTGATCACCACGGTGACGAAATTGCCCCACGCCAGCACGGCGCCCTGTTTCTTGGCATCGGCGAGCGCCGTGGCCGTCACCGACTTCGCCAGGGCAACGAAGTGGTTGGTGAAGTCGAGGCCGCCAGTGACGGCGCCCACCGCCGGCATGATGATGTCGCCGACCATCGACTCCACGATCTTGCCGAACGCCGCCCCGATGATCACACCGATCGCGAGATCGACCACGCTTCCCTTCATGGCGAATTTCTTGAATTCCTCGAGCATCATCGCCTCCTCGCGCCGCGACTTGGATTAGTGTAATCAATACAGGGGCCTGCGGTTCCGCCCATCCCGCGCGGGCGGCCGCCGCCGGCGCCCATTCGGTGCGGATGGCTCATGCTGCAAGGCTGGTTCGTCGTCGTCGTCGCGCTCGGCTACATCGGGCTGCTGTTCGTCGTGGCGAGCTACGGCGACCGCATGCGCGCGCGCGGCCGCGACGGGCGCTCGCGCATGCTGATCTATCCGCTGTCGCTCGCCATCTATTGCACGTCGTGGACGTTCTTCGGCTCGGTCGGGCTGGCGTCGCGCACCGGCTACGACTTCATCACCATCTATGTCGGCCCGATCCTGATGATCGGACTGGGCTGGCCGCTGATCGTGCGCATCGTGCGCCTCGCCAAGGCGCAGAACATCACCTCGATCGCCGATTTCATCGCCGCGCGCTACGGCAAGCACCAGGCGGTCGCGACCACCGTGGCGCTGATCGCCATCGTCGGCACGATCCCGTACATCGCGCTGCAGCTCAAGGCGGTCTCCGGCTCGCTCGGCACCATCCTCGCCCACATCGAGGCGAGCACCGGCGCGGCGCAGCCGGAACTCGGCGACATCGCGCTGTTCGTCGCCCTGGCGATGGCCGGCTTTGCGGTCCTGTTCGGCACCCGGCACATCGATGCGACCGAGCATCAGGACGGCCTGATCCTGGCGATCGCAACGGAATCGATCGTCAAGCTGTTCGCGTTCCTCGCCGTCGGCGTGTTCGTGACCTTCGTGATGTTCAACGGGCCGGCGGACCTGTTCGCCCAGGCGATGCAGCGGACGGACATCGCCGCGGTGCTCACCAGCGAGCCACGGACCGGAACGCTGATCGCCCAGACGCTGCTGTCCTTTGCGGCGATCATCCTCTTGCCGCGCCAGTTCCACGTCGCCGTCGTCGAGAACAACAACGAGGCCGAGGTCCGGCGCGCCGCCTGGCTGTTCCCGCTCTACCTGGTGCTGATCAACCTGTTCGTGGTGCCGATCGCGGTGGCCGGCCTGCTGAGCTTCCCGCGCGGCGCGGTCGACAGCGACATGTACGTGCTCGCCCTGCCGCTGGTCGGCGGCTCGGACGCGCTGGCGTTCGTCGCCTTCATCGGCGGGCTGTCGGCGGCGACCGCCATGGTGATCGTCGAATGCGTCGCGCTCGGCATCATGGTGTCGAACGACATCGTGGTGCCGATGGTGCTCAAGCGGCGCGAATCCTTCATCTCCGGATCGAAGGACGTGGGCCGCATGCTGCTGACCATTCGGCGGCTCGCCATCTTTTTCATCCTGTTCCTCGCCTATCTCTATTACCGCTCCTCGGGCGCGGCGCAACTCGCCTCGATCGGCCTGCTGTCGTTCGCGGCCATCGCCCAGCTGGCGCCGGCCTTCTTCGGCGGGCTGATCTGGCGCCGCGGCACCGCGCGCGGCGCGATCGGCGGCATGACGGCGGGCGTCCTGGTGTGGGCCTATACGCTGCTGCTGCCGAGCTTCGTCGACGCCGGCCTGATCGACCACAGCGTCGTCGCCGCCGGGCCGTGGGGCATCGCGATGCTCCGCCCGCAGGGCCTGCTCGGGCTGCAGCTGCCGCCGCTGGTGCACGGCCTGATCTGGAGCCTCACGCTCAACGTGCTCGCCTACGTGGTGTTCTCGCTGCATCGCCTGCCGGCCCCGATCGAGCGGCTGCAGGCGAACCTGTTCTTCCCGCCGGAACTCGCCCCGATCGCGCCGAGCTTCCGCCTGCGCCGCTCCTCGGTCACGGTCGGCGAGCTGACCAACACGGTCGCGCGCTATCTCGGCGAGGAGCGCACGCGCGGCTCGTTTACGAGCTTCGCGTCGGCGCGGCGCCTGAGCCTCGATCCGGCGCACGAGGCCGACTTTCATCTGCTGCGCTACGCCGAGCATCTGCTGGCCTCGGCGATCGGCGCCGCCTCCTCGCGGCTCGTGCTCTCGCTCCTGCTGCGCAAGCGCACCATGTCGAGCAAGGCGGCGCTCAAGCTGCTCGACGACGCCAATACGGCGATCCAGTACAATCGCGAGATCCTGCAGACCGCGCTCGATCACGTGCGCCAGGGCATCGCGGTGTTCGACAAGGATCTGCGGCTGATCTGCTGGAACCGGTATTTCGGCGAGATTCTCGACCTGCCGCCCGAGTTCGTGCGCATCGGCATCGGGCTCGACGAGATCCTGCAATTCAACGCCGAGCAGGGCGCGCTCGGCCCGGGCCGCGTCGAGGACCTCGTGCGCGACCGCGTCACGCGCTATCTGGCGAGCGCCGAGCCGATATTGGAGCGCTTCCCCGATCGCGGCTTGGTGGTCGAGGCGCGCGTCAACCGCATGCCGGACGGCGGCATCGTCGCCACCCTGACCGACATCACGCCGAGCGTACAGGCGGCGGAAGCGCTGGAGCGGGCGAACGAAACGCTCGAGGGGCGGGTGCGCGAGCGCACCGAGCAGTTGACCCGGCTCAATGCGGCGCTCGCGCGCGCCAAGGCCGACGCGGACGACGCCAACATTTCCAAGACGCGCTTCCTCGCCGCCGCGAGCCACGACATCCTGCAGCCGCTCAATGCGGCGCGCCTCTATGTCACCAGCCTGGTCGAGCGCCAGGGCGGCCGGGACGACGCGGCGCTCGTCGGCAACATCGACGCGTCGCTGGAGGCGGTGGAGGAAATCCTCGGCGCGCTGCTCGACATTTCGCGCCTCGACGCCGGCGCCATGAAGGCGGAGGTCACGACCTTCCGCATCGACGACCTGCTGCGCCAGCTCGAGGTCGAGTTCGCCCCGCTGACCCGCGAGAAGGGCCTCGATCTCACCTTCGTGCCGTGCTCGCTCACCGTGCGGTCGGACCGGCGTTTGCTGCGCCGGCTGCTGCAGAACCTCGTCTCCAACGCGGTCAAATACACGCCGCACGGCCGCGTGCTGGTGGGCTGCCGGCACCGCGGGGCGCGCCTGCGCATCGATGTCTACGACACCGGCGTCGGCATCCCGCACTCGAAGCGGCGAACAATCTTCCGCGAGTTCCAGCGCCTCGACCAGGGCGCCAAGATCGCGCGCGGGCTCGGCCTCGGGCTCTCCATCGTCGAGCGCATCGCGCGCGTACTCGGCCACAAGCTCGACCTGGAATCGACGGTCGGGCGCGGGTCGCATTTCTCCGCCGAGGTGCCGGTGGCGCCCGCGCTGCCGAGCGAGATGCCGCGGGCGGCCAAGCGCGTCGACCCCGGCCGGCTCGCCGACATGACGGTGCTGTGCATCGACAACGAGCCGAAAATCCTCGACGGGATGGAGACGCTGCTCGGCGGGTGGGGCTGCCGCGTGCTCAAGGCCGCCGATCTGCGCGCGGCGCAAGCGGCGGTCACCGAGACCAAGGCGCGGCCGAACGGATTGCTGGTCGACTATCACCTCAACGAGGGCAACGGCATCGACGCGGTCGTGCAGCTGCGCTGGCAACTGGGCGGCGAATTGCCGGCGATCCTGATCACCGCCGACCGCAGCCCGCGCGTGCGCGAGGACGCGCGCGCACGGCAAATCCAGGTGCTCAACAAGCCGA
>Ga0137380_10002626_pt1 | contig 15340 bp, 8 predicted proteins | sample SagtaG_17_FD_104809 | JGI IMG/M metagenome (GOLD analysis project Ga0137380, IMG submission 104809) | Vadose zone soil microbial communities from Sagehorn Ranch, Mendocino, California, USA - Sage2_L_100_16 metaG | ecosystem: Environmental > Terrestrial > Soil > Vadose zone | place: USA...
CGCAGCCAATGGCAACATTGCACCGGGCTGGCGCCCTGGCTGGGGGCACTTACACGGTGAACCCAGAGTGCACCGGAACCTCGACCCTGGTGATCCCGGGCACGCCCCGACCTGCACGTACAGTTCATCAAATCCCAGTCTGGAAACACGTCGCAGTTCGTGGTAATCGATCAGGGATTCGCAACTGCGGGCGACTCAGAGCGCGTTTTACTTCTCACAAATAAGAATTAGGCGACGCACAGAGTGGGGCACAAGTTGCCCTGCTCAACCCTTTAGTCAATCGGTAGAAAGATACAAATCACCTCAATTTGTGGCAAAGTGCACTTCCCAAGCAACGTTCGTTTTTTGTCCGAGAAACGTGGCCTGCAAAAGATCTCCGTCAGTTTTCATCTCGATCGGCACGGCTCTCTTGTCCTCACCGAAAGCGCTCACATCAATCGGCCTCGAACCTTCGGAGATATGAAACCACAACGAATATGGCACTCCCGCCACGGTCGCCGATACACCACTCAGGATTTTCCTCGACGGATCCCAAGTCTGGGACAGGAGCGAGTAGCTCCCGGAGATGTGCCGGGACAATCCAATAAGCTGAGGTCGCTCCATTACTGGGTGAATCAGCAAGATCCGTGTGTCATGTGCCGCTATCGGGACGTCTACGTGATCACTGAAGGTACCTAATACTTTCTGATTCCAAAAATCGAACACGACATATTTGGACTCGCCATGCAGCCCCAGCTTGTCAGCGAAGCTAACGCTCTTGTCAGCCTCTTTGCTGCGCCAGTTTGTCACTCCAACGACATCGTAGGTCCCGGCCGAAGCGCGGACCTTGAGGTCGATAATTTCTGGATAATTGTGGATGTAGTAGTCCGGCTGAATGTGTTTGAACTTGTCCCATGAGCTCTGGGTACCGCGGCTGAACAGGTCCATGGGAATAATCGGGAGTGTTGGCAAGGACCTTTGCAGCATCTTCACGCGTGCATCCGGCAATTCGGGAGTCACACTTGCTAAAGGGTACGCAACGCCAGTCAGGGCGATAAGGCTGACCAATGTCCTCGCCTCGGCATCGGTGACACCAAAGCCGGTAAGGGGTTCTTCTCGATCGCGTTCAGTCTCGAGAACAATCGGTTTGCGCTTCTTTTCCGCGTCGGCCACACTCATGGGTTCGCCCAGCTCAATACCTTCTCCGGGCATAACGTAAACCAATAAATGATTCAGGAATCCGTTTGCATAAATCGAGCTGAACAGCGAATACATTCCTTGCCAGTTGTTGTACACATCATCGCCGTTGAAATAGGAGTTCGCATACCCGATGGCGTTGAGTGGTGTGCCGGCGGGACAAACTTCGAGAAAGCGCTCCGGTCCGATCGTTTTCCGCATCATCGCGAGTCTTGATCGATAGTTCGCGATGAAGTCGGCTCCGGGATCGTGTAAACGCGTTCTGTCCACTGGCGGCGCGTACTTGGGCAGGGCATGTTCTCCGTCGAGCTTGTAGTAATCAAAGCCCCAGTCGTCCAACGTTTGAAACACGCGTTGAACAACCTCCAGCGCCTGCGGATTAGTGGAATCCAGCGCGGGAGTGTCGTAATCGCGAACCACGCCTCCTTTCTTGTCGTAGAGATACCAATCAGGATGCGTGCGCCGCCCGGAGGCATAGGAATTTGGCACCAGCCAGATTCCAGCTTTCAATCCTTTTGCCCGAATGTAACTCGTGAGCCACTGTGGCCCATGTGGGAATTTCTTCTGATCCCAGTTTTCGATCCAGGAATGCCCTTCGGGAGTGCGGTCGTAGCCATCATCAAGTTCAATATATTCGAAGCCATAAGGCAGAAGATGTGTTGCGATCCAATCCGCATTGACGGTCATGTCAGTTTCGGTGACATCTTCGTAGTAGCTGGTCCAACTCGACCAGACCATCGGAGCCGCTGTGAAATGGGTGTCATCAAAACGGGAATAGAACGGCACACCCAAGGTGTTCGTGTAATAGTCTGGAATCAGCCGAACGATCCTGCTTCCATGCACGGGGAGAGTGATTTTCAGCAAGTCTGGATTCTCCGGATCTCGACTCATCGCCACCCCTTCTCCGAAGTCAATGGCAGTGTCGGTCTCGCGATCAAACAGGCTGTGAAAACCCGAGCCTTCCGTTTGCCCGAGCGTGAAATACATGACATCGGCATTGCGTCGGGGAAGAAACGATCGGTTATGTGTGAGGCTGCCCCCGTACGTGCCTGCTACTTCTCTTGTACCGACCCAGTCCACCGGCGTTCCTTGGCCATCCATTAAACGGGCAATAATTCGGGTGGGCGGAGCGGGTGCGTCTGCGATCAGCTCGGCATCGTATTCCGTGCTCGAGATGGTTAATCTGTTTTCCGCGACTTCAAACGACCATGCACTTGGGGGTTCAGTCGTTTTGATGTTCAGTTGCCCGCCATTCCCTTGCGCCTGCCATCCTTTCAGTTCGTGACGGCCGTTAGGAGAATTCACGTACAAGTGTGCGTTCTGCAGCAAGACCCCGAGCGTTCCAGATTTGACGTTTACCACTCCCTGGGTAGCATCTGCTGTAACCGTCCATTGCTTATCTGAAATTGAGGCCATCTCGGAAGCCGGCGGGGCCGCCGTTCCGGAGACAAGCAGAAGCAAGTAGCAGAAAATCCCGAGCCAAATCCTCATTTGTTCAGACCCTGCCTTGGAATCTGCGCGGGATTATAGGCCTCGCCACAAATCGCGTCCAAGCGGTGGGCCCGAACCTGTTGTTGGCGGCACGCAGGCCGGGCCCCATGATTACTTTTCCCTTGACTTCAAGCATCCCCGAGAGGTACAAGATACGCCATTGTCTGCTCGGGTTTCGATAAATTTCTTTTTCTGATCAAACGCTGCTTTTGTTGCGTCACCAAACTTAAGCGGAGGTGGTCGACATGTCCGCGAAAGTAAACGCTTCCTGGGGTATTTTCTCCTCACTGTTAATCCTCTTCCTGCTGGCGCTCCCATTCCCGGCAAACGCCCAGATGGGCAACGCCACGCTTAGCGGAACCGTCACCGATACAAGCGGTGCCGCTGTCGTGGGTGCGCAACTGACCCTGACCAACAAGGCGCAGCAGTTTGAGCAAAAGGTGATATCCAATGACAGGGGCGAGTACACCTTCCGCAATCTCACGCCCGGCACATACGACCTGAGTATCACGATGATGGGATTTGAGAAGTCCGTTCAAAGCGACATCGTGCTGACCCTCAATCAATCCGGTCGTTCCGATGTCACCCTGAAGGCGGGCGCGACGACCGAGACTGTCACCGTTGAGGGCCAGAACACTCTCATCAACTACGACAACGGCACGGTACAAGGGGGCATTGATCCACAGACCGTCAAGGACCTGCCTCTGATTGTCTCTGGTAAACCTCGCTCCTCGGCTAGCTTCGCGGTGCTGCTGCCTGGTGTCTCCAGCGGCAGCAGTAATGAGGCTTTCAATGTCCGGATCAATGGCGGCATTCAATCTGGCGATGAGGCTCTCTTAGACGGCGCAACCATGCAGGAAGGCTTCATGAGCCAGAGCGGCATGGTTTCGATTCAAGGTGATTTCCAGATGTCTCCTGATATGGTCCAGGAGGTTAAGGTGCTCACCTCAGACTACGCGCCCGAGTATGGCTCTTCCACATCGGGCCAAATAACGATGGTGAGCAAGTCCGGCGGCAACCAGTACCACGGCTCGTTATTCGAGTACACGCGCAATCGATGGTTAAATGCGAAACCTTGGAATACGTCCTGCGACCCATCGACTCCCAACTGCGATCCGCGGCCTTTCGACATCGAGCACGACTTTGGCGCAAATTTCGGCGGTCCCATTAAAATCCCATTTCTTTATCATGGGACTTCAAAGCATCACTCCTACTTTTACTTTGACTGGGAAGCTTTTCATCAAGCCGGCGGATCGAATACGCCCACCCTTTCGATTCCCTCGGTCCTGGAACGCTCCGGAAATTTCAGCGATTGGGGACTTCCCATCTATGCCCCGGGGAATTTCGCACCGGGTTCAAATGCCGGCCAGCAAACCGGACCTCAATCCATAGCGTGCGCCAATGCGCTGCCCGCCGGTTTTGGTCCCGGTCAGCACTTTCCAGGAAATGTCATACCCGGAGCTTGCATCAGCCCGATCACCGCGGCCTACCTGGCTGAACTGCCCCAGCCAACGAACGGTCAGGCCCAGAATAATTACACTTTGTCCCGGCCAGTTCCGGACACTTTGGTCGCGAACAGTAATGTTTATATGTTCCGGATCGACCACAACTATGGCGATAAGGACCACTTCTATTTCTTCTGGTGGCGGCAGTTTACGGGCTACAACACGGCGACAGCGCTCCCAATTGCGATCGCCAATGAATTGCCCACACGGCCACAGAACTCTCCGATTGCGCGCTTTAACTGGGAGCACACGTTCTCCGCGACCCTCACAAATCATGTCACCGTTGGATATCTGAACCGTAATGAGGGATACGGCTCGGTGAACCTCGCTTTCGTAGGAAAGCTGCCAGGGATTCCTGGCGCTCCTGGGAACAATGCTCTTCCCGGCTTTACATTTAGTGACGACTTCAATCAAATGTCTGACAGCACGGGACCCCCTAACGGTAATATCACAGCGCGTCCCACCTGGGTGATTAACGATGTTGTAAACAAAGTGCTTGGCCACCACACTCTCACCTTTGGCGGGGAATGGCGTTCGGTGCAAGGCAACGTTCACGATCACACGAATCAAGCCGGTACGTATTCCTTTGATGGCTCCACAACAGGCATACCGAGCCTGACTAGTGGAAGTCCGATCGCCAGTTACCTGTTGGGGGCAGTTGGCGGCGGTAGCGTCGCCCGCAGAACCGTCTCGTCGTGGTATCCAAGGCAGATCGTCTGGGCTTTTCACGGGAACGACTCCTGGAGAGTGACTCCGAAACTGACGTTCAACTTCGGCATGAGATGGGACTACTACTCGGCATCGCGTGAGAAGTACAACCATTTCTCATTTTTCGATCCGACCGGCATAAATCCCACCGCGGGAATCCCTGGAAGGCTTGCGTTTGCCGGCAGCGGCTCGAGTTGCGGAGATGCCTGCTTCGGCCGCGATTATCCGGAGCAAGCCTGGAAGAACGGGTTCGCCCCCCGACTCAGCTTCGCCTATTCCATGAACCAGAAGACCGTGATTCGTGCTGGCTATGGAGTGTTCTTCGCGCAGGCCTTTTATCCAGGGTGGGGCGGAGGCATGTCGCTCGACGGCTACAATCTGACGCAAAACTTCGGCACGCATCAGGATCCCGTCACAAACCAGGCTGATCCAAACTTCTATTTAGATAATGGTGTACCAGCCCCTTCACTGGCGCCACCATTTATCTCAGCGTCGTACGACAACGGACAGTCCACGAACGACGGCCACCCCCTGTATCGTCCGCTGGATGGGAACCGCCGGCCGTACTCGCAACAATGGAATTTGACAATCGAACGCCAATTACCGAAAAACATCTTCCTGAGTGTCGCCTACGTCGCCAACAAGGGCACACGCCTACCCTCAAACTTGAGGCCCCTCAACATCCTGAATCCATTTGATCCCGGTATCCAGGCACTCGAGGCGAACACTACTCCTCTCGATCCAACGTGTGCCAGCGGCAGCCCAGCTCCGGGCGCGAACTGCAGCTATGTCCCCGAGTTGAACACCGTCTTCACCTCCGACAGCCAGACCCTCTATGGAGTGAACGCTCCCTACGCGGGCTGGGTGGAGGAGTTGAGCAACGCGGGAGTTTGCGATCCCACAGTAGCTCAGGCACTACTTCCATTCCCACAGTACTGCGGCCATTTGCAGGGGTTGAACGAGAGCCACGGCAGTTCGATTTATCATTCGTTCCAGTTGAAGGCGGAGAAGCGTTACACCAACAGCCTTTACATGCTGGTGTCTTATACCAACGCCAAGCTCATTACAGATGCGGCCGATAATACGCAGAGCGCAGCAAGTACCTGGAACGCATCCCAGGGAGTAATTTCACCCTTCGAGACCGGGCGCAATCGTTCCATTGCGCCCGACGATGTCCCGCAGACTTTGTCTGCCGCCTTTGTTTATTCCCTACCCTTCGGAAGAGGTAAGCCTTACTTGAGCGGCAGCCATGCATTGAACTTTTTAGTAGGCGGATGGGAGATCAGCCCTATCATTCGCTACTCGAGCGGCACTCCCATGTGGATTCGTTCCAACACCTGCCAGGTTGTGCCACAGTTTGACCAGGGTTGTCTGGTCGGCCGCATCCCGGGAGTGAACCCATTCCTGCAAGATGTGAACAGCTTCAACCCTGGTAAGGGGGGCTGCCCATCGGACGTTCCCAATTGTGCTCCGCTGCTGAATGCTGCGGCATTCGAAGCCGTCGGATCCTTTGAGCCGGCCGGCGCCTGCCTCGGATGCACGGGAGTTTACGGGTACACCGGCACGGGTCCTCGTATCTACTCGGTCCTTAGGGGTCCGAACTACAAGAACGTTGATTTTTCGATCATGAAGAAGACAGCCTTGACCGAACGCGTGACCTTGCAACTCCGGGCTGAGTTCTACAACGCGTTCAACAATCACATGTTCATTGATGACAGCAATTTCAATATCGGAGGAAACTTCGCCTTCAGCAATGACATCAGCGCGGCGCCTCTGACCAGCACAACCGGGCAGAGTTTCCCAGGCTTTGGCATCTGGAGCGGCAACGTAAGTGCACCGCGACGCATTCAACTTGGGGCTCGGCTCGAGTTTTGATCTGATTCTGAATCGAACGCGTCAGAGGGGACGGCTGCAAGGTTTGCTTTCGGCCGACTAGGCTCGATGCAACAGGAGTCTAACCCGACTTTCCGTACCAGGCCGGACCGTTGCTTCGGGGGCTGATCTTACTTCACAGTGATTCCCTTTCCCTCCACAACGGTCAAAATACGATTGATAGGCGGTTTGGTCAGCACTTCTAATTTTCCGCTTGGCCACTGAATTTCGACCTTGTCGACTTCTGAGGCGGGGCCTAGTCCGAAATGAACTCGTAAATCGGAGCTCGAACTGTAACTTCCTCCACTGAAAACATCAGCGCGTTGCCGCACCTTGCCCGTCGTTAAAAATACCTTCGCGCTAATCGCGTCGCGAGGACTTCCAGGACCTCCAACCAACTTCAGCGAGATCCAGTGGTTGTCATTCTTGACGACATTGCGGAGAAGTGTCGGATGTGAATCGATGTTGTTCAGAACGACGTCGATGTGGCCATCGTTGAAGAGATCCCCAAATGCCGCACCGCGAGCCGGAATCACGGCCGCGAGTCCACTGCCGGTTGCGGCTGGCACCTCAGCAAACTTCGTTCCGTCTACATTGCGGAATAATAGCGGCCGCTGTGCCCAAGTAGTGCCCCAATCGCGCTGGTCGACCCATCTATATATATGGCCGTTGGCGACGAACAGGTCCAACAATGCATCGTTGTCGATGTCGAGGAAGCTTGTTCCCCAACCAAGGAATGGAATCGTGACACTGGATACGCCCGCCTGAAAACCGACCTCGGAAAAGCTGAGATTTCCGTCGTTCCTATATAAGGTGTTGAAATCATCTGAGAATACTGTCACATAAAAATCTAGCTTGCCATCGCGGTTGTAATCGCCTACAGCAATTCCCATCGAAGCTTGTGCCAGGCCGTTGTCGGTCAGCGCAAAACCGGAAACGTAGCTTACATCTTCGAACTTGCCGTTGTGAAGATTGTGATAAAGATAGCGTGGAACCGAATCGTTAGCAACTGCGAGGTCCAGCCAGCCATCATCGTCCACATCCACGAACACCGATGCCAAACCGTAATACCCGTGGGAATCAGCGACGCCGGCGCTCTCGCTCACATCGGTGAATGTGCCGTTGCCGTTGTTGTGAAACAGATGATCGTGTTCGCCGATCAATCCCAACGGGCCGCACATCGATCCAACTCCACGGAACTGGCAGGAAGATGGCGGAAGACCGCCTTGGCCCGGAATGGGAGGATGGTTGGGATCAAACTTCAAGTACCCAGGGACAAAGAGGTCCAGCAAGCCATCATGGTCGTAGTCGCCCCACGTCGGGCCTGCTGACCAACCTCCAAGAGCCACTCCTGCCTTATCTGCGACATCGGTGAATGTACCATCGCCATTGTTGTGATAAAGGCGGTTCTTTCCAAAGTTGGCGACGTAAATGTCAGGACGCCCGTCATTGTCGTAGTCGCCGACCGCCACTCCGAATCCCCAGCGTTCGTTGGCTACACCGGCTTTCTCTGTCACGTCCGTAAACGTACCGTCGTGATTGTTATGAAAAAGCATCGCACGGAGCGGCGCCTCCCTTCCGTTCAGTGCAGCCACCGTGGAGCCATTGAGCAAATAAATGTCGAGCCAGCCATCATTGTCGTAATCCAGCAATGCCACGCCGGAACCTACACTCTCGAGAATCGTGGTCTTCTCCGGACTGCCGGAGCGGTGGAGGAACTTGACCAAGCCGGAGGATGAGGTCACGTCTTTGAACATAACCGGAGCGCCATCCACAAAACCACCCGCCGTGATCGGTCTCGCCTGGGCATCTTTGACCGCGGCATGCGGCGGTCCGGTCGATACGCCCATAGGCTGAGTCTGGGGTGACTGATGAGAATCAGCTTCCTGGGCCGAGACATTAACCACGGTTGTGGCAAGAAGGAAGGCCGGCAACGATGACAGTAGGATGCCTCGACCCATATGACGACGGTTGAGAAGCTTCATGGCTCTCGTGGCGTTTCCTTGTTCACGTCTTTCGACGCCGCGCCCTTCTGTACCGATGTTGCCGTGCCATTGAGTTGATCCAATTTCTGAAACGCAGCGTCCGCCTCCTGTTTACGCCCCAGCTTCGCATATGCACGCCCAAGCAGAAAATAGGCCTGCTTCATTCTTGGCTCCAGCCGCAGAGAGGCCGCCAACTCCGGAACAGCAGCATTCCAATCGCCACTTTGGAACAGGGCATTCCCCAAGGCAAAGTGAGCGGCCCCGGAATCAGGGCTCATTGCAACGCTCCTTCGCAGCCACTCGATCGCGCGCGGATAATCTTGTTTGTACGTGTAACAGGCGCCTAGTCCGTAAGCGATCTGGTAATCCAATCCACCGATTTCCGCCGCCTTCGAATAATACGCAATAGCTTCGTCGAACTTCGACTGCGACCGCTTCAGCTCCGCAAGTTCGCTGGCCACCTCCGCAGAATGTGGGTTGATTTCAAAAGCTTTTTGAAACTCAATTTCCGCCTGGGACGTATCCTGTGCTTCCAACGCCGATTCGGCCAGGAGCTGGTGAACGCGCGAAGAATGAGCATCGAGCCGGTACAGCCTCGCGTACTCCTGCTGCGATAGAGCCCTTGCGGCGAACGACAAGTAGTAGAGAGCATCAATGTTCTGAGGGTCTGACGAGAGAACTTTCTTTAGTTCTGCCAGAGCTTCGCCATAGTTCCCCATGGCGAGCTCGGCACGCGCAAGAATGATGCGTACCGGGAGATCAGTCGGTTTCTTCCGCAAATTACTTACCGCCAGTTCCTTCGCGTGTTCGTAGTCTCCGCGGTACAACGCTCGTGCCGATGAGGAAACTTCTGGCTGTTGAGTGAACCCATTCGTGAGAGGCAGGAACACGAACAATACAAACAACCCGCGGAACGAGTTTGCCGGACGGCAGTGCCGGATCGAGTGAAGCATTGAGTTCCCTTACGGAGTTTCGAATGGCCTTACTTCAACCATGCGCAAGAACTCCTGGATCTTCTTATCTCTGAGCTCTTGCAGTTCGTCGTAACGTTTGGACTGGCTCTCACTTCGCGGGTCGCGGGTCCGTGTGTACAGCGACAGCAGATAGAAGTTTGCCGCCATGTGATCTGGGTTCAGCCTCAGAGCCTGCTGTAGTTGCTTCTCCGCTTCACTATAGTTCCTACGTAGAAAGTAATACTGGCCCAATTCCGCTAGGGCATCTGCATAGTCTGGCTTTGCCCTCAGTGCGGCCTGGAGCTGGGGAAGTGCCTCATCAACCCGCCCCATTCGCAATGCCAGCGACCCAAGGTAATAATGCGCTGAAGTCGCCGTCGCTGCCACTTTCGCGGCTTGATCCAGCCACGGTGCTGCATCGTCATACTCTTTAGCTCGAAAAAACGCTATGCCGACTGCCAATTTGCCACGCGGATCCTTCGGATTGTGTTTCAGATACTGCTGGAAGTATGGTACGGCTTCCTCCGGATCGTGGCTGAAAAGTGATGTCGTTCCCATCGCGTAGTTGTAACTGCTATTTTCAGGTTCGAGCTTGACTGCTTTCTCAAAAGACTTCTGCGCTTCGGCGATGAGCTCCAGATCCAGACAGACCACACCAAACGAATAGTGGACGCTGGGATTATCTGGTGCCAGTTCGCGGGCATGTGCTAGATATCCGAGCGCGCCCCTGTAGTCTCTCTGCTTGTATGCAACTCTCGCCAAGTCAAACAAAGAGCGGACTGATAAATGCTCAACCGCAAACTTCTCCAGGATCGAGCGGGCATCATCCAATTTCCCCACACGCGCATAAGCCAGGCCAAGGGTATGCTCGAGGTCTGGCGGCAGCTGTTGTCGCTTCGCTAAAGCCTCCAGAAGGGCGATAGTCACATCCTCATGTGTGCCAGGGTTAATGCCGAGCAACACCTGCCGCACATCGGCCTCTGAGAAATCTGAACTTTCCAGAAGTTGCGACAGCACAGTCAAAGTGTTTTTGTGATCTCCTAGTCCTACATAATCCGCACACGAAATTGACAGAGCCTGTGCACCTTCTCGTGCGGTTTTCGGAAGACGCGACACACGCGTCAGAGAGGCTTGATATTTTCCTGCTTCCAGCAGCAGCAGGGCACTCTGATAATTGGCCTCGGCGTTGCCAGGCTCGTAGCTCAGAACCGTGTCATAACTAAGCAAGGCCTTTTGGTTCGCCTGAGAACCAGTGGAAAAGTTTTCCTGATAAAGCCTCCCCAGGTTCAGGTAAGCCGCTGTGAAGCGAGGTTGTCGTTCGATCGCTCGCTTGAATTCAGCTTCAGCAGCCGAATAATGGTGCGCCTGCGCTTCAATCACGCCTGATAAATTGTCGAATCCAGCATCGCTGCCGAGCTCTTTTGTGGACGCGGTTAGCTGTTCTCGAGCTGCAGGTAAATTTCCGTTCTCGATTGTTTTTTGGATTTCGAGAATGGCGCGATCGCGTGCTTTATCGTTGGGTGGCGTAGCTTGGGCGGAAACAACACCCAAAGATATTAAAAGAGAGGCGGAAAGAGCCGTAACGCGGCGACCCCGTGGCATGAACACAACCGTTCACCGGTATTCTAGAGATCGAAGAATCCGTGTCATTATACTCGCGCTGGATCAAGCCGCGGACGGATAGTTTCGACTGTTTTATACTGTTGCTCACATCGAAGCTGTGGGACCGAATCGTAATACGTCTGTCCAAATTGATGCACCGCTCTCGTTTCACTTTGAATGTGCGAACGTTTCTGATGGTCATCCTATGGGCCGGCGGGGGCTTCTCACAAGTTTCTCAACTATCCCCTCCAGAGGATGCGGTGGCTGCTGGTGTTCAGGCACTCAAGGCGGGCGATCTGGAAACTGCGCAGAACTTCCTGAATCAGGCTCTGAAGCAGGGTATCAAGCATCCGGTCGTGTTCCATAATCTGGGTGTCATTGCGCAAGAACACCGCAACCACGCGCAAGCTGTTACCTGGTTCCGGAAATCACTTCTTCTGGATCCGAACTACGGTCCGAGCCGACTCCTTCTCGGTTCCAGTCTTCTATCCCTTGGGAAAACTGATGACGCGGTGCGTGAACTCAAGCGAGCAGTCCGATCAATGCCAAACGAACCGGCAGCACATTTGCAGCTAGCCAAGGCCTATGAGGCTACGGAAAAATGGGGACAGGCAGTCAACGAACTGCAAAAGGTGACTGCACTGGCGCCGGACAATGCCGAATACTCGTACCAGTTGGGCAAAGCCCTGACCAGACTCTCGGGATGGTCCTTGCAACAAATATCGCGTGTGAACCCGAACTCCGCGAGACTTCACCAGGCCCTCGGTCAGGAGTATGCAATCCAGGGGAACTATGATCGTGCACTTTTTGCGTATCAGCAGGCGGCAACGGCAGATCCCCAGCTACCGGAAATCCATTTGGGCATGGGGTTGATCCTGCTCCAACTCAAGAGGTTTGATGAGGCTCTTGAACAAATCAACCTGGAATTGGCGCTGGTTCCCGAAAGCAAAATGGCTGCCGATGCGAAAACCAGGATTGAGGCTGAAAAGATAGCATCTCATTAGTCGCTCTGTGTCGCAGGCATGAACAGTGCTCTCATCAGCGTGGCCTTGTTATCCATCTTTCCCGTATTCATAATGGGGGAACAAATCCGCGCTCAGGAGAGTCCGCCTGAAGTCGCTCGGGAATACGATCTTTCGCGGCTGGACCTCTCACCCGAAAGACACAATCAACTCAAAGGTGCGCTTGAACAGAAGGACTATCAAACAGCCGAAAAGATTCTCGTCGAAGAAGCAGAACGCGACCCGACATCACTGCGGGCTGCAAGGTTATTCGAGTTCTCTGGCGGGCTGTTCTTTCTCGATGGTCAATATGTGAATTCGGTTATCGCCTGGAAGAAGGCCGAGGCTATTGCGCCGCTCGATGAACGAACCCGCTTCACTCTCGCAATGGCATATATAAAGGTGAGCCGTCGCTCGTGGGCGCGATCAGAGTTAGATAGACTCGCGCAGGCCTATCCCGATAATTCTCTTTATTTATATTGGGTATCGCGCGTCGATTATGACGATCAGAAATATCTGGAGGCCATTGGCAGGCTGGTGAGGGTTACAGAACTCAATCCTAGTATGGTACGTGCACATGATCTCTTAGGTTTGTGTTACGACTACATCGGCCAATTCGATCGAGCAATCACAAGCTTCAGCCGCGCGGTCGAACTGAACCGCGTGCAGGCCAAACCCTCTCCCTGGCCGCCTCTGGATATGGCCGTCACTCAGATGGAGCTAAATCAACTGGCGAATGCGGAGAAAGGACTACAAGAGGCAATAACTTACAATCCAAAATTGCCTCAAGCGCAATATCAACTCGGCCGTGTGCTAGACAAAGAAGGAAAAGGCGAGCAGGCGATCCAAGCGCTCAAAACCTCGGCAGCTTTGGACCCGGGCTACCCAGACCCACATTACCTGCTCGGACGGATGTATCAAAAGCTCGGAAAGAATGATCTGGCCAAAGCTGAAATTCTAGAATTCCAGCGGCTCAAACAAGCAGCAAGCTCTGGCAACCAACGGATTCCCTCTCCTTAAGTCCGAATCCGCGGCTACACCACGAAGCTGCTTTAGCGCACTGGCGAGTGTCAGAGAATTGCATTAAGACGAAACGCTAGTTGTCGATTTCTAGGCAGTATAACCGCACTACTTGTGAGTTGACGAAAACCGGCCATAGCGCTTATTGATGTGCTTTGAGCGTAATCGGGACACCAATGCGCGAGCCTGGCTCGTCTCACGTTCCAGACCAGCGAGAGATCTCTGCCTTAAGAATCAGATCGGATACTTTTCGCCCGGACGCACAATCCGAATGCGGTGATCTGTGAATTTGAAATGCGTTCCCGGGATTTCGACTTTGGGCATATGGCAGCCGTCGCACCCGCTGTTGGAAACCCGGCAACTCTTCGCTGCGATTTTCGAGGAAGTGGTTTTCCCAGTAGCCCCGCGAAGTGCAGGTGTGGCGTGGCAACTGGTGCACTTGGAATCGGAAGAAGCGCCTTGCTGCGGCAGATCGAGATGGGGGTCGTGACATGCCGTGCAGGCAAACCGGGGATCGTTGGAATCGTGCCCGCGGCTGCTCGTAAGTCGGTACGGCTGAAAACGTACGTTGGCAATCCCCCCGAGATCGGGCATCATCCCCACCGTATTCGCGCTACGGTGGCAGGCACCGCAGAATTCCTGGTTCACTGCATCTGGATCAAGCGTCTTGGGATTGAAAATGAACGCGTCATCTGCGCGACCGGACTGCATAGCCTCTGCATGCAATAAGCCCGGACCATGACAAGCTTCGCACGAAACTCCTGGAATCAGCCGGTCAAGCTCTAGCTTTCCGCCGGAAACGGCAGCAGTGCCGTGGCAAGAAAAGCAGTTCTGGGCCTCATCGCTGGTGATGTCGCGGCCGAATGCCTCGTCAAGGCTGGGCGGAGGATTTAGAGTATCGCCGATAGTCCAATCCAGACCATCGATGCCGCTGTAATAGCTGACGCGGCCTTCATAGAGTTTCCCGTTGTGTCGCAAAACATAGGTCTGAGCGACTCGAGCTTTTCCAAAGATGTATGCAATTGGCTCACTTATACTTCGATTGCCATCCGACACTCGGTATATAGGTTGTGCACCATCGTTGGTAATTTCATAAGAATAGTCACCAGCATGAAAGGTCAGGTGAGGGTGTGCTCGCAGCACATCGTTTGTGGCTATACCGCCCAGAGCATGTGCCATTGAGCTCCGCGAGAACTGGCGAGCCTTTTGCACATGACAGCGTGCGCAGACTTCACTCCCTGCAAATTCTCGGTTGTGCATCTCACGGCGTGGCCGAAAGTTCGCAAGATCGTCGTCGCTTGCGGATGGTTGCGACTGTCCAGACGCAAGAACACAGAGCATGCAGAGGACCAGCACGTGTGCAATAGCTGTGATGTCAGTTCGCACTGATTGCCTTCATTGGGGTCACGAACCGCATACCCTCAATCTTCTCATGATGTTCCGACGTTATCATTATCAGGGCACCGAAAATCCAGTTGAGAACGATCAGGATATACGCAGCCCTGAAAAGGCGACAGGAAACCATGAGCTTTCACGAGAATGATTTTAAATGATTTGAAACGAGCAAGACGTTTGCCGGAGAGTCCCGGCGCTGGCGCGACAATTACAAACGTGCTTGGGATTCCAAATGGCCCGTTGAATGCGCGGATCGCGCGACTTCACGTCTTCTGAATTGTCCAATGGAGTTGATCGGGCTCGCGACGCAATTGCGTGTCGTTTTGGGCCGGTCATATGGTGTTACTCAGCTTTTCTAACGAGCTTTCCCGAGCAAGGAAGGCTCGAGATGGGAGATGTTGCCTTGTAGCACAGCTATGACTGGCTCACAGCATTGTAGTTTTTCCTGTTACAAAAACCGAACAGGAGATTGAAAGCCGCTAACCCTCCATACCACCGAATTCGATCGTCTGAAGATCCACCCAAACACCATGATTTATGGACAGCCTGCAGGCCTAATTTGGGCGTTGAGGTCCGTGGCAACAGTGAGAACGGTTGCCTCCGGGGCGGTCACTTCGGCACCGCAAGCGAAA
>Ga0137380_10002631_pt1 | contig 15337 bp, 10 predicted proteins | sample SagtaG_17_FD_104809 | JGI IMG/M metagenome (GOLD analysis project Ga0137380, IMG submission 104809) | Vadose zone soil microbial communities from Sagehorn Ranch, Mendocino, California, USA - Sage2_L_100_16 metaG | ecosystem: Environmental > Terrestrial > Soil > Vadose zone | place: USA...
CGTAAGGCCGCCGCGGGGGCGCGCGAGATGCTGATGCAGGCCGCCGCCAACGAGTGGGGGGTGCCGGTCGAGAGCGTGGAGACCGAGCCGGGCGCGGTGGTCCACAAGCCCAGCGGACGACGGCTCCTCTACGGCCAGCTCGTGGACCGTGCTCAGCAGCTGCCCGTGCCTCAGGACCCGAAGCTCAAGACCCCTGATAAGTTCCGCTATATCGGCAAGTACGTGCACCGGCGCGACACGCCGGAGAAGATCACCGGTCGCGGCATCTACGGGGTCGACGTGCAGGTGCCGGGAATGCTCGTCGCCTCGATCGAGCGCTGCCCCGTCTTCGGGGGCAAGGTGAAGAGCTTCGAGGCGACGGCCGCGAAGCAGGTGAAGGGCGTCAGGCACGTCGTCCAGGTGTCGAACGGCATCGCCGTGGTCGCCGACGGCTTCTGGTCGGCCTCCCAGGGGCGCAAGGCGGTCCGGGTGACGTGGGACGAGGGACCGACCGCTCAGGTGTCGAGCGCGATGATCACGCGCGAGTACGAGGCCGCCGCCAGACAGCCGGGTCAGGTCGCGCGGAACGACGGCGACGCCGAGAAGGCGCTCGCCGCAGGCGGGCGCGTGCACGAGGCGGTGTACCAGGTGCCGTTCCTCGAGCACGCGTGCATGGAGCCGATGAACGCGACGGCGCAGGTGACGCCCGACGCCTGCGTGATCTGGGCGCCGACGCAGAACCCTGGAGGCACTCAGGCGACGGGCGCGCGCCTCACCGGGCTCCCGCCCGAGAAGGTCACCGTGCACACGACGCTGCTCGGCGGCGGGTTCGGCCGGCGCGGCGAGCAGGATTTCATCGTGGACGCCGTCGAGACGGCGAAGGCCGTCGGCGCGCCCGTGAAGGTCATGTGGACGCGCGAGGACGACCTGACTCACGGCTTCTACCGTCCCGCAACGTACAACCTCTTCCGGGCGGCGCTCGACGCCAACGGCATGCCCGCCGCGTGGTTCACGCGGATGGTGGGGCCGGGCATTCTGATCCAGAAGGGACGCGCGAAGGCGGGCGAGATCGACGCCGCCGCGGTCGAAGCCGTGCGCAACATGCCCTACGACGTCCCGAATCTCCGCATCGAGTGGACCAACAAGGACTTCGGTATCCCGCTCGGGTTCTGGCGCTCGGTCGGCCCGTCGCAGAACGGGTTCATCATCGAGAGCTTCATCGACGAGCTGGCCCACCTGGCCGGCAAGGATCCGTACGAGTACCGGCGTGCGCTGCTCGGCAAGTCGCCCCGCCACAAGGGGGTGCTGGAGCTGGCCGCGACCAAGGCGAACTGGGGGGCGCCGCTCCCGTCCGGGCGCGGACGCGGCATCGCCGTCGTATTCTCCTACGGCAGCTACGCCGCCACGGTGGCCGAGGTGTCGGTCGCCCCGGACGGGGCCGTCCGCGTCCACCGGCTCGTCGCCGCCATCGATCCCGGCATCGCGGTCAATCCCGACCAGGTCAAGGCGCAGATGGAAGGGGGCGCGGTGTACGCGCTCACGGCCGCGTTCTACGGCCGGATCACGATCGACCGCGGTCGTGTGCAACAGTCCAATTTCCACGACTATCCGATGCTCCGCATCAACGAGATGCCGGTCGTCGAGCCGCACATCCTGGACTCCGGCGAGGCGCCGGGAGGCCTCGGCGAGCCCGGCGTGCCGAGCGTGGCGCCCGCCGTCTGCAACGCGATCTACGCGGTGACGGGCAAGCGCGTTCGCACGCTTCCGATCGACCGTGCCCAGCTGAAGCGCGCGTGACCCGCAAGGGCGGGTGACCCGCATTGGCGGTCACCCGCCCACCTCGTCGATGGAGCTCCCCCGCGCGCGGGCCTTCGGCAGCCTCCGGTCGCGGAACGTCCGTCTCTTTCTCGGTGGCCAGTCCGTGTCGCTGGTCGGCACGTGGGTCCAGCAGGTGGCGATGGGCTGGCTCGCCTATCGGCTGACCGGATCGCCGCTCCTGCTCGGCGTCCTCGCCGCCGCGGGCCAGCTCCCGTCGCTCCTCCTGATGCCCATCGCGGGGGGGCTCAGCGACCGGTGGAGCCGTCACCGGATCCTCGTCGTCACGCAGAGCCTCGCGATGGCGCTGACGCTGGTCCTGGCAGGGCTGGCGCTGGCGGGTGTGGTCGCCGTCTGGCAGCTGGTCGCGATCGGCGCCCTCCTCGGGGTCGTCGGCGCCCTCGACGTCCCGGCCCGCCAGGCCTTCGTCGCCGACATCGTCGAGAGTCGGGACGACGTCGGGAACGCGGTCGCCCTGCACGCGTCGGTCACGAACGCGGCGCGGCTGATCGGCCCCTCGATCGGCGGCGCCATCGTCGCGCACGCCGGTGAGGGGGTATGCTTTCTCGTGAACGGCGCGAGCTACGCGGCGGTCCTCCTGGCGCTCGGGGCGATGCGCGCAGCGCCGCAGGCCCCGGCGCGGACCGCGACGCCGATCCTTCGTGGGCTCCACGAGACCGCGCGCTACGCACGCTCGACCCGGCCGATCGCGGCCATTCTAATGTTGGTGGCCCTCGTCACTCTGCTGGGTCGTCCGTACACCGTGCTGCTTCCCGTGTTCGCGTCGGAAGTGCTCCACGGCGGCCCGGAGACCCTCGGCTGGCTGATGGCGGCGTCCGGCTGCGGCGCGCTCGTCGGTACGCTCGTCCTGTCGGGCCAGCGCTCGCTCGGTCAGTCGGCGGCCACGATCACGGTTGGAGCCGCCGTGGCCGGCAGCGCGCTCGCCTTGTTCGCGCTCTCCGACGCGCTCTGGCTGTCGCTCGCCCTGCTGTTCGTCACCGGATTCGGCGTGATGGTCCAGCTCGCCTCGAGCAACGCGCTGATCCAGACCATCGTCGCGGACGACCGGCGCGGGGGCGTGATGGGCCTCTACACGATGGCGTTCGTCGGTCTCGCCCCGGCCGGCACGCTGCTGGCGGGGACGCTCGCGGCGAGCCTCGGCACCGCGCGCATGGTGCTGCTGGGCGGGCTTGGCTGCCTCGCGGGATCGCTCGCGTTCGGCCGCCGGTGCCGAGGACGCCGAGCGTCGGAGTGAGCGCCGTTCGAGCGCCGGCTTGGCCGGCGCGCTCGAGTTCTGGGGGTTCGCTCTCGCGCGGGAGCGCTTCCCCCGGCCTCGGAGGGGGCCGTCGAGGCCCCCTCCGACTGGTTGGCTACGCCTTCTGCTGGATCGCCGTGAGCACGCGCTCGGCCGTGAGCGGCGCGCTCCGCACCCGCGCGCCGGTCGCCGCGAAGATCGCGTTCGACAGCGCGGGGAGGATCGTGGTCGTGCCGGGCTCGCCGAGGCCCGTGGGGTACTCGGTTGACGGGACGACATGCACTTCGACTTCGGGCACGTCGCTCATCCTCAATACCTGGTAGTCGTGGAAGTTCGACTGCTCGAGCGCCCCGTTCTTCACGGTGCCCCGCTCCTTCAGCGCGTTCGAGAGGCCGAAGAGCAGCGAGCCCTCGATTTGCGAGCGGGCGCCGTCGGGGTTGACGACGATGCCGCAGTCCACCGCGCAGACGATCTTCCGCACCTTCACCGCGCCGCTCGCCGGGTCCACCTGCGCCTCCACCACGCTCGCCGTCCACGTCGGCGACTTCCGCTCCTGCGCGGTCACGCAGGCGACCCCGCGGCCGACGTTGGGCGGGAGCGGTGAGTCCCACCCGGCCCGATCGGCGGCGAGCTTCAGCACACGGGCCAGCCGCGGTGCACCGCCCAGCATCGCCAGGCGGAACTGCACCGGGTCGGCCTTGGCCAGGTGGGCCAGCTCGTCGATGAATGTCTCGACGGCGAAGAACGTGTAGTTGGGCGCGACGGCCCGCACGTAGCCGACCGACATTCCCGTCTCGGCCCGGACGGCGCGCACGAACTGGTTCGGGATCTCGTACACGTGGTCGCTGCCGTTGAGCGCGAACTGATCGCGTCCCTTGTCGTCGAGCCCGCCATAGCGTTCGCCGGGATACGCCGCCACCAGCGTGTTCTCCCAGGCGATCACCTTGCCGTCGGCCGAGAGGCCACCGCGCAGCACCTGGAGCGTGGCCGAGCGGTAGTAGTCGCGCCGCAGATCCTCCTCGCGCGAGCGAATCAGCTTGACCGGCCGCTTGACCTCCCGCGCGATGAGCGCGGTCTCCACCATGATGTCGGGCTCGAGCCGGCGACCGAAGCCACCGCCGAGGTAGTGCTGGTGGATGCGGATCTTCGAGGGGTCGACGCCGAGCTTCTTGGAGAGCGCCCCCACGGCCATCGTCTGGAACTGGCTGCCGGTGTAGATGTCGTACGCGCCGCCGTCCAGGCGCACGACACAGTTCATCGGCTCCATCTGCATGTGGGCTACGTAGTCGGTCGTGAAGGTCGCCTCGTGGGTCTTCGCGGCCTGGGCCAGGCCCGCCTTCACATCGCCCTGCTCGACCCAGGAGGGCGCGGTCAGGTCCTCCTTTGCCTTCTTCGCGTACATCTCGAAGATCGACGCGGTGCTGACGCCGGCATTGGGGCCCGGGTCCCAGGAGACCCTGAGCGCGTCACGCGCCCTCACCGCGTTGTCGTAGGTGTCCGCCACCACGGCCACCACGTCGTCGGTCACGACCGTCTGGATCCAGCCCTTCACCTTCCGCGCCCCGGTGTCATCGACGGCCGTATGCTTGCCCCCCTCGCGCGTCGGGGGGTAGGCGACCTTCGCGTAGACCATCCCCGGAAGAAATGTGTCGATCCCGAACTTCGCCTTGCCCGTCACCTTCTCCGGGATGTCCAGGCGCGGGATCCACTTCCCGACGATCCGGTACTGGCTCGGCTTCTTGAGCTCGATCTTCTTGAGGTCCTCCTCGGAGAGGGTCCGCGTGATCGGGACCTTCGCGACGATCTCTCCGTACGGCATCGACCGTCCGGTCGGGAGGTGCCGAATCCGGCCGTCCTCGGCGACGCAGTCCGCGACTGCCACGTTCATCTGCTTGGCGGCGGCCTCGGTCAAGAGCATCCTCGCCCCGGCGCCCGCGCGCGAGAGGGAGTCGAACGTCCAGTTCACCGACCAACTCCCGCCGGTGAGCATCAGCCCGTATTTCGGGTCGTTCATCGGGTAGTCGATGCGAACGTCCTTCCAGTCGGCTTCCAGCTCCTCGGCGACGATCTGGGCGAGCGCGGTGCCGACGCCCTGGCCCATCTCCGCCTTCGTGATGTGCACGGTGATGATCCCGTCCGGCGTGATCGTGAGGGCGGCGTTCGGCTCGAACGCCGCGGCCGCCGATGCCTCTCGAGCGCCCCCGCCCGGGATGGTGAAGCTCAGGGTAAGGCCGGCGCCCGCGACCGCAGTGGTCTTCAGAAAGTCTCGACGGCTGAGCTCGGTCCTCGTGCTCTTCATGGCCTATATCCCCCGCGCGGCGCGCTTGATCGCGCGCTTGATGCGCAGATACGTGGCGCAGCGGCAGATGTTGCCGGACATCGCGGCCACGATCTCCTCGTCGGTCGGGTTGGGGCTCTTCGCCAGGAGCGCCGCCGCCTGCATGATCTGGCCCGACTGGCAGTAGCCGCACTGCGGCACCTGCTCGGCGATCCACGCCTTCTGGAGGGGATGCTCCCCCTTGGGGTGGAGCCCTTCGATCGTCGTGATCTTCTTTCCGGCGGCCTGGGCGAGGGTCGTCTGGCACGACCGCACCGCCGCGCCGTCGAGGTGGACGGTGCACGCGCCGCACTGGGCGATCCCGCAGCCGAACTTGGTGCCGGTCAGCTGCAGCCGCTCGCGGATGACCCACAGGAGCGGTGTCGCGGGATCGGCGTCGACCATGAAGGTCTTGCCGTTGATCAGGAGCTGAGCCATACGCACCTCCCCGGACGTGGCCATCGGCCACGGTGGCAGGCACCCTGCCACAACGCGGACCGGAGCACAAGACCATTGGAGAGGGCGACTTGACTGGCGCGCCCCAAGGGCGCGTCCCCTCCGAGCCACCCCCTGGGCTTTCGAGCGGCGGCTTTGCCGCCGCAATCGATTCGCGAGCGAGACCGCGATGGGTGACCGGTGGGGGGTATCGGGGGGAGCGGCGCCGCTCCCCCCGATGTTGATTAGGGCACGAGGGCCGCGCGCGTGATCGTGGTCGTCTCCCGGTTGTGCCACTCCGAGTCGGCGAACGCCTGATTGATCTTTTCGAGCGGGTACTTGTGCGAGAGGAGCCGGTCGAAGGGGAAGCGCCCGCGGTTGCGCACAAGGAAGTCGAGCGCGCGGGGGATGACCCACGGATCGTACTGGATCACGCCCACGATCTTCTTCGACCCCCAAACGAGCAGCGATGGCTCGAGCTCGACCTTCGCGCCGCGGCTGATCGTGCCGATCTCGAGGTACGTGCCGCCCGAGCGGAGCATCTCGATCCCCTCCGGGATGACCTGCGGGAAGCCGACGAAGTCGCAGACGACGTCCGCGCCGCCGCCGCCCGTCCACGTCCGCACGAGCGCGACACGCTCCTTGCGGTCGGCGACCTCCTTGAGGTTGATCGTGTGGTCGGCGCCGAACGCCCGCGCCAGCTCGAGCCGCCCCGAGAGCTGATCGACGACGATCACCGTCGCGGCGCCCATGTCCCGGGCGACCGCCGCCGCCTGGATCCCGAGGCCGCCGGCGCCCTGGATCACGACGCTCCCGCCGAAGGCGAGGCCCGCCCTCCCGAGCCCGAAGATCACCTGCGAGAGGGCGCAGTTCACCGGCGCAACCATCTCGTCGGGCAGCGCGTCGGGGACGAGGAAGAGCGCGCCGCGCGGCCGCAGATAGTAGTACTCGGCGAACGCGCCGTGGAAGTGCGGGAACTCGGACGGCCCTCGCGGCCGCTCGATCTTCGCCGGACACGCCGCGGGCTCGTTGGCGAGGCAGGCGTAGCAGCGCCCGCAGGGGTAGAAGTAGGTGTAGGCGACGCGGTCGCCTTCCCTGAGCGGGCGCCCCAGCGAGTCCGTCTGGACGCGCGCGCCGAGCCGGGACACCCGGCCGGTCATCTCGTGGCCGAAGATCCAGCCGTCGTCGGGCAGGCGCAATGGCGCGTCGCCCCGCCAGAAGTGGAGGTCGGAACCGCACACGTTGGCGAGCGCGACGCGGATGAGGACGGCGTCGGGCTCCACCTCGGGCAGTGGCAACTCCCGGAGCTCGAACGGCTTGCCGGGACCGAAGAAGACCGCGGCCTTGCCCCGGCTCATCGGTTGGCCCCCTTGCCGACCTCGAAGGCGTCGTGGAGGGCGCGGACGGCCAGCTCCGCGTACTTGTCCTCGATGACGCACGAGATCGCGATCTCGGAGGTGGAGATCATCTGGATGTTGATCCCTTCCTTGGAGAGCGTGGCGAACATCTTCGAGGCGACGCCCCCGTGGCTCCGCATGCCGACGCCGACGATCGAGACCTTGGCCACGCGCTCGTCGTGGACGACGCCGAGGGCGCCGATCGACCGCGCGACTTCCTCGAGCGCGACGACGGCGCGGGCGTGGTCGCCGCGCGGCAGGGTGAACGACATGTCGGTGTACCCGTCGCGGCTGATGTTCTGGACGATCATGTCCACGACGATGTTCTTCGCAGCGATCGCGCCGAACGCCTGGGCGGCGATGCCCGGCCGGTCGGGGACCCGCAGGATGGAGATCTTCGCCTGGCTCCGGTCGTGCGTGACGCCGGTGACCACCACTTCTTCCATGCCCTGCTCCTCTTTCGTCACGAGCGTGCCGGGGTCCGGCTTGAACGTCGAGCGCACATGGACGGTCACGCCGTACTTCTTCGCGAACTCGACGGAGCGGGACTGCAGCACCTTCGCGCCGAGGCTCGCCATCTCGAGCATCTCGTCGTACGAGACGCGGGCGAGCTTCTTGGCGTCGGGGACGATGGCGGGGTCGGCGGTGTAGACGCCGTCCACGTCGGTGTAGATCTCGCACACCTCGGCTTTGAGGGCGGCCGCGAGCGCCACGGCGGTGAGGTCCGAGCCGCCGCGACCGAGCGTCGTGATCGCGTCCTCGTCGGACAGCCCCTGGAACCCCGCGACGACGGCGATCTCGCCCGCGTCGAGGGACTGGCGGACGCGCTCGGTGCTGATCTGCGTGATCCGTGCCCGCGTGTGGGCGCGGTCGGTGCGGATCGCCGCCTGGAATCCCGTGAACGAACGCGCCCGCAGCCCTAAGGACTGCAGGGCCATCGCGAGGAGGGCGATCGTGACCTGCTCGCCCGTGGCGAGCAGCATGTCCATCTCGCGCGGCTCGGGCGACGGCGACACCTGGTGCGCGAGGGCCACGAGGCCGTCGGTCGTCTTGCCCATCGCCGAGACGACGACGACGAGCTCCCGGCCGGGCGCGCTCGCCGCGACGCGCCGGGCGACGTTCCGGATCTTCTCGTCGTCGGCGACCGACGAGCCGCCGTACTTCTGGACGACCAGCGCCATAGCGTTAGAAATCTACCACGAGCGCGCCCGCAGCAGGCCACCCACGGCGCGACCCGGGCACGCGGTCCTCGCTACAGTGCCCGGGCGTGCATGGCCTCGCCCAGGCGCAGCTGCTCACGGAGGAGGTAGACCCAGCCGAGCGCGATCACGGGCAGGATCTGGCTCGCGTGGAAGACGAGCGCGTAGCCGACGGCGGCCGCCTGGGCGACACCGAAGAGGCCGACCGCGAGCGCCGCTGCGGCGTGGAAGACGCCGACGTAGCCGGGCGCCGACGGGATTGAGATGCCGAGCCCGACGAACGCGAGCACCGCCCAGCCGGCGATCCAGGGCAGGCTGAGGTTCATCGCGGTGAGCATCATCGATGCCGCCGCCGCGGGGATGACCCAGAGGATCGCGGTCCAGACGAGGATCGGGAGGGCGTGGGAGGGCGCGCGGATCCCGTCGAGCCCCCGGACGAACGTCTCGAAAACGCTCAGCGCGCGCTGCCGGAGCCGGGGCCAGCGCGCGGAGAGCCGCTCGATGAGCCGGGCGCAGCGTGCGGGCGCGGCCACCAGCGCCACGAGGACGGCGATCCCGGCGAAATCGATCGCGAGGACGGCCAGCGCCGCCGCCTGCAGAAACGCCGGCACCGGGACGACGAGAACCAGCACCGCGAGCATCAGGACCACGGCGAGGCTGTCGAGCACCCGCTCGACGATGAGCGTGGCGAGCACCGTCCAGAAGGCGTGGCCCGTGCCGCCAGCGCCGACGGCGCTCCAGCGGCGCGCGACGACGTACACACGCACGACCTCACCGGCGCGCAGCGGGAGCACGTTGTTCGCCATGTACCCGATCATGACCGCCGGGACCAGCCCCGGCGGAGCCGAGCGTGGCGGGAAGAGGTAGCGCCAGCGCCGGGCGCGTGCCCAGAGACCGAGCGGTGCGAAGGCGGTGGCGAGGGCCGCCCAGCCCCAGCGGGTCGCGCGGAGCTGGCGTCCGAGCTCGGCCAGGTCGACGCTCCAGAAGAGGTAGACGAGCAGAACGACGCTGACCGCGACGCCGAGGAGGACCTTCGGCCGGCTCAGAGGCCGAGCTGGGCGAGGACCGCGTCGATCGCCGGCGGCACCGTCGTCGGTCGCGACGCCGACTCGAGCGCGGTGTCCGGGTCCTTGAGCCCGTGCCCGGTGAGGGTGAGCACCACGGTCGAGCCGGGCTCGAGGCGCCCCGCCTTGACGCACTTGATCAGGCCGGCGAGGGTGGCCGCGGACGCCGGCTCCATGAAGATGCCCTCCTCGCGGGCGAGCATCCGGTAGGCGCGCAGGATCTCCTCGTCACTGACGACGTCGATCCAGCCGTGCGAGTCCTTCACGGCCTCGAGCGCCGGCCCCCAGTTCGCCGGGTTGCCGATCTTGATCGCCGTCGCTACGGTGCGCGGCTCCTCGATGACGCGATTCTCGTAGATCGGCGCCGCGCCGGCCGCCTGGAAGCCGACCATGCGCGGCAGCTCCTTCATGCGCCCCGCGCGGTGGTATTCGCGGTACCCACGCCAGTACGCGGTGATGTTCCCGGCGTTGCCGACGGGGATCAGGTGGTAGTCGGGTGCCTTGCCGAGCTGGTCCACGATCTCGAACGCGGCGGTCTTTTGCCCCTCGAGCCGGAACGGGTTCACCGAGTTCACGAGCGTCACCGGGTGCCGCTCGGCGATCCGCCGGACGATCGTCAGCGCCTGGTCGAAGTTACCGTCCACGGTGAGGACCTTCGCGCCGTGGATCGCCGCCTGCGAGAGCTTGCCGAGGGCGACCGAGCCCTTCGGCACCATCACGAAGGCGCGGATCCCGGCGCGCGCCGCGAACGCCGCCGCGGAGGCCGAGGTGTTGCCCGTGGAGGCGCAGATCACCGCCCGCGAGCCCGACTCGAGCGCCTTGGAGATCGCCATCGTCATCCCGCGGTCCTTGAACGAGCCCGTGGGGTTGAATCCCTCGCACTTGAGGTAGATCTCAAGGCGCGCGTCGGTCGCCTCGGCGAGGCGCGGCGCCAGGATGAGCGGCGTGTTGCCCTCACAGAGCGTAACGACCGGCGTCCGATCCGTCACGGGGAGGAAGTCGCGGTACTGCTCGATGACGCCGCGCCAGGCCTTCATGCGGGCCCGCCCTCGACGCGGATCGTCGTCGACGCCGCGACGTCGGGCAAGCGATCGATCGCGGCGAGCGCCTGGCGCATGTCGCGCTCGCGCGCCTCGTGCGTCAGCATGACGACGGGAACGGCCTCGCGCGTCCCGCGCCCCTTCTGGATGACGTTCGCGATCGAGATGTTGTTGTCCCCGAGGATCCCCGCGACCTTCGAGAGCACGCCGGGCCGGTCCTGAGCCATCACGCGCAGGTAATAACAGCAGCGGATGCGCTCCATCGGGGTCAACGGCAGCGCCGTGGGGCCCGCGGAGGGCAGCTCGAGCGCGAGCGCGGGGATGCCGTGGGCGATGCGGCGCGCGATGTCGAGCGTGTCGGCCCACACGGCCGAGGCGGTCGGGAGCTGCCCCGCGCCGCGACCGTAGAACATCAGATCGCCCACCGCGTCGCCGGTCACGAAGACCGCGTTGAAGACCCCGGAGACCGCCGCCAGCGGAGAGCCCGCGGGAATCATCGTCGGGTGCACGCGGACCTCGACGCCGCCGTCGGCCGCCTTGGCGATCGCGAGGAGCTTGATCCGGTAGCCGAGCTCGCGCGCGTAGCCGATGTCCTGCTGCGTCACCCGCGTGATGCCCTCGGTGTGGATGTCCTTGAGGTCGATGAAGGTGCGGAACGCGAGCGTGACGAGGATCTGGAGCTTGTGCGCGGAGTCCATGCCCTCGATGTCGAGGGTCGGGTCGGCTTCGGCGTACCCCGCCGCCTGCGCCTCCTTGAGGACCATGGAGAAGTCCAGGCCCTCGTCGGTCATCTTCGACAGGATGTAGTTCGACGTCCCGTTGACGATGCCGAAGACGGTCTGGATGCGGTTGGCGACGAGCCCCTCCTTGACGGCCTGGATCAGCGGGATGCCGCCCGCGACGGCCGCCTCGAAGGCGAGCGTCGCGCGGCGGCGCCGCGCCTCGTCGTAGAGCTCGCCGCCGTGGTGGGCGAGGAGCGCCTTGTTGGCGGTGACCACGTGTTTGCCGGCGCCGAGCGCCTTCATGATGAACGAGCGCGCGGGCTCGAGCCCGCCGACGAGCTCGACCACGATGTGGATCGAGGGGTCGGCGAGCACGCGCCCGGCGTCGGGCGTCATCGGGAGCTTCGCGAGATCGAGCCCCTCGCGCGGGCGGGTGAGATCGGTGTCGGCGACCGCGGCGAGGGTGAGCCGGCACCCGGCACGCTCCTCGAGCATCGCACGGCGCGACTCGAGGATCTTGACGACCCCCGCGCCGACCGTGCCGAGGCCGAGCAATCCAATCCTGACTTCCTTCACCTCACTGGACATCTCACTGGACCCCGCCGCGGTAGGAATGGGCGGTCAGCGGGTGAGGTGCTTGAGCCCGCGGAGCGCCTGCTTGATCCGCTGCTCGTTCTCGACCAGCGCGAACCGTACGAAGCCCTCGCCGTACTCGCCGAACCCGATGCCCGGCGAGACGGCCACCTTCGCGTCCTGGATGAGCAGTTTGGCGAACTCGAGCGAGCCCAGCGCGCGGAACGGCTCGGGGATCGGCGCCCAGACGAACATCGTGCCCTTGGGCTTCGGCACCGACCAGCCGAGCTTGTTGAGCCCGTCGACGAGGACGTCGCGGCGCTTTCTGTAGACCTCGACGATCTCGGCCACGCACGTCTGATCGCCCTCGAGCGCGATGATGCCGGCGATCTGGATCGGCTGGAAGGCGCCGTAGTCCAGATAGGACTTGATGCGCGCCAGCGCATGGATCATCCGGGCGTTGCCGCACACGAAGGCGAGCCGCCAGCCGGCCATGTTGTACGACTTCGACGTCGAGAAGATCTCGACGCCGATCTCCTTCGCCCCCGGAATCTCGAGGAACGACGGTGGCTGGTAGCCGTCGAACGCAAAGTCGGCGTACGCGAGGTCGTGGACCACCATCAGCCGCTGGTCGCGCGCGAAGGCGACGACTTTCTCGAAGAACGCGCGGTCCACGCACATGGTCGTCGGATTGTGCGGGAACGAGAGAATCAGCAGCTTCGCCTTCGGCCACGCGAGCTTCGCGGTCTCTTCCAGCCGCGCGAAGAAATCTCCGTCCGGTGTCAGCGGGACAGACCGCAGATCCCCATCGGCGATGACGACCGAGTAGGAGTGGATCGGGTAGGTCGGGTTCGGCACCAGCGCGCCGTCGCCGGGCTGAAGGACCGCCAGCGCCAGGTGCGCCAGGCCCTCCTTGGCGCCGATCGTCGCGATCGTCTCGGAGTCGGGATCGAGCTCCACGCCGTAGCGGTCGCGGTACCACTTGGCGATCGCGACCCGCAGGCGGGTGATGCCGCGCGACGCGGAGTAGCGGTGGTTCTTCGGGTTCTGGGCGGCCTCGATCAGCTTCGCGACGATGTGCTTGGGCGTCGGAAGATCCGGATTGCCCATGCCGAGATCGATGACGTCCTCGCCGCGCGCGCGCGCTTTGGTCTTGAGGTCGTTGACGATTGCGAAGACGTAGGGCGGAAGCCGCTTGATCCGGTAGAACTCGTCCATCGAACTCCTCTTGGGGGCCTGTCCCGCGATGATACTGCGCGGCGACGCAAAGTGTCAATAAATGCCGATCTCACGCGGGGTTACGGCCCGATACACCTTGTCATGATAGTGACACGAAATTGCCCGCTCGGTTGCCGGAATGGCAGCCCATGCGCTCCAACTGCTTGATTGTGCGTGCCCATCCCGCCTGGTACGGCGTTTGCGGTGGGTCTTCCGGCATGCGGCCTGAGGAGTGTTCTGTTGACAGTCTGGTCGAGGAAAGACCTGAGCCCGCTCGAGCGCCCCGACCGGAGCCTCCGGGGCCGCGGGCACGCGTGAAGGGCCGCGATCAGTTCAGTCTGCTGATTGTCCGGGGCGACGGCACCAAGGTGGTCCGGTTCAACTTCACGCGACCTGTCGCGAGGGGCGCGTTCGCCGGGGTCGCCCTCGCCCTCTCCGTGGTCGGCGGCCTCACCACTGATTGGGCCCAGCTGCGCGAGCTGACGCGCGAAGCTAGGACCTTCGCCCGGCAGATCGCCGAGCAGCGCGAGACGATCGACGCGTTCAATCGCCGCGTCGTCGAGCTCCGGCAGGAGATGGTGGGATGGCGCGAGCTCCACGCGCGCATCTGGGAGCCGTTCGGTCCCGAGCTCGCTCCCGGCGCGCGCGACAAGGGCATCGGTGGCGGCGCCGTGAAGGTTGCCGCGCGGATCGCGCCGGGGGACGAGCCCCTCGGGCGAGTCGTACGGGGGAACGAGCTGGAGCGCCTCGCCGAGAGCGTGAAAGAGCAGGGCGACAATCTCCGGGCTCTGGACCGCCTGATGGCCCGCGCCGGCAAGGCGCTGGCGGCGCTCCCGTCACGCTGGCCCGTGCGCGGCGGTGTGAACTCCGAGTTCGGCAATCGCGTCTCGCCCTGGACGCGCGTCACCGAGTTCCACAGCGGTCTCGACATCAACGCCCAGCCCCGCACACCCGTGCGCGCGCCCGCCGGCGGCACCGTCTTCTTCGCCGGCGCGCAGCCGGAGTACGGCAACACGGTCATCCTCGACCATGGCCAGGAGGTCCGCTCGCTCTACGGCCACCTCTCCCAGATCGGCGTGAAGCAGGGCGAGCGGGTCGAGCGGGGCCAGGTGATCGCGTACAGCGGGAACACCGGTCGCTCCTCGGGCCCGCACCTCCACTACGAAATCCTCGTGAAGGGCCACTCCGTCAACCCGCGCGCCTATCTCTGGGACTAGTTCACTCGAAGGGGGGCTTCGCCCCCCTTCCGACGGCGCAGCGGGCCTGAGGCCCGCTCGCGCCTGCCCCCCGGGATTGCGCGGGCAAAGCCCGCGCTCGAACGGTTACGACTCCTCAGATCGGCGGTGAGAACAGGGGAAGCGGGTGATCGCGACGGGGCGCGGGCGTGGCGACAGCCCGGGAGCCCGCGCCCTGTTCAACGGATCGCGACGCCCGTACGCACTTGGCAGGCGACCCAGTGGCCCCGGGAGACCTCCTTGAGCACCTGCTCGTTCTCAGAGCACGACGGCACGCGGAGCGCGCAGCGCGTATGGAAGCGGCACCCGGAGGGCGGGTTGATCGGGCTTGGCACGTCGCCCTCCAGCAGGATCCGCTTGCGCTTCATGGTCGGGTCCGGGATGGGTACGGCGGAGAGGAGCGCCTCGGTGTACGGATGCTTCGGGTTCGTGTAGAGCTCCTTGGCCGGAGCGATCTCGACGATCTTCCCGAGGTACATGACCGCGACGCGCGTCGAGATGTGCTCGACGACGGACAGATCGTGGGCGATGAAGAGGTAGGTGAGCCCGAACTTCGCCTGGAGGTCTTCGAGCAGGTTGATGATCTGCGCCTGGATGGACACGTCCAGGGCCGAGACGGGCTCGTCCGCGACGATGAGCTTCGGGCTCACCGCGAGCGCGCGCGCGATGCCGATGCGCTGGCGCTGACCGCCGGAGAACTCGTGCGGGTACCGACGCAGGTGGTCGGCCGCCAGGCCGACGGTGTCGAGGAGCTGGACGACGCGCTCTTCCCGCAGCTTCCGCGTCGCGGCGAGCTTGTGGATCACGAGGGCCTCGCCGATGATCGACCCGACCGTCATTCGCGGATTGAGCGACGCGTACGGGTCCTGGAAGATGATCTGCATCTCCTTGCGGAGCGCGCGCAGCGAGCGCTTGTCGAGCGTCGTGACGTTCTGCGCCCCGAACCAGACCTCGCCCGACGTCGGCTCGATGAGCCGGAGGATCGAGCGGCCCGTGGTGGACTTGCCGCAGCCCGACTCCCCGACCAGGCCGAGCGTCTCGCCCGGCAGGATCTCGAACGACACGTCGTCCACGGCGTGCACGCGCGC
>Ga0137380_10002634_pt1 | contig 15333 bp, 12 predicted proteins | sample SagtaG_17_FD_104809 | JGI IMG/M metagenome (GOLD analysis project Ga0137380, IMG submission 104809) | Vadose zone soil microbial communities from Sagehorn Ranch, Mendocino, California, USA - Sage2_L_100_16 metaG | ecosystem: Environmental > Terrestrial > Soil > Vadose zone | place: USA...
AAAGAAACGGTGCGCAAGCGCACCCTACAAACTACGTCGCCGACGGTACGGAACCCTTATCCATCCCGTTCAAACTCACAACTCAATCCCGTCCGCCCCACTTTCCGCCGGACTTCGTCGAGTGACAGGCGGAAATACACCGGCCGGTTGTGGGCACAGGCGTGGGGATTGGCAGTCTGTACCCAGGCATTGAGCAACCGCTCCTGCTCCGCACGCGCCAGGGGCTGCCCGGCTTTCACGGCCCCCAGGCAAGCGAGGGCCTGTCGGAAATCTTCCTTTTGCCCACGCACGCGCGTTATCAGGCGAGAGAACAGGAGTCCCGACTCCCGGGGATCAAGGAAATCCGCGATGGCGCGTAGGGCGACCACCTGGGGACCAAAGGGCTCAACCGCAAAACCACAGCTAGTGACTTCCGCCTGGTGCGCGTCTACAAAAGCGCGCTCCTCAGCCGACAGGGTCAGTACTTGCGGGGCGAGCAACTCACGACTACGTACCTTCTCGTGCTGCAGACGCTCATATAACACGCGCTCCTCGGCCGCGTGTTGGTCGAGGAGGTAGAGATGACCTTCAGCGAAGGTCAGAAGAAACGTGTTTTCTAGCTGGCCAATGAGGGAAAAGCCCCCACTGGTGTCCGCGCCGTAGGATGCTTCGGGCTCTGCCACTTTCCCCGTCTCCAGCCACGCAGGTACAGAACGGCGCTGCAGCGCCCCGCGTACTAAGTCGTAGACGCCGGGGTCGTCACGAAAACGCACCTCGGTCTTCGCCGGGTGGATGTTGACGTCGAGCTGCGAGGGGTGCAGCTCAAAGAAGAGAAAGACCATCCCGCCCTCACCTGGCAGCGCGTCCCGCACCGCGCGGTAGAGGGTACGGTTACGCACCGCCCGGCGGTTGACGAAAAAGTAATAGCGTCTCCGCCAGACCTCTGCGGTTGCCAGGACGAACCCCCACACCCGGCCAGTCACCCCAGCGTTGTCAAACTCCTCTAAGCCCGAGGTTGCCTCCCGGCCAAAACAGGCAGTGATTCGCTCCAGCAGCGATGCCGGCGGGCAGGCATACACCTCCCGCCCGTCAAAGGAGAGAAAAAAGCTTTTTTCCGGAAACGCCAGGGCAAAACGGGTAAACGCACCCAGAATATGACCGTACTCCGTTCGCAGGCTGCGCAGGAACTGGCGCCGGGCAGGGGTGTTGTAAAACAGGTCCCAGACTTCCACCGTCGTGCCTACCCCGGCGCCAGCCTCTTGCAGAGTAATCAGCTTTCCCCCTTCTACGCGCACCTCGGTACCCAGGAGAGCAGTGCGCTCGCGGGTCAGGAGACGCAGGCGGGAAACCGAGGCGATACTGGGCAGCGCCTCCCCACGAAAACCAAAGGTGCGCACCGCAGCGAGGTCGTGTTCGCTGGCAATCTTGCTGGTGGCGAAGCGCTCAAGTACTAGCGGTACTTCGGTGGCGGGAATACCCGGGCCATCGTCGGTGACCTTGACGAGACGGCGTCCCCCTTCTTGCACCTCCACGCGCACAGTATCGGCCGCAGCGTCTAGAGCGTTTTCGATCAACTCCTTCACCACGCTCGCGGGCCGCTCGACGACCTCGCCGGCGGCGATTTTCTGCTGCACTTCAGGCGATAAGATGTGAATGCGCATGCTCTCTTGTGCCTTTTACCTCCTTCCCCCCGTGTGAGGAAAGGCCATCTTTCTCCTTGAAAGCCTCTAGCGAAGAGAGTAGGAAGATCAAAGGAGGAGCACAGAGACGATGCCAACCTTGATGGAGACGATGTCAACCCTTACACCGGCTCAACTCAGAAGCGAGTTAGCCTCCTTCATTACTGACCCCTATCTGACATACCGCCAACTGCGCGACCAGACGCCCATGAACCATGTGGTCCTCCCCGGTGGCATTGTTCCCGGGATCGATGAGCCCCTTCTCGGGTGGGCGCTCATGAAATACGACGATGTGTATGGCGCCCTGCGCGACCACGACACGTTTTCGTCGGCACGGAATCCCTTGGTAGAAAAAGGCTTGTTTCCGCAACTCGTGCTCATCATGGACGACCCACCTCGCCATACCCGCTTCCGCCGGCTGGTGAACAAGGTGTTCACGCCGAAGCGGATCGCGGCGCTGGCGCCATGGATTGCCAGCGTGGCCAACGAGTTGCTGGATGAAATGGGCACCGGAGAAGTCGACGTTGTCCAGTCCTACACGATCCCCCTGCCGGTGAAGGTCATCGCCCGCCTGCTCGGCATTCCCGGGGAAGATTATGTGACCTTCAAACACTGGTCGGATACCTTCATCTCCTCCCTTATCTCAATATCAGTGGAGGAGCGCATGCAGAATACCCAGGAAATGGTCGCGTACTTCGGCGGGATGGCCGCGGCGCGGCGCGCCCATGCCGCGGAGGACCTGATCACGGCGCTGGTCGAAGCGGAAATCGAGGGGGAATCACTCCAGGACTGGGAACTCTTAGGCTTCTGTATCCTGTTGCTTATCGCCGGGAATGAGACCACTACCAATCTCATGAGCAACCTGCTCAACATCCTGGTGGATCGACCAGAGCTCTGGCGGCAGTTACGAGAGGACCGCAGCCTGGTCGAACCCGTCATTGAGGAGACCTTGCGGTACGAGAGTCCGGTCCAGCAACTGAACCGTATGACAACTCGTGAGGTGGAAGTCTCAGGGGTCAGGATCCCGCAGGGCGAACTGGTCACGGTCTTCTTCGGTGCAGCCAACCGCGACCCGAATGAGTTCCCGAACCCCGATGAGTTCCGGCTGGACCGTGACCTGCGTAACCATGTCGCCTTTGGCATGGGCATCCACTACTGCCTGGGTGCACCCCTAGCCCGGGCTGAGGCGGAGATCACGCTGAATGCGTTCCTCGATCGGTTCCCGGTCATCACCCGTGGGCATGCCCCAGCCCTACGGCAGACGGCCAGCCCCATCGTGTTCGGCTTCCAACAGTTGCCGCTGGTGCTCGGTGTGGGAGGACAATAATGCGACTGGTGATTGATCACAGGAGGTGCCGCAAAACTGGGCAGTGCTCCTACTTGCACCCAGAACTCTTCAAGGCGGGTGAGTATGGTTCTCCTATCGTCCTGGTCGAGCACCCGGGGGAGGAGTTGCGCGAGGCGGCCGAAGAGGCGGTTGAACTCTGTCCGAGCGGAGCCATTTCCCTGGTGGAGGATGAGGGAAGCAGCCGGGAGGAGGGTTCGTAGCCGGGAAAGGCCCTCACCCTGGCCCTCTCCCGCCATGCGGGAGAGGGCGAAGAAAGCGCGGCAGGAAGCCCGAACTCCCTCCTACCTCCCCGTACCTTCAGCCAATTTCTTCAACTCCGCCAGCAGCAAGAGGGCGTCCAGAGGGGTTGTATGCAGCGGATCAATCTGCAGGAGTCGCTCGATCACAGCCTGTGCTGCAGGACGTCCGTTTGCCCCGTACCCTCCAGGCCGAGGACTCTCTCCGTAGTCGCCCGTTTCCCCGCCCGTGCCCAGAGCGGTTCGCTCTTTTTCCTGCTGCCAGCCAGCCAGCAACTCCCCGGCCCGCTGGACTACCTGCGGGGGCAGACCCGCTAACCTGGCTACATAGACGCCATAACTCTTTTGCGCCGCGCCAGGGACGACTTTGTAGAGGAACTTCACCTCAGCCTGATCTTCTCTGACCTCTAAACGAGCATTAGCAATACCAGGGATAGTCTCCGCTAACCGAGCCAACTCATGGTAGTGGGTGGTGAAGAGCGTTTTGGCCTTGACCTCTTGGGCCAGGATTTCTGCCACTGCCTGGGCGATCGCTTGACCGTCAGAGGTGCCGGTGCCGCGTCCCACCTCATCGAGAATCACCAGGCTTTTCGTGGTTGCGTGACGCAGGATATTGGCCGTCTCCATCATCTCCACCATAAAAGTCGAGAGCCCACGCGCAAGAAAATCTGCCGCGCCCACCCGGGTGAAGATGCGGTCCACCACGCCGACCGTGGCCGCCTCGGCGGGCAGGAAACTGCCAATTTGCGCCAGCAGCACCAGTAGAGCGGCCTGGCGCGCATACGTACTTTTTCCTGCGGCGTTGGGGCCAGTCAGGAGTAGGAGATGCGTGTTCTCATCCAGGGAGAGATCATTGGGGACGAAGCTGCCGGTCAGCGCCTCTACCACGGGATGCCGCCCTTCGATGATACGAACACCATACTCCTCAGAGACCTCAGGCCGCCTCCAGCCTTTCTTGGCCGCCACCTCTGCCAGCGCGCACAAGACATCGAGCGTGCCCAGGAGATCGGCCGTCTGGCGCAGCCGATCAGCCTGCGCCGCCACCCGCTCCCGCAGGCGGGTGAAGAGCTCGTACTCCAGCAGCCGGCTGCGATCTGCCGCCGACAGCACTTTCTCCTCAAACCGCCGCAGTTCGTCAGTGATAAAGCGTTCGGCGTGTACCAACGTCTGCCGGCGCAGGTAGCCTTGCGGCACCGCGTGGAGGTTGGACTTCGTCACTTCCAGATAATAGCCAAAGACCTTATTGAACCCGACTCTCAGGTTGGGAATGCCGGTTCGCTCTCGCTCTTGCTGCTCAAGCCTCGCCAGCCACCCGCTGCCGTTGGTCTGGATCGCGCGCAGCTCGTCTAGCTCGGCCGAGACTCCAACCCGGATGATCCCTCCCTCTTTGGCCAGAGCCCGAGGCTCATCTACCAAGACCCGCTGGATCTCAGCGTGAATGTCCGGCAAAGGGTCCATCGCGTCACATAATGCGCGCAGGAGAGGGACGGTGGATGGAGAAAGCAGCTCGCGGAGATGCGGTAGCGGAGCGAGCGAGGCGTGCAGCGCTGCCAAGTCCCGTGGGTTAGCAATGGCCGAGGTGATGCGCGAGGTCAGCCGTTCCAGGTCCAGGATGCGGGACAGTGCCGTCCGCAGTTCAGCGCGCAAGCTGTGATGGGAGCCCAGCTCAGCAATTGCCTCCTGACGCTGCCGGATTTTCTCGACGGAGAGGAGGGGATGGAGGAGCCAGCTTCTGAGGCGCCGCCGGCCCATGCGCGTCTGGGTCATATCGAGCACGAAAAAGAGCGTGCCCTCCTCGGTGCCTTCGAGGAGGTTTGCGACCAGTTCCAGATTCCGCTGCGTTTGCGGATCGAGCACGACAAACTCCTCGCTGCGATACGGCTGCGGCGCCTTGAGGTGCGGCAGGAAAGTCCGCTGCGTCTCTTTCACATAGGCGAGGAGCGCGCCGGCCGCGATAAGCGAGCGCCGATTCGACAAGGCCAATGCTTCCACGGTTCCCCGGCCGAAGGAGCGGGCGATCAATGCCAGCGCCGGCTCAGCGGCAAACTCTGCAGCCGGCCGCTCAGTCACAAAAGCGCCCGGGTGCCGCCTGCCGTCGCACTGCTCTCCCGCGCTGAGCACGATTTCTTTGGGCTGGAGCTTGGCCAAAAGGCCGGGCAGTTCGGTCCAGGTCGTTTCGGCAACCAGGAACTCACCGGTGGCAAGCTCCAAGAAGGCGGCGCCGACATGTTCTCTGTCAGGAAAAAGGGCGGCCAGCGTCCGCTCATTCCCTCCAGTCTCGAAGAGGGTGCCGGGAGTGACCACACGGACCACGTCGCGCTGAATGATCCCCCGCTTCTGCGGCCCTTCGAGCTGCTCACAAATAGCGACCTTGTAGCCTTTCTCGACTAAACGAGCGAGGTAGAACTCCAGGCGATGGTAGGGGACCCCGCACAACGGCACCCGCTCGCTCCCTTTGCCCTGCGGGCGGGAGGTGAGCACAATCTCCAGCTCGCGTGCCGCCACCGCCGCATCGTCATAGAACATCTCGTAGAAGTCGCCCATGCGAAAGAACAGGATCGCGTCCTGATACTGCGCCTTCACCTTGTGGTATTGCTCCATCAGGTCGGTCTCAGGAGCGCGGAGCGACGTGGCGGTGGCGGCTTGCGCCTCTCCTTTTCTCACTCTGGGCATCCTTGTCGGCGAGATAGGTGGTCAGGTTGAGCCAGCGGTTCCTCTCCTCACCATCCATTCTGCTGCTTGCTCAATGTTCTCGGTCGCGATCCCGTAAGTGCGGTATAAATCCGCTTGCGATCCGGACTGGCCAAACTCCGTCACTCCCAGGTTCATCATGCGCGTGGACAACGCCCCGCCGATGAAGGAGAGAGTGTGGGGGTGAGCATCCTGTACGGTCACCACAGGCGCCTCCCGCTCCGCAGCAGGAACAAGCTCTTCCACCCAACTATTGCGCTCTGTGCCCCTCATCTGCTCCTTTTGCGCGACCAAATAGTCGTGAAAGAGCAGATCAGCGCTGGTCACATTAAAGACGTTGGCAAAGATCCCTCGAGTGCGAAGGCGCTGCGCTGCTGCCACCGCTTCCGGGACCATGGCGCCGCTGACAAAGAGATGAGCGACGTTTTCCCTTGGCCGATATCCCTGCTCCTTGCGCCAATCCACCAGCCGGTAGCCTCCTCTGAGAACCTCCCGACGTAACCCTTCCTCTGCTCGCTCCGTCAGCAGGGCGTTAAATAGCTCTTGGTTCACTGGCTTGGTGGACAACCGCAGATATGCGCTCTTTCCCTGCTGCCGGTCCTGGAGTTCCCTGAGCGCAGCCAGCAGGATCCATTCTAGCTCCAGGGCGAAAGCCGGCTCATAGTACGTCACTCCAGGCAACTGCACACCGAGTCCTGGAGTGATAATCGACTGATGCGCCCCGCCCTCAGCACTGAGACTCACCCCTGACGGAGTCCCAATCACAATGAACTTTGCGTGGGAATAAGCGGCATAAATAAAAGCGTCGAGCGCCCGACACACAAAAGGATCATAGACGGTTCCGACGGGGAGAAGGACCTGTCCGTACAGCTCATCGGCCACACCCAGCATTGCCAGCAGGAGGAAGAGGTTGTTCTCAGATATTCCCAGCTCGATATGATTCCCCTTGGGGCTTTCTCGCCAATCAATGAGGAGTGAAATCCCCCGCTCTTTAAAATAATTTTTCATCTGGCGACGGGAGTAAACGCCCACTTTATGGATCCATCCCCCCAGGTTGGTCGACATGGCCACATCAGGGGAGACTGTTACCAGGTAAGGGGCCACCTGGGGATGACGGCTGAGGGTCAGAAAAATTCTTCCCAAGACAGCCTGGGTGGACAGCATCCCTTGGTAGAGTCCTCCAAGAGAGGCGGGAACCTCGATCTGCTTGAGCGAGGAGACTGCTGCCCGTCTGGCTTGCCCCTCCTCCTTTTCCAGCCTGACGCGGATATAGCGGGCCTCCTCACTCTCTGGGGGAAAAGCTGAGAACTCCTGCCCAAGAGGGATCCCGAGGCTTTGGCGCAGATCTTCTATCTCCGCCGGCTTGAGTAAACTGGCATGGTTGGCCGGGTTGCCAGCAAAGGGCAGACCCCATCCCTTAATCGTGTAGGCGAAGATCACTACCGGTTGCCTGTCTATGGCAAACGCCTCTTGGTATGCCTCCAGCACCCTCTCCAGGTCATGTCCCCCTAAATTGGCGAGCAGCTCTTTGACCTCATCAGGCCCATAGCCCTCTAACAGCTCCTCCATCGCCTCATCCTCTTTGCCGCCGTGGCCAATCAGACGGGCACGAATGGTCTCGCCGTCTTGGAGGAGCAGGCTCTGATACTCCTCATTGCTCATCTCATCGATCTGTGCCCGGAGTTTGAGGCCATACGGTTTGCGAAAGACCTCCTCCAGCTTTTTCCCATACTTGAGATCCACTACCCGCCAGCCGTTGACCCGAAACATCTCCCGCAGCCGCTGCGCGCGTCCGTCGGGCACGACACGATCCAAGCTCTGCCGATTCAGATCCACAATCCACAGGATGCGGGAGAGCCGCTGGGTACACTCCTCGCCTAAGGCTTCCCACACATTCCCCTCATCGAGCTCCGCATCCCCAACTAGGGCGATGTGCCAGCCCGACTCTGGCCGGTGAGCTCCCTGCTCACCAAAATGGTCAAGCAGGTAATCTCGCACCAGAGCGCCAAAGATGGGAGCCACAGCCCCCAAGCCGACCGAGCCGGTGGAGAAATCGACACCGTCTGGATCCTTGGTCCGAGAGGGATAGGCCTGAAGACCCCCATACTGGCGGAAGGTCCTGAGCTTTTCCTGCGGGAGGAGTCCCCGTAGGAACTGGATAGCGTGAAAGACCGGTGAGGCATGGGGTTTGACTGAGACTCGGTCCCCAGGACGCAAAAAATAGAAATACAGAACCGTCAAGAGAGTGACTACCGAGGCAGAGCTGGCTTGGTGGCCACCCACTTTAATCCCGCCGGGGTTAGGACGGAGAAAATTGGCATGGTGGATCATATAGGTCGAAAGCCACAGGACCCGCCTCTGGATGCGATCAAGGATCTCCAGGTCATAGATGTCCCATGGCTTCCCTCGGCCCCTCAATAATTCGATTGCCGTTGGTGGTGCAGACTTCATAACCCTACCCTATGGGAGAAGGTCGCAAGGAACAAGGAGAAAGGCGAAAGTCAAAACGTTCCTTCCTCCCTTATGGGGAAGGTCAAGTTTGTAGGGTGCGCTGGCGCACCGGTTTCTTTGCCCTGGCTATTTGGTGCGCAGAGCGCACCCTACTAGCCGCGCCCCCACAATGCGCTTCAATCCGCAATCCGCAATTGTATCAGCTCGCGTCCCGGCCGTACGTGCGGGTCAGTTCGGCCAGACGGGCGCTGGCTTCGGGAGTCAGTGCCCCGGGCAGGTAGCGCCAGCGCCAGTTGCCCTGCGTCCGACCTGGGAAGTTCATGCGGCCCTCGCTGCCCAGGCCCAGCACATCCTGCAAGGGGATGATCGCCAGAGTGGCGATTGAACTCAGAGCGAGGCGGATCAAATCCCAGGGCAACTCCGGCCCTTCTGTCCGACCGAGATAGCGCAGGACCGCGGACCGGCATTGTGGCGTGGCGGAGTGAAACCACCCCAGGGTCGTGTCGTTGTCGTGAGTGCCAGTATAGACTACGCAGTGCGGGTCGGTGTAGTTGTGCGGTAGATGCAGGTCGTGCATGTCTCCGTCAAAGGCAAACTGCAACACCTTCATACCCGGAAAGCTAAACTGGCGTCTCAACGCGTCTACCTCTGGCGTAATCATTCCCAGATCTTCTGCAATCACCGGTAGCTTCCCTAGCACGTCCTGCACGGCGGTAAAGAGACTGGCGCCCGGTCCTTTGACCCATTGGCCGTTGATTGCGGTCTCTTCCTCCACAGGCACAGCCCAGTAGGCCTCGAACCCGCGGAAGTGATCGATCCTGAGGATATCCACCATCTCCAGGGTTGAGCGGAAGCGCTGCGCCCACCAATCGTACACTGGTCTCACCGGCTGACCGTGCTCATCCCACCAGCGGTACAGGGGGTTGCCCCAGAGCTGGCCAGTGGCGCTGAACGCGTCAGGCGGTACGCCCGCCACGGCACGCGGGCGACGAGTGTCTGGGTCAAGCAGAAACAGCTCAGGCCGGGACCACACCTCGGCACTGTCGAAGCCGACGTAAATTGGCAGATCGCCGATGATCTTGACCCCGCGCCGGTTGGCGTACGCCCTGAGCTTAGCCCACTGAGTAAAGAAGAAAAACTGCAGGTGCTTGTGAAAAAGCGTGTCTTTCTCCAGCCGAACACTCCAGGCGCGCAGGGCCAGCGGCTCGCGGCGAACCACCTCGGGTTCCCACGCGGGCCAAGAAGTCTCGAGAAAAACCTCCCGCAACGCCATGAACAGGGCGTAGTCATCAAGCCACCAGTGCTGCCGGTCACAAAACTCGGTAAAGGCCGCTCTCCAGGCTTGAGAGGCGCTGGTAGCAAAGCGCTCAGAGGCAAGGCGCAGCAGAGGGAGCTTCCGTTGGCTCGCCCCTACGTAATCCGCCCCCCCTTCCAGCAACGAAAGGGCCGTCTCAAGAGTGGAGGCAGGAAGCAGCCCTTCTTCGACTAACCCCTCCAGGCTGATCAGCAAGGGATTGCCAGCAAACGCTGAGAGCGCAACGTACGGCGAGTGATCGACCTCGCTGCTGGTCGGCCACAGCGGCAGGATCTGCCAAAGACTCTGCCCGCTACGAACAAGAAAATCGACGAACCGATAGGCCTCAGGCCCGAGGTCCCCGACGCCGAGTCGACCGGGCAAGGAAGTGGGGTGCAGGAGTACCCCACTGGATCTTGCAAAACGTACGTGCTCGCCTTGGCTGGACACGGAGCCGAAGAAAATTCAGGCAGGCACCGGGGCCTACCCCTATTTCCGTAGAGACTTTTCGAACCCCCTGGTCGCCTTCTCCGCGGCCCGGGCCGCTTCCTCAGCAGCACGTTTCGCCTCTTCGGCGGCAGCCCGTGCGTCTTCAGCGGCACGGCGCGCAGCCTCGGCGTCAGCCGTGCTCACCGTCGGTGCAGGCGGGGCAGCAGCGGATGGGGAGGCCCCCATCTCCCCGCTCATCTCGGGCATGCCAGCCTCAAAGCCCCAACCGTGCGGACGATAGTGGCCAGAGATAGGCTCTAAATCCGGCTGCGAGACGAGCGCGTGCATTGGGCGAAAGAGCAGCCATTCGAGCGTGAACCCGACCGGGTGCAGGATATATGCTGCTACGCGGAGCGGGTTCGCCTCTGAATCGTCGTATTCGTCGTGATAGGCGAGCGCTGGACCAACGAGGAACAAGACCGCTACCCCCACCATCACCAAGCTTTTCCAAAACCTCATAGTCTTCTCCTCCTCTCTGTGACTTAATAGTTTCTACTCTACTCTTCCTTTGCCGCCCCCTCAACCTCTTTGCGAGCCTCTTGCCGCGCGGCCGCCCGGCGATACCGCTTCTCGTCTGCCTTGGCCCGGCTCGGTGGCGGCAGCGCCTTGCGCACGCGGCGCAGGGCTTCGAGGGGGTCCGGTGGCTTCGGTTTTCTGCGGGGCATCATTCTTTGCTCAGTCCCCATCACTCATCACTCATCACTCATCACTCATCACTCATCACTCACTTAGCACCCGGGCGGCATCCTTGGCGAAGTACGTAAGGATGATATCAGCACCGGCCCGCTTGATGCCGGTGAGGGCTTCCAGCATCACCCGCTCTTCATCAAGCCAGCCGTTCAGCGCGGCGGCTTTGATCATCGCGTACTCGCCGCTCACATTGTACGCCGCCACCGGGTAGCCGAACTTTTCTTTCACCCGGCGGATGATGTCGAGGTAGGGTAGGGCAGGCTTGACCATGACGATGTCCGCCCCCTCGGCGATATCCATCTCGACTTCTCTCAGGGCCTCCTCGGCGTTGGGCGGGTCCATCTGGTACGAGCGGCGGTCGCCGAACTGCGGGGTCGATTCGGCGGCTTCGCGAAACGGGCCATAAAAACCCGAAGCGAACTTGGCCGCATAGGCCAAAATCGGGACGTGCGGAAACCCCTCACTATCCAGAGCTTGACGGATAGCGCCGACGCGGCCGTCCATCATGTCCGACGGCGCCACCATGTCGGCACCCGCGCGGGCGTGCGAGAGCGCCTCTTTGACCAGGATTTCCAGAGTCGCATCGTTGTCCACATCCTGGCCTTTGACGATGCCGCAGTGCCCGTGGTCGGTGTATTCGCAGAAACAGACATCGGTAATCAGCAGAAGGCCGGGCACCTGCTCCTTGAGCACAGCGAGAGCGCGCTGGATGATGCCATGGTCATTGTAGGCGTCCGAACCGACGGCATCCTTGTGCTCGGGAATGCCGAACAGGATCACGCCAGGAAGACCGAGGTCGCGGATCGCCTTGCACTCCTCCACCGCCCGATCGATCGACAACTGGGCAATCCCCGGCATCGAAGTGATCGGGTTGGTCACCCGGGTGCCTGGGACGATGAAGAGCGGCATGATCAGGTCATCGACACTGAGTTTCGTTTCCCGGACCAAGCGCCGGAAGTTTTCGTTACGCCGCAGCCGGCGAGCACGGTAGATGGGAAAACGCATAACCGCTCCTCCATAGAGGCAGTCCTGTTTTATAGCTCAATCTTTCCCTCTTTGAGCAGCGTGTGCAATCCCCGGGGCTTGGTGGCCTGCGGCTGGGCCGTGCTTGCCGTCTCGTTGCGTCTTGACTCCCGAGGCGCTAGGGTTTGAGGCTCCGCTACTTAGAGCGGTTTGCAATTGCCTGTGTCCCTTGTGTAGGGGCGATCCTTGTGATCGCCCTTGGGGGACGTTCTGGCCAGCATGAGACAAGATCTCTGACAGAGGGGAAATGAAGGCGTTCGTCGTTGCAGGCACACACAGTGGAGTAGGCAAGACGACCCTGACCCTTGGCCTTTTAGCGGCTCTGCAGAGGCGGGGCTACAAAGTGCAGGGGTTCAAGGTCGGGCCAGATTTTATCGATCCGGGGCATCACACCGCCATCACCGGCACCCCATCCTATAATCTGGATGGCTGGATGCTGAGCCGGAACTATAACTACCAGCGTTTTGCTTGCTCCCTGAGGGGAAAGGACGTTGGGGTTGTGGAAGGGGTGATGGGTCTATTCGACGGCTATGACGGCAAGACCGAAGCTGGCAGTACTGCGGAGATGGCCAAGTGGCTAGGGTTACCCGTCATCCTGGTAGTAGATGCCTCAGCCATGGCCAGGAGTGTGGCCGCACTCATCCACGGCTTTCAGAGCTTTGACCCGAATCTGCAGGTTGCCGGAGTGGTTTTCAACCGCATTGGTGGACCTGGCCATCTGCAGTACCTGCGGGAGGCGCTGGAGGGGATGCCTGGAGTCACCATTCTTGGTGGCCTGCCGCATAACGAGCGCATTGCCATCCCCGAGCGCCACCTCGGTCTCATCACCCAAGAAGAGCACAGCCTGACACCAGAGCGGATCGCTCAGCTCGCCTCTTTTATCGAGGCCAATCTCGACCTCACTCAGTTGCTACAAATATCTGAGGTTCAAGGTTCAAGGTTCAAGGTTCAAGGTTCAAGCTCTTCGGACTTTGGACTTTGGACTTTGGACTTTGGACATCGCCCAAGTGTGCGGTTTGGAGTGGCCAGAGACGAAGCGTTCTGTTTCTACTACCCGGACAACTTAGAGTTGCTGGAGCAGGCTGGAGCTGAGCTGGTTTTCTTTAGCCCCATACACGACTCTCACTTGCCGCCCGGCCTCCAGGGACTCTACCTTGGTGGAGGTTATCCCGAAGTGCATGCGCAGCAGCTCGCAGCGAATACCACTATACGTCAGGAGATCACAGCTTTTATCGAGCAGGGGCGAGTGGTCTACGCCGAGTGCGGGGGGTTTATGTACCTGACTGAGGGTATTGGCGATGTCCAGGGGACATTGTTCCCCATGGTGGGCGTCTACCCCACAGTGGTGCGTATGCTCCCTCGGCTCAAAGCGCTCGGGTACGTGGAAGTCGAGGTCGAGAAAGCGACCGGACCTTTTTCCCCAGGGCGCGCACGGGGCCACGAATTTCACTACTCGGAGTTAGAGCGCCAGGACTTTTGCGGTGGTCCTATTGAGACCCTCTATCACGTTCGCAAGCGGCCAGACGATGTGCCGCGACCCGAAGGCTATCTCTACAAGCAGTGCCTAGCTGGGTATATTCACTTGCACTTCGGCAGTAACCCGGAGTTTGCCATGGCGCTGGTCTCGGCTGCCCGGCACTAACAGGGTGCTGAAAAAGAGGAGGGGCGACGGCAAGCCAAGAGGCGCAGCGCGGGGCGAAGTAGCCGGATTGTACCGCCGGGACCGCGCAGTCCGCTGGCGGGCCTCCCCCCTCTTACAGCTCAACGGCATAACGTTAGGCAGATCGCTGCCAGCCCCCTGAAATGTGATATAACTCTTCTGTATGAAGTGGAGGATTTACGTTGAGACCTCTGTTGTCGGCTATCTGACGTCCAGACTGAGTCGTGACCTCATCGTCGCAGGCCACCAACAGATCACTCAGGAGTGGTGGGCGAGTCGTCGGGACCGGTTCGAGCTGTTCATTTCGCAGACGGTAATAGAGGAAGTAGCGGCAGGTGACAGTGAGGCGGCGCAACAGCGTCTGGCCGTCATTGAAAGCCTGCCGTTACTTGAGATCACTGAAGAGGCCATTGCTCTAGCGAAAGATCTCATCCGCATCGGTCCCTTGCCGGAGAAGGCAGAGGTTGACGCATTACATATTGCAGTTGCAGTGACAAACAGAGTTAACTACCTGCTGACGTGGAACTGCAAACACCTCGCGAACGCTGCGCTGCGCACTCGCATCGAATACGTCTGCCGTTTGCGCGGGTACGAGCCCGTGATCATCTGCACGCCCGAAGAATTGTTGGAGGACTAACATGCCTTGGGAAGATCCGATTGTCGAAGAGGTCCGTAAGGTCCGTGACGCCTACGCAAAGGGTTTCAACTACGATTTGGACGCCATCTATCGCGACTTGAAGGAGAAAGAGCGAAAAAGCGGACGGGTGGTGGTGCTGTGTCCGCCGCAACGGGAGGCAGTGCCCGGCCCCGACGAGATTCAGACCGAGGAGTCTGCCTAACGAACCGATGCAGCGGACCATGGGGGCGTTCCCTGTTCGAAACGTTAGTAATCTTCACGCCTCGTCAGGTCCAGCGTGCGGCGGCCGCTGATCGCTAGACCGTTAGGCGCCCACAGGCAGCAACCACTGATGCGACGCCGCGCACCACACTGGATGACTTGACCAATGCCCGACCATAACTACTTCGCGAACCTCATTTGGCAGATTGCCGACCTCTTGCGCGGCCCGTACCGCCCGCCGCAGTACGAGCGCGTCATGCTGCCGATGACGGTGCTGCGCCGATTCGACTGCGTGCTCGCGCCGACGAAAGCCAAGGTCCTCGCCGAGTACGAGAGGCGCAAAGGCGGCAAGCTCAACGACGACGCGCTCGACAAGCTGCTGAACAAGGCGGCCGGCCAGCGCTTCCACAACCATTCGCCGCTCGACTTCGAGAAGCTCAAGGGTGATCCCGACAACATCGAGAAGCACCTCGTCAGCTACATCAAGGGGTTCTCGGCCAACGTTCGCACCATCTTCGATTTCTTCGAGTTCGAGAACGAGATCGAGAAGATGCGCGAGGCAAACATCCTCTACCTCGTCGTCTCCAAGTTCTGCGACGTTGACCTGCACCCGAACGCGGTGCCGAACGAGCAGATGGGGCTGATTTTCGAGAACCTCATCCGCCGTTTCAACGAACTGGCCAACGAGACGGCCGGCGACCACTTCACCCCGCGCGAAGTCATCCGCCTCATGGTGAACATCCTGTTCATCCAGGATGACCAACTCCTCGCCACGCCGGGCACGGTTCGTCCACCTCCAGATCGAAGAGAAGCGCGACGACCAGGGCCGCAAGGTGAAGACGGAAACGATGATCTTCCCGCGCTACCACCAGCTTCAGGCGGTGCGCACGCTGGTGGACGCAGCCCGGCGCGAGGGCGTCGGCCACAACTATCTCGTCGAGCACTCGGCGGGCAG
>Ga0137380_10002640_pt1 | contig 15310 bp, 10 predicted proteins | sample SagtaG_17_FD_104809 | JGI IMG/M metagenome (GOLD analysis project Ga0137380, IMG submission 104809) | Vadose zone soil microbial communities from Sagehorn Ranch, Mendocino, California, USA - Sage2_L_100_16 metaG | ecosystem: Environmental > Terrestrial > Soil > Vadose zone | place: USA...
CTACTTCAGGTGAAAGTGATTCGATCGACGGCGCCGAAGGATTTGCTTCTGCGGAATCGACCACATCGAAATTAACGACGATCACCTCGTCGCCGGTGACGGTTGAACGCACAGCCGCAACGGAGTGAGCCTTTTCGGTCAAAGAAATTCGGTGAAACCAACCTCCTGCATTCACATAAGATTCAATCTCACCGTTACCGGTATTGAAAGCAAAAAGCACTCCGGTGGTTGATCCAACAAATGCGGTCAAGGTGTCCGCGGTGAACACAGCGTTGTTCGCGCGCGAGAATTCGATCAGCTCCGGCGGCTTGAATTGTGATCTCGTTCTCAGGCGGCCTTCTTGATACGCGAGGATGCTCACACCGCCGCCGCGCCCGCTAGTAGACGGAGTTAGCAGTTGAGTCGCGGCGATCAGATCATTACCGTCCGGCGCGTTCGCAACAGAAATGCGCTCAGGAGAAGTAACCGCGATGCTGTCGATTATGATGCCGCTTTGCGAATCCAACGCGAACACTCGATCGCCCTTCGAGGCTGCGATGTAAGACATTCGGCCATCACCGCTGAACGCCGGATTGTTCGCTTCGTCAAAGCGGGCGCTCGACGGGCTGAATCTCGCGCCGACAACCATCTCTCCCTGGCCGTCCATCTTGATGATCGAAAGGATGTTCTTATCGGCGCTTGCGATCGCGACGAGAGTTCGCGCCTCATCGGAATAGAGCGTCGCTTCGGACGGTCGCCCTTCCAACTTTAGCTGAGAAGCTAACCTTCCGGTTTCGATCTCAAAGCAGTAAAGCGTCGGCGAGTCGAAGCTGGAGGCTATCAGACAGAAGCGTCCGTCTTGAGTTAGCATCGCGTCGGTCGCCGGCGTGATAAGAGCGTCGGGCGGAAGCACCAGCAATGATTTCAACTCGAGCCTTTTGGCACTCGTTGCGTCGATGATGCTAACGGTTGCGGGATTGCCGTGTGTTGGATCGTTCCCAGCGGGCACCGCGATGAGTCTGTGCCCTGAAACCTCCATCATCGAGGCTGAGCCCAGCGACTCACCCACAGAAACCGATGAAAGCACCTTACCCGATGTAATGCTGAACGAGATGAGCGATCCGCTGACCGAGGTTACGAAGCCGACTTTGCCGCTCGATCCGATCAGCGGTTGCGTGCGTTCATCCAAGACCGCCGAAGAAGGCAGCGAAACGCTGCGCGCCTTCGATAGCGAAGTTCGGCGATCGCTGGCTTGCGCGACGGCTAAACTCAGCAGCAGTACGCAAACCACCAGCGTAGCGTGCCTTCTATCAGATTTCACTCGCGATCAGCTCCCAGTCTAAGTCAACGCGTGGGGCAATTACGGGTTGCGAAAAAATCTTATGACTTCCCCTTAGCAAATAGCAAGAGAAAAGTTCATAGACTCATCTTTCCGGCGGACTTGAATCTGCGTTAGACGCGCCGGTTCCTTTGGCGCCTCGGTCTGGACCTCCATCGCCAGTTCCCGTGGTTCCGCCAGAGTATTCAGTGAAGCTGTAGAGTGCCCCCACGTATTGCACTTGCGCGTCTTCGGAGAGTCGTTGCATCGTGGAGACCAGATTTGCCGGATCGATTTTGCCGCCCTTTGTCGCCAGATCCACTATCTCGAGCAGGTCTTTCTGGAATCCCGGCGGAGAACCAGCCGGCAAGTGCTTGTAGTACCAAACCAGGTCGATGGCGCCTCTGATGCCTTCTTCTTCACATGTCTGCCAGCTCTTCGGGAGTGCCACAATCAATATGGCTTCATCGATCCAAGCGAGGATCTGTCTGAGGTCAAAGCTGGTGTTGCGGACCAGGCGAACCGGCTCGGCCGTCGAGAGAGAATTAACGTCGAGAATTCCCTCTTCAGAGAGGCGCTCTTCAATCTGAGTGCTGATGCCTCGGATATTATTCAGAGGGGTTTGACGCGACACTACAACACCAGCTGTCGAACCGATTTTTAGCAACTGTACGGCCGCCTGCTCAATCGCTGCAATTACTCTTCGAGGTGCGAAACCGGCAAAGAAAAGAACAACCCCGGTTCCCCACCATCCATCGCTCGGTCCCTCCATTCTCCACAACACCGCAACCGTACCTGCCAATACCGGTCCAAGAACCATAGTAACGAGGCACCACATTGCGCTTGCTCCCGTTACGTCATGCCGGAATGTTCGTCGCCCGAGTTCCAAGAGCACGTATACATAGGCGCCAGCCGCTCCCAAGCGGACCCCTAACAATATCTGCGATATGTTCGGGTGCTTGACAGGCTCCTCACCTGTGATTTTCATCCACAACGAGAAGAAATGCTCTGGATCGACTAGGACATCCACAAAGACGATTCCGGCAATACCGAGTAGCACGGCGGGAAGCCCGTATCTAACGAACAAGGTTTTCAGACCGAAATGGCTGTTCATAGCCTGTCGCGCGCGATCGTACGACTCTTTCGGCACAAACGACATTGCTCCAGAGCGATTCTCCTGGTTCGAGTCGCTCTCTTTCGGCGCATAAAGCCACAGAAAGAAAATCTGATATCCGACTAGGAGCATTGGAAGCAATCCGACAATCCACTGCCATCGAAAAGCCGCTCCAACAACCAGCGTCATCAAAAGGAGTGCCGAAATAAGCACAGCCAAAACTAGGTTGGCGCGCCTATCTTTCCACTTGTCTTTCCACGCTTGGCTGAAACTCATCAGCAGCAGGACAAGCAGGATCGCTATGATCAACAACAATAACCCGGCCCAAACTTTGTATGCTGCATTTGGAAAGAACCTTTGAAAAAAGTCCTCAAGGAGCTCCCTTATCCAGCTAAACAGGGTGTTGATCATCGTTTCTCCTCCTGCTGCCTTTTCTTTGCTGACTTGTCGCTACAACTGCCCTCAAATGATTATGTGAATCTTCGCCATCATATTTCACTTTTCTGACGAAGATTTGCTCCCGACGTACTCGCTCTCCATAACGTTGCCGTTTTTATGGGCGATGAAGCGCGCTTCATTCGTTCGCACTGAAGACCAGACGATAGAAGTTGCTCAACAGCTTGCTAATCCAGCGCCAATTGATAGATGCGAGCTTCATTCCCACACAGCGCAGCAATCTGAGCGTTCGGCATCGGTTTCGCGTCGCCGTCAGCAATACAGTTCTCGATCCAGGCTCCACAATCGATCAGCGTGAACAGACCGCCCGCATCGGTTTCGCGTGTGGCGATGCGGGCGTGGTGAGTATGTCCTATGACGGCGACTCTCAAATCCATGTCGTAGTCCACGTTAGCCTTGGCGCAACACTTGTAAGCGGACTCGAGAAACTTCAGATTCTGTGCCGGCGATGATCCGGCTGTTTGGACATTCCAGCGCCCAGGGACGGTATCCGGCTCACCGGTTTGAACCGCACCAAGCGTTGCCGGCTCCGAGTTCTGAATATAACTTCGGTAGCTGCGTGAGCCGTGCGACTGCACGACCAAGTCGCGCATCTGGCCAAGGTTGTGCTCGGTTGGTTGAACCCGCGGAGCAAACAGAAAAACAAAAACATCCTGGATTTTATCTGGCAGCAATTCCACCCAATCGAAGATATCACCGTGAAGCAAGATGACGCTCGGTGGCGCATTTGACGTGTCCGGCAGATAATACCGACGGTTCCACGCTGTGTAGTCGGGCCAACGGTACAGATCGAAATCATGATTGCCCAACAGAAACTGCGCGTTCAGATTGTCGTCCAATAAGGCGACCACAAGCTCCTCGTGATCGTCTTTGATTCGGGCGGCAACGTCCAACTGATCATCCGCGCCTGATGCCTCCCGCCACAGATCGAGAAAGTCACCGAGTTGATACACCGCGATAGTTTCGTTCGCTGCGGCCTGCGCTTTCAGGTCCGTCAACTTCAGAGCGACCGTCGTAAGCAGGTCTGTGAAATTTGACGCATAGATGAAGTTGCCTTCTCTCCGACGCTTCTCGCTGATCAGGTGAATGTCCGGAATGAATATCCTCAGGTCCTTGTCATTTGGAAACCCGAGGCGGTCGTCGCGCAGGGCCGCAACAAGCCTGACCTTGGCGACCGAAAGGAGGGCATCCAACAATCGGTCATGCATTTTCGCGCTCCTATCGCTTCATTCGAAGCGGAATCGACTTCATCACTAGAACCTCGGTGAGGAGATTCTGATGATTGACCTGGTGGTGTGAGAAAACCCACCAATAGGCTTCGTCGTTGACGGTGATCGGATCAATTTTGGGCGGGCTCTTTTCGCGGGCGTCGATCACCTGGCGAATATTTTGCCGTTTGGCGAACAAACTCGTGTGCCGGCAAAGCTCCGCTGCAACGTCGCAAAAGATGTGCTTGGACATATCATCGCCAAGAACGAGGTTGCGGCTATCGCTCAGCGCGCCCAGTACGTCGCGATACTTCCTCTCAGCATCGGGATCCGCAATGGTGCTGACGCTCAGATTGTCTCCGTTGTTCTTGAAGAACTTCATCAACCTCTCGCGCGACTCGGGAGAGAGCGGTAGTTTGATTCTTTCGCCGTGCTCTCCCTCGCATCTGAACCTTGATTCGCGCACTGCAACGAAGATCACCGGCTTGGGCGCGCACGCTGAAACGCTCAGCACAAGTACGGCGACTATCAGCAATCCATATCGTCTATTGAGGTTTTCCATAGGTCTTTCAGTGAAGCGGCTGTTCCGACATTGCTTCCTATTCATTCAGACCGCTCGGGCAGGCATTATCTCCCGGAATCTGATGGCGCCGGCTCAGGACAATTCATCAAGCAGTGCTTTTGCCTCTTTTAGAGCGGGCGCGTCAAACCCTTCGCTGAACCAGCCGTAAATCTCTGAAAGCATCGCGTGCGCTTCTTTCTGCCTGCCATGTCGTTGGAGCACACGACTGAGGCTCGCGACGGCGCGCAGTTCATACGATTTTGCGCTCTGGTTGCGCGCTATCTCGATGGCTTTTTGAAAGCAAGCTTCGGCTTCTTGCGACCGCTCGCTGTTGCCAAACCTGGAAAGCAGCTCGCCCCGGAGCGAGTAGAGATCCGACTCGCACCAATGCTCGTTCGTGCGAGCGATCATTTCAATCCCCTCGGATACTGCAGCAAGCCCTTCTTCTATGCGTCCTGCCTTGTTTTGTATTTCCGCCAGCGTGGCGAGAATATGCGGAAGGACAATCTCGGCGCCCTGCGCCTTCAGCACGGCAAGGCATTCTTGTATCATTGTGATTCCTTCTTCCACTTGCCCCTGCTCAGCCATGGCCCAGCCGAGCACGGGGGTCACCCACAGCCGTTCTTGCACTTGCGAGTGATTGGTGCAGTATTCCACGCAGCTCTTGCCCCAATCGAGAGTTTCCTGCACTTCACGTCTCCAATAATGAACTCCCGCAGTAAACATCAGGGCAACCGCCATGCTATGCGGATTCCCGGTTTCCTGTGCCATGTCGCGCGCCCGGCCAACCATTTCAAGTGACCGGTCGGGATAGCCCAGCAGCCACAGTACGCGAGACGACTGAGATATGCAGTCCGTGCCGGGATCTGTCCCGAACAACGGTATGTATGTGCGGCCCAGTTTGGGGTCGTGAAATAAGAGGCTGTTGTCCATGTGCTCCTGAGCTGCAGTTATCTGCCCGAGTAGTTGGAGCGTGCAGCCAAGCGCATAGTGGGCGCCCATCAGCATGACAGGGTCCTGAGCGGCCTGGGCCATGCGCACGGCCTGCTCAGCTAGCTCTCGAGCGGTGTCGAGCTTTCCCGCGACCGTGTAATAGATCCACAACCCATAAATCGTGGCGAAGAGTTGAGGGGCCTCGCCCATTTTTCGGCAAAGCTCGCGCGCCCTCGACATGCACTCGCCTACCTCCTGCGAAGCATAGCCTATAGAAAAGCTGAGTGAATAACCCAGAACGAGTTGCAGCCCAAGCTCCTGACGGTCGCGCTCGGCTGTGTCTGGGAGCGACTGCAGCAAGTCAAGCCCGCGCCGCGCAAGCATTGCGGCCGCCGGATTAGCAAAGACCTGAACGGCATTCTGCGCGGCAATTTGATTATGGTCCGCGGCTCGCGCAAAATCTCGCGCTACCTCAAACAGGTGCGCCAGCTCCGCAGCCACTTTGCCGCTCTGCTGGCCGTAATGGCCCAGCAGAGCTTGCGCCACCGCCGCGCTCAACGATGCTTTTCGCGTCGGACGAAGCATTGCGTAAAGCGCGTTCTGATAAAGCAAATGCACGAAGCGATAGCGCAAGGTCAGCGTACGGTCGGCAAATTCATCTTCGGCGATGAATCGCACAAGCGCATGAACGCGGTCGAGCCGCTCGAGCCGCTCTTCCACCTCACCTGGATCGATCGCGAGCGCCTTCGCAATTACTGCGGAATCAAAATCATAGCCCTGGACGCTCGCGGCCACGAGCAAGCGGCGATCATCTTCACCAAGTTGAGCGATCTTGCGCTCGACCATACCGCGCACCGACTCGGGCATCATCTGTTCGATCTCAGGCAGTGATCGCGCCAGCCTCCACGTTTCGGCCTGTTTGACGATGACCCCTCGATCGCGCAGGTAGCGCGCAAGGTCGCTCATGAAAAGCGGATTGCCTTCCGTTCGGGCGTGAATGAGCGCGGGCAACTCCGCCGGAAAGCGATGGCCAGGAAATTCGAGCGCAAGGTAGCGCTCGATTTCGGCCCGGCCCAGGAATTCAAGTCGAATCTCACGGCAAGCGCCATGCGAGATCAGCTCCGGTTTGATTTGAAGGAACGGATGCTTTGCCAGCAATAAATCTGATGGTCTGTACGTCACAACTATGAGCACTCGCATCGTTTCAAACCTGCCGGCGAGGTAGGCCAGTATGTCGATCGTTGATACATCGGCCCAGTGCAGGTCGTCGATAAAAAGAATCAACGGGCGCAGCCGCGAGACTTCTTGCAGCAATGCGCCAAACTCTCGCTTCATCCGCTCCTGCGACACTCGCTCGCCGAGCAGTCGTTCAGCCGACGAGTCCCCGAGCGAAAGAGGCGCGACCTGAATGAACCAGGTTGGCGCGACTTGCTTCATTACACGCGCCGCCCACTGGCTCGCCTCGCCGTGAAGCGAGCTATCGAGAGCTTCCAGCAGCGGGAGATATGCCTCGGCACCAGCCAACCGCTCAGAACATATCCCGCGAGCGATGATGTAGGACTTGCCGCTCGCATCAAGCTCGGCGATGAAATCTTCGACGAATGTGGTCTTGCCGATTCCCGGTTCGCCCGCAACCGTCAGAATCAATCCCCTACCTGTGCTGACCGACTCGAATGCCGCGTGAGCTTCCGCGCGCTCCTTTTCTCGCCCGACAATGTGGCGAGCGGCTGTCTGGGCGCGCGCTGTGGAGATGCTCGTGGCCGAGCTTATGCGAGTAATCCCAGCCAGTGCCCTGTCAACATCCGAGGCTGCGGGCCGATGCCTCGGCTCTTTCTCAAGCATCGGGAGGATGAGCGATTCCAGTTCTGCGGCGACCTCAGGATTGAGGCGCGATGGGGCAATCGGCTGCTCTGAGGTGATGGCGTGCAGTACGCCTAACGGCGTGTTGGCGCTGAAGGGATGTTGCCCTGTCACCATCTCGTAAAGGACTATGCCCAGAGAAAAGACATCAGTTGCGCCGCTGATGGCTTCTCCGCGCGCCTGTTCCGGCGACATATACTTGATGGTACCAACAATCACACCCGGCTCCGTAAGGCCGAGGGGTTCCCCGTTTTTGAGATCGAGCGTTTCTTCGATAGATTCCGCGGTGTTGATCGAGGCGAGACGAGCCAGCCCAAAATCCAGCACCTTAACGTAGCCGTCATCGCGTACCATTATGTTCTCAGGTTTGATGTCGCGGTGAATGATGCCTGCGCGGTGAGCTACGGCGAGAGCTTTAGCGGTCTGGCTGCCGATGCTTGCGAGTAGTTCAAGCGCAAGTGGCTTGCCCATCATAGCGCGCAGCGTCCGACCCTGAACAAGCTCCATCGTAATAAAGCGCCCCGCTTCGGCATCGCCGATCTCATAGATAGTGATTATGTTGGGATGATTCAGCGCAGAAGCTGCTCGCGCCTCTCTCGTGAAGCGATCAATCGCCGAAGGATTGCTCGTGACGCGTTCGGGCAGCAGTTTCAGCGCAACGTCGCGGCTAAGTCTCTCGTCGTGAGCGCGGTAAACCTCTCCCATGCCGCCGGCGCCAAGCCGAGATATGATCTTATAGGGGCCGAGTCGTGTTCCGTCTTGGAGGTTCACTACCGGGGAATGGCTCAATTATTTTCCTTCCCGAACAGATGTGTGCGCCAGTAGCTGGTCAGCAAGATGTTCTCTGGATCACGACTGGCGCGCAGCTCCATGAAGTCGTCCCAACGCGGATACTGCGACCGCAGGTATGCTGCCCAGTCGGGGTAATCATACTCCGGCAAGAACTTGCCCCAGTGCAAACGGAACGGAATATCGTTGTCGCGGAAGAGCTGCCAGAATTGGCTGTAGAAACCATCTCGGGCGGCGGGGTTTCCTTCGTTGTTGATGTACCAGAACACATCTACTCTGAGCGTGTCGACGTCGTAAGCCGGACTCAGCCAAAAATGGCTCTTTATGCCGGCATAGAGTTCGGTGCTGTAGAAACCCTGCGCGGCGTATCCCTTCTCGTCGAACAGCGTTTTCAGCAGCTGCATAGTCTTTTCTGTGTGCTCGATGGGAATCCATATCTCGGTGAACTCGGTTCCCATCAATATATCGTCCGCGTTGTTATCCATCGGCAGGCTGCGCCACATATAGTCCATGAAGAGCTGCGCCTTTCCATTTTTGGTCAGCGGCTGAAGTATGTCCACGACTTTCGGATAGAGCCAGAGGAGTACTGGCCGGAAGATGCTGAAGAACAACGCGAGCGGGAGCGATACGATCCATACCAGTATCGTGACCAGCCAGGATAAGAGCCACGCGAAGGGCTTGGTAATGGTCCGATCCCAATATAGATAGATATTTTTCCTGAACTGTCCAAAGTCTCCTTGCAACTTAGACCAAGCTTTGAAGAATCCCGGGTTGCCCAACAGCGTGAACAACAGAGCGCCGCCCATTTCTTCAAGCTCGGTGAAGAATGTCGTATCGGCAAACTCCTCATAGGGCGCGGCATCGAAGACCGGCAACGGCGCTCCGCGGACAGCCTGCCAGATGACAACGCGCTCGACGTTTTTCTGCGGCCACCACAGTATTCTGGTGTAGGGAGTCTTCTCCAGGAACTCCTGCATGCTCGGTTTGTCTTTCGTTCCGGGTCCGAACAGATCAATCGGGCAATTGTCTGCGTCGGTCGGCGTCGTGATCTGCTGGCCGTAGATGTAGAAGTTCCTCGTCAACTTGAACCGAACCTTGCTGATGATCCCAAGCAGGCCGAGAGAAACGCCAACCGCGTTGAAAAGGTCCGGTTCTTTATCGTTCTCAATCCACTCCGCGTTGCCCATCCCGTCGATCACGCGGAAGGCGAGCAGATTCTCCTCAAGTCGATACATAAGCGTCCCGCCCGACGAGCCGGTCGATAGGAACCCGCCTGCCGTCTGATGGGTTATTCCTCCGAGGTCCTCGAGCGCCCAGCCTTTCTCGAACGCCTGGTAGAGCAAGCTGTTCCGCAAGGTCGAAGTGTGCGTCGGGTCCTCCGGGTCGTACCCGAGATGAATGCCCGCTTCAACTTCAATAATACCGTTTTCCTCATCAAGCCACGTCACCTTGTAGTACTGATCGAGCATGATGTTTATGTTCGGGCCTTTTGGCGGATGCTGTTCGGAAACTTTGTTGGGCACCGGTTTGTCACCCGCGCCGGGATCGGTGTAGATCGCCCACGCAATCGAATGCGATGCGCCGCGACAACGAACTTGCAAACCTTCGGCATAAGCCTTCTTAACCAGCGCAATGATTTGGTCTTCATTTATCGGATGATAGAACCCGTCAGCTCCTATGGCGATAGCGCTGATAGCAGAACCGGGACCAGCAGTCATAAGCACCTCATAATTTAGATTCTCTTATCCGAGTGAGCTGTGATGAGCTGTTGAACCACGAACACACCCAGCGCCGCGCCGCCAAGCAGGATCAGGGCGATTGATACGAGCGCGAGCGTTTCCCATCTCGGCGCAATTCTTTGCAGACTGCCGAACAGCGTGTTGACTTCAAAAGCGAAGAACACAAAGTTAAAGACCGAAGCAAACGTCAACAACGATATGTAGGAGCGGACGGTCTGTGAGGAAAACCGTTTCAGTCCATACCACGCAATGAACAGATTGAACAGCACGATTGGCGCTTCAAAGAGATGGAAGGTGAGCACGCATCCGAGGACCGAGCCTCCGCCGTCACAGGTAGTCCAGGGCTTGCCTATGATGAAGGGCACGTGCGCCCAGGCAATTCCGTAAATCGCCGCGCCGATAGTTATCCAGGAATAGATCCTGACCCACACCCTGGCGGCGGCTGGAGGAAAAGGCTTAGCTGCGACCATCTTGATTGCCTCCGTTCTCGATCAGAACAAAACGACTCAGTGTTACGTCAGTTCAGTCAGGCCGTTTAAGCTTCAACCCGTGAGACTTGCTGTGGCGGCGACTATACGGCGGCATCTTTTGTATGTCAAGCGAGTTATTGATTACTTGTCGGTTGGGACGGTTTTGCCTCGGGCTATTGACACGATGTGTAAATAAGCGTATAAGCCGAAGCGCAAGGCAATCAGGGTAACGCTGGCTTTTGAATGACCGACCCGGCTCTCCCGGATCGATCGCTAACTACAACAGATAAGGTGCTATCGCGTCGCCTGGACTTCGTTCCGAAAGTGGCAGTGGCAGTGCGAAGCCTTGCGATGTTATGACCGCGCTCTCCGCGCATGTTGGCACCAAGATAAAAGAGTCTGCCACGCTAAAGGAGAAAATTCATGTCTGCAAACCAACCCCCGAACGTCGATCGGCGCCCCGATCAACCAAGCGCCGAAAGACCCAAGCGACCGGTGCGGGACCTTCCCGGTTGCATCAAGTACATTCTCCTTCTCTTCCTGCTAATCCTCCTGGCCGGAGAAATCTATTCAGGGGAGTTCAGAGAATTCCCTAACTTGTATTGGCTGTACTGGCTGATCCTTTTGATCAAGATTCTACTCATCATCGGGCTGATCATCTTGATCTGGGTACAGCGAAAACTCGTCTGCGAGATCACTTCTCCAAAAGACTGCGCCAAGGAGGACATCGATCCCGCCACTGGGAACCCCAGACTTACCGTGAAAGGGACCGCCAGCGGGACGATCTTCGGCCACTATACGCTCGCGCTTCAAGGACACCCTGAGTGTACCGTGACCTATCCGCCGGGCGGTGGCTCTACTCAAGTGACCAATGGTGTGCTTGGCTGGATAGACACCTCGCCCGTTAGTCCGGGTAGCTATACTGTCGTGTTGCAAGTCTTTCCATCGGGAGCGGGCTCTCCAAGCACCTGTACCTCCGCTATCAGCATTCTGCGAGCGCCGGTCTGGATCGATAAGGTCGGAAGCGTGAAGGCATACGATAACGGACCCTATCCGGGAGGCTCAAGCTACCGGGAGAGAATCATCGAGGCCGGAGGCGCGGGGACTGCGGAGACAGCCATCGGCGGTTCTGTCAGCGTCCAGGGCGGCGCGTATCTGGAGGGTTGCGACAAGAGGATGTTCGAGTATTCGCTCGAATATCACGATGCTCCGTATGGCCCGGCCGCACCCGGAACTGATCCGCCCCAACCGGACGCCGCGCTCGGCTGGACGAACATTCTCTCGCTGCAATACGGAGATGTCCTCCAGCACCCCTACACTTGGAGCTGCGGATTTTTGATCGGGATTCCGAATTATGTTACTAACGGGATCCTGACGAATAGTTGGACGCAAGAAAACTGCACCGCTCCTCCTCCGCACACTATGTATTACACGACCAGCGGCAACAACTGGAACACGTCGGCCCTCAACGGTCGCTACACGTTGCGCGTTCACGAGAAGCATCGTCCTGTCAGCGTGCCGGGGCCGGATGAAGAGCTTTTCGATGCGGCCACGGTGTGGATCGACAATCGCGATATCGTCGCCAAGATCAGGAAGCTGAAGATTCACGGCGGCGCGAGCCTCGATGTCTGCGGTGAGTTGCATTTGTCACAGTTCCTGCCGTCGAGGCTAGCGGACATCATCGGGCATGCTTGGGACCCGCTGATTCTCGACCCACCGGCTGCGCCTGCTAACCTTGAGCCGAATGACAATTTCGGGGGTTACGGCCTGCAGTTCAAGAAAGACGGAGGTGGCTGGGTGGACATCGAAATTTCAGTGCCGCCGTTGCCGCCTGGATCGCCGCCACCGCCCCCGGTGTTTGTGAATACGAGGCCGGTGCCTAACGTTCGCCAGGTCGCCGAGCCCCCGGATGCAGACACCGACGTCCTAACGTCGTGGGATATAGTCAAGGCGCTGGACGCGGGTCCTCTGCCGGCTGGAAATCCGCCACCGCCATACCCGAAGATTTTCAGGGGTCAGCGCTGCGCGTATCTCATTCGTTTGGGGGTTTCGGACAAGAGTCACGTGAGCGACGACGGGGGGCACTCAAGAGAGGACTTCTTCCCGTTCTGCATAGTCAACGACCTGACAACTCAACCGTTTCCGTGGCCGTAATTCTCAAGGTCCCGGTCGCGAAATGTCAGATTGTAGGTCGTTGCGCTTTTCAATTCGGAAGGGCAAAGCAGAATTATCTGTTTTGCCCTTTCGCTCGATGGCGGAAGCGGAATCACAAAGCGGAGATTGTTTCATCTACTTCGCACCTTCGTTTGCTGGCGCGAGTGTGACACTCCACTTGTTGTCGACTGCTCCTCGACTCAATAACATCCCCAGTCTATTTCACACTTTGTGCGACGCTACTGATCACTTGCTCTTCGACTCTTTCAATTTGAAGTCAACTTCGGCAACCTTATCTGATTCCACCTTAGTTTTCTTTTCCTCCGGCTTGAACTCTTGCTTTGGTTGACCAGAGCCTGAGCAAAGACCAGTGGCCTTTACTGTGTACTCGGCGGGCAACAGTTTTTCAAAGAAATACTCTCCTTTGTCAAAGCTCGTCAGCATGGAACCAACAAGAACACCTTCTCGGTACAGTTGCATTTCACAAGTATTGGCCGCCTGGTTGTTCGGGCCAGTCACCGTACCCTTTATACCGCCTGGTCCCGGCCCTTTCTAGCCCGAAAACTTCAACGTCCACAATGTACCGCTCGCAACTGGATCGAGGTTACGCGTACAAGTCCACTTGAGTTCAACGGTGAAAGTGTTGCCGACTATGCTTTTCTTCGTTCCCGGCTCTTCGTCGGGGACAGTGAAGATCGCATCGACACTCTTTGACCCCACCGCTTCCCCTTCCAAGCTTTTCGGCGAGAATACGAAAGACTTCCAATTGCCAGCACTAAAGCTTACGGTGTGAGCTTTGGGTATGTTGACCTGTACGTCAACCTTGAAGACGATCCTTTCCCAGGGCGTTACGTCCAAGTTGTCGCCTTTGTACTCCACCCACGCCGGCTTTTTTAACTGAAAGTCGAATCGTTGAGTCTTCTCGACCTTTACATTACAGTCACGCTGTTGATTGTATCTGTCCGCGGTGGTTTCACTGACTGCGCCATAAGCTTGGTCACGACGACCCAATGCATCGTTGTAGCTGCCATTGAGCCATATCGGTAGCCCGCTTATAGGATTAAAAAGCAAGCCAACCGTTATCAGCAACCCAAACGCAGGGTTATGCGAGTTACCTGGCGACATCATCAGCAGATTCGTTAAGAGAACACAGGACCTTTTCGTCAAACCGCCGCACCTGACTGATTTCGAAGCTTGCGCTTTGTTAGACTTCATTGCTCTTGTCCTCCTTTGTATTTTTTGATACGGGTAACTGCGTCTCATGAAAGCCTTGATGAAATGCGATACCCATCTCGCTCCTTTACGCATAATGCAAAATTAATCGGCTGCTAATCCCTTAGCTTTCGCACGACCATTTCGACTATTGTTTTGACGGATTCCTTAGCCCATGTTAGATACGCGACAGTGGACTGCACGTCGGTCATCAAGTAAGTGATTGCCCGCTCCAGACCAAACCTCACCGGTCGGACAGTCGCCTATCACTTCGCAGCCGGCGCTGTAATTGACGCGACCATCAATCTCCAATTCTCGATCGGAGTCCCCTTCGTGTTCAGTCGCGACGTCAAGTAAAACAATCGCTGAGTCCCCGGGGCGTTCGGAGCTTGCTGGAAGCGCTGGATCAGGTAATAAGGCGGGATCGACTGATAATACAACGTTGCCTTCACCGTCAGCTTCGACGCGTCGATCCCCTTCGGTAGTTCCGCAAGCGGGATTGCGTAGTGAACCACGCTCGTGCCGCTGCCGTTCAGATAAGTTGGGTCTTTAGCTGCGTCGCCTTCCGGGAAAGTCGAATGCAGGAACTCTCCGTTGAACGATTTCGGAGCTGGGCCTTCGCGCGTCCAGCCTTTGGGCAGCAGGCGGTTGTCTTTCGGAATCTCGTCGCGGCGAATGAAGCTCGTTGTGTAGTCACCATTCGAGTCTTTCACCAGCTCTTCGTAAATTTGGACCTGTTTAGACGACGTGATCCGATGATCCTTTCCGTAGAAGTGCGGTTGCGCGGGACCTTTCTTGTTGCTGTTAGTTCCAACGTACTCGCTCTCAAGAATGTTGCCGTCTTTATCGACGATGAACCCGGCTTCGTTCGTTCGCCCAGAAGACCAGATGATCTTTGGCTGATGAGACTGCGGATCGAGACTGCTGTTGTCGAGCACGTCGAATTCGATAAACGCACGGCGGAATCCGACGCCGCTGGGGAAACGATGACCGGTGTTGTTCGTAACCGTGACGTCGGCAATAAGCTTCTGAGCGTCGATCGACGGCTTGGAGACTTCGACCGTCGCGGTCTCGTATTGCGCCGCTTGAACGAAATTGGCAATCGCATTTGGCAGATCGTTATTGAGCGTGCTCATATAATCGCTCTTGCGCACGCCGAGGATGTCGTTCGAGTAATTCGGCGGCTTGCTCGTGTCGGGAGTCATGAACTGATTGAACATCTCGAGCAAAAAGATGTTCAGGCCTTGAAGTTGATGACGGACGAATCCTTTGTCGCGGAAGCGCGCGCGAATCTGATCGAAGGGCGCGCTGTGCTCGGCTGCCGGATAGGTGTCGTCCTGCACGTCGGCGAACGCGGTTTGAATCTGCTTCACGTTTACTTTGTTCTGCGCGTTCGCGTAGCTGGTCGCCATATGACAATCCTGGCAAGACTTGGCCTTCGGGCCAGGTTTGAAGTCGGTTTGATACTGGCTGTTCAGCCATTCGAGATAAGTGACCTGCTCGAGCGAATGCCCAA
>Ga0137380_10002643_pt1 | contig 15298 bp, 14 predicted proteins | sample SagtaG_17_FD_104809 | JGI IMG/M metagenome (GOLD analysis project Ga0137380, IMG submission 104809) | Vadose zone soil microbial communities from Sagehorn Ranch, Mendocino, California, USA - Sage2_L_100_16 metaG | ecosystem: Environmental > Terrestrial > Soil > Vadose zone | place: USA...
AGTCGACATACCTTTTACCGGGGCCGTCTGGATCGATGTGTCAGGTACTAGCGCTGCGAACTGTTCTCCGAGTGTACTTAGCCCGCAGTGCGAGCCATCTACGAGCGACCCGCAGGCGCACCAGAGTGGCGTCCTGCGCTTTAGTTTTAGTCAACGGACACAGATCCGCTTTGATGTCGTCGATCCGCCCTGACGCGCCGCAACTGAGTGCCTTGGGTCGGTTCTCTCGCCCGTACTCTAGCCAGATCAGGCGACTGGGAATGCCGAACTGCCCATAGGCGCCGGGGGAGCCGGGGGCGCGTCCGCAGCGACATTAGGAGCCCCGGTCTCGGGGGTGGGCGCTTCTCGGACCCCAGGGGCGACGCTGGCGCTGCGGACGCGCCCCCGGGCCCCCGGCGCCGGTCCGCAGTCGAGCGCGGCCAGCGTCAGCCCGGAGATCAGGCTTCGGTGGTGCGGTTGCCGGCGGCGCGGCGGGGGGGATCGGTCTGGGCGCCGCGGCCGCCGGGGAGGGCGGAGAGGGTCGGCGCGCGGTTACGGCGCATGCGGTGGCGGATGAGCGCGAACGCGACCCAGACGACGATGATCGCCAGGACGACCCCGATGACGCCGATCTGGACCTCCTTGGCGTACTGCAACGCCTTGCGCAGCATGCGGTGCTTCCCGGCCCAGTGGCCGAGCAGCACCCAGGCTGGCGCCGAGGCGCAGGCGGCGATGCCGTCGTAGAGCAGGAACTTCCAGTACGGCACTCCGGTGGTGCCGGCGACGAAGTACGTCACCGCGCGCACGCCAGGGAGGAAGCGCGCCATCATGATGAACTTCGGCCCGTGGCGCTCGAAGAGGCCGATGACGCGCTCGACCTTCTCGCCCGGGATGTGTCGGCCGATGCGCGTCTGCAGGAGCGCCTCGCCGTAGGTCGCGCCGGCGCGGAAGATGATCGAGTCGCCGATGAGGATGCCCGCCAGCCCGACGAGGATCATCAAGGGCAGCGAGCTGACGCCGATGGGCGGACCTCGCGCGGCCAGGATGCCCCCGGCGATGAGCGCGACGTCCTCGGGCAGCGGCAAGCCCAGCCCGCAGGCGACGAGCAGCGTGAACACGCCGACGTAACCGGCCGCCCCGTGGAACTGGAGGAGGAAATGGAAGATTGCCTTGTGCAGTCGGCGGCCCCGCTGTGGACGAACGTCCGAGCCTACCTGTGCCCTTCCCGGACGGCAACGTAAGCGCCTTCCGGGGTGTCCGGCCGCTCAGCGGCCCTCGGCCGGTCGCTTGCTCACCTGCCAGGCGAGGAACTCGCGCAGAGGGCCGCCCGCATCGCGGAGCCGTTCGCCGAAGTCCTGCGCCAGCGCCAGCATCAGCTTGAGGCTGGCCTGCGGCTTCTGCTTGCGCAAGGTCTCGAACGCGCCCCGCTCCAGCACGGCGAGCTCCACGTCGGTCGCCGCCAGGGCGGAGAGCAGGTGATCGCCCTCGGCGAGCAGCGCGAAGTTCCCCAGCGTGTCGCCGGCCTTCAGCTCGCCCAGCGGGTGCCCGCCCTCGCGGACGTGCAAGTGCAGCGTGCCCCGCCCGATGAAGCACAGCGCGGTCGACGGCTCGCCGGCGCGGAAGGCGTAGGTGCCGCGGCCGACGGAGCGCTCCTCGCAGGCCTCGGCGAGGATGCGCACGCCAACGTCGCTGAACTCGCGCAAGAGCAACGAGCCGCGCAGAGCGGTGAAGCGGTCCATCAGGCCCCCCGGCCATGCATCCCGGCCAGCTTCACGTAGTCTGCCGCATTCCAGCGGATGTGCTCCAGTTCCTGGTCGGTGAGGGGCCGCTTGACCCGCGCTGGCGAGCCAAGAGCAAGCACCCGCGGGGGAATCCGGGTGCCGGGAGTGACTACGCTGCCGGCCGCGACGATGCTCTCGCTGCCGATCACCGCCTGGTCGAGCACGATCGAGCCGATGCCGATCAGGCACAAGTCCAAGATGGTGCAGGCGTGCAGGACCACGCGGTGCCCGACCGTGACGCGCGCGCCGATGCGGGTCCCGAACCGCTTGTTGGTGACGTGGATGACCGAGAGGTCCTGGATGTTGGTCTCCTCGCCGATCTCGATCCGCTGCTCCTCGCAGCGCACCACGCAGCCGTACCAGATGCTGGCGCGGTCGCCGAGGACGACGTCTCCCGCGACCGTGGCGGTGGGCGCGATGAAGACCTCGCGTCCCAGCCGCGGAGTGCGTCCGTTGACGGTGTGGATCATCAGGCCTTCTCCCGCTGGCCGTCCGCGGGCGGCGCAGCCCCCGCCTCGGTCGCGGGGCCCTCGGCCACCTTCTTCATCTTCGCCGCCTCGCCGCGGTTCACCTTCTCCAGCGCGTCCGCCAGGGCGTTGACCTCCTGGCTCAGCATGTCGAGGCTGCGCCGCAGGCCGGCGCCGGCCACGTCCACCGAGGCGGAATCCGCCGAGCGCATGCGCACGATCTGCGTGTAGAGGCTCTCCAGCGTGTAGGAGATGCGCGTGTGCTCCGCCTCGAATCGCGCGGCGCTCCGCGCCAGCTCCAGCCGCTGATCGCGCTGCTGCTCCAGCGCCGCGAGCGCCGAGGAGAGACGCAGCTTGGCCACTTCGTCGGATTCCATCTCCACCCGCTTGCGGAGCGCGTCGTGCTCGCGGGAGAGGCGCAGGTCCTCCTCGGGCGAGAGGAACTTGCGCACGTCCCTCTCGCGCCGGGTCAGGTCGCGGCAGGTGGTCCGCAGCGCGGCGATGGTCTCCTCCGGCTTGCGGAAGATCTCCTTCACCACCTCCGGCGCCACGCGCAGCTCGGCCAGGATCTTGTCGCAGATCCCGTCCACGCGGGCATCGCGCGGGTCCATCTGGGGAGGCGCACCGGCAGCGGGCGCGCTGGCGCCGGTGCGCAGGGTCACGCCTCCGAACGGCGAGGACCGGTTCCCTAGCGAACCGAACCGCTGCGCGCGGGCGCGGGACTGGTCGTCGACCGTCTGCGCCGCGGGCGCGCGGCTGCCCACCGGCACCGTCGCGTCGACGGTCACGGTGGCCTTGGTGATGCCGGCGTGCCGCGCGATCACGCGCGTGCCGCGGCTGCCGAGCCCCGCGGCCGGGAAGATGAGCCACCACAGGAACGGCAGCGCGCTGAGCGCCACGATGAAGAGCACGATCGCGCCCAGGAGCCACAGGTAGCCCTCGAACAGACTGGCGTTGGCGATGCGCGCCTCGCGTTCCGCGCGCCTGCGCAGCTTGCGCTCCAGGCGGCGCTGCCACCGCTCGCGTCCCCAGTCGGGATACGCGGTGCGCAGGCTCTCGGTCCAATCGCGGACCATCTGCTCCTGCTGCGTGCTGCCGCGGGCGATGGCTTCCTGCGCGCGGCGCAAGCTCGCCTGGAGCTGCTCCTGCCAGTCTGGGATGGACGGGTGGCTCAAGGCGACTTTGGCTCCGGCCGCGGTCCGGGATTCCTAACATGGAGCGGCCCCTTCCGCACTCAGGGCATCAGCTCCGCCGCGACCCGTCCCAGGTCGTCGACGGACTTGACGACCTCGACGCGCGTGCAGTGGCGCGTGTAGAGCGGCATCTCGCTGTCGCCGAAGCCCCAGCTGCCCGGGTCCTCGGGGCACAGCCAGATCACACGTCGCGCCTTGCGCTTCACTTCGCCGAGCACCCAGGCGTTCGGCGGGTTGTAGTTGGTGCGGCCGTCGCCGATCACGATCACGGTCGAGCGGCGGGTGACCGACCCGAGCCAGGTGCTGTGGAACATCTTCAGCGCGTTGCCGTAGTTCGAGTTCGCGGCCACGTTGATCACCCGCCCCGCCGTCGCCAGGTCGACCGCCGCGGAGACGTCCATCTTCTTGAACAGGTGCGTGACCTCGCCGATCTCGCTGACGAACACGAAGCTGCGCACGCGCGCGTAGAGCTCCTGCAGCGTGTAGACGAACTGGAGCATGAGCCGCGAGACGTTGCGCACCGAGTCCGACACGTCGCAGAGCACGAGGATCTCGGGACGCTCGGGGCGCTTGCTGCGGAAGACGAGGCGCGCGGGGAAGCCGCCCGTCTCAAGATTTTTCCGCAGGGTGCGGCGCACCGAGAGGACGCCGCGGCGGCGGACCTTGCGCTTGCGGGTGAGGCGCGTCTTGAGGCGCTCGGCCAGGCGCCGCACGACCGCGCGCATGCGCTCCACCTCCGCCGGCGTGAGCGAGGCGAGGTTGCGCTGCAACAGGCCGGACTCGCCTTTCTGCTCGGGATCGCGCGCCTTCTGCTCCCGCTCGGCGACGCGGCGGGCCGCGTCCTCCAGTGCCTTGAGGGTGTGGCTCACGCGTCGCGAGACAACCTCCAGGAGCTTGGGGTCGAAGCCCTGCTGGCCCAGGCGCAGCAGGAAGTCCTGCAGCTCCTGCTCGGCGCGCGTGCCGCCGGCGGCCTGGAGCAGCCGGCGGGCGTAGAACCCGCGCTGCAGCGGGCTCTGCAGCCCGCGGAAGTCCAGGCTCAGCGTCGCCTGCCGGAGCAGGCGGGCCAGCTGATCGGCGCGTCCCTTCACCAGTGCTTCGGTGAGCGGGGAGAGCTGCATCCGCGCGAGCAGCCGCGCCGCGTCCTCCAGCTCCAGCTCGTTGAGCTTCTCGGCGGCGAGCGCGTCGAGCAGCGAGCCCGAGAGCCCCTCCACCAGGTCCTTCGCCCCGAGGAAATACAGATCGAACAGACGATCGAACACCGCGGCATCGGGCCCGCGCTTCACCAGCGTCGCTCGCAGCGCGGCGCGGAACGGGTCGCGCTGCTCGAGGCCGATGAGCACCGCCGCGCGCGCCGCGTCGGCCACCTCGGCCGGCGACACCCGCAGCCCGTTCTGGCGCAGGAGCCCGACGAAGTCTTCCAGCCGCGCGTCCATGCCGGGAGCGTAACGCACGCTGGTGCCGAAATGTGGGGCGAAGTGCCGGCGCCGGTTTCTTGGTACGCGCTGCCCGCGGCGGGCAGAATCCGTCCATGAGCGAGGGCGGTTCCCGGCGGCCCGGGGGGCCCGGCCGCAAGCGGGCGTCCCTGCTGCAGCTGGAGCTGCCCTGCGCGACCCTGGACGAGGTCCGGGCCCGGCATCCCGAGCTGCGCTCGCGCCGGTTCCAGCTTCGGACCGACGAGCCGAAGCCGCTCGACACCGTGCTGGTCCTGGACGCCCGCCTCGCCGGCGGGACGCCCTGCTTCCGCGCCACGTGCGTGGTCGAGCGCGTGCACGGCGGCGCGGAGCCCGGCATGACGCTCTCGCTACTGGCCGCGGACGACGCGGGTCGCGAGCTCGTCGCCTGGATGGGCGGCGCGCCGCCGCCGCCCCTCAAGGACTCCACGGGCGAGGCGCCGCGCGCGCCGGACACCCCGAAGGCCCCGGGATCGGAGGCTCAAGCTGGCGCCGCCGGCACCGCCGCGCAGCAGCCGGACGACGGGTCCGATCTCGTCGATGCGTTCGCGGCCTTCGAGGCTGCGGCGGCCGCTGTCGATCGCGTCATGGAGGAGCCCGCGCCGGCGCAGCCTGGCCGAACCGCTCCGCCGCGGCCGCCCGCGCCCACCGCCGCCCCGCCGCGACGTCCGCCCGGCCCCGCGCCTACCACCGCCCCGCCGCCACCCCCCGCCCGCGCCCCGAGTCCCCCCGCACCGGCGCCGAAGCGACTGGGCGCCGTGCAGCTCGTCACCCGCGCCATTCCGGTGACCCCGCTTCCTCCCGAGCCCGCGCTGTCCGATCTGCCCGCGGGAGACGCGCCGCCTGCATTCGAGCTGGATCCGCCGGCGGCGCCGGAACCCGCGGTCGTATCGGCTCCCGAGCAGGAACTGCCGCTCGCTCACGAGCCCCCAGCGGCTGTGGAGCCGCAGGCCACGCTCGAAGCGTACCCGGTCCCCGCCGCGGAGCCGCCCGCGCTCGAGGAGGCGCAGCCCGCGCCGGAGGAGACGCAGCCCGCGCCGGTGATGGAGCAACCGCCGCCCACGCCGCCGGCGCGCACGCGCAGCCGCCCGCCGCCCTTGCGCCGCCCTGCCCCGCCGCCGCTGCCGCGGCCGACGCTCGCACCGGGCCAGCCCGCGCAAGCCTCCGCGGCCGCCGCCCCGGAGATCGTGGAAGACGTCGTGCCGGCCCGTCCCGCCGGTCCCCGCAAGGGTCCGATCATCGGCATCGACCTGGGCACGACCAACTCGTGCGCGGCGGTGGTGAAGGACGGAAAGGCGTTCATCATCCCCTCGCGCGAGGGCTACAACACCATCCCTTCGGTCGTGGCGGTCAGCGAGAAGGGCAAGCTGCTCGTCGGCCATCCGGCGCGCGGGCAGATGCTGATCAACCCGAAGAACACGGTGTACGGGGCCAAGCGGCTGGTGGGTCGGCAGTTCAACTCTCCGGTGGTCAAGGACCTGCTGGGCCGGTTCGCCTACGAGGTCACCGCCGGGACCCGCGGCGAGGCGGCGGTGAAGCTGGCCGGACAGATCTACTCGCTGCAGAAGATCTCCTCGCTGGTGCTGGGCGAGGTGAAGGACATCGCCCAGCAGTGGCTCGGTTGCGAGGTCGGGCGCGCCGTGATCACGGTCCCGGCGTATTACAACGACAACCAGCGCCAGGCGGTGCGCGCGGCGGGCGCGCTCGCCGGGTTCGACGTGGAACGGATCGTCAATGAGCCCACCGCCGCCGCGATCGCCTTCGCGCACGGGCGCAAGCTCGAGCAGCGGGTGCTCGTCTACGACCTGGGCGGCGGCACCTTCGACACCTCGGTGCTCGAGCTGCACGGGAACGTCTACGAAGTGATCTCCACGGGCGGCGACACCTTCCTGGGCGGCGTCGATTTCGACAAGGCAGTGGTCAACGAGCTCCTGGCGCGCTTCAAGCAGAAGCACGGCGTCGAGTTCCAGGGCGACCGGGTCGCGTACCAGCGCATCGCCGACGCGGCCGAGCGGGCGAAGATCTCGCTCTCCGAGCGCCTCACCGCCCCGGTGAACGTGCCCTTCGTCACGCTGGTGGACGACAAGCCCTGCGACATCGACACCACGTTGACGCGCGCCGAGCTGGAGAAGCTGACCGCGGGGCTCATCGACCGCACCCTCCGCGTCTGCGACGACGTGCTGACCAACTGCGGCCTGAAGATCTCGGACATGGGCGAGCTGCTGCTCGTCGGCGGCCAGAGCCGCATGCCGCTCGTGCGCGAGAAGATCCGCGCCTTCTTCGGTCGCGAGGCCTCCCGGGCGGTGCACGCCGACGAGGCGGTGGCGCTCGGCGCGGCGCTGCTCGCCGACTCCATCCAGAGCGGCGAGATCGGCGGCATCGTGCTCGTCGACGTGCTGCCGATGAGCATCGGGGTCGGGCTGCCGGGCGGCCGCTTCAAGAAGGTGGTGGAGCGCAACACCTCGCTGCCCCACAAGAAGACCTACTCGATCTGGACCAGCGAGGACGGTCAGAAGACGCTCGAGATCCCCATCTTCCAGGGAGAGGGGGAGCGCGCCCAGGAGAACGAGTATCTCGGCACGCTGGTGGTGCCCGACCTGCCGCCGGGGACGAAGGGCAACGTGGTGTTCGACATCATCTTCTCCATCTCGGCGGAGTCGATCCTCACCGTCACCGCGGAGGAGCGCGGCACCGCGCGCACCGTCACCGCCACCTTCAGCACGCAGGACACTCCCGACGCGGTCCGGCGGCGCCTGTCGGGCGAGGCCGGCGAGGAGCCGCCCCGCCTCGACGAGGACGACAAGGGCAAGCGCCCCGGCTGGGTGAAACGGCTGTTCGGCACCTGAGGGTCCTCGGGCTCGGATCTGGTAGCGTGCGCCCATGCTCGCCGTCCTCGCGGGGCTCCTCGCCCTCTCGCCGGCGGAGCTGGGCCGGAAGGCCGCGCCCGGGCTGTCCGCGATCCGTCCGGAGGCGATCGCTGCCCACGTGCGATTCCTCGCCGACGATCTGCTCGAGGGGCGCCGCTCGGGAGAGCGCGGGCACTCCATCGCGGAGCGGTACGTGGCCGCGCAGTTCGAGGCCCTCGGGTTGCGCCCCGCGGGCGATAGACAGGGATGGCTGCAAGGCGTGCGGCTCCGCGAGGTGCGCGCCGATCCGGCCCGTTCTTCGCTCTCCATTGCCGGCAGCCCGGCGCTCCGCCCGTTCGAGGACTACCTCCCCGGCGCGGATGCCACGCGGACCGAGGTGGAGATCGAGGCTCCTCTGGTCTTCGTGGGATACGGCGTCCGCGCCCCCGAGCTGGGCTACGACGACACGGCGGGAGTGGACCTGGCGGGCAAGATCGTCGTCTGGCTGCAGGGCGCGCCCGGGGCCCCGTTCCCACCGCTCGCGAAGGCCGTGTACACCGACAGCGCCGTCAAGTGGGGTCCGCTGGCGCAGCGGGGCGCGGTGGGGATCTTCTCGCTGCTCACGCCGGAGAGGCTGCAGATCCTGCCCTTCGACCGGAGGGTGCGCACCGAGCGCCACGGGACGGTGGTCTCCGCCGAAGCGACGCCCATGCCCCCGGTGATGGGCGTGCCGTCCCAGCTCGCCGATGCACTGCTGGCGAAGGCGAACACGAGCCTTTCCGAGCTGCTGGACCTCGCGCAACGGGGCAAGCTGCGGCCGATGGATCTCGGTGTGCGCGCGCGCGTGCGCCTCGTGTCCACGGCCCGCGAGATCACCTCGCACAACGTGCTGGGCCTGCTCCCCGCCACCGAGCCGGGCGCCAAGGAGGTCGTCGCGATTTCCGCGCACCTCGACCACCTGGGGATCGGCGATCGGGTCGACGGCGACCCCATCTACAACGGTGCGGTCGACAACGCGACTGGGATCGCCGAGATGCTCGAGATCGCCCGCGCGCTCGCGACCCAGCCGCACCGCAAGCGCACGGTCCTCTTCCTGGCCGTCACGGGCGAGGAGCTGGGCCTGCACGGGTCGGCGTGGTTCACGCGTCACCCGACCGTGCCTCTTCAGGACATCGTCGCCGACTTGAACCTCGACCAGCTCTCGCCGATGTGGACGCCGCACGACGTGGTGCTGCGCGGCGCCGAGCAGAGCACGCTGGAGGACCACGTCCGGGTGGCGGCGGCGGCGGCGGGGCTCTCCATCAGCCCGGATCCCGTTCCGGAGCAGACGTTCTTCGTGCGCAGCGACCAGTACAACTTCGCCCGGCACGGTGTCCCCGCGGCCTGTCTGTGGCAAGGATTCCGGGACGAGGCCGGCGGCGCGGCCAACGAGCCGACCTTCCGGAAGTGGCGCACCACGCGGTACCACCAGCCGAGCGACGATCTGGAGCAGCCGCTCGACTGGGGCGCCGCCGCGGCGTGGGCGCGCTTCGAGTTCCTGGTCGCTCTGTCAGTCGTCGAGGCGGACGCTCGTCCCGCGTGGAAGGCGGACGATTTCTTCACCAAGTTCCTGGCTTCGCACCGTTGACTCTCGCAAAGGCGGCGACCACCTCGAAATGGGCCGTCTGCGGGAACAGGTCCAGCGGATGGGCCGAGACGAGCTGGTAGCCGGCCTCGCGGAGCAGCTTCGCGTCGCGCGCCAGAGTGGGCACGTCGCAGCTCACGTACGCGATCCGCGGGATCTCTTGCTTCGCCAGCGCGCGCACCGCTTCGGCGGCCCCGGTGCGTGGAGGATCGAGCAGCGCCGCGTCGAATGGCCCGGGCAGGCCGTTCAGTGCCTCCGCCGCATCGCCCGTGACCAGGCGCAGCTTGGCCGATGCGCCGGCGATCTCGTCGGCGCTGCGCCGCAGGAGCTGCAGCGAAGGGCCCGCGGACTCGACGCCGACCACCGACCGCGCGCGCAGCAGCAGCGGCAGCGTTAGCGTGCCACTGCCGCAGAACAGCTCCACGACCCGCCCCGAAGCCGCGTCGCCCAGCGCCGCGATCGCGGCCTGCTGCAACGCCGGCACCAGGGACCGGTTCGCCTGCGAGAACACGTCCGGACGCGAGCGCAGGCGGAAGCCGGGATGCGCATCAATCAGGACCGGGTCGCCCAGCGCTTCCCATCCGAGCGTCACGCCCTTGACCATCCCGAGCAGCGCTCGAGCGCGTTTTCGCAAGGCCGGCGAGGGTGGTCCGTTCGTCGTTAGGTGAAGGGCGCCCGCGCCGGACGCGCTCGTGTCCAGGCCCAGGTCCACCACGCCCGGCAACTCATGGCCGCGCAGGGCGTCGGCGAGCGCCTGGAGCGGATCCTCGAAGAGCAGGCACTCCTCAACGGGGACCACGCCCTCGTCTCCCTTGAATCCCCACGCGCCGCGCGGACCGCGGTGCAGCCGGGCACGCCGGCGGTAGCGGAACTGCTTCGGGCTGGGCGAGACGGGGAGGAGCTCGTAGCTCCCCGGCGCGAACCCGCCGATGCGGTCCAGCGCGTCGGCCGTGAGGGCGCTCTTCGCGGCGAGTTGCGCGCCGTAGTCGACGTGCTGCAGCGGGCAGCCGCCGCACCGATCGACGATGGGGCACGGCGCCTGCACGTGTGCCGCGCCAGGCTCCAGGACGCGCAGCGCGCGCGTGCGCTCGAACCGCGCCTCGCCGCCCTGCACCTCCGCCTCCACCAGGTCGCCGGGCGCGGCGCCCCGCACGAACACGACCCGTCCTTCGTGGCGCGCCAGCCCTTCGCCGCCGTGGACCAGGGACTCGATGCGGAGGTGCGCCTTCAACTCAAGCCGGAGCGGTGGACAGGTCCTTCGAGAGCTGCGAGACGATGCGGCCCAGGCGCGCGCGGGTGGTCTCGTCCGCGTCGAGGAACTCCAGTCCCATGCCCGGCTCGTCCACGCCGGGACCGGAAGGTTGCGACCAGACGACGCGCGCCTGGAGCTTGCACTCCGCCTCGCCGGGGAGCTGCAGCAGGATCTGCACCACGTCGCCGACCGGCGCGGCGATGTTGGTGTTCACGAAGCAGCCGCCCTGCGAGACGCTGGTGCTCCACCCGGAGAAACTGCCGTGGCGCTCGGTTGCGAGCGTGACCATCAGCTCATGGTGTAAGCGCGGCCACTTGCGCTTCGCGGGGGGGCGATCCGTCATGGGCTCCTGAACGGTATCACGGCGGCCGCCGGAGCAGGGGGCGGCACCGCCCCGGCGAGGGCCCGCAGCTCCTCCAAAAGGCCCAGCTGCCCGGCCACCGTCATCACCAGCTTCTCCGAGGTGCCGATGGCGACGCGCGCCTCCTCGTCGTCGTACTCGGGGCCCTCGCCGGCGTCGGCCTCGAGGCCGTCCTCGACCAGCGTGCGCAGGTACTGGGTGAAATCGGGGGCGAGCTTCAGGCTCGCGCTCAGGCGCTCGAAGCGGTCGAGCAGCTTCTGCAGCGACTCCAGCGAGAACCCCTCGCGAGAGGAGAGAGCGCGGGGCATGCCCGGCCGCCAGTTCGGGTCCCATCCGGGATGGCTGTCGCGCGCCCACTTGGAATCGATCAGCGCGCGGGCGGCCTGCAGGGCGGCCATCGCCGCGCGGTTCACCGCATCGTCAAGGCAGGGGGGGTCGAGCGCGATCAGGGCCTTCGCCGCGCCGAGCGTCGCATGCGCTTTGCGCAGGCGCGACTCCGCGTCCGCGCGCCTCTCGGGGGTCGTCATGTGGCGAAGTCTGCCACAAGGCCGCGCGAACTGAACAGGGGACCTGAATCCCCTTTCAGACCGCCATGGTGCGCAGCTCGGGCGAGACGCGCAGCTTGGCCTCGGTGGCCTTCTGCACCTCTTCCGGGGTGACGCCCGGGGCCACCTCCTTGAGGACCAGCCCCTGCGGGGTCACCTCGATGTAGGCGAGCTCCGTCACGATGGCGTTCACGCACTTCTTGCCGGTGAGCGGGAGCTTGCACTGCTTGAGGATCTTGGGCGCTCCCCCCTTGGCCGTGTGCTCCATCGCCACGATCACGCGCTTGGCGCCGGTGACCAGGTCCATCGCGCCTCCCATCCCTTTCAGCACCTTTCCCGGGATGGTCCAGTTGGCAAGGTCGCCCTGCTCGCTGACCTCCATCGCGCCGAGGATGGCGACGTCGATGTGGCCGCCGCGGATCATCGCGAAGGAGTCGGCGCTGGAGAAATAGGAGGTGCCCTTGATCTCCGTCACCGTCTCCTTGCCGGCGTTGACCAGGTCGGGATCGATCTCCGCCTCGGTCGGGTACGGACCGATGCCCAGCATCCCGTTCTCCGACTGGAAGATGACGTCGATCCCTTTCGGCAGGTAGTTCGCCGCCAGCGTGGGCAGTCCGATGCCGAGGTTGACGTACATCCCGTCCTTCAGCTCCTTGGCCGCGCGCGCGGCGATCTGCTCGCGTGTCAGTGGCATCGGCTAAGCCCTCACGGTCCGCTTCTCGATCCACTTCTGGTAGTTCGACCCCTGGAAGATGCGCTTGACGTAGACGGACGGGACGTGGATCTGGTCCCCGTCCAGCTCGCCCACCTCGACCAGGTGCTCCACCTCGGCGATGGCGATGCGCGCGGCGGTGCACATCATGGGCGAGAAGTTCCGCGCCGTCTTGCGGAAGACGAGGTTCCCCCACTTGTCGCCCTTCCAGGCGCGCACGATGGCGTAGTCGGCCTTGAGCGGCTTCTCGAAGATCATCTCGCGGCCCTCGATCACCCGGCTCTCCTTGCCCTGGGCGATCTGCGTGCCGGCGCCGGTCGGGGTGAAGAACCCGCCGAGCCCTGCGCCGCCCGCGCGGATGCGCTCGGCCAGCGTGCCCTGCGGGTTCAGCTCGACCTCCAGCTCGCCGGAGAGGAACTGCCGCTCGAACTCCTTGTTCTCTCCCACATAGCTCGCGACCATCTTGCGGACCTGGCGGCTCTGCAGGAGCACCCCCAGGCCCTTGTCGGTCGTCCCGCAGTTGTTGGAGATGATGGTGAGGTTCTTCACGCCCTTGCGCTGGATGGCGGCGATCAGGTTCTCCGGGTTCCCCGAGAGCCCGAATCCACCCGACATGATCACCGCGCCGTCCTGCATGTCCCGGATCGCTTCGTCCGCGTTCTTCACGACCTTGTTCATGGCTTTTCGTCCCGCTCCACGATGAGGGCGATCCCTTCGCCGCCGCCGATGCACAGCGAGGCGAGGCCGCGCTTCTTGCCCAGGTCCTTCATGGCGTAGATGAGGGTCACGAGCAACCGCGCTCCCGACGCGCCGATGGGGTGGCCGAGCACCACGGCGCCGCCGCGGACGTTCACCTTGTCGGGCGTGATGCCGAGCAGCTGGTTGTTCGCCATCGCCACCACCGCGAAGGCCTCGTTGATCTCCCAGAGCTCGATGTCCTGCGCCTTCAGCCCGGCGCGGGTGAGCGCCTGCTTGATGGCGTCGGCGGGAGCGATGGTGAACTCCACCGGATCGCGCGCCGCGTGGCCGAAGTCGCCGAGCCGAGCCAGCACCGTGCGTCCCTCGCGCTTCGCGCGCTCCTCGGACATGAGCACCACCGCCGCCGCGCCGTCGTTGATGGAGCTGGCGTTCGCCGCGGTGATGGTCCCGTCCTTCTTGAACGACGCCTTGAGGCTCGCGATCTTGTCGGGCCTCGCGATCTTCGGGCCCTCGTCCTCGGTCACCGCCGTCTTGTTGCCCTTCCGGTCCACGATCTCCACCGGGGCGATCTCCGCCTTGAACGCCCCCTCGGCCTGCGCCTTCTGCGCGCGGCGCGTGGACTCCATTGCGTACTCGTCCTGCGCGGCGCGGGAGAACTTGAAATCCGCGGCGCACTTCTCGCCGCACATCCCCATGTGCATGTCGTTGTACGGATCCCACAGGCCGTCGTGGATCATGAGGTCCTTGAGCTCCGTGTTGCCCATCCGCGCACCGGTGCGGACCGAATGCGTGAAGTACGGCGCGTTGGACATCGACTCCATCCCGCCCGCGACCACCACGTCGGCCTCGCCCAGCGCGATGACGCGGGCGCCTTCGATGACCGCCTCGAGCCCCGAGCCGCAGACCTTGTTGACGGTCACGCACGGCACCGTGTTGGGGATGCCCGCGTAGATCGCCGCCTGCCGGGCGGGCGCCTGGCCGACGCCGCCCTGCAGCACCTCGCCCATGAAGACGGTCTTCACGTCCTCGGGCTTGACGTTGGCGCGCTGCAGGGCCGCCTGGATGGCGGTGGCTCCGAGCCGGGGGGCTGGGACCGCGGCGAGCGACCCCAGGAAGGCCCCGATCGGGGTACGGGCAGCTCCGACGATCACGACCTTCTTTCCCTGGGATGGCATCGGTTGCTCCTCTCGCGGGGGACGGACAGATTCATAACCCGAACGCGGCTGTCAAGCCGCTGCAACAGGTTGTGATTGCTCCCCCTCCCCGCTCGCACTAACCTGCGCGGCCCGATGAGCTACGCAGGCGACCTGAGCGCCGGGGAATTCGAGGCGATCCTGGACCGCAAGGGTGGGCCGGCAGTGGTGGTCCACGGCGGCGCCGGGACGCGGCCCGACCACGATCCGGCACCCTACCTTGCCGGGACGCGCGCGGCGGCCGAAGCGGGCCTGCGGGTGCTGCTGCAGGGCGGCAGTGCCCTCGACGCGGCCCAGGCGGCCGCGGTGGTGCTGGAGGACGATCCGTCCTTCAACGCGGGCACGGGCGCGTGCCTCACCGCCGCGGGCGACGTCGAGCTGGACGCGAGCTGCATGGACGGCGGCACGCTGCGAGCCGGCGCGGTCGCTTGCGTGAAGACCATGAAGAACCCGATCCTCGCCGCGCGCCGGGTGTGCGACGACACTCCCCACGTGCTCCTCTGCGGACCAGGCGCCGACGCGTTCGCCCGCGAGTGCGGGATCGTCGAGTACCCCAACGACCTGCTCGTCACGCCCAGGCAGCGCGCCCGCTGGCAGGAGCTGAACGCGCTCGCCCAGAAGCACGGCGCCGACGAGGTGCGCGCCGGCAAGATCGGCACCATCGGAGCCGTGGCGGTGGACGCGAAAGGGCACGTCGCCGCCTGCACCTCGACCGGCGGAACGCCTTACAAGCGCCCCGGCCGGGTGGGCGACACGCCCATCATCGGCGCGGGCACCTACGCCGACGATCGCGAGGGGGCCGCGTCCAGCACCGGGCTCGGCGAGGCGATCCTGAAGGTCACCATGGCCCGGGCCGCGTGCGTGCGCGTGCGCGACGGCCTCTCGCCGCGCGAGGCGGCCATCGCGGCGGTCGGCCTCCTCAAGGAACGCGCGCACGGCGACGGCGGCATCATCCTGGCGGGACCGGACGGACGCCTGGGCTGGGCCTACAACACGGCCCGGATGTCCCGCGCGCTGATCCGCGGCGGAATGGACCGCGCGCTCGCGGCGGTCTGAGGCGTCGAGCCGGCACGAGCAAACGGCGCGCCGCGCACCCTGTCGGCTGCGCGACGTCCGCAGCCGGTGCAGCGGAAGCGGAGTTCACAGGTTGGGAAGAGCTCCGCCCCGGGAGGCCACGGCGGTCCTGCGTCGAGGG
>Ga0137380_10002647_pt1 | contig 15290 bp, 17 predicted proteins | sample SagtaG_17_FD_104809 | JGI IMG/M metagenome (GOLD analysis project Ga0137380, IMG submission 104809) | Vadose zone soil microbial communities from Sagehorn Ranch, Mendocino, California, USA - Sage2_L_100_16 metaG | ecosystem: Environmental > Terrestrial > Soil > Vadose zone | place: USA...
TCGGCGAGCGCGCGGCGCCCGCGGTGATCACCGTCGACAACGGGTCGGAATTCTACTCGCGGCGCACGGATGCCTGGGCCTACCAGCACGGGATCCGGCTGGTCTTCAGCCGGCCGGGCAAGCCCATGGACAATCCCTTCATCGAGAGCTTCAATGGGCGTCTGCGGGATGAACATCTCAACGTGGAACTGTTCTTCTCGGTCGCTGACGCGCAGCGCAAGATCCTGGAGTGGCAACGAGACTACAACGAGGACCGGCCACACAGCTCGCTGGGGGACATTCCCCCTCGGGAGTTCGTGGCCCAGTGGCAGTTGAACCAGGCCGCAGGAGGCGAAATCCTCAACCTCGAAACGGTCTAGTTTCTTGGGGCAGGTCCGGGGCAGGCGCACGACGGCGGTTCTCTCATCCTGAGTGGACCAAAGTCGGGGAGCAGGTCGAGGACGCTCAGAGGCGCCTATGGCGTGATCACCACAAGGTGGGGACGCTGACCCACGGGGACCGTGGCCACGACCTTTCTCTGAGCCGTGTCGACGACGACGACGACATTCGCATCGATCGTAACGACCCACAGCTCCTTGCCGTCCGGCGTCAGCGCAAGCCCGTGGGGTCCTCCGGCCACCGGGACCGTTCCGATGACGGCACCCGTTTTGGCATCGAGCGCCTCGACGTTCTGCGAGCCGGCGTTCGCGACCCAGACCACCGCGCCGCCCGGGGCGATTACGACATCCTCTGGATCCCTGCCGACGATGATCGACTTCAACTCGTGTCCATGAACTGCGTCGATGATGGAGAGACGGTTGGCGTCGGTGTTGACGACGTAGAGGAGCTTACCGTCGGGACTCACGGCCGCCTTGTGCGGGCCGGCGGCGGTCGGGATGGTCTTGGTCAGGCTGTTCGTGGTCGTGTCGATCACGGAAATCTCGCTGCCGTCCATATTGGCGACGTAGACCCGCTTCCCATCAGGGCTGATCTCCACGCCGTGCGGAAACTTCCCTACACCGATTGTCGCGGTCGGCTGGTGGGTCTGCATATCGTGAACCGTCAGGTCGTTGCTGCTGGGGTTCGAGACATAGAGGTAGCGGCCGTTCGGCGTCACCGCGCACGCATGCGGGTTGAGCCCCGTTCCGCCCATGGTCATCGTCGCGTAGTTCTCGGTACTAATGACCGTAATATTGTTCGAACCCATGTTGGTGACGTACACCGCCTTCCAGTCTGGGGAGGGCGTGATGCCATGAGGAAGCATGCCGACCTTCACCTTGGCCAGCACCTGGTGGGTCGCAACGTCGATGGCCCAGACGTCTTGCGATTCTTCGTTCACCACGTACGCCTTCGCGGCCGGGCCTGTGTAGGGGGCAGCCCGAGGCGCAGGTGCAGTTGTTGGCACGCTGGCAATGGCGGCGCCTGCGGCAGGACCTTGAGTCCGAGCGAGATAGTCAACGACCGTTTGCTGCTTGCTCTTGGAGGTGCGGATCGGGCAACCAAGCGTGACCATCTTGGCGACGATCTGTTGCCACTCCGCTCGGGTCAGATGCTTCGCCTGCACGCGCTCGGCCGTATGGCAAAGTTGACAGTTCTGCTTGAAGATCAGTTCACCATCGTCGGCGGCAACTCCGGACGTCGGCGAGACGACACAGCCGACGAGCATAACCGAGAGCAGCCAACGTGCCATTGCGATTACCCTCCCTCCGACGAGACGGGGAGGGCCCGTTGGGGCCCTCCCCGGCAACCGCCGGTCAGAACCCGAACACTGCACGCACGGTAAAGAAACTGTCCCGCAGGCGCTGATGGACCGGAGTGCTCTCGTCGTTCCGGAACTCGCGTCGGCTGTACTCGGTCACGACCTTGAGATTTTCAAGGACGAACCACTGCAGCCCGGCGACCGCCTGCCATTCGCGCGGCTTCACCGGACCCGTGACCCCGCCGACCGTCGTGTCGTCGAAACGATCGCCATGGAGCCACTCGTACCGGGCATACGCCGTGATCCACTGCAGGAACTTCGCGTTGACGGGGATCTTGCCGTTGAGCTGCGTGAACCCGCCCCACCACGAGAACGACTTTCGGAACCCGGTGGGATGGCTCTCTCGATCGAAGAGCACCTGGGTTTGCAGCCAGACCGGGATGTCGAGGGGCTCGAGGCTGAGCGTGAGATCCGGCCCGAAGGAGGAGAAGCTGTTTCCACGCTGGTCACCCGAGAAAATTCCCCCGTTGAGCAACGAGGCATCCTCACGTTGTGAATCGTCGTAGATGTCCGGACTTCGATAGGCGAAGAACCCGAGCCGCTGGCCCCACCACCGCACAGCTACGTGCCCGAAGAAGTCTTTCTGCGTATTGGGATCGGCATTGTTGTTGCTACCGTTCGTGACCCCGAGTTCGTAGTCGACGACGAGGCTTTCGAACTTGCCCACGTCCATCGGCACACCAAACGGTACGAACAGGCCATTGATTGCCACCTGGATCTGTGGCTCGGCAATCCGATTCAGTCGATCGGCCTGATTGCTGTTGGCGAGCAAGTCGTCGGTCTGGATCGGACTCAGCAGGTCGAGCGCTCGGCGCCGATAGACCAGATAGGGGACGATGGACAACCGGTTTGATTCGGGAGAGAAGCCGGTCGGCAGCTGGTCCACGCCCACTTTGATGTTCAGACTGTCGGGTGGCAGGATCGACACCGGCAGGAGGCTATTCCACATCGCCTTGCCGAGCTCGAATCCGGTCACCTCGCTTTCGCGTGTGATGTTGCGCTTGGAGGTGATGTCAGTCGCGTTCGCGCCCGACGGCCCCGTGGGAAAGTCATTGTCCGGCGCATGCGTCTCGAAGAGGGGGAACTCGAAGAACGCCGATAGATGGTCGCCGAGCGGCGCCGCCAAGAAGAGCGACACGCTGTTCAAATCGAGACTGCTGCCCGTCTGACTGGCCCGGGTCCCCTCGGCGGCACGCCGTCGGATGTTCTCGAGGTCGAAACCCGTGCTTGCGATCAGCGCGAGTGGCGGGACCGACGGCATCTTCAACGCCCCGGCCCCGAGGTCGATGTCCGGCGTGGTGGGTTGCATGTCCAAGCCGTTGAGTCGTCGATACCCGCTCAGCTTGAAGTTCAGTCCCGTGCTGTTGAGCTCCGGCCAAGAGCTGTGGCAGGTGGAACACGTCACACCGTATCGCCGACCGAACGCGGGGACAGCCGATGCTGGGGAACTGAACATGAGAAGGATCCCGCTCGATATCATGAAGGCCAAGCTGACTACCGCTATTGCCCTGCTTCTTCGCATACTCCATCCTCCCTTAGCTTTGCGCCCAACTACCGCCGGCGGAGCTCGAACCGCCCATCAGTCACGGCCCCCTCGCAGTCTTTCCCGCGATAGCCTCCGATGAAGGTGATGTCGGTAATCTCCGCCCAGCCTTCGAACGTTCCCGGACACTCGGGCGCGGTGTTCTCCATCCGGAGTTGGAGCCGCCGCCCGCTCGCTTCGGCCATTCCAGTAACTGGACCACCTCCTCCCGTTCTGAACTTCCACGACCCTGACAGTGTGGTGATGCCTCGCACGATCGAGAAGATGACGTCGCCGGAACCGCGACTGTCCTGATAGCGCCCGATCCATACCGTGGGGCCCGTGACATCCGCGTCGCGTCCCGGCGGTGCTGTCGAAGGCCGCGGTGCTTGTGTGGGAGTCTGGGGTGATTGAGTCCCTGATTTCAGGTAGACCGGGTCGAAGCTGCTACCCGGCAGCGGACTGCACCCGGCAGCGGCTACGAGTATCGCGACGCGTACGAAGACCGCCCTCCATAGACGTTGCGGTCGCTCATTCACCAGTGTCGCCTCCCTTGCGTTTTGGTCGATTACCATGCTGGACGACGGAAGGTCAAGGGAACGACGGGGCGACTTCGAAGAATGGGGGCATTCAATCCGCACTAACAGGCGGCGGGCGGCCCCAATTCGTTTCAAACCTCCCATCACCGGCTTCGGCCGCCATCTGGAGGAGGAAGGTGGATCGTTTGCTTTATCCACCGCGTCTGTCACCCATGATAGCATTTCGCCCTTCGTCGACGTGTTTGTCGATAAATAGGTCTCTACTTCACCATCTCCGCGAGCGGCTGACCCTTCATTGGCGCCTGAAAAATGAGAACCTTCAGCGGCACGGTCGTGCTCGCGTTTCGCGCATCATGGGCTTTCATGGGCGGTTCATGGAAGGCCTGGCCAGCATGGAAGGTGACTGGCGGCTCCCCTGGCTCTTGTATCGTTATGGAACCGCCCAGGACATAGACGAACGCGTGGGCGTGATGATAGTGGTGTCCGGCGTCTACGCCGGGCGCTATCTCGGTGACGTACATGTTGGCTTCTCTCCCGCCGCCCCCCACGAGATCCGTCTTAATCAGCATCGTCTGTTTGACGGGCACTTGGTCGGCGGTCGAAATGTGGCTGCTGATCATTCCCACCATGATTCCCGCAATCAATGTGAAGGTGAGGATCAGACCCATCTTAAGTGTGGTCATAGTGACCTCCGTCATCGGTTGTGAACATGGAACTCGGCTCCTCGTCGAGCAAGATCAATTGCCCCTCGCGCCGCCGACCGAATCGCGTACCCGCCGCTATAGCAACCGATACTTGGTCGCGTACGCGGCGGCCTCGAGGCGACTGTGCACGCCGATTTTACTGAAGATGTTTTGCACGTGGTTCCTGATCGTCGCGCGACTAACGTGCAGCTTGTCCGCGGTCCCCACGGTGTTGAGCCCCTGCACCATGAGGCGCAGGACCTCGAGCTCACGTCGTGTGAGCGCGTTCGCGGCATCGGGGCGCTCGCCGCCCGGACCAGGAGCCGCGAGTCGTTCCTGGACGAGCGTCAGGAGCTCCTTGGTCGCGGTGATATCGCGGAAGAGGTGGATCGTCATCGGCCCTGCGTTGCCTTTCGCCTGCGTCGTGAGGATGGAGATGTTGAGCCACACAGCCTTGCCTGCCTTCGTCCGCGTACGCATGTCAAAGCTCTGGACCGGCTCCCCCATCTTCACAAGCGTCGTGACGTGACAGCCCTGGTAACAGAGGCGATTGTCGTTCGCGTCGCGCCCCACGAATACGTCGCAGCACGGGCGGCCGACGACCTCGCGTGGGGTGTAGCCGAGGGTGTTCTCAGCCGACCGGTTCCAGAGAACGATCCGGCCGTCGGCGCCGATCACGAAGGCACCGTCGCCCGCGCGGGCGAGGGTCTGCTCGAGTGTCGCCTCAACGACGGGCATGGCGCTGATAGGTCGGGCAACGCGTGAAGTCGGGGAGGCAGAACCGCTGAATTTCGTCTCGGCTCGGCACTTTGACGCGCCCCCCAGGTGGAGCGCAGTAGACCGCCGCGGAGAACCCCCCGCGCAGGGCCGAGCTCAGGCCCGATCTCAGCAATGGACACTCTGTAGTCTCGACCTTCTCAGTCCCAGCCATGTTCGGCCCTCCTCTGCTTGCGAGGGCTGCGAGGTCCGTGCCAGACGTGAACAGTTAGCTTTTCAGGACATTGCATCAGGACGCCCTCGTCGACTGGGGCGGGGTCGCCTCACCTGCTGCGTAAGCGCCCCCCCCAATAGCGCCCAGTAGTTCGAGACCAGGGCACCGCAATCCGTACAAGCTCCTATTGTTTCGAGCCCTTGCACACGCGGTCTCGCCGGGCATTCGGTATGCACGACTTGCGTGTCCAGGAGGTACCGGTCATGCCCGTCCTCTGGCCACTCGCCGTCGTGCTGGTCGTCGGGGTCGTCTTGGTCCTCGCACTCTTCGCTGGACCTCGACTATTCGCGGGAACCCAATACGTCGTCCGCAGTTTCCTATGTCCGTTTCAAGGCCGCGACGTCACTGTGGAGTTCGAGGAGACCGTGTGGAACGGCAGGCTCGTCGACGTCAATCGCTGCAGTCTGTTCAAGCCGCCGACTGCCGTTGATTGTGACAAGGCCTGCGCCAATCTCAAACGCCGGCCGAGGCCGCGAGGGTCGTGGGCATCTGCCGCACGGGGTGAACTCGTGCGCCCGGGGAGTTGAGCCATGGTTGACTGGCCGGAGCAAGTCCCTGTTGTCGAGGCGATTGTCCAGGTCTTCGTCACGGCCCAGATCGTTGCGTTTATCTTCCTGAGCATGCTCCTCATTTTCAGCGCACCGACATTCCTCTGGGGGACGGTGCGCCGACGTCGCGGCTTCCGGTGCCCGCTCGCACGCCGCGAGGTCGAGGTGGAATTCGAGGAACGCCACCTCCTGGGGTTCCGCCGTTCCGCAGTCGTGAGGAGCTGCAGCGTCTTCGAGCCGCCGACTGCAATCGAATGTCCGCGGCGCTGCGTCGACAGCGCGTTCCGGAGGCAGTGGGAGCCCGCACTCCCGGTCCTGACGAGAGCCGGCACGGCCCCCTGCGCGGGGTCGTGAGGAGGAGGAGCGGCGCGAAACGAGCAGGACTTGGCCTGATGGTCAAGACGCGGGAGAGTCGTGGTGCTGATCCAGGAACTGACTAGGCAGGCGAGCCTGGATCTGCTGGCTCGTACGCGCCTCGGTAGATTAGCGTGCGCCCAAGGGACCCAGCCTTATGATTGCCTCTACAGCTTTTCCACGGTCGGAATGGTGGGTCCAAGAGTCCACGGTTGCCCGGGATCGGCGCAACCTAGAGTCTCGCCTTCCCAACGGCCCGGCATGGGCGTGGTCGAGCCCGTGGCTTCAGGTCGCGGCGCTGTGCATCGAGCGCCGAATGAATCAAGTCACGCTGCTAAAGCCCGGATAACCGGTTTCGCTTGTAGACATTCGGAACATTGGCCAGTCGCGACTTGGAAACGGTCACCGCGGCCGATCACCACGAGTGCGTCCTGCACTTCGCGGGGAAACGCCCCCATCTTCAGCGTCAGACATCCATCGCAGAAGAAGATTGTTCGATTCTTCCCGAGCAAGAGGGTTACTCGATCCTGAATGGTTTGCATGACGCCCTCCCTTGAAGAAAGCGTGAGGCCCGGGGCGAAACCCATCCGCCGCCGGGCCTCTTGGCGCAGGACTCAAAATCCTGCGCCCTCCCGACGTGCGTCGGGATCTCTGTCCTGCGGTACCGATGCGCCCGCTGCGGGTGCGCTACCCCGCAGCGGTGCCCGCCTGATCCGGTGGAGTCATCTCACCTCCCTCAATGAGGGATCGACTTTCAACAGAACCCGCCCACGGTGGCCGCCATCGGCGGCGCCTTCGGTGGGCGGGGCCCGCGGCGCACCTGCTCCAGGCCGGCCTGCAATTGACGCGACCTGGGGCACACCTCCGAGCGCTCCATCGCAAACCCACTACCGCAAGCACCAACAACCGTAGACGATGGCGAGCGCCGTGGCCATAGGCGAGAGAGATCATTTTTCTCCCGCATTTGCCTCAGGCTCTTCGAACGCGCGCCCAGCACGGACCCCCGCGCTAGGGTCGCCCAATGTCCGCGTAGGGCCTGCGGCGTGGTCTCCACGGCAATCGACGCGCATGGGGCACGCGCACCCCAGTGCGGCATCGTCCTGGGCTGTGCGATTTCCAGAGAAATTCAACACTTGCACGCCGATGGAAGTGGCACCTGCATTGCGGCACCTGAATCTAGGAGGTGGATTATGAAATACGTCGTCTGTATCGCTGCTGGAGCAATCCTTGGGTTCTTCACTGTCGCCACCGCGGCGGAGGTGATGCTGCACTCCGGTACCGTGGTCGCGGTGGACCGCGCTGCGGGCACGATCGCGATGGATGAGAGGACCCCCGGACATGTCGGGAAGGCAAGCGCTGCCGTCACGCGGATCACGATGCGCGTAAGCCCGCATACGAAGTTCATCGCGGCCCGGCGGGCCGACGACGGTCGAGACTGGCCCGGTGGCTTCCTCGAGACGTCATTGCCGGGATGGACCATCAAGGTCGGCGATTCCGTGACCGCGCTCTGCCAGCATGAAGGCCCGTTCCTGACGACGCTGACTGCGCTCGAGATTTGGGTGGCCGCCAACGGCTACGAGTTGCCGTGACCGACCCAGAGCGGACGATCGCCCGGTCCCGCCAGATCGACACGGGGCCGGCGAAGCGCGCGTTTCTGCCGATCGCCTCACGCCCATGAGCGCGCCCACGTTCGACATGGCGCCAGCGCGCGTTTACTGGGAGCTCACGCGTGCCTGCGATCTCGCCTGCCGTCACTGCCGCGCCGAGGCGATGCGGCACCGGGGGGAGGACGAGCTGACGACCAGCGAGTGCGAGCGGATCCTGCGCGAGCTCGCCGCGAGCGGGGGGCCGAGGGTGCACGTCGTGTTCACCGGGGGCGATCCGCTCAAGCGACCGGACCTGCTCGAGCTGGTGCGGTATGGCACCGCGCTCGGCCTCCGCATCGCGGTCGCCTCCAGCGCGACGCCCGCGCTCACTCGCACGGTCGTCGAAGCGCTCAGGGCGGCGGGCGTCACAGCGATGTCCCTCTCGCTCGACGGTTCGAGCCCGGCGCGGCACGACGGGCTCCGCGGAGTCCTCGGCTGCTTCGGGTGGACGCTTGTGGCCGCGCAGCGCATTGTGGCGGCAGGAATTCCGCTCCAGGTCAACACCCTCGTCACGGCCGACACGGAGCCCGATCTCGAGAAGATCGCCACAGTCGTCCTCGGGCTGGGTGCGGCGCGCTGGTCGCTCTTCTTCCTGGTCGCGGTCGGGCGCGGCCGCGCCCTGCGCCCGCTCGGTGCCGGGGAGTGCGAGCGGACCTTGCGCTGGCTCGCACGCCGCGCGCCGGGCTGGCCCTTCGTGACGACGACGACCGAGGCGCCGCACTACCGTCGGGTCGCGATCGAGACGATGCGCGCGTCGGGCCTCGGCGGCCGGGAGATCCGCCAGAGCCCAGTGGCGCAGAGCTTCGGGATCAGAGACGGAAACGGCATCATGTTCATCGCGGCGAACGGCGACGTCACGCCATCCGGGTTCCTGCCGCTAGCGGAGGGCAACGCGCGTCGGGCGAATGTCGTCGACATCTATCGCAGCGCGCCGATTTTCCGCTTGCTCCGCGAGGTCGATCGGCTCCACGGACGCTGCGGCGCCTGCGAGTATCGCGCGATCTGCGGAGGCTCGCGCGCGCGCGCCTACGCCGCCACCGGCAACTTCATGGGCGAGGACCCGCTCTGTGCGTACGAACCTGCGGAGACGGAATGGGACAGGGCGGATCACGCGTAATCCTGGTGGTCGACGATGAGATCGACCTCGCCATGACCTTCATACGGCTGCTTCACCGCCACGGCTATCGTGCGATCGCCGTCGGCTCGTGCGAGGAGGCGCGCGCGGCGATGCGCGCCGAGCCACCCGCCCTCGTCGTGTCGGACCTGCGGGTCGCTGACTGCGACGGGCTCGACCTCGTGCGCGCTGCCCGGGCCCAAGTGCCTCCGATCCCCGCCATCGTCATGACGGGTCATGCCTCGCCCCACACTCAGCGCGAGGCGCTCGAGGCTGGCGCCTTCGCCTTCCTCGCCAAGCCGTTCCCGACCGCCTCGCTGGTTGCGCTCGTGGGCGAGGCACTGCGCGCGTGAGCGTGGAGTGCGGATTCCGACACGGCGGGATCAGAATCCTCGAGCCAGGCTCACGCTCAGGCCGCGTAGGCCGCCGTGGCACTATGGGGACACCACTGACGCTCGAGCGAGCGCTCTTCGGAGGGCAGGGATGGCGACCTACGTTGAGATACGGAAGTTCGTTCAGCGTCACCATGGCTTCGTTCCGAAGATTGGTTGGATCGAGCATGTCAAGGTTCTGCGGGGCTTACCGATGCGCCGCGCACCCAACCGGGCCGGTCGGGGGCGTCGCGTCGAGCCTTGCCCACCCGAAAAGCGTGAGGCCATCGAAGAGGCGCTTCGACATTTCGGTCTGATTTGACGGCGGACCATCGAACAAATCCAAGCTCGCTCCCGAGACCCCGGTCGGCTCAAAGGCCAAGGCGAGTTCCAATCTGCTCCTTCCGGATCCCACGCGATAAGATCTGCCTGCGATTGTTTTAGCGATCGGGTGCGCGAGCTGGCGCCGCGAGCCACCCTCCTCCTGATGCTGCATGTCCTGGAGCCTGTGTTTGGACGGGCGCGCACTTAGTGCTCGCGGTAACGGTGCTGCCACGTGCGCCGGCCCCCCGCGATACCCGCATCCTACGCGCGTTCGAGGAGTTCTTCGCCTCGATGGCTCCAACCTACGGCTCCTCGCGATCCACCTCGTCGTGGGAGCGGATTCCAGTCGGTCCCGTCGATCCGACCTCGGTCTTTCACCGCGAAACACCCGACAAGGATCAAATCTAGGGGTCAAGCCGGGCTGGCACGACCGGGGCGGGGTCACGGACGGCCACGACGCCGGCGACCCGCGGGTGGACGCCCCAAGACATCGCCGGTCGATCTCCGTGGTTTCCTCGGTGGATGGCGAGCCCGGCGGGTCCCCCTGCTCCCGCTTTGCTCCCGTCTTCTTAACTTGCGCCTGGTCGCGTCATTAACACCTAGGCGTTATTCCGCGTACGTCAGAGGCGCGCCAGTTACGAATCCATAGACTTTGGCGCCGACCAAGGACCGGACGGCGTCTGGGTACGAGGTAACGGGAGTGAGCACAAGAGGCCTGGGGTCCCGACGGGATCCTGACCGTGCGTGAAAGCTCTCGTTGAGGTTCACTGTGGAAGGCGTCGCGTTAGCTGAGGCTCGAGCGCAGTAGGTTCCCGACCTACGCGAGGCACGTCGCTCTAGAATGGGACCGTTATCTCCCGGCTGACAGTCTCGGCGGCCAGAACAATCGCGCTTGCCGTTGGCGCGCTCCTCGGGCTATCGTCGGCCGACCCGGAGGACGGCGATGGACGCTGGGGCCGCGATGCGATCGGTTCGCCGCCCGCTACACTGCACCCCGCGCAGCAGCGTTCACTGTGTTACGTGGTTCAAGATAGATAAGGTTAGACGCTCTTCAATGGAATCTCTGGCAAAACTCTTTGAGCTAGCCGCAAAGTACGCCTGGGCGGCCTTCGCGACGACAGCGTTGCTGCTGTTCGTGCCCGATCGCCTGGCAACACAACTTGCCCTGGAGCAGTTCCGAAACTCTTACCGGGGCTACCTTTGGTTGCTGTTATTCTTCACGGCAGCTCTTGTCGCTGGAACACAAGCACGATCCAGCCTGGAACTTCTATGGCGATATGCGATGTGTCCGATGAAGAAGCTGATCCTTCCGGTGAAGGACTTCAAGACCGGAATCAAGCAATCGCGGATGCGATACCACCGAGTGCAGTTCCGTTATCGGAATGGAAGTAGCCGAGAGGGCTTTCAGGAAGTGGATTCGAACGGGAATGTCGTCCGATATCTTGACCTTGATGGCCGAAGGCTCGTTCCGGAGCAGCCGCACGAATGCTCTCTTCTTAATTCTGGCGCTTTTCATTTCCCGAAATGGGGAGAGATCGATTGGCGCGACGTCTTCAGCGGAGACAAGGATTCTGGATGCTGGGGGATCAGCGAGAGATGACCGCGCCCAGCGATCCACTCGAGCGGCCGCGTTAGACGCCAGACGCAGCGCCTTGCCGGCGTCAAGCTCGGCAAGTACCTGCGTTTCGATCAAGACGAGCTTCTTGCTTGGACACGCCGGTTCAGGCGCGACGGCCGAGGCGAACCCGTTCCTCAGCGCGCCGATCCGAATGAAAAAACTCGGCCTACAAAGCGATGACCGCTGGGCGAAAAGCCCAAGGGTCAACCACATCAAGCCTGCGTTTTCAATGACGCCGGGACATCCGATGTTTGCTGCTGCTCCCATTTTGCTCCCGTCCCCCTGCACTTCGCGGTTGACGCGGCCCTCGGGGTCCGTTATTCGTGGCGTTGATGTACGCAGAAACCCGCGAGATCAGAGGGTGCCGGCATGGCCTCCCGCAGAGAGGAGGTCATAAACTTGGGAGCCATCCGGAAACGCGGGAAGCACTATGCGATCCGGTACTACGACGCGACGGGGAAACGGAAGTGGGAGACCGTCGGCCCGAACCTGCAGGAGGCCCGGCAGGTGCTGGCGGATCGGATGTGGGAGCGGCGCAACGGCAAGTTTCGGTTGTCGCGCCCGAAGATCACGGTAGCGGAATTCATCACCAAGTGGCAGGCGGACTATCTGGCGGTTCAGCAGCAGCTCGGCCACCTGAAGCCGTCCACGGCCAGCGCGTATCAGAGCAATCTGGCCAATCACATCCTGCCATTCTTCGGAGCAATGCAGCTTCGGGACGTCACCCTGCCCCACGTCCGCGAGTTCATCAAGGCGTTACTCGCCAAGAACCTCGCGCCAAAGACGATCGGCAACGTGATCGTGATCCTCAAGGAGATGTCCAAGCACGCCATTCAGTGGGGCTACCTCGACTCGAACCCGGTCCAGTACGTCGAACTTCCGCGCGGCGAGGAGACCGAGATGGAGATCCTTACCCCGGAGGAGGTGCGGCGCCTACTCGACGCGCAGGAGGAGCCGCTCAAGACGCTGCTGATGACAGCCGTACTTGCCGGACCGCGTCAGGGCGAGCTCTTTGGGCTCCAATGGCCAGATGTCGACTTCGAGGGTCATCGGCTTCATCTCCGGCGGTCGTTGTGGCGGGGGCAGCTCGGCACGCCGAAGACCAAGCGGTCTCGGCGGGCAATTGACATGGCGCCGACCCTCGAGGAGGCGCTTCGTCGCCACGCTGCTCAGCATCGAGGCGAGTTCGTGTTTCACAGCCACGACGGCACGCCGATGGATGCCGATAACTTCAGGCATCGTGAGTTTCCCAAGGCACTACGGCGTGCGGGTCTCCGTCACATACGGTTTCATGACCTACGGCACACGTACACGAGTCTGTTGATCGCTCAGGGCGCGCATCCGAAGTACATCCAGGCGCAGCTCGGGCACGCGTCGATCCAGACGACGCTCGACCGCTACGGGCACCTCATGCCCGAGATCCATCAGGCGGAAGCGCGGAAGCTCGATCGGCTCGTGTTCGGCGACGGGAGCACGCCGCCGTCGAGAGATTTGACGGTCGTGGGCGTCGGCAGGCCAGCGAACGGGAGCAAAATGGGTGCAGAAAAGACGAAGGGGTTAGCGAATCGATCGCTAACCCCTTGATCTTTTTGGTTGCGGGGGCTGGATTTGAACCAGCGACCTTTGGGTTATGAGCCAGGCTCCGGCCGTCACCCGGTGCAAACAGCCGTTACGGTGTGCAGAGAAATCGCGGGGATACGAAGCCGCGGTTCCGTCCTCTTTGCGCTCTGTCGCGGTGAGTCCGGGCACAGTTTGGGCACAGTTGATCTACCGACCTACCCGGCGCGCCTTGCCTTTGCGCGCGTCCGTGTCGAGCGCGTGATTCGGGGTTGAGAGTGGTGGAGGAAGGAAGTGGAGCAGGGTCAGGCGCGGCGGCTACGTGTTCCTTCGCGACCGGCCGAGGCACAGGTAACTGGAGGCCCGGCCACGCCTTCTTCGCACTCTCACGTTCCGTGCGGATGCTAGAGTCGAGGCGGCGATGACTCCACCGTCTCCAGACCAGCGGTCGATTCGCGACGCGATCGCCGGCGAAGAATCTCGACTGCTGCGTCTCGAAACGGAACTCATCGAAGCGCAGGCCAGGCTGGCCGCACTCAAGACCGCGCTGGGCGCGCAGCGCGACTCGATCGAGGCCTCGTCGTCGGCGCCCTCGACATCCGTCGAGAAGGTCGCGCTCTTCCGCTCGCGCTTTCGTGGCCGCGCGGACATCTACCCGAGGTTCTGGACGAACGCCAGGACGGGGCGCAAAGGATACGCGCCCGCCTGCGGGAACGAGTGGGCCCGCGGCGTCTGCGAAAAGCCGCGCGTGAAGTGCGGCGAGTGTCCGAATCAGGCATTCCTTCCGGTCGAGGACCAGGTCATCCTCGACCATCTTCAGGGACGTCACGTCGTCGGGGTCTACCCGTTGCTCACCGATGAGACATGCTGGTTCCTGGCGGCGGACTTCGACAAAACATCCTGGACCGACGATGTGGCGGCGTTCGTGGAAACCTGCCGCATTGCAGGCCTCCCTGCGGCTGTCGAACGATCGCGCTCCGGGAACGGCGCCCACGTCTGGTTCTTCTTCGCGGCGCCCGTGGCCGCAACCACCGCCCGCAAGATGGGCTGCTATCTGATCACCGAGACGATGAGTCGCCGCCACCAGCTGAGCATGGAATCGTACGATCGCCTCTTCCCCAACCAGGACACCCTGCCCCGCGGTGGATTCGGCAACCTCATCGCGCTCCCCCTCCAGCACGGCCCGCGGCAGATGGGAAATACTGTCTTCGTGGATAGCCGATTCGTTCCGCATCCCGACCAGTGGAAGTTTCTCTCCAAGCATCCATGCATCGAGCCGGCGACGGCGGAGGGCGTCGCGCACGAGGCGACACGCAAGGGACTGGTGGTCGGTGTCCGGCTGAGCGACACGACAGACACCGACAGCCCGGAGCCTTGGACGCGTCTGCCGTCCGGGCAACCGCCTGTCCGGTTCAGCGCGCCGCTTCCACGAGAGGTGCGCGCCGTCCTGGCCCAGCGGCTCTTTGTGGCGAAGGGTGGACTGGCTCCAACCCACTTGAATCAGATCAAGCGCCTCGCAGCGTTCCAGAATCCCGAGTTCTACAAGAAGCAAAGCCTTCGGCTCTCCACGGCGCTGACGTCTCGCGTCGTTGCCTGCGCCGAGGACCTACCGGAGCACGTCGCGCTTCCCCGCGGTTGCCGAACCGAGCTTGAGCGGGTTGTTCGCGAACATGGAAGCACCCTTCTCATCGAGGATCAGCGCTGCGATGGAAAGCCCTTGGACGTCGCGTTCGAAGGTCAGCTCTCGACGGTTCAGAGAAAGGCGGCACGGGCTCTGCTTCGCGAGGAAATCGGAGTGCTCGTCGCGCCGCCCGGTGTCGGCAAGACCGTGATCGGCACGTATCTGATTGCCGCGCGATCCCGAAGCACGCTCGTGCTGGTCCACCGTCAGCCGATCCTCGATCAGTGGATCGCCCAGCTGTCGATGTTCCTCGGGCTTGCTCCCAAGGCGATTGGGCAGATCGGCGCCGGAAAGCACGCGCCGAATGGGCAGATTGATGTGGCCATGATCCAGAGTCTGGTGCGCTCGGGCAGCGTCGACGACCTGGTCGCGACATACGGCCATGTCATCGTCGACGAGTGCCATCACATCCCGGCTGTGTCGTTCGAGCGAGTGCTGTCCGAGGTGAAGGCGCGCTTCGTCACCGGGCTCACGGCCACGCCGCGCCGGAGGGACGGCCTTCACCCGATCACCGAGATGCAACTCGGGCCGGTGCGCTTCGCCGTCGATGCCAGGAGCCAGGCGGCGCGCCGGCCGTTCGAACACCGGCTGATCGTCCGCGAGA
>Ga0137380_10002651_pt1 | contig 15282 bp, 10 predicted proteins | sample SagtaG_17_FD_104809 | JGI IMG/M metagenome (GOLD analysis project Ga0137380, IMG submission 104809) | Vadose zone soil microbial communities from Sagehorn Ranch, Mendocino, California, USA - Sage2_L_100_16 metaG | ecosystem: Environmental > Terrestrial > Soil > Vadose zone | place: USA...
CCCTACCTGCTCGTGGATGACGATGACATCCTGGAGTGAATCGTGGTATGACATGCACCCGCAAGGCCGGCACCGGCCGGACCGACCGGCCATTTGCACAAGGAGGCTCCCTCGCATGACACGCAGAACCCTGTTCCTGTCGTTCGCCGTAATCGCCCTGGCCGGCGCCGCCCTGGTCGCCCGGGCGGCCGACGCCCCCAAGACCGAGGCTCCGAAGACCCCCTGGAAGATAGTCGGCCAGCTCGAGGAGGCGTGCTCGTGCAGCGCCGCCTGTCCCTGCTGGTTCGGCTCGAAGCCGACGCGCATGACCTGCGGCGGCGGGCAATTCATCTTCATCGACAAGGGGACCTACGGCAGCGTATCCCTGGACGGGCTGTCGGTCGGCAGCATGCTCGAGAGCCCCGAGGGGAAGAGCATGATGGAATCGTTCGGCAACTTCAAGTTCAGCAACGTCTATGTCGACGAGAAGGCCACCCCGCAGCAGCGCGAGGCGTTGCTGGTGATCGCGAAGGTGCTGGGATCCGAATCCTCGCCCAAGAGGGAGATCCGATACGTGCCCATCAACCGGACGATCTCCGGCAAGGAGCACGCCATCTCGCTCGGTCAGTACGGCAAGTTCTCCGGCCACCTGATCGAAGGAGGACTGGGCGGCTCCACCCGGATCGTGAACCCGCCGGGGGCCGACCCTCTGCACAAGGAGTACGAGCAGGGGACGACCACGCAGATCGTCTACAACGACGCGGGCAAGAACTGGAGCTTCGAGAACTCCAACTACATGTTCGGCACGTTCCAGATCGACAGCGACATGTACGAGAAGTACACCGCCGGGCTGGCGCAGAAGATGGCGCAGAAGAAGAACTGAGGCGCCGGGTCACGCGGCCTTCGGTTCGATCTCCACGACCGTGATCTCCGGCCGGGCCCAGAAGCGGACGCGCGGCGCCGACCCGCCCTCCAGTCCGATGCCGCGATTCACGTACATCCAGGTCCGCGGCAGGCGGTACAGGCCCGCCTCGTACCGCTTGCCGTACTTGGACAGCGTCATGATCGCCCCGTACAGGGGGAGAGCGACCTGGCCGCCATGCGTGTGTCCCGCGCAGAAGAGATCCACCCGTTCCCAGTCCGCCGCCGGCAGGACGTCAGGATAGGGATAGTGGTAGAGGAAGAGCGAGAGCGCGCCGGCGGGCACCTCGCCGAGGGCGGCTTCCGCCAGGCTCTCGTGCCCCACCGGCACGCCGGCGACCCAGACCGCCGTTCCCGCGACGTCGACCTCCCCGGCGTGACCGTCCAGCTCCCGCACGCCGGTCCCCCCGAAGAGATCGATGTCGCGCCAGTACCAGGAGTCCCAGTTGCCGCGCACCGCGAACGTCGGCGCGATCTCAGCGATGCGCGTCATGCAGCGCCGGAAAACGGGAAGGGCCCCGGGAGAGTTGATGGAATCTCCGGTGTACACGACGAGGTCCGGATGCTCGGCCGCGATCAGCGCCGGCAGCCGATCCTCCAGCCGCGGCGACGGATCGCTGTGCATATCCGACAGGAGCACGACACGGACGGGCCGAGCCGGGGCGGACAACCGGGAGGACGCTATCCGGACGCGTGTGATCTCCGGCCAGTACGGCTCGACCAGGTACCCGTAGGCCACGCAGACCGCGCCGGCCGAGACCAGCGCGATGAACGCACGAAGCCGCCAGGTCTTCCACCGTCCTGCCGGACGCATCACTCTCCGGCGCCGTCCACGCGACCGCCCGGCTCGAGGGCGCGCCACAGGTACCAGGAGGCCACCGTCCGGTGAGGCCGCCAGCGCTCGCCACGGCGCAGCACCTGCCGCGGCGTCGGCAGCGCGCGGGTGCCGAAGGCGAGGCGGAACCCCTTGCGGATGCCGTAGTCGCCGGCGGGGAGGACGTCCGGACGTCCGAGCCTGAAGATGAGGAGCATCTCGACGGTCCAGCGTCCGACGCCGCGCACCCGGGTGAGGCGGTCGACGATCTCGTCTTCGTGCATGCGCCGCAATTCGCGCAGCGGCGGGACAGTGCCGTCCTTGGTCCTCGCGGCCAGATCCTTGAGGGCCGCGACCTTGGCGCGCGACAGTCCGGCGCCGCGCAGCGCTTCGTCCGTCTGCCCCAGGACGTCGTCGGGCGACGGGAAGCGACGCGGCCGGAACAGCGCCACGAACCGGCCGTGAATCGTCGCGGCGGCACGTCCGGTGAGCTGCTGGTAGACGATCGCCTCGGCGAGGCTGGCGAAGGGGCTCTGGATCGCGTCCAGCTCGAGCCGGCACGGGCCCACCTTCTTGATGAGACGGGCGAGCGGCGGGTCGGCCCGCGCGAGCACCCGCACCGCCTTCCGGGCATCGAGGCCGGGGGGTCGTTTCCTGGTCATCAGAGCGATGATACCGCGGCGGTGATAAAGTGTCGCGTCCCGCGTAGACCGAAGGGACGGAGGACGTCCTGCGAACCCTGATCCTGGCGACGGTGCTTGCCCTGACGCCCGGTTCCATCCTGGCGCACACCGGCTCGGTGCCCGTCACGACCACGCCACCGCAGGAAAAAAAAGGACCGGAGTTCAAGCTCGAGAAGCTGTCGGACCGGGCCTACTGTCTGTACGGGCGGGGGGGAAACGTCGGCTTTCTGGTGACGGACGCCGGGGTCGTGGTCGTGGACGATCAGTATGAGGAGGTGGCGCAGGGTGTCGTCGATCAGATCCGCTCCGTGAGCGAGCGGCCGATCCGCTACCTGGTCAACACCCACTACCACGGCGATCACACCGGGGGCAACCCGGTGTTCGTCAAGTTCGCGGAGATCATCGCGCACGACACCGTCCGTCCGCGGCTTCTGGAGTACCCCGAGACGGTCAAGAAGACCTTCCCGGACAAAGTGCGAAGGATCCAGGAGGAGATCGATCGCATCAAGGACGCTGCCGACCCGTACCGCGTCGCCCTCGACAAGGACCTGGGGCTGCTCAATTCCCTCCTGAAGGACGCCCTCGACTACGACCCGGCCAAGGCCGCGCCACCGGGCCTCACCTACGACGGCTCGGTGCGCCTCTGGCTGGGTGGCCAGGAGGTGGACATCCTCCACGTCGACCCCGGTCACACGGACGGCGACTCGATGGTCTATTTCGCGGGCCAGAAGGTGCTGCACATGGGTGACCTGTTCTTCAACGGCATGTACCCGTTCATCGACGCCTGGGCCGGCGGCTCGGCGCTCGGCTACGTCAAGAACATCGATCGGATCCTGTCGATCGTCCCGGCCGACACGCGGGTGATCCCGGGCCACGGGCCCGCCACGGACGTGGCCACGCTGAAAAGGTTCCGGGACTTCATGTCCGACCTGATCGCCGCGGTCGAAAAGGCCGCCAAGGGCGGCAAGTCGAAGCCCGAGGCGGTGCGGACCATCACCATGGACCAGTACCCGGAGATCAAGCCGCAGTCCCGTACGCTCGGAAACGACATTTCGGTCATCTACGACGAGATCGCCCCGGCGCGCTAGGCGCGCCCTCAGGGCAAGACCCTACGCCTGAATTGGGGCATCGACCCCATTCCCCCGGGCCCCGTCGCGCCCGCATAATCTCGACACGATTGACGCGCGATGTTCGTGCGCCAGGAGGGGGGACGCATGATCAGCATCGTCCTGGCCGACGATCACAAGGTGGTGAGGGAGGGGCTGCGCCTCCTGCTGGAGGGAAATCCCGACTTCTCGGTCGTGGGGGAGGAGTCCGACGGCCTGCGCGCTGTGGATCTGGTCGACCGGCTGAGACCCGACGTCCTGGTGGTGGACCTCATGATGCCGGGGCTGGGAGGCCTGGAAGTGACGCGGAGGGTGACGAAGTGGACTCCGGGGACACGGGTCGTGATCCTGTCGATGCACGACGAGTCGGCGTACGTCTGGGAGGGACTGAACAACGGCGCCAGGGCCTACGTCCTCAAGGACGCCGGCTCCGCCTGCCTGGCGCAGGCCGTGCGCGAGGCGGCCGCGGGAAGGCGGTACATCAGCCCACCCCTCCGCGAGGCGGACCTCCAGGACTACGAGCGCATCAGGGGCGACGCCCCGCGTGATCCCTACGATCGACTGACCGACCGCGAGCGGGAGGTGCTGCACCTGACGGCCGAGGGGCTCACCGGGCCCCAGATCGCCGCTTCGCTTGGGATCAGCCCGCGCACCGCCGAGACCCACCGCGCCAATATTTTGAAGAAGCTTCAGCTGCGCGGCAAGACGGATCTCGTGCACTTCGCTCTCGGACGCGGTCTCGTCCGCCCGAACGCCCGCCGCGCCGGCCGGCCGCAGGCCGGCGTCCCCCCGGCGAAGATGTCGTAGGAGTGTTCAGGACGAGCGCAGGCAGAGATCGAGGGTCTCGAGAACGTCCGGGTCCCACCAGCCCCTGCGCACCTCTTCGCGCATGATCTCCATGCACTTGGCGTGAGGCAACGCGTCGCGATAGGGTCTTCGGGTCGCGAGGGCGTCGTACACATCGACCACGCTGAGGATGCGCACCACCAGGGGGATCTCCTTCCCCTGCAATCCATCCGGGTACCCGGACCCGTCGAGCCGCTCGTGGTGGTGGCGGATGAGCGGGACGACCTTCTCCATGGTGCGCATCGAACGGCAGAGGTCGGATCCGACGACCGGGTGGCTGCGCATCGTGACGAGCTCCTCCGGCGTGAGGCGTCCGGGCTTGTTGAGGACCGCGTCGGAGACCGCGATCTTGCCGAGGTCGTGGAAGATCCCCGCGAGGTAGAGAGACTTGAGATCCCCGTCCGGAACCTTCATCGCCCGGCCCACCAGCGTGCCGTAACGGCCGAGCCGCCGGCAATGGTCGCCCGTGTAGCGGTCCCGGCTCTCGACCACCAGCGCGATGCTCTCCAGGACCCGCGACGCGTGCTCGAACTCATCCGTGAAGTGCTTGAGCGACAGGAGGGAGCGCACGCGGGTCGTGAGCTCGACGACGTTGAAGGGCTTGGTCAGATAATCGTCCGCGCCCAGCTCGACAGCCTTGACCTTGTCGGGAAGCTGGTCGAGCGAGGTGAGCATGACGATCGGGACGAGACGTGTCTTCGGATCCTCTTTCAGCGCCTGACAGACGGCGTATCCGTCGCGCCGCGGCATCACGACGTCGCACAGGATGAGGTCGGGCGCCTCGCGTGCCACCGCCTCGAGAGCCTCCTCGCCGTCGGCCGCCTCCGCGATCCGATACCCGAGAGGCTCGAGGACGTCGCGGACGATTTGCCGGTTCGCTTCCTGATCGTCCACCACGAGGATGCGTGCACCCTGCACTGTTCCACCTCCCCCCGCCCCCGTGCCGCCGGAGAATCGCGCAGCGAGGCGGCACGACGTGAATGTTCGCGCGCTACAATCGAAAATAGGTGCCGGCCGGGGGGTGTCAAGCAGCCCCGCGACTTCCCGGCGAAAAAGGGGATCACGAAAGTGTGCTCACCGGGCGTGGCAGACACATGAGCGATCGTGGACGGGTCGTCGTCCTGTTCCGCGCCGGCCTCGGCCTGGTCTTCCTGGCCGCCTTCCTGTCGCTCGCGGTGCAGCTGCGCGACCTGGTCGGAACGCGCGGGCTCCTGCCCTGGGCCGAGTTCCTGGCGCGTCTCGGGTCGGCCCACGCGGGCCTGCTGGACCGCCTGCTCGCCTTCCCGACCCTCTTCCTCTTCATCCACGGGGACGCGGCGTTCCTGATCGTTCCGCTTCTCGGCGCCCTGATCTCGATTCTCCTGGTCCTCGGGATCGGGGGGCGCGCCGTTCCGTTCGTCCTGTGGCTCCTGTACCTGTCGTGCATCACCGCGGGGCGCGACTTCTTCTATTACCAGTGGGACAACCTGCTCATGGAGGCTTCCCTCCTGGCGATCCTCCTCCCGGGACAAGGCACGCTCCTCGACCTCGCACGCGGACGGCCGCTGCCGGAGCCGCAGCCGATCGCCCTGTTCCTCGTGAAGTGGCTCCTGTTCCGGCTGCTGTTCGAGTCGGGGCTGGCGAAGATCGAGGCGGGGAAGGACACCTGGCTGAACCTGACCGCGATGACCTACTACTACGAGACCGCCCCCCTCCCCTCCTGGAGCGGCTGGCTCGTCCAGCAGTTCCCCCTCTGGTTCCATCAACTCTCGGTCTTCTTCACGTTCTTCGTCGAGCTGCCGCTGGCGGTCCTGATCTTCCTGCCGCGCCGCTTCCGCCTGCTGTTCTTCGCGATCCACCTTCCCTTCCAGCTTTCCATCGGCCTGACGTCGAACTACGGGTTCTTCAATCTCCTGTCGATCGTGCTGAGCCTCTCCTGTCTCGAGGACCGTGACCTCGATGCGGCGCTCGGGCTCGCGGACAGGCTGCTGAGACCCCGCCGACCCGGCTCCGCGGAGGCGCAGACGGCGGTCGCGGAGACCGCCGCCCCGCCCCCGGCCGTGCGGCGCGGCACTCTCCTCGCGCGTGTCCCCGGCTGGGCGCTGGCGCTCCTGCTCGTGCCCGCCTCCACAGTCGAGGCGCTCGGCTATTTCGCGCCGTCGATGGTGCAGGGTCAGGGCCTGGCGCGCGTCCGGGGCCTGTATCTCCCCTTCCGGAGCATCAACGTCTATCACCTGTTCCCGGGTATCCTGCGCGAGCGGATCGTCGCCGAGATCGAGGGAACCTCCGACGGGGCGGAGTGGAGGCCGTATCATCTGCGCTACGCGCCGGGCGATCCGCGCGATCCCCCGCCGACGACCTTTCTGCACGACCCGCGCTTCCCGTTCCACTACTCCTTCTGGACGCTCGGACGCGGGCGCCGCGACGAGGAATACATCGGCAACCTGGCGCGGCGCCTGTGCTGCGATCCCGGCGCTCTGGCGCCCCTGTTCAAGGACGATCCGTTTCCCGTCACGGGTCCCCGCGCCCTGCGCATCGTCTACTACCGTTACCGCTTCGGGCGCCGCGCCGACCTGGCTCTCGGGAATTACTGGCTGCGGGAGCAGGTGGGGGGACCGACGCGCCCCTATACCTGCTCGTGCTCGCCGCCTTAGAAGGCGTAGGCGATGCCGATCCCGTAGTACCTGACATCGACCAGGAAGAACTGTCCGTGCGGAGCGTGACCGTTGTAATACTCGAGCAGAAGCTGGGTCGATCGGGCGTCCCCGTAGGGACTCCTGAACAGCAGCCCCGCCTTCGCGCTCCAGTCCCGGTCCCAGCCGGTCTCGCTCCAGGCCTCGACGTCGAGGCCGGCGACGAGGCGCGAGGTATGCCAGTGGACCGGGTTCCCCCGGTACTCGACCCCCGCCTGCAGCCGGCTCCGCCCGACGTCCGAGGGATCGATCGTCACGATGCGCGTGCCGCCGAAATAGGCCCGCGCCCCCGCCCTCTCGTACGAGCCGAGCACCTCGACCGCCTCGTAGCTCAGATTGATCCGCGGCGCGGGCGGCACAGGCTGCGTGTCCTGGGTCTGCAGCAGGAACTCGTCCCCCAGGTGGGACGACTGGTGGAACAGCCTGAGGCGCGCCGACCAGGGGCCGCTGCGGTAGCTCAGCGGAAAGCCGACGTAGTAGTCCGCGTTCAGGAGGTCCATGGACGGGGTGTCCAGGTTGAAGATCGCGAACACCGCGCCGCTGATCCCGAGCTGCCAGCCGTCCCCGGGATGCCCGCGCGGCCAGCGCAAAAGCCCGAAGTTTTCGCCGAATCCGACCGAGGCGATGTCGAACCTTCCGCTCCTCGTGCGCCAGCGCTGCCAGGTCATGTGGAAACGCGGCTGCTTCTGGTCGGCCAGGGGGGGCGTGAACAGATCCCCCGCCGGGAAACGCACCGTGGCCCGTCCGGGAGGGGGACGGAGCCATTGGACCCAGCTCTTGAAGCGACGCCGATCACGCGTGTCCTCGACCTCCAGGCGGTTGACCACGCGGCGGACCCCATGGAAGGCGATCACCGCGTCGACAATCCGATCGATCTCCTCCGGTGTCGTGGCCGTACCGCTCAGTGTGACGACACCGTTTTCGACCGAGACCAGGACGCGGTCGCGTCGTAGATGTAGGACCTGCTCCAGGTAGGAGACGATGTAGCCGCGCAGAAAGAGGTCATCGGCCGCCTCCTCCCGCCCCGCGGCCCGGGCGGGAAGGAACATGACCAGGAGGGATATCGTCAGCCCCGGAAGAAACGATCGGAGGCGCATGGGCGTGGATCCTACGGCATCTTCTTGACGAACAGTCGATCGCGTCGTAGTTTCCAGCCGTGAACCCGACTCCATCCTGGATCAGGTCCCGCCGCGCCGTCACGGCGATCCTTCTTGCGGTGTCGGCCCTGGCTACGGGGGTGTCGGGTCAGGCCGGGGGGCCGGCGGCGACCGTGGGGCGGGGGGAAAGCGGCGCCGCGCGCCTGCTGCGCCTGCGGGCCCGCATGCGCGCGAAGATCGTCCGCAAAGGCGGACGCTCCCGCCCGGACGGCGCTCGCGGGGCGGCCGGCCCCGACCCTCCGCTCTTGGAGGCGCCGCCGCTCCCCTTTTCGCCCGAGGTGCAGGCGAGCCACGGCGTGGCCGGCACGCAGAGCGAGACCACGGTCGCCGCGTTCGGCAGCCACGTCGTCGTCGGCTTCAACCAGGTCAACGGGAACCGCGGCTCGGGCGTCGCCTATTCCACCGACGGCGGCCAGACGTTCACCGACAGCGGCGGGCTGCCGGTCGGCGGTGCATTGCCGAAGGAGCTCCTGGGCGATCCGTCCGTGACCGCCTGCGGCGACGGCACGTTCTATTACTCCAGCATCTACTTTCCCAACGCGACCGATTCTGCGCTGGCGGTGAACGTCGGGACATTTTCAGGCGCGACTCTCACCTGGACCAATCCCAGAGTCGCGATCACGTCCACGAACGACTTCCTGGACAAGCCGTGGCTCACCTGCGATCGCGCCACCAACACCCTGTACCTCGTCTACACGCGCTTCGTGAACGGGAACATCAACCTGTCCGGCCCGCTGCAGATCGAGATCCTCAAGTCGGTCGACGGTGCGTCCACCTGGACCTCCCCTTTGATCCTCGAGGCCAGCCCGACCGAGTCGGTGCAGATCGCCTACCTCGCGATCGGCCCTGGAAGCGAGGTGTACGTCCTCTGGGAGCGCGGCCTCGACGACATCAGCGCCGCGGTGACGCAGCTGGAACTCCGCCGGTCGTTCAATTTCGCCGTAAGCTTCGACCCGACGGTGGTCGTGCGCGTAATGACCCCGTCCTTCTACCCCGCCAATATCGGGTACAACCGTGAGGACACGATCGAGGAGGGGACCGTGGCGGCCGACACCTCGACCGCGGCGACCCGCGGGAACCTCTACGTCATCTGGGTGGAGCGCGAATCGCCGTCCGTGCCGTCCCGGGACGTTTTCCTGTCCCGCTCCACCGACCGCGGGACGACCTGGTCCGCCCCCGTGCGCCTGAACGACGACCCCCCGGGCAACGACCAGGTGATGCCGTGGGTGTCGGTCAACTCCGCGGGGGCCGTCGAGGCGTTCTGGTACGACTACCGCAACGGGGCCGGCATGCAGACGGTGGACGTGTATGCCGCCCGCTCCCTCGACGGCGGCTCGAGCTTCGGTCCGAACTTCCGCGTCACGACGGCGCCGTCATCGTGGTTCGCGCCGGCGACCTTCACGCCGAACTTTGGCGACTACATCCAGTGCGCGAGCGAGGGGAACGCCTTCTACCCCTCCTGGGCCGACGCCCGCAACAACGACATCGACGTCTACGTCGATCACGTCGCGACCGACACGTGCGGCAACGGCGTCCCCGATCCGTTCGAGCAGTGCGATGACGGCAACCTGCTGGAGGGCGACTCCTGCTCCGGCGCCTGTGCCGCCACACCGTGCGGCAACGGCATCCTGGAGGGGACCGAGCAGTGCGACGATGGCAACATCAAGAGCGGGGACGGCTGCTCGGAGACCTGCCGGCGGGAAGTGTGCGGCGACGGCATCGTCCAGCCGAGCAACAAGGAGGAGTGCGACGACGGCAACCTGACGTCCCTGGACGGCTGCTCCTCCACCTGCCTGATCGAGATCGACCGGATGGCCTTCATCGCCGACGAGCGCTCCCGCCTGGCGCTCATGAGCACCACGAGCGGGCGCACCATCCAGATCGTCGACCCGGGGTTCCACGAGATCGGGGACCTGGCGTTCTCCTCCGCCGGCCGGCTCTTCGGCGCGACGCAGCACAACGTCAACCTGTCGATCGGGTACAACGGCGTGCTCTTCGACATGGCTCCGCTCGGGCTGCCGGGGCGTGGCTCGTTCATCGGCGCGACGGGCCAGGCCGCGATCACGGCAATCGACTTCCATCCGGCCACCGGCGCGCTGTACGGCATCGCCGTCGATGACGCGGGCGCGAGCCGTCTCCTGACCCTCGATCCGACGACCGGTGCCGTGGTGTCGATCATCGGAGACCTCGGACTGGTCTCCGCCCGTGCCCTGGCGTTCGACGCCGCGGGCACGCTGTTCGTGTCCGGCCAGACGACCACGGTGGCACCGCAATCCCTGTTCACGGTTGATCCCGCGACCGCAGCCAAGACGCTCGTCGGAGGACCGATCTTCTCGAACGTCGCGCTGTCGGGCATGGACTTCGCTCCCTCCGGGAGCCTATACGGCGTGGCTCTCCGCAACACGGGTGCGGACGGCGGGCTCCTGTCGATCAACAAGAGCACCGGGGTCGGCACGCTGCTGTTCACCACGGGCCGAATCAACCAGCAGGGGATCCGCTTCGCCCCCCAAGTCGCGCTCGACCACGACCTGGACGGGATCCACGACATCGCCGACTGCGCTCCCACAGACCCGCTGAACGGGCCACCCGGACCGGTCGCCGGTCTCGATTTCACCGACTCGCGGACCTTCACCTTTTCGCCCGCACCCGGCGCGCGGTTCCACAACACCTACCGCGGCACCATCACGGCCCCCCTGGGCACGCGTCCCCCCGGCAGCGTCTTCGATCACGCCTGTCTCGAAAGCGACGACTCGGAGGGAAACGGCGACCTGGTCTCCAGCGACGCGTCGAATCCGCCCGCCGGGACCGCCTTCTACTACCTGGCGGGGGGCGAAGGATGCGGCGACGGTCCGCTCGACTCCGACCCGGCGCATCCGATCCCGATCCTGGTCGCCTGTCCGACTCCTCCCTAATCCCGAGCGCCGCCCCGGCACCGACCGGATCCGTCCGGGCATTTCCCTTGACCGTGCGCGCGCGGCGGGCCTACGATGATGCGCGGCTATGAACTGTCCCCGTTGCGGATGGCCCAATCCGGAGACAGCGGGGCAGTGTTCTGCCTGCGCGGCGACACTCTCGCCTAGCGCCCCCGCCGCGGACGGCGAGGGCGCGGACACTCCCACCCGCACCGGTATCGGAGGCGGGAGCGATCGCACCCTTACCACCTCCGGTGTCGCCCGCTCCGCGACCGGCGGGTACGGCTTCGCCCCCAGCACCCGTCTCCTGCCCGGCACCCTCCTCGGCACGCGCTACGAGATCCTGGCGATTCTCGGAGAGGGGGGCATGGGGACGGTGTACAAGGCGCAGGATCGCGAGCTCGGGCGTCTCGTGGCCCTGAAGGTCATCCGGCCGGAGATGGCCTCCCGGCCGGAGGTCCTGGAGCGTTTCAAGCGCGAGATTCTCCTCGCCAGCCAGGTGACCCACAAGAACGTCCTGCGCATCCATGATCTGGGGGAGGCCGGGGAGATCCGTTTCATCTCGATGAGCTACGTCGAGGGGACGAATCTCAAGGGGCTCCTGGAGCGCGAAGGGGCGCTGTCGCTCGAGAAGGGGGTGCCCCTGGCGCGGCAGATCGGCGACGCGCTGCAGGCGGCGCACGACGCCGGCATCGTGCACCGCGACCTGAAGCCGCAGAACATCCTCATCGATCAGGACGGCAACGCCTACATCGCCGACTTCGGGATCTCGCGCTCCCTGGCCGAGGGGGGAACGATGACCGACACCGGGACGATCCTCGGCACGGTGGACTACATGTCCCCCGAGCAGGCGCGCGGCGAGACGCCGGATCACCGCGGCGACATCTACTCCTTCGGCGTGATCCTGTACGAGATGTTCACGGGCAACCTGCCGTTCCAGGCCTCGAACGCCCTGTCGATCATGATGAAGCGTCTGCACGAGGACGCGCCGACGATGCGGCAGGCCCGGCCCGAGGTGCCGGCCTGGCTGTCGGCCGTCGTCGCGCGGGCGATGCAGCGCGACCCGCACGACCGCTACCCCAGCGCCGGTGACCTGCTGCGCGATCTCGAGCGGCAGCGCGCCTCGCGGTCCTGGCGGCGCTTCGCGGCAAAGCGCTACCTCGTGCCGGCCGCGGCGCTGGCGCTGGCCCTGCTGGTGGCCTGGAACCCGTTCCACCTGACCTGGCCCCCCTGGGGAGCGTCCCTGGCACCTCCGCCCCGCACCTCCCTCGTCCTCCTCCCGTTCCAGAACGCCACCGGCGACCCGCGATACGACTGGGTGCGCACGGGGCTCCCGAGCCTGATCCGTTCGGAGCTGATCGAGGCCAAAGCGCTCCGGCTCGTCGGCGAAGACCGGGTCAAGGAGGTGCTGGCCTCGCTGAAGCTCGGGGACGATCTCGACCCGACTCCCACGACCACGCGCCGGATCGCCTCGCTCCTCGGCGCCGAGAACATCCTGGGGGGGCGGATCGTGCGCATCGCCGACCGTCTGCGGATCGACGCGACCCTGCGCCCCGCGGGCGGATCGTCCTCCCCGGCCGCGGCGACGGCGGACGCCGGGGCCCTGGTGGTGGATGGCGAGGGGGACCAGGCGATCTTCAGGATGGTGGACGATCTCACGCGCCAGGTGCGCGAGCGGCTGGGCGTCGCGGGCGGGATCCTGGAGCGGCGGCGCGGCGCCACCGAGCTGTCGACGAAGTCCGTCGAGGCGCTGTCCCTGTACGGCGAGGGGCTGGCCCTGGCGCGCTCCGGGAACCAGCTCGAGGCGGTGAAGCGCCTGACGGCGGCGCTCGACAAGGACCCGAAATTCCACGTCGCCCGCGCCCTCCTGGCCGAGACCTATGACCGGCTGGGATACTCCGACAAGGCGACAGCGGAGGCGGCCACCGCCGTGGCCGGGATCGGCTCGACCTCTCCCTACGAGTCCGCGCGCATCCGGGCCGTGCAGGCCCGGCTGACGAACAACACCCCCGAAGCCTTGAAGGCCTACCGCGAGATGTGCGAGATCGCCCCGAACAACGCCGAGGTCTTCTTCGATCTGGCGGCGGCGCAGGAGGAGTCGGGCGACCTCGAGGGCGCCCTGAAGTCCCTGCAGCACGTGATCCTTCTCGATCCCAAGCACCCCAGCGCCTTCTACGCGCTCGGACGGGTGCACAACAAGCTCGGAAAAGGGCCGGAGTCTCTCAAGGACTTCGACACCGCCCTCGCCCTCCACACCGAGACGGGGAACGATGAAGGCAGGGCCGCCGTCCTGAACGGCATGGGAAACACCTATCGGTACCTCATGGGCCAGCCGGACGAGGCGCTGAAGAACTACAAGGCGGCCCTCGAGATCAGGCAAAGGATCGGCGACCGCAGGGGTGTCGGAGTCACTCTCCGCAATCTGGCCTCGATGCAGCGCGAGCTGGGCCGGTACGAGGAGGCCATCCAGTCGATCAAGGACGCCCTCACCATCAGCCAGGAGATCGGCGACAAGGAGGGGCTGGCCTACGGGTATTCCGAGCTGGGGGACATCCAGGAGGTCGCCGGCCGGCCCGAGGCGGCTCTCGCGGCCTATCAGGAGGGCCTCAAGATCGTGCGCGACATCGACGACCCCGTGAACCTGTCCCGCGGTCTCGCGAGCGTCGGCTACATCAACAGCGTCCTGGGGCGCTACGTCGAGGCCTTCATCTTCCTCAAGGAGTCGCTCGCCAAGCGCCGCGAGATTGGCGACAAGACGGAGATCGTGAGGTCGCTCATCGACCTCGGCCTCGTCGAGCAATTGCAGGGACGCTTCGAGGAGGCCCTCAAGTACGACACCGAAGGGCTCACGATGGCGCGCGAGATCGGCGACAAGGTGGAGATTGGCGTCCTGTCGGCGAACCTGTCGAACATCCACGAGGACCAGGGGGAATACGGACCGGCCCTGTCTCTCCTGAAGGACGCGCAGGAGCAGGCCAAGCAGGTGAACGACACGACTCTGATCACGACCTGTCTCGTCTACCTGGGAAGCGTCCGCCGGCAGCTGGGCGACGCTCAGGGGGCCGACAGCGCCCTGAAAGAGGCGCTGCGCCTGGCCGGCGAGATGAAGAATTCGCCGCTTCTCGCGGAGGCGCTCAGCACGCAGGCGGCGCTGCTTCTCGAAGGAGGGCAGCGTGCCCGGGCCCTCGACGTGGCGAGAGAGGCGGTCAGGCAGGCCCGCACCGCGAACGACCAGCGCCTCATCCTCCTGGCCCGCCTGCGGACCGCGGAGGCCTCCCAGTCGACCCGCGACCTGGAGCAGGTCGCAGGCAGCGCCTCGAACATCGGGCTTTTCCCGCTGGCCGCGACCACCCGTCTCGCCCTGGCGCGCGTCCACCTCGTTGCCGGCCGGGGGCGCGACGCGAGCCGGGAAGCGGACCTGGTCCAGCGCCTCGCCTCCCCGATCCATCTGCGGGACGTGCAGTTCGAGGCCCTGCATGTAGCGGGCAAGACCCTGACCCGGCAGGGCCAGGCCGACGCCGCACGGGATCGCGCGGGCCAGGCTCTGGGGCTGCTCGAGGACATGCGCCGGGGACTCACGGGGGAGGACCTCCGGATGTTTCTCGCACGACCCCTGACGGTCGACTTCGCAAGAGAGGCCGAGTCGCTGTTCAAGGGACCGGACCACACCCCGCAGATGGAGCGCCTGAAGTCGCTCCTGCATCCCTAGGGGGCTCGATTCCTATTGACAAGACGGGTCGTTCGGGGATATTTGAACCGGAGAAATCCGAAAAAACCGCAGCGGACGTGTGTTTCACGCAATGGAGGAGATGAAATTGAATCGCGCAACATCGATCCTGAACCGGCTCATTTTCACCATCCTGGCCGTTCTCCTGTTCTCCGCAGCCTCGTCGACCGCGACGGCCGCGGTCGTGACCTATCCGGACCTCGAGTCGTTCCTCGCCGCCGCCGGCGGGGGGGAGCTGACGCACGAAGGGTTCGACGGCTTCGTCTCGGGCACCCTGATCGACGACCAGATCCCGGGTGTGGTGTTCTCGTCTCCGAACAACGGTATCGGAGGGTATCTCGCCATCCAGACACTCGCCCACAGCGCCGCGTCCAGCGCGCCCAACATGCTCGTCGGCGGCTCGGTTCCGGGTGCCGGGAGCCCCTATCTTCAAGTGATGGTCCTCGAATTCAACCCGTCGATCAC
>Ga0137380_10002656_pt1 | contig 15259 bp, 12 predicted proteins | sample SagtaG_17_FD_104809 | JGI IMG/M metagenome (GOLD analysis project Ga0137380, IMG submission 104809) | Vadose zone soil microbial communities from Sagehorn Ranch, Mendocino, California, USA - Sage2_L_100_16 metaG | ecosystem: Environmental > Terrestrial > Soil > Vadose zone | place: USA...
ACACCTGCGCGTTGGTACGGCGTTGCTCGGCGCCAGGCGCGTCTTCGTCAGGTAATGTCCCGCACGTGAGGGGTCACGTGACCCTGCTGGCACGGCTGCGACGGCACGGCCTACGCGGCATGACGGAGGACTGACGGATGGCCGGCGCAATGCGCAAGATGGCGGTCTACCTCGGCCTCGTAGAGGACGATCACCGCTACGATGACCGATACCAGGACAAGTACGACTCGTACGAGGAGTACGACGAGTATGACGAAGAGCCTGACCGGGCTGAGGCCGGTGACCGGCAGGATATCCGTGGCCGGGCCGACAACGGCTTGGATGGCGGGTACCCGGGGGCTGACTGGCGCCCCGAGTCTGGCAAGCACACAACTGACCTTGCGCGGATCACGACGTTGCATCCGCGCACGTACAACGAGGCACGCACGATTGGCGAGCACTTCCGTGAGGGCACACCCGTGATCATGAATCTCACAGAGATGGTCGACAGCGATGCCAAGCGCCTGGTGGACTTCGCAGCCGGCTTGATCTTTGGTTTGCATGGGAGTATCGAGCGCGTGACCAACAAGGTGTTCCTGCTGTCGCCTGCCAACGTGGAAGTAACGGCCGAGGATAAGGCCAGGATCGCGGAACGGGGGTTCTTCAATCAGAGCTAGCCGGACAATTTTACGCAGAGCGACATCGCAATTACGTGGGGTTAGTAAAGAGTTACCATTCTGGTGAGGGCCGTGTTAGCCGTGAGGGCAGGGTAGGGTTGTGGGACTCCTGAAGATCATTTTGGTCTATGCACTCTCGCTCTACTTGCTGTTGCTCATCGGCCGTTTGGTGCTTAGCTGGATCCAGACGTTCTCGAGGTCGTGGTCGCCGACAGGTATCGTCCTGGTGCTTGCCGAGGCGATATATACAACAACTGATCCCCCGCTTAGATTGCTACGTCGGTACCTCCCAGCGGTCCGACTCGGTAACGTTGCCTTGGACCTGAGCTTCACGGCGCTTTTCATCGTGGTTCTTGTCATGATCAAACTCGTTGGGTTGCTCTGATCGGGTACGGTCCTAGGGACACACCAAGCGTGCCAAGGAGACGAAATGCCGCTGACGCCCGCGGATGTGCGGAACAAGCAGTTCAGCACGACCAGGCTTCGGCCGGGTTACGACGAGGAAGAGGTTGACACCTTCCTCGACGAGGTCGAAGCAGAGCTCGACCGGCTGATCCAGGAGAACGAGGAGCTTCGGGCGAAGCTGGCCGAATGCCTGCGAGGCAAGGTGCCCGCCCTAACCTCGCCCGTCATTGAGCCCAAGCCGGATCTCATGGCTCCGGAGCCATCTGTGATGGAGCCCAAGCATCCAGAGCCGGCCATGATGGGCATGCCGCCCGTCGAGGACAACATGGATACCGCGGCACGTGTCCTTGCGCTCGCGCAGCAGACGGCGGATCAGGCCATTGCGGACGCCCGCAGGGAGGCTGACGAAACGCTCGGCCGGGCACGCCGCGAGGCGGACGAGATTCTCGGCAAGGCGCGCAGGCAAGCTGAGCAGATCACCAGCGACGCACGCGCACGTGCCGAGAGCCTCGAGCGCGACGCGCAGGAGCGCCACCGCCAGGCCATGGGCTCGCTGGTGCAGCAGCGTGAAGAACTGGAGCGCCGGGTTGATGACCTGCGGGCCTTCGAGCGTGAATACCGCAGCAGGCTCAAGGCGTATCTGGAGGGTCAGCTCCGCGACCTTGAGGCCGGGGCCACCGACAGTGGTGCCTTCCAGGTCATCGGTTCGGGTCAGCAGCAGCCGGTGGCAGCGGGGATTCAGCATGCGGACATGCGCAACGGCCAGCAGTCTCCTGGTCCGGGCGGCTTCCCCTCTCCGGCCGAGACCGCGCCGCATGGCGGCGGTTACCGGCCAGCGGATGGCCCGCAGCCACACGAGCGCCGGTGAGCCTTAGGGAGGTTTGCCTGTGATCGTGGTGAGCGCCGCTGGAGTCGTTGTGGCGCTGCTGCTGCTCATCGGGGCAGTGATCACAAGCAATCTACAGTTTGTCTACGTCGCGATTGGCATTAGCGTCGCTTCTGCGCTGTTGCTTGCCGTAGCCGTATTCAGCGAATTCCTCCAGGCGCGCCGTGCGAGCAGCCAAACGCCCGGAGCTGCCGCCGAATCACGAACAGCCGAACCACCAGCAGCCGCCGAACCAGCAGTGGTTGGCGCACCCATTGCCAGTTCGGTCGCGGCTGCGAACCACGGCACCGCCGCGGTGAGCACTCCAGATGAAAAGCCGGCCGCTGCTCTGCCGGATGCATCTGTGTCTGCTCTGCCTGATGCGCCCACGGCTGCGCCGCCGGATGCGACGCTCCATGCGATGCCGGATGCGCCCACGGCTGGGCCGTCTTATGCGCCGATGCCTGCCCTGCCGGATGCGCCGGTGTCTGCTCTGCCTGATGCGCCGGTGTCTGCTCTGCCTGATGCGCCGCTGGCTGGTTCACCGGAACCGCGGCTGGCTGCTCGACCCAATGGCGACGTTGTGCTCGTCGTGCCGGGTCGGCACCCCTTTCACCGGCCGGGGTGCGGTCGGCTGACTGGACGGCTCACCGAAGAGCTCACGATTGATGAGGCGCTCGAAGAGGGCTACAGCCCATGCACGGCGTGCGAACCGGGATCAGCTTCTGGTGACGGCGGTGAACACGGTGAACACGGTGAGGGCGCCAGCGCCGGCACACCCAGCACCGGCAAAGCTAACACAGAACCTGTGAGCACCGACACGTGGGGCACCGACTCGGCGGGCACATATGTGCCGGACATATCCGTACCGGACACATACACGCCCGACACATACCCGCCCGACACAGACGCGCCCGAGACAGACATGGCGAGTGCCGACGTGGTGCGCACCCTCCCGCCCGACGCGACGGTGTACGTCGTGCGCGGCGTATCCCGTTATCACACGGCCGACTGCGTCCTCATCCGCGTCGTGGACGAGGAGGACGTGGACACGATGACGCTGGCGGAGGCCGAGGCGGCCGGTTGCACGCCGTGCCGCGCCTGTCACTACGACTGACCGTGCCCGATCCGCCGGAACCAGAACCGCACACCGAGTTCAGGGTAGTTATGCTCGTGGGCGCCCGCACCGACGTACCCGCTGCCTTCCGCCATCGTGACCGCAAGCACTTCCCGTGCGATCATGTCGGCGTGCTCGGCTAGCGCGGCCGACAGTTCTGGATCGGCCGAAGACCACCACAGCTCGATCCGGTCGCTCACGTCCAGGCCATCGCCGCGGCGCGCGTCCTGAATCAACCGGACCGCCTCTCGGGCGAGACCGAGCCGCCGCAGCTCGGGCGTGATGGCGAGGTCCAGCGCGACGGTCTCGCCGCCATCGCTGACCACTGCCCAGCCCGACCTGGGCGTCTGGGTGACGATAAGCTCATCGCCGGCCAGGGCCACCTTGTCACCATCCACCGTGATAGTGACGGAACCGGCCGAACGCAACGAAGCCGCGACCTCAGCGGCGTCACATGCGCCGATCGCGGCGGCAACCGCAGGCGTTGCCGAGCCAAATCGTTTCCCTAGCGCACGGAAGTTTGGCTTCACGGAGTATTCGATCAGCTCGCCGTCGACCTCAGTGAGGGCGGAAAGCGACCCGACGTTCAGTTCCTCCGCGACCTGCGACCGCAACTGTGCTGGGAGATCAGCGAACCCTGGCGAGGCGACCAGCGCTCTGGCCAGCGGCTGGCGGGTGCGGACCGACGATGCGGCGCGAGCCGCACGGCCGAGTTCCACCAGTCGCCTGGCTAGCGCCATCTGCGCGGAGAGTCGCGGGTCGATGGCCGCCGGGTCCGGTGTCGGCCACGGCGCTAGGTGCACCGACCCTGGCGCACCCGGGGCGCGCATCCCATCCCATATGTAGTCGGTGAGGAACGGCGTCAGCGGCGCCATCAAGCTGGTCAACGTCACCAGGCACTCATACAGCGTGGCGAATGCGGCGGCACCTTCGGCCGTCTCAGGCCCTTCCCAGAACCGCCGCCGCGACCGCCGAACGTACCAGTTGGAAAGATCGTCGATGAACCCAGCGATCCGCCTGCCCGCCCGCGCGGTGTCGAACTCCTCAAGCGCGGCCGTGACCTCAGCAACCGTCGCATGCAGTTCGCTCAGCGCCCACCTGTCGAGCAGCGGCCGCTGCGCAGCGGGCGGCGCCTCGGCCAGCCGGTGCGGCCCCCACGCAGTCCCCCCTGCGGCGGCGGCGTTGGCGTAGAGGACAAGGAACGAGACGGTGTTCCAGTAGGTGAGCAGAACCTTGCGGACGATCTCCTCGAGCGCGCGGTGCCCGATGCGGCGCGACGCCCACGGCGACCCGCTCACCGCCATGAACCAGCGCAAGGCGTCCGCGCCATGCCGCTCCATCAACGGCAGTGGTTCGAGCACGTTGCCGAGGTGCTTGCTCATCTTGCGCCCGTCCTCGGCGACGATGTGGCCAACGCACACCACGTTCTCGTACGCCGACCTGCCGAACACAAGGGTGCCGACGGCCATCAGCGAATAGAACCAGCCCCGGGTCTGGTCGATGGCCTCGCAGATGAACTGGGCCGGGTAGGCCTGGCGGAACTCCTGCTCACCCTGATGCGGCGCCCCCCACTGTGCGAACGGCATCGAGCCGGAGTCATACCACGCGTCGATCGTCTCTAGGACACGGCGTGCCTGTTCGCCGCACTGCGGGCAGGTGATGACGACCTCGTCCACGTAGGGCCTGTGCGGGTCCAGGCCGGCCAGGTCGCGCCCGGCCAGAGACGACAGCTCGGCAATCGACCCGACGCACCTCACGTGACCGGCCGGGCATTCCCACAGCGGCAGTGGCGTGCCCCAGTAGCGGCTGCGCGACAGCGCCCAGTCGACGTTGTTGCGCAGCCATTCACCGTACCGGCCGTGCTTAATCGTGGCTGGCTGCCAGTTCGTCAGCTCGTTCTGCTCGAGCAACTGATCTTTGATCGCGGTGGTCCGGATGAACCACGACGGCAGCGCGTAGTACAGCAGCGGCGTGTGGCAGCGCCAGCAGTGCGGGTAGCTGTGCTCGTGGCCTTCCGAGCGAAACAGCAGGCCGCGGTCGGCGAGGTCGGTGACAAGCCTTGTGTCAGCATCCTTGAAGAACATGCCGCCGACCAGCGGTAGCCCGGCAGCGAACCGGCCGTCCGGCCCGATCGGATTGACCACGGGCAGCCCGTGGGCGCGGCTGATGGCTAGGTCATCGGCGCCGAACGCGGGGGCCAGGTGCACAAGGCCGGTGCCGTCATCGGTCGTCACGAAGTCGCCTGTCACAACGCGGTGGGCGCCGCGAATATCAATGATCCTGAACGGCTGCGCGTATGTGGCACCCACAAGCTCGGCGCCTCTGATACGAGCCGCGACATACCATCCTTCGCCGAGCACCCGCGCGAAAAGCGGCTCGGCAACCACGACGGAGTCTGTGCTGCCAGGCCGGCGCGCGACCACATAGGTCACATCGGGGTGCACAGCGACCGCGGTGTTGGACACAAGCGTCCATGGTGTGGTGGTCCAGACAAGCAGGTCCGCGCCCTTAAGCGCAGGGTGGGCGCCCGGTGGCAGGTCGCGAAGCGGGAAGCGGACGGTGACCGACGGGTCGGTCACGGTCTCGTAGCCTCCCGGCTGGCCGAGTTCATGATCCGACAGCGGCGTTCCACAGCGAGGGCAGTACGGGCTGATCCGGTAATCCCTGATCAGCAGGCCCTTGTCGAAGATGACCTGCAGCGACCACCACACGGCCTCGATGTAGCTGGCGTCCATCGTCCGGTAGGACTGCGACATGTCCACCCAGTAGCCCATCCGCTCGGTGAGCTGCTCCCAGACGTCCACATGCCGCAGCACGGATTCGCGGCAGCGCGCGTTGAACTCGGCGACGCCGTAGGCCTCGATGTCTTTCTTGCCGGACAACCCGAGTTCCTGTTCGACCGCGACCTCGACCGGCAGGCCGTGGCAGTCCCAGCCACCCTTGCGCGGTGCATGGAAGCCCTGCATGGTCTTGAACCGCAGGAATGTGTCCTTGAACGTGCGTGCCTCGACGTGGTGCACGCCAGGCATGCCGTTTGCTGTCGGCGGGCCCTCGTAGAAGGTCCAGCGCGACCCGGCCGAGGTCTGCTTGAGCGAGCGCTCGAACACAGCCTCCTCGCGCCAGCGCATCAGGATCTCCCGCTCGATGGCGGGCAGGTCCGGCTGGCTGGGCAGCGTTGGCAGGAACGTGCCTCCGCCCGCCCTGTCGGGCGTCTGCGGAGCTGACATCGCGCGTGCGCCTCCTGCGATTGGTGTCGGGTCCCCCATCAACGCCTTGCGGACTGTCACAATATCCGACGTCCAGAAGCGGCGCGGCACGGGTTTGCCCCTTGCTGGTTTGCCTCTCGTGCGCAGGCGACTTATCCTCCGGTCACTGTCTGCTTTCAAGATCAGCGCGGAGGGAGGGCCGGCATGTCCGGTACCGCCGGCATCAGCAAGAACACCCACGACTCCGCTACCGCGCTTGTCGTCGGTGAAGGCGAGCGGCCCTGGTCAGAAAACGAGCTAACTGAGGTCCGCGCGAGGCTGGAGACGGAGATCGCCGAACTGGTGGCGGAGATTTCCCGTGCGGAGTCGGAGATTGCCGCCCGCCTGACCGACTCGGTCGGCGATGCTGGCGATGACACCGCAGACGTGGGTGCGAAGACGTACCAGCGTGAGCACGAACTCGCCCTCACCCACAACGCCCGCGAGCTTCTCGCCCAAAATGAAAGGGCGCTGAACCGGATGGCAGACGGTACCTACGGCATATGTGAATCATGCGGCAACCCCATCGGGAAGGCGCGCCTGCAGGCGTTTCCCCGCGCAACCTTGTGCGTGCAGTGCAAGCAGCGTGAGGAGCGCCGCTGACGATGCCACCCGAAGCGGAAGGGCCCACGTGGCGCTCTGTCGCGCCCTCTCGCCCGCCGGCGGCACCCGCGGTGCCGCCGGCGGCTGCCGGGATGGCTGATACCGCGCGGCGGCGCAGGGTAGGCATCCTGCTGGCGGTCGCGGCTGCCGTCCTCGCCGCGGACGCCATCTCCAAGGCCATCGTGGTGGCCGAACTCCCCAGGCATCCGGTGCGGCTGCTTGGCGGGCTGCTGACCCTGCAGGTCATGCGCAACAGCGGTGCCGCGTTCAACATTGGCACCTCCATGACCATCGTGTTCACCGCGATCGCCGTCGGTGTGATCGCGTTCATCCTGCGCACCGCGCGTCGGCTGCGCAGCCTGCCCTGGGCGGTGACGCTCGGCCTGCTGCTCGGTGGGGCAACAGGCAACCTTGCCGACCGCCTGCTGCGCGGGCCCGCGCCGCTGCGCGGGTATGTCGTCGACTGGATAGGGCTGCCGCACTGGCCCGTCTTCAACCTGGCGGATTCGGCGATCGTCTGCGGCGGCGCCATCGCGATCCTTTTGTCGGTCCTCGGCATGCGAGTGGACGGGGCGCGCGAGACAAGCACGGGCGCGGATGAGCCAAGCGGGCGCTGAGCGCCGGGCCGTACCCGTTCCTGAAGGGCTCGACGGTGAGCGGGTGGATGCGGCCCTGGCCCGGATGTTTGGGTTGTCGAGGTCCAAGGCCGCCGCGCTGGTCGCCGCGGGTCAGGTGCTGGCCGATGGGCGCCTGCCGGCCAAGTCAGACCCGGTGAGCGCGGGAAGCCTCTTGGAGGTGACGCTGCCGCCGCCGCGGGCGGCGCCGGAGCCGCGCCCTGTGCCAGGGCTGGAAGTGGTGTACGAAGACTCCGACATCGTGGTCGTGGACAAGCCGGCCGGCGTGGCGGCGCACCCGACGCCGGGCTGGTCCGGCCCGACGGTGCTCGAAGGGCTCCTCGGCGCGGGCCACACGATCGCCACGAGCGGCGCGGCGGAGCGCCAGGGCATCGTGCACCGCCTCGACGCGAACACAACCGGATTGATGATCGTTGCGAAGAGCGAGCACGCCTACAGCGCACTGAAACGCGCGTTCCGCGAGCGGGCGGTGGAAAAGGGATATCACGCGCTCGTGCAGGGCCATCCCGACCCGCTGCGCGGCACCGTGGATGCGCCGATCGACCGGCACCCTGCGGGCGACGGCAGGTTCGCTGTGGTCACCGGCGGCAGGCCGAGCGTCACCCACTACGACACAATCGAGGCTTTTCCCGCGGCAAGCCTGCTTGACATCCGGCTCGAGACTGGCCGGACCCATCAGATCCGTGTGCATATGGCCGCCATCAGGCACCCGTGCGTCGGCGACCGGCTCTACGGCGCGGATCCGGTGCTCGCCGAGCGGCTGGGGCTCGGCAGGCAGTGGCTGCACGCGAACCGGCTGGCGCTGCGTCACCCTGCCGACGGGCGCCGCATCGAGTTCGCCGTCGGTTACCCCGATGACCTGGCCCGCGCTCTCACGCTGCTCAGGGCGGAAGGCTGAGTCCAGCGACTCAGCCCGCCGATGGCCGGGCGAGCGTGCCCGGAGTGTCTGTCGTGCCGGCGCGTACCGCCGGGTTTAGGCTACAGGCGAGAGCCATCAGGCAAAGCACGGCCGGGCTGGTGCGGCAGCCCACGGCAGCTCACCGGCCACTTCCCCCCGGTCCTGAGGAAGAAGATCGCGCATGGCGTCAGCCCGGTCCTCGGCATCTTTCGTGCATCTGCACGTACACACGGAATACTCCATGCTTGACGGGGCCGCGAAGGTGGCACCGCTGTTTGCGGAGACGGCCAGGCTGGGCATGGCCGCCGTGGCAATGACCGACCACGGCAACATGTTCGGTTCATACGAGTTCTTCAAGCAGGCGGCGAAGTCGGGCGTCAAGCCGATTATCGGCATCGAGGCGTACGTGGCTCCAGAGTCCCGTTTCCTCAAACGGCCGGTCCTGTGGAGCGAGGGCGGCCCGCGTGACTCCGACCCGGACAGCGAGGGCGGCGACGTCTCAGGAGCGGGCGCCTACACCCACATGACGATGATCGCCGCCGACGCCGCCGGGCTACGCAACTTGTATCGCCTTTCCAGCCTGGCGTCGATCGAGGGGTACTACCGCAAGCCACGAATGGACGCCGAGCTGATCGCGGAGCACGCGGCAGGCATCATCGCCACCACTGGGTGCCCATCCGGCGAGGTGCAGACCCGGCTGCGGCTCGGCCAGCCCGAGCTTGCGCTGTCGGCGGCCGCGAAATACCGGGACATCTTTGGCAAGGACAACTTCTTCCTCGAGCTCATGGACCACGGGCTCGGGATCGAGCGGTCGGTGCGCGGCGGGCTGCTCGACATCGCCAAGCGCCTGGGCCTGCGGCCGCTTGCGACAAACGACAGCCACTACGTCACCCGCGACCAGGCGGAGGCCCATGAGGTCCTGCTCTGCGTGGGCACGGGAAAGACGCTGGATGACCCGAAGCGGTTCAGGTTCAACGGCGACGGCTACTACCTCAAGAGCCCGGCGGAAATGCGCGCGACCTGGGACGCCGAAGTGCCTGGTGCCTGCGACAACTCGCTGTTGGTCGCGGAGCGGGTGCAACCCTACGACGTTGTCTTCTCCCCGGTAGACCGGATGCCGAAGTTCGGTGTCCCTGACGGCGAGACCCAGTCCTCGTGGCTGCGCAAAGAGGTGGCGGCCGGGGTCACCAGGCGGTACGGCGACCCGCCGCCACCGCACGTGCCCGAGCGGATCGAATACGAGCTTGGCGTCATCGAGAAGATGGGTTTTCCCGCCTACTTCCTCGTCGTCGCCGACATCTGCCAGTACGCGCGGGCCAACCAGATAGCGATCGGCCCTGGCCGCGGTTCTGCGACCGGGTCGATGGTCGCCTACGTTCTCGGCATCACCGACCTTGACCCGGTGGAGCATTCGCTGATCTTCGAGCGTTTCCTCAACCCCGAGCGCATCACGATGCCCGATGTCGACCTGGACTTCGACGAGCGCAGGCGCGGTGACATGATCCGTTATGTCACGCAGAAGTACGGCGAAGGCCGTGTCTGCCAGATCCTCACCTTCGGCACGATCAAGGCCAAGGCCGCGATCAAGGACGCTGGCCGGGTCCTCGGCTACCCGTACGCGCTCGGCGACAAGATAACCAAGGCGATGCCGCCGGACGTGTTCGGAAAACCGATTTCGCTTTCCGGCATCACCGACCCCGGCCACGAGCGCTACAGCGAGGCCGCGGAGGTGCGCGCGCTTTACGAGCAGGACCCAGACGTCAAGAGGGTCATCGACACCGCACACGGGATCGAGGGTCTTACCCGCGGCAGCGGCGTGCACGCGGCCGGGATAATCCTTTCCGCCGAGCCGCTGCTCGATGTGATGCCGATTCACCGCCGTGAGGATGACGGCGCGATCATCTCTGGCTTCCCGTTTCCGCAGTGCGAGGAGCTGGGCCTGCTCAAGATGGATCTGCTCGGCCTGCGGAACCTCACCGTCATTGGCGACGCGATCGCCAATGTCAAGGCGAACCGGGGCGAGGTCATCGACCTGGACACCCTGGGCCTCGATGACAAGGAGACCTACGACCTGCTTGCGAGTGGCGACACGCTTGGGGTTTTCCAGCTCGACGGTGGCCCGATGCGAAACCTGCTCAAGCTGATGGCCCCCACTTGCTTCGGCGACATCGCCGCCGTGCTCGCGCTGTACCGGCCAGGCCCAATGGCCGCCAACACTCACGTCAACTACGCCGACCGCAAGAATGGCCGGCAAAAGATTGAGCCGATCCACCCTCAGCTTGAACAGGCGCTCGAGCCGATCCTCGGGGAGACCTATCACCTGGTGGTTTACCAGGAGCAGGTCATGGCGATCGCGCAGCAGCTTGCCGGGTACTCACTCGGCGGGGCGGACCTGCTGCGCCGGGCGATGGGCAAGAAGAAAAAGGAGATCCTGGACGCCTCCTGGGAGGAGTTCTCCGCAGGGATGGCCGCGAACGGGTACTCGGCGCAAGCCACAAAGACCGTATGGGACGTCCTCGTCCCATTCTCCGGCTATGGCTTCAACAAGTCACATACCGCGGGATATGGCGTCGTCTCCTACTGGACCGCCTACCTCAAGGCGAACTTCCCGGCCGAATACATGGCGGCCCTGTTGACCTCGGTCGGGGACGACAAGGACAAGATGGCGATCTACCTGGCCGAGTGCCGCAAGCTCGGTATCAAGGTGCTGCCCCCAGACGTCAACGAGTCGGACTGGTCGTTCACCCCGGTAGGCACGGATATCCGGTTCGGGCTCGGCGCCATCCGCAACGTCGGCTCGGCCGTGATCGCATCGATCACCGCGACCCGCAGGGCAAAGGGGAACTACACCTCCTTCGCCGACTTTCTCAACAAGGCTGAGATCACCGCGTGCAACAAGCGGGTGGTGGAGTCGCTGATCAAGGCTGGGGCATTTGATTCACTCGGTCACTCCCGCAAGTCGCTGTGCATGATCCAGGATCAGGCCGTGGACGCCGTGCTGGCCGTCAAGCGCCAGGAGGCGATCGGGCAATTCGACCTTTTCGGCTCCGCGGAGCCGGACGGCAGCGGCGCGGGCAGCCACATCGGGCTGGATTTCCAGCTCAGCGAGCAGGAATGGCCGCGCAAGTTCCTGCTCAGCCAGGAACGCGAGATGCTCGGCCTCTACGTGTCGAGCCATCCGCTTGACGGTGCGCAGCGGATCTTGGAGCGCAACAGGGACGTCTCGATCGCCGAACTGCTGGCCTCGGGCCGCTTCGAAGGTGACGTCCGGGTGGCCGGCCTCATCTCGTCGGTGGACCGCCGGATCAACAAGAAAACCGGGAATCCGTGGGCCATCGTCACCATCGAGGATCTCGACGGTTCCATCGAGGTGCTGTTCTTCCCGAAGGTGTACGCCCTCTACACGGGGGAGCTAGCCGGGGATGCGGTGGTCAGCGTGGCCGGCCGGCTCAGCGAGCGCGACGGCACGGTCAGCATCTTCGCCCAGAACATGACCCTGCTCGACGTCTCCGCGGCGTCAGCGCCGCCACTGGTGATCGCCCTGCGGCAGGACAGGGTCACCCCGCAGCTCGCAGCCGAGCTTAAGCACATCCTGCACGCCCACCCAGGCGGCACCCGGGTACACCTCAAGCTCGTGCGCCCGGGCAGGAACCCGCTGCTGATCGACCTCTGCGAATTCTGCGTCGAGCCGAGCAACAGTTTCATGGCCGACATCAAGAGCCTGCTCGGCGCCACCGCCCTGGTCACAGCCTGAGCACGGGCTGAGCGCAGCGGTAGCACAGCGGTAGCACAGCGGTAGCACAGCGGTAGCCACACGGGGGTCACTCTTACCGGGCACGAGTTGCACTCTTGCCGGGCTCTCTACGCTTCACGCTGTCAAAGTCCTCCTACGCAGAGGAGATTTCTTAATGAGCCTTAAGGGCTTGGCACAGCAGCTCAATGATGTCGTCGAACCTCGGGTCACCCACGCGGGCGACCTGGTCGAGGTCGAGGACTCGTTCGACGCTCCGATGATGATCATGAACCAGATTCACGAGGCCTGATCTCTATCGGAACTAGAGCTGCCTAACAACGGCGCCTGGCCGGTCGAACCCTCGCCGGCCAGGCGCCGCACCCTCAACTGATCCCGGAGCGGAGGCGAGCGTCTTGGACAGCCATGTTCTGACTAGGTTGGTGCGGCGAGAAGGCATCACATCACACGGGGTCTGGGGGCATCGGCTGGTCATTTGCCGTGCTGCATGCGATCCGGGGCTTTTGCTTTCCTCCGCGGAACTGGAAAGGATGCTCGACGTCAGCCTGCTGCGGTGGCCGTACTTTTCACTTCTGCGCGATGGCGCAGTGCCCGAGCTGGCAAAATACACCAAGTCACGAAATGTCATCGGCCATGAGCGCAGCGGGTTTCTTGATGGAGCCGCCGTGCGCGCCTACCTTCGCGCGGGAGCCTCACTCAAGCTCAACCGCCTTTCGGACTGGCACAGGCCATCGCGAGATATCAGACGGGCGCTGGAAGGTAGCTTGCCCGTCGCGGTCTCCTGCTACGCGTTCTGGACCCCGCCCGAGCGCCGCGGGATGCTTCCGCATCGTGATGGCAGCCACGTGATCGCCATTCAGCTCGAGGGCCGCAAACAATGGCGCGTCTACTGCGGGCACGATCAGGGCGAAAGCGACGCGGGTCTTGAGGTTGACGCCAGCGACCCCACTTATGAGTTCGTTCTGGAACCTGGCGACCTTCTTTACCTTCCGCACGGATGGACCCACGAAGCGCGGGCGATCGGCGAGCAGAACTCCCTGCATCTGACCTTCACCCTGTCAGAACCGACTCCGGAGTCCCTGCTCGAAGGCCTGCAAGTTGCATTCTCCTGCCAAGAAGGCTCTCTTCAAAGACAGTTCCACAAGCTCGACCTGCAAGAGCGCGCTTGTCGTACCCAGCAAGGGCTGATCGATCTCGCCCGATCGCTAAGCGACGACGAGTGGGTAACGAACGCGCTGGAGACGATGCGGAAGCAGGCTGGCTAGCCATGACAACTATGGACTTGACCCGTGAACGTGTTTCCGCCGACACGGCCATCAGCTTGGCGGGGTTGGTTGGTGACGTGCCGGCCTTCATGTCGCAGGTGTGGCGCCGCAAGGCGGTGCGCTACCGCGCCGGCGCCGACATTACGCAGCTCATATCCGAACAAGAGGTCTGGGACTACGTTGACTGCGGCCTGCTGATCCGCCCGTACTTCGTGGCGTTCAACGACGGAGTGCGAAGCGCCCTCTCCGAGATCACCCAGTCGCGCTCGATCGTTGGGCACAACGTGGCCGGATACGTAAATGCCGAGCAGGTCAAAAAGGACTTCGCCGCTGGCGGCACGTTCAAGCTCAACCAGCCAGAACACTGGCACGACAGGCTGCATGCTCTGGTCGAGGGGCTCAAGCCGAGCTTTCGTGCTGAGCTGGAGACCTATGTCTTCTTGAGCCCACCCGACCGCACCGCGATCGAGACCCACATGGATGGCTCGCACGTCTTCGTCCTGCAGGTCGCGGGCCGCAAGGACTGGACGGTGGGCCTGCTGGATGAACAGAGCCTGTCTGTCTCCGACCGTTACCGTGGCGAGCCGCTGACCGACGAGACATCGCTGCGGGTCACGCTCGAGCCAGGGGACGTGCTCTACATGCCGCACGGTTCGCCGCACCACGCCACGGCCCGTGACGGGAACTCCATCCACGTCGCGGTCACGGTCGAGGAGCCTACACCCACCGATCTTGCCGAGGTCATGCTCGCGTCGGCCGTCAATGACGAACGATTCGCCGCTCTGGAAACGGGCTTCCACATGCGCCATCCCGCCAAGAACGCGGAACTCGCTCGGTCCTTCGTGCTCGACCAGATCGCCGCGCAGTCTTGCTCAGCAGTCCTGGAGAAGACCGTCGAGCTGCGGAGGGCGCATTGGAAGTAGCCCCGCCAGCTCAGCGCCCGCTTCATCGCACCGATGAGCGGCAGCCGGGCCCCCACTCGCCTGCCTACCAAAGGTGGCGGCAGTATCTGGGGGATGCGACTCGGGCACTTGCCATCGCGGCAACAAGTAACGCCGGATTCGTGATCAGCGGCTTGCAAGCGCATGGCGGGAGCCAGAACAGGCCTGTCCTGCTCAGTTACCGAACTCAGCACACCCGCGGCCGCGAAGAGTTCTCTCTTGCACGCGTCGTAATGGACGCAAGTTCTCCGGCCACCATTAACGACGAACACTATGCGGCGCTCCACCTGCACCCAACCGACGGCGTCGGTGTATGCGTCTTCGGCGGGTCGGCCTACCATCAACGTGCAGGCGCGCTGCCCGGCTGCGGCAAAATCGTGTACGACCCTTCCATTGGGGGGGTCGCTGGCCTGGTGCCTATCGCTTCGGCCGATCCTTTTCTTGACGCGCAGGCGGACAGTATCAACGCCTCACTTGCGCGGCGCCGCATTCGTGGCTGGCGGCTCACGCTGCTATCTCTTCGCTCCGGCGAGGTGAGCAGCTTTCAGATCGCCGGAAAGGGCGAGCCAGAAATTACCCTGACCGGCGAGTTGTGGCAGCCGGCCGGCGGGCTTATTCCTGTGGGAGTGTCCCGTGACTATCCCGACGGCCGCCGGCAGCTCGGCATATGTCTCCTGCGCATACCCGATGGCGCATCCACCTGGTGGTGGGACGACGATTACGACCTGCACACGGCGGTCCCGGACACCGAAGGCAAGCACTGGGCCTTGCGGGCCTCCACCCGCTGGCACGACGACTGGGCGCCGCTGCGCCATGAGCTTTGGTGCTGGAGCGTGGCAGGTGGCCGCGGCGGGCGCAGGGTGCTTGATGACGGACGG
>Ga0137380_10002657_pt1 | contig 15258 bp, 15 predicted proteins | sample SagtaG_17_FD_104809 | JGI IMG/M metagenome (GOLD analysis project Ga0137380, IMG submission 104809) | Vadose zone soil microbial communities from Sagehorn Ranch, Mendocino, California, USA - Sage2_L_100_16 metaG | ecosystem: Environmental > Terrestrial > Soil > Vadose zone | place: USA...
AGCAGGTCAGGAGCGTTTTCCCGGCATTGTCGGGTTCGATGCCACCGTGCTACCGCATGTCGAGCGTGCCTTGCTCGCCGGTCACGACATCGTGCTGCTCGGCGAACGTGGCCAGGGCAAGACCCGGCTGATCCGGACCATCACCAGCCTGCTCGACGAATGGTCCCCCGCCATCGCGGGATGCGAGATAAATGACCACCCCTACGCTCCGGTGTGCGCACGCTGCCGCCGCCTCGCCGATGAGCGTGGCGAAGACCTGGATATCATCTGGCGGCACAGGGACGACAGGTATGGCGAGAAGCTGGCTACGCCCGACACCAGCGTTGGCGACCTGATCGGGGATCTGGACCCAGTCAAGGTGGCAGCCGGACGGACGCTAGGCGATCCAGAGACTGTTCACTTCGGGCTGGTCCCGCGCACCAACCGCGGCGTGTTTTGCCTCAATGAGCTGCCCGATCTTGCCGAGCGCATCCAGGTGGCGCTGCTGAACGTGCTGGAGGAACGCGACATCCAGGTGCGCGGCTACGCGCTGAGGCTTCCGCTGGATCTCCTCCTCGTGGCGAGCGCAAATCCGGAGGACTACACCAACCGTGGGCGCATCATCACACCACTGAAGGACCGGTTCGGCGCGGAGATCCGCACGCACTACCCACTGACCCTCGAGGACGAGCTCGCACTCGTCTGGCAGGAATCCCGGCTGCCCGTCGCAGGCAGCGCCCGCCACGACCCCGCCGGGCCGTTGCCAAGTCACCTCGTGGAGGTCATCGCCAGATTCACCCGGCTGGTGCGGGCTTCGAGCGCCATCGACAGCCGTTCGGGAGTATCGGCACGGTTCGCCATCGCGGCCGCGGAGAGCGTGACCGCCTCAGCCGTCCGCCGGGCCGCCCTTACCGGCGAAGATCAGCCAGTTGCACGGGTCTGTGACCTCCCTGTGATCGTGGAAACACTCCGCGGCAAGGTGGAGTTCGAGGTCAGCGAGGAGGGCCGGGAACAGGAAGTGCTCACGCACCTGTTGCGCCGGGCGATCGCGGAGACCTTCCGAGCCGCGCTTGGCAGCGCCGATCTATCTGGGCTGCTTGCCAAGTTCGACCGCGGCGGAAGCATTGAGTCTGGCGAGCTGATGCCCGCCCGTGAGCTGTTGCGCCGGGCAGGTGAGGTCCCCGGCCTCGCACGGATCATGGAGCGGCTCGGCACGGACGGCGGGGAATCGCCCGGCCACGCCGCGGCCGCGCTCGAGTTCGCGCTCGAGGGCCTGTACCTGATGCGCAGGTTGTCGAAGGACAGCAGCAATGGCGCCACGATCTACCAGACCTGAGTGGCTCAAGCGATGATGAACCCTGGCAGCTACCGATACGGTCCCTACCGCGACGGGCCTGACCCACTCGCCGCGCCCTTCGATGTGCGCGCGGCACTTGACCAAATGTCAGATGCCATCCTGGGTGGCTCGGCGCCGAGTGATGCCCTGCAGGAAGCCTTGCGGCGTGGGCTCGGCAACCGTCGAGGGCTCGATGACTTGCTGCGCCGGGTCCGCGAGCGGCTGCGGGAAGTGCGGGAGCGGGGCCGCGCGGACGGGCTGCTCGAACAGGCGCGTGCGCTGCTCGACACGGCGATCGGGCAGGAGCGAGCCGAGCTATTCCCGGACCCGAGCGATGGGGCCCGGATGGCCGAGGCGGAGCTTGATGCGCTACCCAGCGAGACCGCGCAGGCGATTCGGGCACTCTCGTCCTACCAGTGGCGGTCAGATGCCGCGCGTGAGACGTTCGAGCGGCTCAAGGATCTGCTCAGGCGTGAGGTACTCGATAGCCAGTTTCGCGGCATGAAGGACGCGCTCGCAGAGCCGGACCCGGCTGCGTTGCAGCGGGTGAAGGACATGATGTCCGAGCTGAGTGCAATGCTGGAGGCTGACGCGAGAGGCGAACATCGGCAGGCGGATTTCGATGAGTTCATGCGCAAGTACGGGGATTTTTTTCCGGGCACTCCGCGGGACCTCGATGAGCTTATCGACTCGCTTGTCCAGCGGATGACGGCTGCGCACCGGGTGCTCGACTCTCTCTCGCCTGACCAGCGCGCTGAGCTGGCGGCGATGATGGAAGAGGCAATGGCCGACGCCGGGCTCGCCGCAGAGATGGCGCGGCTTGCCGCGGCGCTGCGAGCGCGGCGTCCCGATATGGATGCCATGCCCGGCTTGCGGGGGGACGGGCTGACCGGAGAAGAGCCTCTTGGCCTGGGCGACGCGACCACCGCGATCGAAGAGCTCGCGGATCTGGCCGAGCTCGACGCCACGCTGCGGCAGGACTACCCGGGCGCGCGCCTGGACGACATCGACGAGGCTGCGGTGCGGCGCGCGCTCGGCCGCCGTGCGGTGGACGATCTGGAGCATCTGCGCCAGGTGGAACGTGAGCTTGAACGCCAAGGGTATCTGCAGCGGTCGGGCGGGCAACTCGAGCTGACTCCGAAGGCCGTCCGCAGGCTGGGGGATACCGCGCTGCGGCGCGTGTTCGCTGACCTCAACGAGGGTCGGCCTGGTGATCATGATCAGCAGGATGCCGGGCAGGCCGGCGAACCGACCGGCAGCAGCCGAGGTTGGGAGTTCGGTGACGAGCAGCCGATCGATGTGTCGGCAACGGTCAGAAACGCCGTACGGCGGTCCGCGTCCGTGCGGTCAGCGTCGCTGCGGTCTGAGCCAGTGCGGTCTGAGCCAGTGCGGTCTGAGCCGACGGCAGACGGCTCAGCTGTCCCGGCTGTAGCGGTGCAACTGTCGGTTGAAGACTTCGAGGTGACCGAGACCGAGCGCCGGACAGCGGCCGCTGTCTGCCTGCTCGTGGACTTGTCCTACTCGATGGCACTGCGCGGCACGTGGGGGGTGGCCAAGCAGACCGCGCTGGCGCTTCATTCGCTGATCCGGACCAGGTTCCCACAGGACGCCGTCAAGATCATCGGTTTCTCTAACTACGCACGCGAGCTGCGCGAGACTGAGCTCGCCGGTCTCGCTTGGGACATGGTGCAGGGCACTAACCTGCACCATGCCCTGCTCATCGCGGGCCGTCACCTGGACAAGCATCCCGAGCACGAACCAGTCGTGCTGATCGTGACGGACGGTGAGCCGACCGCGCATCTGCTGCGCAACGGCCGGCCGTACTTCGACTGGCCGCCAGCACCAGAAACGCTCGAACTCACGCTCGCCGAGGTCGACAAGATGACGCGCCGCAGGGCCGTACTTAACGTCTTCATGCTCGCAGAGGATGAGCGTCTCACGGCGTTCGTCGAGGAGGTGGCGCGGCGCAACGGCGGCAGGCTGTTCCGCCCGGAGCCGCAACGGCTGGGCGCGTATGTGGTCGCCGACTTTCTGCGCACCCGGCGCCGCGCCGGGCGCCGTTGATCTTACCTGTTCAGGGACAATCGGTGTGACAGGATCGTGGCATGTCGTTCACCGACCACTTGCTGCTTTGGCTGCACATTGGGTTCGCCATCTTCACCCTTGGGCCGGTCACTGCCGCGATGATGGCGACGCCGCGGTATATCAGGACGCGCGACCTTGCCGTGCTGCGGTATCTCACCCGCACGACGGGAATTTTCGGCTTGCTCAGTGTCGGCGTATTTCTTTTTGGCCTGCTGCTCGGACGCAACGACTTCAATCAGGCGTGGCTTGCCGCAGCGATGACGCTCTTTGTTGTATCGGCAGCGCTGCTCGTGCTTGTCTTTCGCGACCAGCGCCGGGCCATCAACGCGATTGCGAAGACAATAGCGGGCGGGGAAGCCGCGCGCGCCGCGACGCCTGGGTCTGCGTCCCGCGCCGAGATACCGGACCGGCCAGAAGCACAACCCGCGGGCGGGCCTGGTGGCACCGACGCAGAAGCCGCCGAGCGTGATCGCCCATATGCCACAGACAGTGCCCGCTCCGCTGCCGCCGCAGCCGGGCGGGACGACGTCAGCGCATCGGCGGCACGGCCTGGCGGTAAGGGGGACGAGGCCGGCGCGTCGGCGGAGCCGGCCGAGCACACAGCCACGGCGGCACGCCACGCAGGCCAGGGGGCCAGCGATGCCCGCGTGCCAAGCCAGGTCGCGACGGTCGAAAAGGGCCGCATCGCCATGATGGCTGGCGTCATCAGCGCGATCTGGCTGGTGATCCTCGTCCTGATGGTCTGGCACGGCTGAGTCCAGACCACCCGGCAGGGCTGAGTCCAGACGGCACGGCGTGGCCCGAGCCCAGACCGGCCCGCAGCGCCCAAGCCCCGACGGCTCGGCATGATGCGTGTGGTGATTGCGGCAAGCGGTGGACGCCCACCAGCCTCAAAAGGGGTTCTGATCTCGGCGCGGATTTCCGGCCGCCGCGAATACATCCCCAAAGAGATCTACATCGGCGGCACGCGCCCGCAGACGGGCGAGATCACCGCTACCGGCGCATGGCCGGGCCACCACCGCCCGCAGGTACCTGGTGTCGGGCATCTTGCGCTGCGGCCGGTGCGGGCACCCGATGTACGGCCGGGTTCACAACGGCAAACCGCGCTACCAGTGCATGAAGGACCCTGGCAAACCCAGGTGCCGCCAGCTCGCCCGCTCCACTCAGGCCCTCGCATTGGCCGAGTTCGCCGCCCTCGACGGCGACATGTGGCAGCGGTGGCAGCATCCCAAAAATGACCCGTTCCGCCCGTGGCGCCAGCGCTCCGCGCGGCGGCACGACGGCGGAGCAGACAGCAAGCAAACCGGGGAAACTGCAATGCTCGGCGCGAGCAGCAGGCACAAGTGGATCAGCACGGTGCGCAGACGAGCACCCAACCACGACATGCGCGCCGGTCTCTCACCTGTGCAGGAGTGCTGCGTCAGGCCTGGGCAGCATCGTGGTGTACGCGGCGGCGGCGTCGATCTGCTCGGCTGCGGCCGCGTACCCGAGCGCTTGGCCACGGCACAACGCTGCGCGTACAGAATCGGGTGCCACCTGCTCAGCGCGGGCCTGGCACTGCTTGGCGTCGTCGCGCAACCCGTCGCGGATATCGCGCAGCACAGCCGCGACCCACCTGCGCTGGCGCCCGTTAGGGGATCGCTCTGCGCACGTGATCGTCCCGGGGCCGGAGGGGGACAGATCACCAGGTCGCGGTGTCTCAGATAGGTCGTACGGTGATGTTCTCAGTTGAGGGGACCTCCACCGTACGATGGGGACGTGACCGACACTGACGCGGCCGCCACGGCGGCGCTCCAGCCCAGGCCGGGCGCACTCATCGGGTACGCGCGGTGCTCCACCGTCGCCCAGGACACCGAGATCCAGCGGGCCGCCCTCGCCGGGTACGGCGTCCCCGCCGGCCGCGTCTACGCCGATGAGGGATTCACCGGGACCAATACCGGCCGCCCCGGCCTGGACCAGGCGCTCGCCGCCGTGCACGCCGGGGACACCCTGATCGTCCCCAGGCTCGACCGGTTCGCCCGGTCGGTGCCCGACGCGCGTTCCCTCGCCGACCTCATCATCAGCCGGGGAGCCCGCCTGCAGATCGGCTCCACGGTGTACGACCCGGCCGACCCGTTCGGGAAGATGTTCTTCAACATCCTTGCCTCGTTCGCCGAGTTCGAGGTGGACATCATCCGGCTCCGCACGATCGAGGGCATGGCCAGGGCTCGCCAGCGCGGAAAGCTCAAGGGCAAGCAGCCCAAGCTCAACGGCCAGCAGCGCGCACACCTGCTCCAGCTCGACCGGGAACGCAAGAAGACCCCGACTGAGCTGGCCGGGCTGTTCGGGGTGTCGCGGGCCACCGTCTACCGGGAACTGAAGAAGGCACAGGAGGCCGCAGCATGACCGCACAACCGACCGGTCCCGCGCCCGGCCCGGACACCGGCTCGTATGAGGTGATCCACCTGGGCGGGTACGCCGCAGTGGTGGTGCCGCTGGCCGACTTCATGCGGCTGCGGGCACTGGAACGACTCGCCTCCGCGCAGGAACTGGAAGACGCCGAGGACAGTGCAGCGCTGCAGGAGTGGAGGGCGCGGGAGGCGGCCGGCCAGACCTCCTACGTGCCCGCTGACGAGGTACGGCGGCGGCTGGGCCTCGCCCGGTGAGCCTGCAGATCGTCTACGAGGAGAAGGCGATCGACCAGGCGGCGGGGTTCCTCGCTGATGACCCCGCCGGTCTCGGTGCGGTGCTGGACGCCGTCGACCGGCTGGCCGGTGATCCGCGCCCGGCCGAGTCGTTCCTGTACGGGTCGTCGGACCTGCGGCGGCTGCGGGCCGGCCGGTACCGGGTGATGTATGAGATCAAAGGCGACGTGGTGTCGATCTGGCACATCGCCCGAGGGAAAACCAGCGGCTGATCCCCCCGCTGACACCGACACCAGGTATCAGTGCAGCTCAGGATATCCGGCCAAAATTTCCCCGCGACTACCGGGACCCCTTCAAGGGCGACTCCTTGAACCCGAGGACAAATCACCGTGATTGCGAATCATGTCCAACTCCTGCCGGCTGCCGTCGGCATCCCGGCGGCGGCCTGATATGTGTGGTGAGTGTGGCACTGACCACACAGGAATGTGGTCAGTGCCACACTCACCACACGGGTTGAGTGGTCAGCGGCCCGGGTCGTCGGTGCGCTCGGGCTCAACCGGCACGGGACGGCTTGCCAACGTTGATCAAAAGGCCAGCCACCGCGGCAGCGGCCACCAGAATGCCCGCAGCCACGGCCGAAGCGGTCGCGTAGCCGTGCACGAGCCCGGCGGCTGCGGCGACGGCACCGTGTGCCCGCGTTGCGAGGTAGGTCGCGGTGACACTGGCGGCGATGGTGTTGAGCAGCGCGGTGCCAACGGAAGCGCCAACCTGTTGCGCGGTGTTGGCGGTGGCGGACGCGACTCCGGCGTCGCGTGGACCGACTCCGCTTGTGGCGGTGCTGATGACAGGCACGAACACGCAGCCGACCCCGAGGCCCACCAGCAGCACCGCGGGCAGGACATGGGAGACGTAGCTGGCATGGACTTGCAGCTGGGTCAGCGTCGCCATGCCGGTGGCCGCCACCAGCAGACCTGGGACGATCAGCAGCCGCGGCGGCGCGCTGGGCAGCAGCTTTCTTGCGACCACCGTGGAGCTGAAGAAGACGGCGGCCGACATCGGCAGGAACGCCACCCCGGCCCGCGCGGGCGAGTAGTGCTGGACGACCTGGAAGTAGTACGTAAGGAACAGGAACGTGCCATACAAGCCGATGACGGTGAGCGCCACGACGAGGAAGGAGCCGCCACGGTTGCGGTCGAGCAGTATCCGTAGCGGCAACAGGGGAGCCTCGACCTTGGATTCGACCAGCACGAACAGGGCGAGCAGCAGCACCCCAACGGCAAGAGCGCCTGCGACAAGCGCCGAGCTCCATCCACGAGACGCCGCCTCGCTGAACCCGTACACGAGCGCGACCAGGCCGACCGTGCCTAGCAGTGCGCCGGGAACGTCGAGTCGCGGGCTCTTCTGCGCGGGCACGTTCGGGAGCACGAACAGGCCGCCGACCAACGCCGCGATCGCGACAGGCACGTTCACAAGCAGGCACCAGCGCCACTCGACGTACTCAGTGAGAATCCCGCCGAGCAGCAGACCTACTGCGCCGCCGGTGCCAGCGATCGCGCCGAAGACGGCGAATGCCTTGGCCCGCTCGCGGGGTTCGGTAAAGGTGAGCGCAACCAGGGATAGCACGGTCGGGGCCAAAAGCGCCGCGAACGCGCCCTGCGCAGCGCGGGCCGCGAGCAGCGCGCCAAAGCCGGGCGCCGCGCCTCCCGCCGCCGACGCGGCAGCGAAACCGGCCAGGCCCACGGCGAATGTCCGTTTACGGCCGAACCCATCGGCGAATCGTCCACCGATCAATAGCAGACCGCCGAAGGCGAGTGTGTAGGCGGTGATCACCCACTGCCGTTCGGCGTCGGAGATGTGCAGAGTGTGCTGCGCTGACGGCAATGCGATGTTGATGATCGTGGCGTCCAGGGCCACCATCAGCTGTGCGACAGAGATGAACACCAGCGCAAGCCACCTGCGGGAGCCGGGTCCGCCGTAAGGTTCAGACCCGGTGTGCGTGGCGGACTGGATGCCGCCAGCGACGGTGGAGCGGTTGCCCCCGGTGACCCGTGCCGTCGCGGCGGAGCGGTCGTAGCGGCCGGTCACGGCCGTACCATCACCAGTCATCGGCTGGCCTCCCTCATCTTGGGGGCCGGTGCGGTTCAGCCCGAACCGCAGGCCCGGTCATTTCCCATGAAGGAAACCATAGGCGTCTAAAACTTTGATGTCAAACTCTTAGAGAGCTACGAATCGTGCTATAGTCGTGCCATGCCGCAACCCGTTGGCCCACCGTCTGTTCCCCCAATCGGCCTCAAGCTGGCCCGAACCGCCAGAGCTGTTACCCGGGCATTCGAGGACGCGCTGGCGGAGGCGGGCGGCTCGGTGCCGATCTGGCTCGTCCTGATCTCGCTCAAGACCCGCCCGGTGCGTAACCAGCGGGAGCTAGCGGAGGCGGTTGGGATCCGGGAGGCGACCCTCACCCACCACCTGAACGCCATGGACGCACGCGCGCTGATCACCCGCCGACGTGACCCGGCCAACCGGCGCGTCCACCTCGTGGAGATGACGCCGGACGGTGAGGCGGCGTTCCACCGCTTGCGCGAGGCAGCCGGCGCATTCGACCGTCGGCTGCGTGGCGGTATCGGCAGCGATGAGCTGGCGACCTTTGACCGGATGCTCGACCGCCTGCTCCACAACGTGACCGGCGGATGACGCGCATTGGGCCGACCCGGCTCTAACATCGGACCATGACCTTTACGAGGATCAGCATCGACCCGAACCGGATGAACGGACTTCCGTGCATCCGCGGTACCCGGGTGACGGTGCCGACCGTGCTCGGTCAGCTGGCCACGGGCCGCGCCGTGGACCAGATCCTGGCGGATTACCCCTACCTTGACCGTGAGGACATACTCGCCGTGCTGGAGTTCGCCGCAGCGGCCCTGCACGAGCGCGAACTACCGGTCACATCGCCGGTATGAAATTCCTCGTCGACGCGTGCCTTTCACCGAAGATCGCGGAACGGCTTCGCGAGTGCGGTCACGAGGCGGACCACGTAGGTGACTACGGTCGGCTCACCGCCGACGATAATCAGATCCTCGCCCACGCTCGCTCACACGGCCAGGCGGTTATCTCCGCTGACACCGATTTCACCGTCATGCGAGCGCTGCGGGGTGTGCCAAGCCCTTCCCTCGTTCTGCTCCGCTCGGCCGATCGGCTATGCCCCGCAGAACAGGCCGCTTTGATCCTCGCCAACCTCGCAGCGGTCACCGCCGATCTGCAGGCCGGGGCCGCGATCTCGATTGCCCGCGGCCGCCTGCGGGTGCGGCCGCTGCCCACCGGCAGGGAATACCAGAGCTCCGGCACGCAAGAAACGGCTGGAATGCACTAGCACCTGGATGGCGCCATGGACTTCAACCTGCCGGAAACGGCCGCCGCGGTGCGCGAGGGCGTAGCCCAGATCGGATCGCGTTACGACCGCAAGTACTGGGACCGCTGCGAAGAGGAGAAGCGCTGGCCCGAGGAGGTCTGGGCGGAGCTCGCTAAGGGTGGCTGGCTCGGTCTTTGCGTACCGCAGGAGTATGGCGGCGGTGGCCAGGGTCTGCTCGAGCTTGCGGTGGCCGCCGAGACCCTCGCCGCATCAGGCGCAGGCTCGGGCGCTTCCTTCATTTACCTGCTGACCCCCGGCTTCGGCGCGCTGACCATCTCCAGGCACGGCACCGACGAGCAGAAACGGGAGCTGCTCCCCCGGCTCGCCACGGGCCAGCTTGAAACCTGTTTCGCCATCACCGAACCCGACGCCGGCAGCGATTCGCTGCATATCGCCACGCACGCGCGAAGAGACGGCCCTGACTTCCTGGTGCGTGGCCAGAAGATCTGGATCTCCGGCGTCCAGCGCGCCCATTACATGCTGCTGGTGACCAGGACGATTCCGGCCGCCGAGGCCAAGCCACGCACGAGCGGGTTCACCGTGCTGCTCGTCGACGTTGCGGAAGCCACGGCCGCGGGAACACTGACCTACCAGCCAATCCCGAAACTCGGCTCGAACACGATCCCGTCCAACACGGTCTTCCTTGATGACGTCGCAGTGCCTGCGGATCGCGTGCTTGGCAGCGTTGACCAGGGGTTTGCGGTGCTGTGGGACATCCTCAACCCCGAGCGGATCCTGGTGGCCGCGAGCGCGGTCGGCGGCGCCGACGCCGCTTTGGACGTGACCTGCGACTACGCGCGGCAGCGCAAGGTCTTTGGGCGACCGATTGGCGCGAATCAGGCAATCGCCTTCCCGCTCGCGCAGATCAAGGCCAAGACCGAGCTGGCCAGGCTGATGACCTACAAGGCAGCCTGGCTCTTCGACCACCACCAGCCCTGCGGCACTGAGGCCAACATCGCCAAGCTGACCGCGACCCAGGCGTCGTGGGAAGCGGCAGACCGGGCGTTCCAAACCTTCGGCGGGATGGCGTATTCGCTCGAGTACCCGGTCGCACGGATGTTCAGGGACGCGCGAATTGGAAAGATCGCGCCGGTCGCCGAGGAACTGATCCTTGCCCATCTCGCCACGCACGAACTAGGCCTGCCCCGCTCCTACTGACCAGCAGAACCCTCAAGATACTTAACGGCTGCCGCAGCGCGCACCACCCTTTCCACGGCGTCCACCCGGCTCTGCCGCCGCCTCTGCCCCCGGCTCCTGAAGGGCCGCCACCGCCAGTCAGCTCGCGCCGTGTTCGGGTTCGCGTTTGGCGCGCAGCGCCGCGACGCCTTCCCGGATGTCCGGGCCGCCGAACTGAAAGAACTCCAGCGCAAGCGACGCGTCGAAGGTCGGACCTGCCTGCCGCAGCCAGTTGTTCAGCGCATACTTGGTCCACCTGATCGCCCCGGCGGCCCCGGCGGCCAGCCGCACGGCGATCCGGATTGCTTCTGGATGCACCCGGTCGTCGTCAACGCAGAGGCTTACCAGGCCAATCCGCTCGGCTTGTTCGCCCGTGACCGGCTCGCAAAGCAACAGGTAGTACTTGGCCCTGGCGAGGCCGCACAACAGCGGCCACACCAGCGCGGCGTGATCACCCGCGACCACGCCGAGCCGGGTATGTCCGTCGATGATCCGTGCCGTCCGGCCCGCGACAGAAACGTCGGCTAGCAGGCCCACTGCGAGACCCGCGCCGACCGCCGGGCCCTGTATGGCGCTCACCACCGGTTTGGAGCAGTTGACCAGGTTGTAGACGATGTCGCGAGCTTCGCTGAGCACCCTCGCGCGGACCTGGTAGTCCTCGATCATCTCTTCGATCATTGCCAGGTCCCCGCCGGCCGAGAACGCCTCGCCCTCGCCCCGCACCAGCACCGCGCGGACCCGGTCGTCCCGGTCGGCGTCCCGCCAGATTTCGGCAAGTTCGCGGTGACCGGCCGCATCCACGGCGTTGAGCCGACCCGGCGCGCTCATCGTTACCCTGAGCACACCATCGGCTGCCCAGTCGATCCGCAGCCGCTGGTACCGCTCGTATCCCTGCGTCACCCGGATCCTCCAGCCGCGAGTTACGGCACGCGACGCTACCGCATCGGCAGGCTCACCCCGTGCCAGCTAAGGCCTGCGCCGCGGCGGTGACGAAGGCGCCGAAAAGTCGCGGGTCGTCGCCATCCTCAGGGCGCCATTGCACACCGATGCCGAACAGGTTTCCTGAAAGCTCGACCGCCTCGACGATCTGATCGTCCGCCCACGCGACCGGGGTGAGCCCATTGCCCAGCCGGCGCACGGCCTGATGATGGCTGGCGGGCACGGTAGCCGTGGTGCCGAGAATGCGGCCGAGCATGGCGTCCCCGCTGATCCGGATGCCGTGACTGCCGGCATTTCCGGGGCCGGGCGCATGCCGGTTGTGCCCGATCTCGGTGGGCAGATGCTGGATCAGCGAGCCACCGAGCGCCACGTTCACCACGTGCATCCCCCGGCCTATCGCCAGGAACGGCAAGCCGGCATCCATCACGGCACGAATGATGGAAAGCTCGAATCGGTCCCGGCGCGAGTCCGGGTCACCGGTTCGCTCGGTTGGCTGCTCACCGTAGAGTTGCGGATCAACATCGCTGCCTGCGGACATGATCAGCCCGCCAAGCCCTCGCACAAGACCAGCGACTGCATCGGCCGGAATCGGCGGCAAGACGAGCGGGATCCCGCCGGCTCGGTAGACAGCCCGGGCATAGCTGGCCGGCGAAACGACGGCCTCACGGACCCAGTCTCCCCAGCGCGCGGGTTCGAGATGGCCTGTTATTCCGATGAGCGGGCGGGGCTCCATCGTCGTGAATCCTCCTGCGGCCCTGGCCTCCCAGAGATCGGGTCACTGACTCTCTGCTACATGATGGTGCATAGCTGCCCGGGCGGGTGCCCGACCTGGCGGAATCGTCGCGGCGAAGTGGAGCGAAGGCCACTCTCGCTACCGACAGCGAAGCTGCATGCACGCAGCGCACGGATCGCTAAGCATCGGCAATGTGATGACTGCGCACATTCATTACCCTACTTGCCCAGAGCTATCGCTCAGCGTTGTGTTACCAACCAGTTATTTCGCATACCTCAATACTACGGAAAGTGCGCGAGCCAAGCCGGTCGAAGCTCCTGGACGGCTGGCGCGTGCGCCACTTCCATCGCGTGCAACCCTCGTCGCGCAGCCGCGAATGCTACTAAAAATGATCGTAATGCAATTGCATTTGCACAAAGCTAATGCACACGGCCGTAACTACGCTGCGTACCGTTGGTCCTGCTTGTCAGGAAACGGTTGTGATCGTCTAGCATCAGTGCGACACTCATGCTGTGGCAATCGTGACGATCGGCGGTCACCGTGATGGCCCGCCGGCCAGCGAGAATATGGTGCAGAAGGCAAATGCGCCCGCACACACGGACGTTGCTGAAAGCGATACCGACTATCCGGCGCACGGCGAACAATGCGCTCGCGCGACAGATTATCGGGCAGTTCTCAACCCCCGGCTGATAAGAGAATCATTCGCCCTCATCGAACCCGTGGCGGACAAGGCCATGACTTATTTTTATGGCCGTCTTTTCTCGGACAACCCTGGGTTGCGCGGGATGTTCCCAGCCTCCTCGCACGGCCAGGGTGGGCGGCTGCTGCAGGCGATGAGGGTAATCGTGGCCAGCCTGGACAGCCCGCACGCCGCAAGCGCGTACCTCGCCAAGCTCAGCCGCGAGCACCGGAAGTTCGGCGTCGCACCAGAACATTACGCCGCAGTCGGCGACGCGTTCCTCACCACACTGCAGCGGTTCGCGGGAAATGCCTGGACGGACGAGGTCCACGCGGCGTGGCGGGCTGCGTTCGATCTCATCGCCAAGATCATGATCAGCGCCGCCGAGCAGGACGCGAGCCACTCGCCGCCATGGTGGCTCGGCGAGGTGGTGGTGCACGAACGGCGCGGGCCAGACGTCGCGGTTCTCACGCTCGCGCCGAACAAGCCGCTCCCGCACCGGGCCGGCCAGTACCTAGCCGTGCAATGTGCCCGCTGGCCGCGGGTCTGGCGGCGGTATTCGATCGCGAACGCACCTCGCGCGGATGGTCTGCTCCGCCTGCACGTGCGGGCGGTTCCAGGCGGCTGGGTCAGCGGCACGCTCGTCCACCACACCAGGCCAGGTGATGTCCTCGTCCTCGGGCCCGCAACCGGAACGATGACCGCCGACACCGGCTCCGGCGGTGATGTTGTATGTGTCGCGGGCGGCACCGGTCTTGCCCCGATCAAGGCAATCGTTCAGCACCTCGTCGCGCACGGCCGAGGAGTTTCGACGCGCCGCATTCATCTGCTCTTCGGCGCCCGCCGGGAAAATGATCTCTACGATTTGCCGTCGCTGCGCAGGATGGAATCGCGCTACCCATCGCTACGGGTCACGCCGGTTATTTCTGAGGAGCCTGGATTCGACGGCGTGTGTGGCATGTTGCCCGCCGTGGTGCCGCGATGCCTGCCCCTGGTGGGCCATCACCTGGCCTATCACGACATACTGGCCTATCACGACATATACGTCGCTGGGCCCGCCGAAATGGTGCGTCAGACAGCCCAAGTCCTGTCCGCCATGGGTTGTCCTGCCGCACGCATCCATAACGACCCGGTCGGGACCGAGCCCTGACTGATCCGCTGCGACGCTGCTCAGACCTTTCGCCACTTCGGGATCCACGCGCCATCGGTGATGGTGTAGTCGCCGAACAGGGCCGGCGCCTCGGCTCTGGCCAGCTCACCTATCTTCGCGAACACCAGCCGTATCTCTTCCTCGGCGCCTGGATCGGTTCTCGCCTCGATCGTGTGCCGCAGCGTGCGAACATTCGCCGTCCACACCAGCCCGGTCGCGACCCCCTCCGGCGCGAACCGCCGCATGAACGAGGTCTTGTGCTTCTTCTCGTGGAACGGCGTACCCGGCTCGTCCAGCCCGAAATGCTCTGCCATCCAGCGCTGAAACTCTTCAAGCTGCTCCAGAACGGCTGCCGCGCGCTTCATCAGCTCCCCGTCCTGACGCGCCCAGTCAGGGAACCAGAACGGCAGGTCGGCAAGCCGGACGTAGCGCAGCGACTCCTGCGAGATCGCCGTCCCCGGCCGGTGCCTGACAAGCTCATGTGTGGTCACCCGGCTGATGTTGTGCAGCACGAAGGTGAAACTCACGTGCTCGAGCACCGAGCCGTGCGCGCTTGCAAGGATGTTTTCCAGATACTTCACCTGGTCGGTGCGCACCCGGCTGACGTTCGGGTTCAGGCCCGGCTCCCAGGACCGGTAGCAGAGCCGCCCGGCGAACTCGGCCAGGTTCGAAACGTCGTTGGAGGTTGATCCGTCCAGCTCACCGCGATCAAGCCGCTCCAGCCAGCTCTCGCCGCCGATCTCGCGCAGATAGCTGGCGACCGCGACGTAGTCGAGCTTCGGCCTTGCTACCAGGATGACCTCGGGTTCGACGTTCCTCATGGCGGTGACCCCCTTGCTCTTGCTCGGGCATGGCACATGCGCAACACGTTGGCGATGACCTGGTGACCGGGCCGGCCGGGCATGGTCAGGATCGACTCCGGATGGAACTGAACCGCCCACCTGCAGGCCGCTTCGTCCTCGATGGCCATAACCGCGCCGTCATCGGTCGCGGCCGTCACCACGAAGCCGCCACGGACCTGCGCCACCGTGGCGTGAACCGAGTGGTATCTGCCGGCAGTGAACTCCGCGGGCAGGCCGTCAAGCAGGCGTCCCGCGGGCCCGCACCGGCGCACCAGGCCCGGCTTGCCGTGCACCGGCTCGGGAAGCAGG
>Ga0137380_10002662_pt1 | contig 15248 bp, 8 predicted proteins | sample SagtaG_17_FD_104809 | JGI IMG/M metagenome (GOLD analysis project Ga0137380, IMG submission 104809) | Vadose zone soil microbial communities from Sagehorn Ranch, Mendocino, California, USA - Sage2_L_100_16 metaG | ecosystem: Environmental > Terrestrial > Soil > Vadose zone | place: USA...
GATTGAAGTAGGATGGTTCGGACCAGCAATCGCTAGGCGCAGGACACATCAGCAGGACGCGTGAGAGTCCGACAGAACTAGAAGCTTCTTTGTAGTACGTATAATATGAATCAATTGATTCAGGCGTCTCTTCCGAAGTTCGATTCAAGACAAACAACCAGGATCGGGTTGCGGTGTAACCTGCCTGGCAATCAATCACCGTGCAATCATTAGATCACCTAGTATTCTCCCGGTAGGCACATACCGTGGAAAGGACGATACTCAGATGGCAGAACACGGAAACTTAGCGACGCTGAATGCGCGAAGCTTTCTGCGTATTGGCCATCACAATCATTTGCCGGCCCGCCGCTAAAGGGGCCAGCGTGTTCGGCGGCTGACCCGGTCTAGCCCGTGTTTTACTGTGTGCTGCGGTTGGCTGCTTTAACTCTTAGGAGGAATAAATGAAAGTCAAAGGAAGGCTATTAAAGAAGGCGTTCGCAAGCTTTCTTGCAGTACTCGTAGTCTTGTCATTAGGTCTGGCGTCGGCGTTGGCACAAACCGAGACCGGCCAGATCATAGTAAGAGCAACTGATCCGACCGGCGCAGTTGTGGCGGGCGCATCGGTTGAAGTCAAGTCCGTCGAAAGAGGAACTACCCTCTCCGGCATTTCAACGAACGCTGAAGGGATTGCTACCATCGCGAACCTGCAGCCCGGGCTCTATGATGTGACGGTAAAGGGAAGTGGCTTTGCGCCCTCCACGCAACGCGTGCAGGTGACGGTGGGCGGGAAATTAGCACTCGACGCCTCTCTCTCGGCGCAGGCGAAGGGAGAATCGATTACCATAGTCGCTGGTGAAGCCGGCGTGACAATCAACACCCAGACGCAAGAGTTGTCCAATGTCGTCTCGTCCAAACAGATCACCGAGTTGCCCACGTTGACTCGTAACCCTTACGACCTGGTCGGCATATCGGGCAACGTTGCGCCTGATCTGGGAGGCGGACGGGGCACTGGCTTTGCCATCAACGGTCAGCGCTCAGCGAGCACCGAGATTCTGCTTGACGGTGGCGAAAACGTAGACGCATTTGTGGCAGCCGTTGGGCAAAGCGTACCGCTTGATGCAGTCCAGGAGTTTCGCGTCATTACCAGCAACTTCTCAGCTGAGTACGGCCGCGCCTCTGGCGGAGTCGTTAACCTTGCTACCAAAGCCGGATCGAATAGTTTCCATGGCTCGCTTTACGAGTTCAACCGCATCTCGGCACTGGCTTCCAACGATTTCGACAACAACGCCAACGGAATTCCGAAGGCTGTATTCACCCGCAATCAGTTCGGATACTCGGTGGGTGGCCGAGTCATCAAAGACAAGCTGTTCTTCTTCAGCAGCACCGAATGGACTCGCGTTCGCAGCAGTGGAGAAGTGATCAGCCTTGTTCCTACTCCACAACTGCTTGCCGCCACGAATTCAAGGACGCAAGCTTTCTTCAACGCATTTCAGCTCGCGGCGCCGATAAACGGACCAGTCCACACTGTGGCTGACACGTTGAAGAATTTCGGTTTGCCGGCAACCGGCGCGTTCGGCAGCTTACCTGGTAACTTGCCGGCATTTGGCGAGGTTAAAGCCACCAGGGCCCAAGATTTCGGCGCGGGCACGCCGCAGAATGATTACCAGACCATCGGTCGTCTCGACTACAACTGGAGCGATAAGACACAGATTTACGTCCGCGGCGTCTACGAGCAAGGAGCTACCCCGCTTGGCACGGTCAGCTTCAGCCCGTATCAAGGATTCAACACCGGGCAGACGGTCGGAGACCAGAGTTACCTGGGCAGCGTGACGCATTCCTTCTCACCGAACTGGGTTTCCCAGAGCAAGGTGGTCTTCAATCGCCTGAGAAATGCTGACCAACCGCTCGGTGAGCAGCCCACCAGGCCGTCTCTGTATTTTACCGACGCAGGCGTGCTTAGGGCATTTGGTAAGTTTTTCAGATTCCCAGGATACCTGCCCACCAGCCCCGGCAACGGCATTCCGTTCGGAGGCCCGCAAAACTTCCTTCAGGCCTTTGAGGATATGAGTTGGACGCACGGCGCACATACGTTCCGATTTGGCGGCCAGTACGTCAACATCCGCGACAACCGCACATTCGGAGCGTACCAGTACGCCTCGGCAATTCTGGGAACAAACGCCAGCACAGCACTGAACAACTTCGTGCTGGGCAACCTGCGCAGGTTTTCGGTCGCGGCATTTCCGCAAGGGAAATTCCCATGCCACAACGACGTGAATACTGGCGCCACGCTTCAAACCCCGGCATGCACGTTGACCACGCCGCTGACTTCGCCAAACCTCAGCCGCAGCAACCGCTATCACGAGTGGGCTGCCTACTTCAACGATTCGTGGAAGGTGAAGCCGAGGCTCACTCTGAATCTCGGAGTGCGGTACGAGTACTACGGCACCCAGCACAACGCAAAGCAGGAACTCGACTCCAACTTCTACTTTGGAAGTGGGTCTAATCGGTTTGAGCAGATTGCCAACGGCCAGATCATGCTGGCGAAGGACAGCCCAATTGGCAAGCTCTGGAAACCCGACAAGAACAACTTCGCTCCGCGAGTTGGGTTTGCTTGGGACATCTTCGGCGACGGCAAGACGAGCTTGCGAGCCGGATACGGCATGGCGTACGAGCGTAACTTTGGCAACGTCACGTTCAACGTGATTCAGAATCCGCCGAATAACGCTACCATTCAGTTCAATGCGCCAGCGGATATTGCGACCATTCCGATCACTCTTGATAACCTGGGACCGCTGGCCGGTAGTGGCGTATCCAAGCCGTTCGCCCGAGTAAGCTTGCGTGCCGTCGATCCGAACATTCGGAACGCCTATGCCCACTTCTGGAGCGCGTCTTTTGAGCGACAGATCCTTGGCAACTCGATTGTTTCCATTCAGTACTCGGGATCTGCGGGCCGCAATCTCTACTCGATTGCAAACATTAACCGTAGCGGCACCGAAAATGTTTACCTGCACAAAGGGCCGACGACGGATCTCTTCGGAGATGGGAGACAGGAGGGAATCGGTCGTCTCAACCTCAATGGCGCTGCCGCCATCAACTTCCGAGGCAGCGACGGCCGGTCCAACTACAACGCGATGATCGTGTCGTTCGACACCACCCGGCTGCGAAACCTCGGACTTCGCTTAGGGGTCAGGTATACCTACGCGGTCAACAAGGACAACCTGAGCTCGACGTTCAGCGAATTTGGGAACAACTTCAACCTGGGCTATCTCGATCCGTTTAACCCGAACCTGGACTATGGTTTCTCGGATAATGACATACGCCACAGATTCGTAACCAACTTCACATGGGATATCCCATCGCCCAAGGCCGCTCAGGGATGGGTCAAGCAGGTTGTGGGCGGATGGGAGCTCACAGGCATATATGTTGCCAGGAGCGGAGCGCCCTTTAGCGTCTTTGATTGCTCGTTCGCGTTTGGTGCTTGCAGCCGCGCAATACTGAGCGGTCCTGTGAACTTCAGGGGAAGCATCAATCATGACTCGATTGGCGTTGCCGACACTCCCAACCGCTACAAGTACATTGACCTGAGCGGACTAACTCCCGGCGAATTCCGCGACGTGAATAACACGGCGGAGTTCCCGCCGTTCCCTTCCAACATGAGCAAGCGCAGCGCATTCCGCGCACCGGGCATCTGGAATTTGGATGGTGCTCTGTTCAAGAACTTCCAGATCACGGAAGCGAAGCGAATACAGTTGAGGCTTGAGACCTACAACACCCTCAACCACGCCAACCTTTTTGCCGGGACTGATGAGGCTGAAGTCAACACCGGATACGTGCCGGCAGCCTTCGGCGGCCGACGCAACGTCCAGCTCGCTGTGAAGTTCGTCTTCTAACTTCCAGCTTTTGGAAATCAACTTGGGGGAGTCTGATCAAGACTCCCCCTTTCTCATTCTTCATTACCGTTCCTTTGTTGTGTCCACTTCAGCTCGTTGGGCTGAGCGCCATTGATCGACTCAGAAATCTTTTGATAAGCTATTGTTCCTTCAGCTCATTCTCAATCCCAATGCAGGGGAGAAGTTATGAAAAGCCTGACGCTACTTTTCTCTTTTGTGATGCTGGCGGTTTCGACTGTCACACTTGCGGGTGATGACAAAGATAAATTGACCGCATCCGAAATCATCAACAAGCATCTCGCAGCCGTAGGCGGCAAGGAAGCCTTGGCCAGGATCAAATCGCGCGTAGCCATCGGGACTGCGACGAAAGACAGCGACACCTCTGCTCCGATGGCCGTCATGTCCGAAGCGCCAAATCGAGTATCGGCGATCTATCAATTTCAAGGTTTCAACTGGCAGCTCACCTATGACGGCGCCAAATCAATCGTTCGACCGGTCCTGGGCAGAGTCAGTGCGCCGGTAATGCAAAAGTACGAGGAAATGCTGGCTACGGGCACAATGTTCAACAGCATTTCGCTTTACAACGTGCTTACTCAGGGCGACTCCGACAACGCGAAGTTTGAAGCCAAAGGAATGAAGAAAGTCAAAGGTCGTCCCGCTTACGCTGTTGAGATGAGGCGTGGCAAAGATAAAACACTGCTCTACTTTGACGCAGAAACTTTCATGTGGCTGCGCACTGATTACGGCAGTGTCAGTTTCACCAAGGGAGCGACTACCTTGGTGGGGAATAAAGACCAGGAAATCAACTACGACTTCTACGTCGAGACTTCGGACTTCAAGGAAGTTGATGGAGTGAAGCTGCCATTCAAATTCGAGATTGTGGCGACAACTCCCATCCTCAAGCAGAAGAACGTCGGCACAATCGTCGCAACGATCAGCGAATATCGCCACAATATCGCAATCGATCCCAAGATGTTTCAGTAATCGATGTGATTCCCATGCGCTGTTCAACCCTTCTATTTGTCTTAGCGGTAACAGTCACAGCTGTACTTGTGCCTTCACTCCGAGCCCATTCGGATGGCAACATCAGCTACATCCCTTACATTGAAGCCAAGCCGATCCTTGAAGCGTTGAGTGAGATCTTGCCCGCGCAGTTGCGGTCAGCAACTACGCAGAGCCTGCCGACGGTGTGGGCGAGCTGGGTTGCCAGCCGTGATGCGGAGATTCGCGCTCGCCTGGCTCAAGGCGACGAGGACTCGCTCATTAACTTTCTGCTCTTTGGAACATCGTTCACTCGCAATCCGCGTATCACGCTAAATGTGCTGGCGCAGGTTGTTGGCAAGCCCTGGCAAACGGCGCCCACTTTCTCTCCAGAGACTGCGGCATTCGTCAAAGCGATCAGCGTTCGCGCCGACGACCTCCTGCGAGCGATGGCTTCGCCACGTGGGAACGAACGCCTGCTGTTTGCGCTCCGGCTGATGGAAAGCAAAGGCTACAACGTGAAGTCTCCGGCAAGCCGACAGCAAATCAAAGACTATCTGTTTTCCAATCTGGCGCGCATGTTGAATGAGCAAGCGGGCTACGCAAGGATACTGGATTCCGCTCGTCTTATGGGGGACCCATCAGCCGAATTCGCGGAGAAATCAAAGCTCTATAGCACTCGTGGACTTTCTTCCGACACGTCGCTGCTTCCCAACTTCGCAATCGAAAAAGCACTCGGGTCGCTCAAGGCTCAGGGACTCATCACACCGGGCAGTGTTCGCCGCGTAGGAATCATTGGTCCGGGACTGGACTTCACCGACAAAGAAGATGGGTACGATTTCTATCCACAGCAGACGATTCAGCCTTTTGCAATCATCGACTCTCTGTTGCGGCTGGGGCTTGCAACCGCAAGCGATCTAAGAACAACGACCTTTGATCTCAGCCCGCGCGTCAACGATCATCTGCGGCGCGCCCGAGAGCGAGCCCGTCACGGCGGAGGCTACACGATTCAGTTGCCGCGCGATGCACACAGGGTTTGGACAGCGGAAGCAACAGATTACTGGTCGAGGTTCGGCGAAACCATCGGAGCGACGGTCGCGCCTGTCCCTGTGCCCGCGAGCCTTGGCGATCTTAGAGTTCGCGCGGTGCGCGTACGCCCATCCGTTGTATCGCTCATCACACCTGAGGACACCAACATCGTTCTCCAGCGGTCCGACCTTCCCGCAGGGCAGGGGTTCGATTTGCTGATCGCCACCAACATACTTGTCTATTACGACGTGTTCGAGCAGTGCCTCGCCTTAACCAACATCGAAAGGATGCTGAGGCCCGGAGGGTTTCTGCTCTCAAACAATGCCGTGCTCGAACTCCCAACCTCTTCAATGCACTCAGTCGGTTACGAGACGGTTGTTTACTCAGACAGGCCCAACGACGGCGACCATATTGTTTGGTATCAGCGGGCGCCGTTGCCAGCCCGAGCCGGACTTCTTGGCGACGCTGGTCCGTGGTATTATTCGACCGGTCTCCGTAACCCAATCCGTTCATTTCCATTTTCGCTCGCTCAGACAGGGAGGTGAAAGATGTTTCGCTCACAACTAATTTCGTACCGGTTAGCGACCGCTGCTCGAGCGATGCTGGTGATTGCGATTTGCGCGGTCGCGGTATGCGCGCAATCAGGTGGAATTGACCCTGATCCGGGCGATCCAGGGACGGGCGGAAAGAACAGTATTCAGGGTCGCATCTTCGTTCGCGGAGGAGGTCGTCTGGGACAACGCGCAAAGGTGAAGCTTTTGAGCCTGGCCAGCGGCGAGCAGTTTCTGATGTCGGATGACAGCGGCGCGTTTATGTTTAGACGGCTTCGCGGTGGTACGTATACGGTCGTAGTGGAAGCAGGAGAGCAGTTTGAGAAAGCAACTGAGACAGTTGACATAATTGAACCGATGCGAAGAAAGGACGACCCGGGCGTCAATATCTCAGTAACCATCTACGTCGAACCGAAACGAAGCGCAAGCAACGGCACTGTTGGAACCATCGATGCCTCTGCGGGCCTAGTTCCGGACGCGGCAAAAGATCTCTACAAGCAAGCGGTCGAATCAGCCAAGTCGGGCGACAGAAAGAAAGCGATTGACGAGTTGAAAGAAGCCCTTGCGATCTACCCGAATTTTATGACAGCGCTCAATGAGCTTGGCGTTCAGTACATCGCTCTCAAGCAATTCAAGGAAGCGGCTGAAGCCTTGCGCACAGCTATCAAAATAGCTCCCGAAGCGTTTCATCCGCGACTCAATTACGGCATCGTGTTGGTGAATTTGAAGAACTACAAAGCTGCCGCGACAGAGTTGCAAATCGCGGTTCAAAAAGACAGTTCCTCGGCGGCCGCTAATTTCTATTTCGGTCGAGCGCTTGTCAGCCTCGGGCAATACGACGTGGCCGAAAGAGCCTTGCGCCAAACGATCAGCATTGGCGGCGAGGAAGCTACCGACGCGCACCGCTATCTCGGCGCCGTTTATATCGAGAAGCACGACAGCCCAAGAGCCGCCGACGAGTTGGAGCAATATTTGAAGCTCGCGCCGAAAGCTAAAGACGCGGATAAGATTCGGGCGATCATCAAAGACTTGCGCAGTCAAGCTTCGGCGAAACCATAATATAGTCCCGCGCCCTTGCAATGGGAACTGTCGGTGCTATAATGCCGATGTCGCGGCGAATTATTTCAAGATTCTGTTTTAGTCGCCAACGCGGAAGCTGCGACGCACTTGAATTGCAATAATCCTGGCTTTCATATTTCCTCGGCTTCATAGATCGACGTGCCTCAGAGATGCTTGGCTAATCGCAAGCCGTGAGCACACACGTCACTCTGATCGCTAGCCAAGCACTTGGTGGCGCATATCACTCACTCAATTCTCCGCCGAGATTGCGACGGGGTTGTGACTTCAGCAATCACGTTTGCCTTTAAGGTAAACATCAGGAGGACCACAAATGCGATACCTGAAGACGATCACGCTCACTTTGTTTCTGCTCTTCAGCGTTCTTGCGGTTGGCAACGCGCAGACTGCAGCGACTATCTCAGGCACAGTGACCGACCCTAACGGCGCTATCGTGCCGGGGGCCACCGTCTCGCTGCTCGATACCGCAACCAACCAGGAGCGCAAACAAACCACAAACGACGCCGGGCAGTACCTGTTCACGTCGGTCCCGCCCGGAGTTTACAAGATCACCGTCACGATGCAGGGCTTCCGCCAGGCGGTGATAGCTTCTCAAAAAATCGACGTCGCCAAGCAGTACTCGGTCAACGTTTCGCTTGAGGCGGGCCTGGTCACTGAGAAAGTCGAGATCACTGCCGCCACCGGAGCTGAGCTGCAGAAGCTCGATGCTACGGTAGGCAACGTCATCGGAGCCGATGCGCTGTCAAGACTTCCGAGCTTGACCCGCGACGCTACTGCCTTGCTCAATCTCCAGCCTATGGTCACGCCGGGCCGGAGCGAAGGCGAAGGAACGGGCGGACAAGTTGCCGGCGCGCGGAGCGACCAGAACACCTTCATGATTGACGGCGGCGACGCCACGAGCAACACCGAAGGAAATGGGGCTTACAACAGTGGCTTTGCTGGCACGCCGCGAGCGGTTGTTCCCACTCCGGCCGAGAGCCTCGAGGAGTTCCGCGTCAACACCAACAACCCGAATGCCACGTTTGGTCGTTCGATGGGCGCTCAGGTGAACCTGGTAACCAAGCGTGGAACCAACACGCTCCACGGTTCCGTTTACGAGTATCACCAAAACGACAACCTCAACGCTAATACCTTCACTCGCAACCGGCTGGGCCAGAAAGACCCCGAGTTGAAGGACAACCGCTTTGGGCTGTCGTTGGGTGGTCCGATCTGGAAGAACAAGACTTTCATTTTCGGTCACTACGAAGGGCGGCGTTTCCCGCAGTCCGGAGACATTCTTCGGCTCGTGCCCACCGAGACATTCAGGGCAGGAATTCTGCGCTTCCGTGACGCGGCGGGGAACATCCAGAGCTTCAATCTGGGTAGCTCTGCGGCGTGCGGACCTGCAAACAACAGCAAGTGCGACCCGCGCGGGAAAGGCCTCAGTCCGGTGATCTCAGCCGAGTTGGCGCTTTTGCCGCCGGGCAACGACTCGTCATCGGGCGATGGCTTGAATACTATTGGCTTCCGGGCGGCGGCGCCTTTCGCGCTCGCGGAAGATTTCGGCGTCATTCGGTTGGACCACAACATCTCGGATAAGTGGCAGTTCATGTCAAGCTATCGCTATGGCAGAACTGAGCAGCCGACGTTGGCTCAGATTGACATCAGAGGTGGGCAGCCCAAACCCACTTCGCTCAGGCCCCTGCAGCCGCGATATGTTGTAGGCGGTGTTACAGGTCAGCTAACGCCGCACGTTACCACCGATATCCGATTCAACTGGTTGCGGCATTGGTGGGAGTGGTCTACTCAAAAGCCCTTCCCTCAAGTGCAAGGGACTGCTGCGGCTCTTGCGGTGGCAGGCGAGGGCGTCAACAGCTTCATCGATGAGCCCATCAACATCGACACCCAGAACGCCCGCGGACGCATATGGAACGGAAGAGACTATACATGGCAGGACACCACGAGTTGGGCAAAGGGTGAGCACACCTATCAGTTCGGAGGCCGCTACACCCACCAGAACATCATCCATCAACGAGACGACAAAGTGGTGGGTGGTCTCACATCGCTGATCTACCAGGTGACCAAAGGCTCCAACGTTGTTATCCCTGCGTCCAACCGACCGCCGACATGCGGGGCAGGCGTAACCACCAACTGCCTTCAGAGTGGCGACGTCAGCCGCTGGAATGTGCTCTACTCCGCGATGCTGGGAATAATCGACAGGGCCACGGTCCTGGCCACTCGCAACGGTAAGCTGGAGCTTAACCCGCCCGGTACTCCGCTGCGCGAAGAAGTCAAGGTCAATGCGTTCGAGTTGTTTGCGAATGACATCTGGCGAATCAGGCCGTCGCTTACGCTTAGCTACGGTCTGACCTACAACGTGCAGTTGCCGCCCACCGAGAAGGACGGCAAACAGACGTTGATGGTTGACACCGGCAATGGCAACAAGGTCATCAACGTTCGCGACTTCCTCAAAGCGCGCGAAGCGGCTGCCAACAACGGCCAGGTCTACAACCCGGTGATTGGTTATCTGCCGGTGCACGAGACTGGACGCAAGTACCCTTATGATCCCGACTGGAACAATCTGGGGCCGCGCATTGCGGTAGCTTGGAATCCATCTTTCAAGGATGGTCTGTTCGGGAAAATGTTTGGTGACCGCAAGAGCGTATTCCGAGGCGGCTACGCGCTGAGCTACGACCGGATCAACGGGGTCGGCATCGTGATGGTTCCGATCCTCGGCGTCGGGTACGGGCTGGCGCTTACCTGCGGCGGTCCCAGTATCAGCGGTCAGTGTCTCGGTGGTGGAGGGACCAACCCATCAACCGCGTTTCGCATCGGGATCGATGGTAGCACGGTACCTTTGCCAACGATTCCCACCGCGAAGCTGCCGATCACGCCGGGAGTGAACAGCAATCCTGAGTTCCTCTCCTTTCAGATCGACCCGAAGCGTCAGATAGGCGCCTCGCACGGATGGGACTTCACATACCAACGCGAGTTGCGCGGAAACATGCTGCTTGAGGTCGGCTATGTTGGCCGCATTACGCACGGTTTGTATCAGGGACTTGATCTGAACCAGGCTCCTTTCTTTATGAAAGACTCGAAGTCGGGTCAGACTTTCGCTCAAGCCTTTGACGCGGTTGCTTCCGCTGTCAGGGCTGGAAGCAAGGTGCCCTCCCAGGCGTGGTTTGAGAACATGCTTAAAGGGAGCGCCTTCTGCACGCCCAGTTGCACTGCCGGCCTGGCAGCAGATCAGGAGAGCGCGTTCTCGACCGGCGCGGTGTACGACTTGTGGAGAGCCATTAACGACAGCCTGGTGACTGGTCCGGCAATCATCGATTCAATCGAGATGCTGTACATGATCAGTGACACTGGCCGCTCAGACTATCACGCCGGGTTCGTGACGTTGACTAAGCGGTTCTCGCGCGGGCTGACGTTCGGGGTCAACTACACGCTCTCGAGGGCGCGAGACATGATCGGGATCAATCAGAACTCGCTCAACTCCGCTACGAACGCCTACAACCTGGAGTTTGATTTCGGCCCCGCCATCTTCGATCGCCGGCATACGTTGAACGCGTACTGGTATCATCAGCTACCGTTCGGGCGCGGCGGACACTGGTTCGACAAGGTGATCGGTGGGTGGTACACGTCCGGAATCTTCACCTACGCCAGCGGATTGCCGCTCGACTTCATCCAGGGACAGTGTCAGGAATTTGGCCAGGGGATCTTTGGAAACTGCGACGCGGTGGTTCCGACTGAGCACTTCGGTCTCTCTGTGCACAAGGGTGTAGTTGGTTCGGGCGGCGTCGGAACAAACGCAGGTGGGAGAGGAACCGGTCTCAGCGGCTTTGCCAGTCCTGAAGCGGCCTACAAGAGCTTCCGCCTGCTTCGAATCAGCGAGGACACGAACCGACAGCGCGGGGCGATACGCGGATTGGCTCGTTGGAACCTCGACATGTCGGTAGGCAAAGAGACGACGATAACCGAAAGAGTGCGCGTGCGTTTCTCTGCCGACTTCACCAACATTCTCAACAGGGTTGAGTTCGGCGATCCCGGCCTCGACTTTACAGACCCGGCGAGCTTCGGTGTTTTGACCGGGCAGTATAACCAGCCGCGCTTCATCCAACTTGGATTCCGCGTCGCTTGGTAATTCGGTTTTGGTAACAAGGCGGGGAAGCCTTCTGGCTTTCCCGCCCTTTTCTGGAACGTCTGTATCCTGAATTCTCTGTCAGCCGCGTTAGTGGAGACATGCCGTCAGCGCGAAAAGCTCCGGCTGCAGTGAGTGCTATACGGGAGGATTGAATGAAAAGATTTTATGTGCTTCGTATTACCAGAATAGTATCTGCCATCTTTGCCGCTCTTGCTCTAGATTTGGCAACCTCAACTCCGTTCATCGCCCAACAATCTGGGTCTAAACCTTCACCCAACAGACCGTCATTCTACCCGTCGCCTACGGGAGCAGACGTCGACCGCATGGAGCGTGACCGGCACTTTCGGGACTTAGAAACGCTCGACAAAGTGATCTCCAAAGAGAACCTCAAATCCAATGAACGAGACCGCGAGATGGCCTTGAGACTGGCTACCGAGGACTTTCAACGCTTGCTGGAGATCAATCAACAGCCACTTGTCGGTGTTGGAGTGCTCGATTACAAACGAGTTTTCGAAACAATATCCGAAGTAGAAAAACGGTCCACAAGACTCAAGTCTAACCTCGTGCTTCCCGTCATCGTGGCCGACAAAAAGAAGAAGCTTCCCGAAGAGATGGATGACGAACGCCTCCGTGTCTTGCTTGCAGAGCTTCAACAGCTAATCACGAGCTTCGTGACTAATCCTGTTTTCTATGGTAACGGCTCGATTGACACCAAACTTCAAATGCAGGCGGCGCGAGACTTGGACGGCGTCATCGAGCTGAGTGGAAAGACCGGCAAGAGAGTTGCGAAATCCAATTAAGACTTGTATGGGCGTGCCTCCGTGCGCGCCCCTTCCTAACTTCTTGAGGGCTCAGAAGGGGCGCGCACAGAGGCGCGCCCTTACAAGCTTCGATCCGCAGCCTATCTTTGTTACTTCTCACGAAATGCGGTTGCTTGACACCCTTAAATGCTTGTCCTAAGATCAGCTTCTGCACTGTTCCCTTTCAACCTACGAGCAGGAGTTAGAGAGGTTGCTCGGCTGGATATGCCGACACTTGGCGAAGAACTGAAGCACAGGCGAGAGGAACGCGGCATCACACTTGCCGAAATATCCGAAGAGACTCGCATCGGCACGCGGTTCCTGAAGGCGATAGAGTCAGATAGTTTTTCAACTCTTCCGGGCGGCATCTTCACTCGGTCCTTCATTCGAGCTTACGCAAAACAAGTAGGCATGGATGAAGATCAAGCGATTGGCTTGTATCTTCAACAGGTTGCTGGTCCTGCAATCGAGGAACAAGACTCTGCAGGTCAAGCGACCGAGCAACCGCCTGTACTAAGAGGCAGCAAGCATCCAACTCCTGTACAACCACCTCTGCAACCCCCGGTTGACTCCGGCGAGCGCTCGCGGCGATTCCAGCCGATCGCGTTCCGCCCATCGCCCGCGCGAACCAATTGGTCCACGATCATCATCGGCGCTGGCATTGTAGCTTTCGTCGTCATTGTTGTTCTCCTTCTCATTAAACAATTGAATCAAGGCTCAACCGAGACCGGGTCACGCGCTACGTCGGTCGCGCAAAAGAACGCAAGTTCCAACTCGTCGTCTCAACCCCCTGCGCAGACGCCTGTCCAACCGTCGGTGCAACCCGCGCCAAGTGAATCCTCGCCAGCGAAACCTGCTGAACAGTCGTCAGCCTCAGTGCCGGAGGGACAGCCGCTGATCGTTGCCCTGGAAGCCGCGACAGGAGATAGCTATGTCAGTTATCAAGTGGACGACTCAAAGCCTACCTCATTCACGCTCAAGAAGGGCGAGACGCGCGACGTACCGCCAGCGCAGAACCAGGTAGCGCTAAAATACGGAAACCGACTGGTGCTCAAGCTTCGAATCAATAATCGAGACGCTAACTTTCCGCCCGACTCGCCAAAGTTTGCCTCAAAGATCGTCATCTCTCGCGACAGCCTTCAGACTTTCTTCCAATGATGGCTATGTGTCAATTGTCACTGGTCACATCCCCTACCGGACTCCCAAGCATGACTGCTGGCCACTGACAACCGCCTTTGCTAGTATCCAAAGTGCTCAAAAACAACTCGCTTGAAAGGCTTCAATCGATGACCACATTGATGAACCGTCCGCTCGCCGAGGTTGATCCGGAGATCGCGCGTACCATCGCCAATGAAGAACGCAGACTGGCTTATAACCTCGAGATGATCGCATCCGAGAATCTCGTCTCCGAAGCTGTTCTCGAAGCGATGGGCTCGGTGCTAACCAACAAGTATGCGGAAGGTGTTCCGGGCAAGCGATACTACGGAGGCTGCGAGTTCGTCGATGAAGCGGAGAATCTCGCTCGCGAGCGCGCCAAGCAAATCTTCGGCTGCGAACATGTGAACGTTCAGCCGCATTCCGGTTCCCAAGCGAACATGGCCGTGTACCTGGCAGCGCTTGAATACGGCGACACGATCCTGGGAATGAATCTCTCACACGGCGGACATCTGACCCACGGTCACCCGCTTAACTTCTCAGGCCGCAGCTACAAAATTGTACCGTACGGCGTGACCAAAGCCACCGAGACAATCGATTATGACGAGCTTGAGCGCCTGGCCCACGAGCACAGGCCCAAGATGATCTTATGCGGCGCGTCGGCTTACTCACGGATTATCGACTTCGAGCGCATCGGCAAAATTGCTCGCGACGTAGGCGCTTATTCGATGGCGGACATCGCACACATCGCCGGGATGGTGGCGGTTGGTCTGCATCCCACCCCCGTGCCGCATATGGACTTTGTGACGACGACCACCCATAAGACCCTTCGCGGCCCGCGGGCAGGAATGGTTATGTGCCGCGAGAAGTTTCAGAAGGAACTCGATCGCGCAGTCTTCCCAACCATGCAGGGCGGACCGCTCATGCACATAATCGCGGCGAAGGCGGTGTGCTTCAAAGAGGCTCTGGAAGCCGGTTTCAAGGCTTACCAGCAACAAGTCATCGCGAACGCAAAGGCCCTGGCCGAAGCGCTCTCAAGTCACGGGTTCAGAATCATCTCCGGAGGAACTGACAACCATCTGATGTTAGTCGATGTCTTCGCTCGCGGCTTAACCGGCGCGCAAGCCGAGAAGGCCCTCGAGCGCGCGGCGATAACGATTAACAAGAACGCTATTCCGTTCGACACCCAACCGCCTATGAAGCCTTCAGGGATAAGGATAGGCACGCCGGCGTTGACCACTCGGGGGATGAAGGAAGAAGAGATGTGCGCGATCGCCGCGTGGATCAGCGAGGTGCTGGCCGATCCTGAGAACGAGTCATTGCACGCGAACGTTCGCGCTCGCGTAAAAGAACTCTGCGAACGGTTTCCGATTTACGAGAATCGCTTAATACGCAGCCGCGCGCAGCATAACCCATAACTGGCGAGAGAGCCAGCTTAAGAGTAGGTTATTGACTATGAGCACTCAGATCGCAAACTACTACGATATTGTCTCTCAGCTTCCGGAAGGCGCGTCCGTTACATTCGACGATGTAAGCTGGGATGAATACGAGGAACTGCTCGAACAAGTCGGCGAAGCTAAAGGTTTGCGCATCAGCTACGACAACGGGAGGCTGAACGTCGTGACCATATCCGCTGAACACGAAAAGTATTCAATATTCATCA
>Ga0137380_10002664_pt1 | contig 15241 bp, 13 predicted proteins | sample SagtaG_17_FD_104809 | JGI IMG/M metagenome (GOLD analysis project Ga0137380, IMG submission 104809) | Vadose zone soil microbial communities from Sagehorn Ranch, Mendocino, California, USA - Sage2_L_100_16 metaG | ecosystem: Environmental > Terrestrial > Soil > Vadose zone | place: USA...
ATCCGGTCTGGATCGAGAAGGTTTTGACAATCACAAGCTCGGAGACCGGGATCTTCTATCCGCTGGTCAAGCGCGGAACTTATGTCGAGCAGGGAATGAAAATCGGTTATGTGACCGACTACGTCGGCAAAACCATTCTCGAAGCACGCGCGCCGGCGGCGGGAGTCGTCCTTTATGTTTGTGCAGTGCCATCCATGACTAAGGACGCAACGATCGCCAACATCGGTGTAGTTAAACGCGACGATAAATGAAATGTGAGTTATCCTGCGTCTGATCTTCCGCGAGGCAAGACGCACAGAATCCCACCCACGGCAGTGGGTGGGATTCTCGAAACCTGACGATCGCCTTTCGACCAACGTTCAGTTGCTCCGCCGTTCTGTGGATAGTACGATGAAGAAAAATGCTCGCAAAACTTCTCTCCTATTTCGCCCAATATGGTTACTGGGTCGTGTTCTTCGGCGTGATGCTAGAGAACGCGGGCGTGCCGGTGCCTGGCGAGACCATTCTGCTCGCTGCCGGGTTCTTCGCAGCCCAAGGCAACTTCAATCTGTGGCAAGTGATGGCGATCGCCGCAGCCGGCGCGGTGCTCGGCGACAACGCCGGCTATTGGATTGGACGTGAGATTGGGCGCGCAACCCTTGAGCGCTACGGCCGATACGTTGGGCTGACGAAGGCTCGAATCGCTCACATGGACAGATTCTTCGGGGCACATGGCGACAAGACCATCTTAGTTGCGCGGTTCATCACCGGCCTGCGAGTATTTGCCGCGTTGCTTGCTGGTTCTTCGCGGATGCGATGGCCGACGTTCGCTCTTTTCAATATGCTCGGGGCGGTGTTGTGGTCAATCACAATAACGCTGGCCGGGTTCTTCTTCGGCCGAAGCTGGGACTTGTTGGAGAAGTGGATCAAAGGCGCGGGCTTGATCGCTCTGGGTCTGGTCGTCGTGATATTCGTAACGATGTTTGTGCTCAGAAGACGCCGCCAGAAACGGGAACAGAGGCAGGAAGAGATGGCAGCCGGAGCCCGCGAGTGAAAAGACTTCAAAATTGAACGGCTTCACTTCGCCGCGATGTGATTTGTTGTGACATCCGCTATCAACCTATCGTTCTCGCCTGAGACGATTGTCCGCACGATTGACACTGTATTTCCTTTTTTCACAAAGGAGGCGACCGCTTTGAGCTTGCCTTCCTTTTGATTCCCCGCGAAGTTGGCATTCAGAGTTACAGCGAGAGGAAACCCAGCCATACCTTCGCTAGCTTCGGCTGAACCCATCGCCAAGACAGTTGCGCTCACATCGGCGAACCACAATATCGCTCCCGCGTGAACGACTCCAAAAGGATTCTTGATGCCCGAGTGTATCGGCATTTCCGAAGTCACACGCTCTGCAGTTTGCTCTAATATCTGGAATTCGATCCGACCTTCAACTCTCACCTGAGTCTCCTTTGCTTGGAAGAATGTGCGACGGATTAATGAGAGTCTGATTGTACTACCGCATCGGGAGGGGTCAAGACGGCAGTGTAGGGCAGAATTCTCGGATTGGCACTTCAGTATCAACGGGCCGAATTGTTTCTCTTCGCGATTGTCTCGCGAATGAATTTCAGATTTGCCCCCATATCGTTTTCAATTGAGCCTGTCGGGCTGGTCGTCTCAAGATGCGCCCAGGCGTCGAATCCAATGTCTGCCAGCGCATCCACGACCGCAGTAAAGTCAATCTTGCCGTGGCCGAGGAAGTGGGGATTGTCTTTGAGATGAACTTCGCAGATCCGCTCGCGCCCTAACCAGCGAATCTCTTCGATTATGTTGAACCCGCCGGCCGTCGAGTTACCTACATCGTAGTAGACGAGCAGCGCCGGCGATTTAGCGCGCTCCATTATGCGAACGTTATCGCGCGCTGAGATGGTGTCCTCTAGCCCCAGGATCACTTTCGCTTTCTCAGCCGTTGGCGCAATCTCTCGCAGCACGTCTCCAACATAATCCATCTCAGCATTTGTCTGGAGCGCGCCTTTGCCGAAGAACGGCAGCAATATAACTTTGACGCCGAGGTTCTTCGCAATGGGTACGGAATCAGCCACCCACCGCTGACCCAGCGGGTCTGACTTGAGGATGTTGCGATGGAGAATGTTGAGGCACACGGAAGCGAGCGGCAGGCCCACTCGTCTCGATTCGTCCAGAAAGGCTTTCTGTAGAGCGGGGTCGCTTAGCGGCAGCTTGTCGATCCCAACGCCGAGGCTGATTTGAACGCCGTCGAAGCCAATCTTCTTAGCGAGCGCGATAGATTCTATCTTGGCCTCTTGCTTCAGATTCCAGTCCGGCGCTCCGACCTTGAATTTCACTCCCTTTGATCGGGCGTACGACAGCAAACGATGCTGTCGCATAAGCGCTGCAGACGAGAGGCCGGTTATTGCCTGGCCCAGGAATTTGCGACGGGTGATTTTCATAGTGTTTTTTCCTTGATTGTAATTTGAATAAATGCGCTATGGAGTTTTGACGATCTACTTATCTCTTCGATCCTTCTTCTGCGGGCGGAATTCTGGTAGCCTGCCAGCTCACAGCTTGCCACTTGCCGTTGCGCTTGAGAAACGTTCCGGTGTTCAAGTAGTTGGTCGTCTCGGTTTTCTCTGCCTTCTTGGTCGTGCCAACCAGCCGAAAGGCCACAATCGCAGTACTGCCATACTGCTGAATGCGAATGTCTTCAGCGGTATAGACAGTTGTCGAGCCTTGAGCCTTGCTGGCTTGATCGGACCGGAGGCCCCGCATAATGTCGGGCTTGCCCATTCTTCGCCCAGACGAACTGGTGTAGATAAGATCGTCAGCCCAGAAGCGTTCGTGCACCGCGGCATCGTTGTGCGACGCACCCTCGAGAAACTCCTGCAGCAGCTTCGTCAGCCCGTCGGCGTCAGGCGCGGTCTGCGCACTCACTCCAAACGCCAGCATCAACAAAACAATAGGTGAGAGTTTTCTTCTCATGCAGTCTCCTCTTAAGTCGCGATTAACGAAAAGCAGCTTCACTTTGCTGGTACGGGATTCGTTGTAGCCCGGACGGTGACTTAAACGGAAGTCACCTGCGCTTTCCCAACAGCCATGACTTCAGAATGCCCGGAGCAGCGTCGTCAATCGCGAAATACTCTTGAATCAATTTCTCGTGCAATTCGTCTCGTTCGGAATCCGACAGCCTGCTGCCAGAAGGCATCCGGCCCCCTTTGATGTAAGAGCTGATCAGGACCCTGTCCATAGGCCAGTTGAGAGCTCCCAACCACTGCTGTTGATGGCAGCGGTTACAGTTCATCGAGCGCCCCACGACCGTTTCGCCAAAACCTTCGCCGAAGCGCTTGACTCTCAACTGTGTGCTGGATGAACCCAGCCCAGGGCCTAGCTTGTTCAGATCCAGATATTGGAAGCGCGGCGATCCATATGACCGAAACCGCTCGTTAGCGGCCGCAAGCGCCGGCTGTTCGTCAGCACTCACGCTTCCCGCTTCGGGAAGAACAGGCAGGATGCCGCTCTTGTGGCAGCTCGCGCAGTTATCATCACCATATCCCAACTCCCAGCGGCCCTTTATGCTGATCGACCCACTACGACGATAAGTCCTGAAGTAGTCTTTGAAGTAGGCATTAAATGTTCCACCGGAGTTAGTGATCGCCGATATGACAGAAACGTTACGAACACGAATCCGCGCTTTCGGATCAGTAACACCGAACTGGACCCATTTCTCCGGATTGCCTGGAACTACAATCAAGAGCCTCTCGAAGCTATCGTCGTTATCGGGAGTGCCGAGGTGCCGCGAGGTGTAGCTGAAGAAGATAAGCTGGTCGGACGGCTGACGACTTTGGTTTAGCTGTCGCAGAAACGCTTTTGCCCGATCCAGAGTCTCATAACGGCTTACCGATCGGAGAAAGCTTGGCGCCATCAGGAAGTCGGGGATTCGCACATACTGGCGCGTCTGTTCGAAGTACTGCTTGTCCGGGATTTCGAAGCCAAGCTCGTGATCGGGGCGAACGGCTAGTGACGCGGTCTCAACGTAGTCAACAAACTCACGATACCGGCTCGCGAAGTTTGCATCTTCGGCAAGCTTACGACGCCGAATCGTGACGGCTATTGAGTTCAGGACTTTCTTGTAAGCTGGCAGCGCGTCGTCGTTTTCATAAGCTGCACGCGCAGCCGAAACCAGCGCATCAACTTTCGCTTTGACCCAGGCGTCTGCGTCGGCCTTGGGTCCTGCGGGAGAAGGGAGGGCTAACTCGCCAACCGCTATCAGACAGAACAAGATCGCGGCTAGACGAAAGCGCATCAAAACACTTCCTCGAGTCTACTCGCAATAGGCTTCGGTCAGCTTGCGGAAGTGATAGCCCATCGCAGCCAGTCTCATTGAGTCGGCGAACGCGCCGCGATGGTGCACAAGGGTTTGCGTGAAGTAGCGCCAGAACTCGAATCGCTCGCGGTCCCGTACACCGAGCTTGAGCGTCAATTTCGTGAGCGCAGACAGATCGCGGATCAGGTTGTTCCCGCGCTGTGGCTTCGGCCCCGGCTGAGACACTCGCTTCAAACACTCGAGCGCACGATCGTAGTATTCGCGAGCATCGTACACTGTTCGCAAGATCGATTTATAGCCTTCCACAAGGCGAGCGGAATCCATTCGCGGAATGAAATTGAGCGAAGAACCCGAGTGGGTGTTATTTCCCTCGCCTTCACCCAGCAGCCTTCCTTCGCCACTCAACCGACGCCAGAGTTGTGTATTGGGAAGAGCGGTCAACAGCCCGACCATCGCAAGCGGGATTGCGCTGTCCTTGATGAAGTTGGTCATCCGATCGAAGATGTCATCCGGATCGTTGTCGAAACCGACGATGAACCCTGCCATCACCTCGATGCCGTAGCTCTGGATCTTCTTCACCGAATCGAGCAGATCGCGACGCAGGTTCTGACCCTTCTGGGCTTCTTTCAGGCTTTCTTCGACCGGCGTCTCGATGCCCAGGAACGCGCGGTTGAAACTGGCTCGCCTCATCCCGTCCAGCAGCGCATCGTCTTCGGCGAGGTTAACGCTGGCTTCGGTAATGAACGTGAACGGCCGGCTATGACGCTCCTGCCATTCTGCCAGGTGCGGGAGCAACTTCTTGACATTCTTCTTGTTGCCGATGAAATTATCGTCGACGATGAATACCGTGCCGCGCCATCCGCTCTCACGCAGTGAGTCCAATTCGGCCAGCATCTGCTCGTTGCTCTTGGTACGTGGGACACGTCCGTAGATTTCGATGATATCGCAGAATTCGCAATTAAACGGGCATCCGCGGGAATACTGTACCGACATTGCGCTGTAGCGTTTCATGTCTGCCAGCTTGAAATCGGGGATCGGCGTCAGGGACATAGAAGGACGTTCAGGTGCGTTGTAGACCGATCGCGCTTCGCCTCGTTCCAGGTCGCGAATTAGCTCAGGCAAAGTCTCTTCCGCTTCACCCATGACGACGTGGTCCACCCCGGTCAACGCTTCCAGCGTTGTTGTCACGTAAGGTCCCCCAACCACGATCCGCTTGCCCTTGGCATTGCACAAGGCGACCACCTGCTTGAGCGATTTCTTTTGCACCAGCATCGCGCTGGCGAAGACGACGTCGGCCCACTCGATGTCCGACTGCTTGAGCGAGCATACGTTCATGTCGACGAGCCGGCGCTCCCACGAATCGGGGAGCATCGCCGAAATGGTCAGCAATCCCAGAGGCGGATACGCGGATCGCTTCCCCTCGAACGACAAGGCGTGACGAAAGCTCCAATAGGTTTCCGGGAACTCGGGGTAGACGAGCAGAACTTTCATGATGGATCCTCTCCTTCCAAGGCGAGTTTTCAGAATACTTCCTAACTTCTCCGAAAGCAACTTGAAAGAGTAAGCTTCGCGTGCGACCTGATAGTGCACGAAGTCCAGGTCATCGGATTGAGACTCGCTGAGGACGCCGTCACATATTCTCCATCTCGGCACGCTTGCTTTCAGCTATTTGGTGACTGGCTTCTTTGGTCCCGGCGCTCCCTCATCGGAGACGGCAAGCGCCTGACCCTCATCCTTTGGATCTGCTAACAGCAAGATCAGGATGGGCGAAGCTTTGTCCACTCGCCGAAGCTGAGTCGAAGTCCGTAGCGGCTCGTAACAAAAGCAATCGCCCCTGGGGCTCTTTACACATTTGCCTTTGCAAGTATCCACGCAGTCCGAGCAAGTTATCTGTCGCGCGCTCAGCACAGAGACCTGCTTGATACCTTCGCCTTTAATGCCAATCCTTCTGAAGTTGGCCGGCAGCCACTTCTTCAACGTTGCTTCGTCTTGGGGGCCCAATTTATCCAAATCCGCGAGAAGCGCCTTGGCTTGAGCGTCGGTCACCACGGCGGTGTCGTAGACCACTTTGTAGGCGTTGCTTTTGGATGAGTTTAGATTTGTCGCGGCCCATGAAAGCGGCAGCACTAGCGCCATCAGAGCGCCGACTGCAATCGGAATAGCCAAACGTTTCATTGGAATCACCTCCGTTACTTCGTTCTACGAGGTCATTGAGACGGTTGGATTAAGCCTATACCAGGATGCGGTCCCAAACAATGTTGAACGCGCAGTGAATCTCGGATCAAATCGTTTGACACGCGTTGCGAAATGAGTCGCTGCGTTAGCGAGTTCTGCCAACATCGGTGGCCGCGATGGTACTTAAAACGACGATCGCGCACAGCGGTTCGCCGAAACCGAGCTCAGACCACTTCACTGCCTTGGCCGCATTGTTTGGGTTGTTTTGATTGTCATCAGAGTTGTCGAAGTAAGCTATCACTTCGATGCGGGTGTCTGCCGGCAAGGCGACTGGGCGCTTGAAGTAATAAGTCGGCTCCCAATCGAATTGGTAACCTCGAGTCCAAATCAGCACCTCCCGTGAGCCGTCGGGCCGATAAGCCGTTGCTTGGAGCGAGATGATAAGCGGGTGCACGCGCGGACGAATCGCGATTGCTGCGGCGTCGCTCCGTACTACTAAGGACGCCTTCATTGGCTGAGGCTGAGCGGCAACAGGAATGACGACATCGGGATTGCTGATTGCAAGTTCGTTAACACGCTTGCGAGGAGGTGTCTTGGCAAAGTAGAGTCCGACAGCGCCGAAGTCTTTGGCGCTTTCAACTGAGCCGCGATAGTGGACCTTGACCCCGAAGTTTGAGCCGGCGAGCAGAAACTCAGCCGCACCGTCGCCAAATGTCACGGTTTTTTGGCCGGGCATCCAGGTAGCAAGGACCCTTGGCGCAAGGTCCAACACTGCTCCTTCCTTCGTGTGCACGCCGTTCCAACCAAGAAAGATCGTGGCACAGTGGATAACCGCGGCGTTGCTTGGTTTCAGATCGATCGCAGTCAGCCAGCGATCCTCCTTCAAGTTGGGCGCGAGCGCGAGTGTGCGGTACTCATCGCCGTCAGGCGCCATGGTGAATTCACTTTCCGGCTTGAGCACCAAATCAGGTTTGCCCAACTGCCAGTCATCGGAAAACAACGGACCCTCGGGCAAGTCCTTGTCTTCACCTTTCGGGGCGCCACCTTCCACCCAGTTCACAAGCAGATCAATATCACGCTGGGTGAACGAAGGCGCATCGCGAAACTCGCCGTAGCCTTTGACCGCGTGCCAGGGAGGCATCCGCTTTTCGAGCACCTCTTCTTTGATCGCCTTGGCCCACGGGCGAGCTTCATCATACGTAGCAAGCGAAAAAGCAATTCCACCCGGCCGATGGCAACCCAAACAACTACGCTGGAGAATCCGGATGACTTCTTTGTTGAACCTGACCCTGGTTGTGATCGGCTCGTGAGCGCTCGACGATAAAGCAAACGCAAAGAGGAAGACTCCGATCAAGAGTGAGACTGCCACACAACGTCTCGTCCCCTCGCCGCGTTGTCCCCTCGCCGCTTCGCTCTTCGGTGTTCCTTTCATAACCAACAAGGGCCGACCAACCTGAACCGCGCTGGTTGGATCGGCCCGTCAATTCTAACTGAATGCTCGGATGTTGTTACTGCTTGGCAGCCTGAGTCTTCTCTTGAGGCTTGTCCCAGGTGAAGCTCATCCAGCCGATCATCATCTCTTCCCAGGTCTGATCTCCCCAACGCACTTCCTTTGTCGGGTCGGGGTTGTACTTGTTCTTCTCCGAGTTGTCGAAGTGCGCCAGGCAATCGATTCGCGTTCCCTTTGGAGCAGCCAGCGGCTCCTTCAAAACGTAATACGTCTGCCACGCGAAATCATACTTCGGCACAGACAGCAGAATCTTTGAGCTGCCGTCAGGGAATGTCACCTTGAACACGAAATCTTTTCCGCGAAGATGCATGTGCGGCATCAGCGAATAAATGTGTGCGTCTTGCGTGAAGCTGTACGTTGACTCAACCTGGTAATTCGAATCGCCGGCCGGGATTACGAACTTCGCATTCAACACTGGCCGCGTGACGACTTCAGCTTTTGGCGGCTCCTTTGCAAAAACAAAACCGACGTAAGAGCGATCTTTCGTTTCGGTCCCGTTCGGCGTGTAGTGAACCTGAAAAACCAGCTTCGATCCTGCAGGAATCTTGCGGGCCAGTCCCTTTGAAATAACTGCCGGCTGCTCTCCCGGAGCGTAGCCGACAATCAGCCGCTGAGGCTCCATCCCACTTTGCGCGAAGACAATAATATGATGAACCACGCCCCGAACACCCGGACGAATCTCGGCCGCTTGAATCCATTTGGCTTCCGTGAAGTTGGTCGGAACGCTGAAGTACTTGTACTCGACCACGCCGCTCGCGGGGACTGTGTATTCTTGCGGAAGATAGAATATCACGTCGGGTTTGCCGATGTTCCAACCTTCAAGAAATTGGGGCGCTGACGTGAGATCTTTTGCGTTGCCCTCTTTCGCTCCTTGATCGACCCAAGCGACGATGGTGTCAACGTCCTTCTGAGAGAGCTTTCGGTCATTCAAGAACTCGCCGTAGTGCGGATCGGCGTGCCAGGGTGGCATAGTGCGATTGGCGACCTTCTCCTTGATGGAACGCGCCCAGGGGCGCGCGTCCTTGTAGGTCAACAGCGACATCGGCGCGATCTCGCCGGGCCGATGACACTGCACGCAGTTGTTGAAGACGATCGGCGCGACGTCTCTTGTGAACGTCACCTCAGCTTTCTTTGCATCGCCGGGTCCGCTTGCGAGCGCAACGATACAGAATGCGGCCACGGCCAGAATGGGGAGCGAGAGCGATAGAGCTCTTTTCATTTTCTTCTCCTTTGCTTGAGCGTTCATTTGTTATCACGCTATCCTGGCTTTCGAGTCGCCCGAATCGTCCGGCCGTTGATCTCAAAGCTTAACCCCGTCACCCCGCCCTTGTCATCTTTCAGGAAGGTGACCTGCGCGTCGAATATCTTAAAGAAGAATTTGGTCTCCGATTCGGGAAAAGCTTCGACCTTCGGCTGCCCCGGCGCGGTGAACATAAGATGATCGCCCTCTCTGCTTATGGTGAACGTAGCAGGGCCGACGGCGTACTCGCCTGCGTAGGCGTCGTAGATCGCCGGATCAATCTTAGCTGCGCTGCGCACCTTCGCGCTTGTGACGTAGTCGAAGTACGCGACCATCATCTCGTCATAAGTCGGGTCGCCGAAGCGCACGCTCTTCGTCGGGTCGGGGTTGTACTTATTCTTCGCCGAGTTGTCGAAGTGGGCAGTCACAATCATCTTCGTTCCCTTCGGAAGCGCGAGCGGCTTCTCGAGTTTGTACAACGTCTGCCAGTTGAAGTTGTAATTGGGAACAAACAGGACAGTCTCGCGCCTGCCATCCGGATAGACCGCCTCGTACTTCATGTCCTTTCCGCGCACATGCATATGCGGAAGCAGCGTGTAAAGCTCGACGTCGCGGCTAAAGGTGTAACAGCCTTTCACCTCGTGGTTATCCGCGCCCGGGGGTATCTTGAAATAGTGATTGAGCACACCAAAAGCCGTCAGCATTCTTTCGGGCGGCGCTTTGGCGAAGACCAGTCCCACGCTGGTTCGGTCTTTTTCGACTTTGGCGGTTGTCCTGGAATAATGAACCTGAATGACGATGTTCGAACCGGCCGGGATCGACTTGGCAGTTCCCGAAGGATAGATATCCAGGTCCTTTCCCGGAGTGTAGAAGCACAGCGGTATGCCTAAACCCTCTTGCCCGCTGCCGCGCGCGAGCCCGCCGTTGGGCGCGGTGCAACCGTCGTCGTAAGCAGGCGCGTCCAGCTTCGTGCGAATCAGCGTTCCGTCTTGATAGAAAATAGATTGAGGCGAGGGCCGTCCTTGTGTGCTTTTCCATTGAGCCTGGAACTGCGGCGTCTGAACAAACGCGACCACGTGATGAACGATCTTTCTATTGCCCGGGTGAATCTCGGCGGCCTGAATCCAAACGTCTTCTTTGAAGCTGGTCGGCATGACGAAGTTGATGTACTCGTCGGGGCCGCCGGCTTCGAGCGTGTACTCATCTTGCATCGAGAGCACGATGTCGGGCTTGCCGATCTTCCAGCCGTCGGAGAAGCTCGGCGCCGCGGGCAAGTCTTTCAGGTTCCCTTCCTTCGCCCCGCCGTCGACCCACGCGACAACGGTTGCGATCTCTTGATCGGTCAAACGGCGGTCATTTGAAAACTGACTGTAGTGCGGATCGGCGTGCCAAGGAGGCATCTGGCGCGTGACGACTTTCTCCTTGATCGACCGCGCCCAGGGCCTCGCGTCCTTGTAGGTCAACAGCGACATCGGCGCCAGGTCATTCGGGTGATGGCAGTCTGCGCAGTGTTTGTAGAAGATCGGCGCTACGTCTTTGGTGAAGGTCACCGCCCTCGCGTTGGTCTTGTCACTGGCGCTGGAAGCGGGTGAAAGAACCAGACAATAGGCCGCGATAAGCATTCCCACGAAAGAGCAAGAGATCGCTTTCTTCATGCAGAGTACTCCTTTGTTTGGACACTGTAACAACTCCAGCGACCTCGCGCCAGTCTATTGGAGTGCGCGTTTTACTCAGAACGAACCCCGCTGCTCCAAATCAGAACCCTTTCTGCTATCCAGAAGAATCGTCACCGGCCCGTCGTTAATCAGACTCACCTCCATCATTGCCTGAAAGACTCCAGTCTCAACTTTCAATCCGAACGATCTGACGCGCTCGACAAAGTATTCATAGAGTTTGTTCGCCTTGTCTGGCTCGGCGGCCTCTGTATACGAAGGCCGGCGCCCGCGACGAACGTCCCCGTAGAGCGTGAATTGCGAAACGACGAGCATCTGGCCGCGCGTCTCAAGGATCGAGCGGTTCATCTTTCCTTGCTCGTCCTGGAAGACTCTAAGATTAACGATCTTATCGGCAAGGTAATCCGCGTCGCCGTCCTCATCGTCGCGTGCGACTCCCAGCAGCACGACAAGCCCGACTCCTATCTGTCCGGTGATGTTGCCGGCGACCGTGACGCGCGCCTCGGTCACTCTTTGAACAACTGCTCTCATTGATGATGAAGTGACGAAGTTATATACGTGGAGGCCGCGGCCGTGTCAATGTTATACTCTTGGCTTCGACCAGATGACAGACGCACTAAAGCGACATCGAAAAGACCAGGACAGCGGACCGCAACCGGTCACGCTTCCTCAGACGCTATTCCTCTCGCGCAAGCTTCTGCTGAATCGCGAGACTAGCTGGTTGGAGTTCAATCGCCGGGTGCTCGAAGAAGGGCTCGATTCGTCTCAGCCACTGCTCGAACGCCTGAAGTTCTTGTCGATCTTTTCAACCAACCTCGACGAGTTCTTTATGATCCGCCTTTCGGCGTTGAAGCAGCAGATCGACGAGGGCGTAACCGAGCCCTCACTGGACGGGCTGACTCCCTCCGCGCAAATCAAGCTTATCGGCGAGCGCTTGCGGCCGATGCTGGCCGAACAGATGCGTTGCTTCAAGGAAGATCTGCTTCAGGAGTTTGCGTCCCACAATATCGTCGTGAGCCCCTATCGCGCGCTTTCAGATCGCGAGCGCCGCGCGCTTGGCGAGTACTTCATGGAGAACGTCTTTCCGGTGCTCACGCCGCAGGCCGTTGACCCGAGCCATCCGTTCCCATACATCTCAAATCTCAGCCTCAACCTCGGCGTGATGATCGAATCCAATGGCTCTGCGCCTCGCTTCGCGCGCGTCAAGGTGCCGCCTTTGGTTCAGCGTCTGGTTCCGGTGGGCGGGGAAGAGAGCAGCGAGTTCATCTTGCTGGAAGAACTCATCGCGGCAAACGCTGCAGTTCTGTTCCCCGGAATTCGCGCAAGTGAAATGCATGCCTTCCGCGTGACGCGCGACGCCGACATAGAGATTCGCGAAGAGGAGGCCGGTGACCTGCTTCAAGCTGTCGAGCGCGAGGTGCGAAAACGTCGATTCGGCACCGCCGTAAGACTCGAAGTCGCCGCGTCGATGCCCGGCGAGATGGTGAGATATCTTGCAAGCTCGTTGCGGCTCACCGCGGATGATGTTTATGAAATCGACGGCCCGCTGAACATACCGGATTTGCTGGCGCTTTATAGAATCGATCAGCCTGATCTGAAGGATAAACCTTTCAATGCCTCTGTGCCCGCTGCGCTCAAAACAAACGAATCGATCTTCGACGGGATCAAGCGACAGGACGTGCTCGTACACCATCCCTACAACTCGTTCTCTTCGGTAATCGACTTCATCAGCAGCGCTGCGGTTGACCCGAACGTGCTTGCGATCAAGATGACGCTGTACCGGACGGGTCCGGCGTCGCCGGTCATCCAGGCGTTGTCCGACGCCAGCGAGCGCGGGAAACAGGTCGCGGTGCTCGTCGAGCTGAAGGCCCGTTTCGACGAAGAGAGCAACATCGAGTGGGCGCGGCGCCTCGAGCGCGCCGGCGTTCACGTGGTCTATGGGCTGATCGGGTTGAAGACCCACTGCAAGCTGGCGCTGGTCGTGCGGCGCGAGGCGGATTCCCTGCGACGCTACGTGCACTTTGGTACGGGCAATTACAATCCGACGACGGCCCGGATCTACAGCGACCTCGGTCTGTTCACTGCGGATGAACGCTTCGGGGCTGATGCGACGGAGCTATTCAACTACCTGACTGGATTTTCGCAGCAGACGGAGTACCGCCGCTTGCTGGTTGCGCCGGTGAACCTGCGCGAGCGGATGACCGCGCTGATCGAACGCGAGATCGAGCATCACCAGAACGGCCGCCCCGCGCGAATCATCGTCAAGATCAACAGCCTGACCGACACCAAGATGATTCGCTTGCTGTACGAAGCGTCGCAAGCGGGATTGCCCATCGATCTGTTGGTTCGAGGAGTTTGCACGTTGAGGCCGGGCGTTCCGGGGCTCTCAGATACGATCACGGTCACGAGCATCGTAGGCCGTTTCCTCGAACACAGTCGCATTTTTTATTTCTTGAACGGCGGCCAGGAAGAGGTTTACATCGGCAGCGCCGATTGGATGCAACGCAACCTGGACCGGCGCGTGGAGCTGGTCGTACCCATCGAAGACCCTCGATTGAGAAAGCACCTGAAAGAGGAAGTGCTGGATGTGTGCTTGAGTGACAACGTGAAAGCGCGGCGTTTGCTGCACGATGGAAGCTACGAACGCGTGCGCACGTCGGACACCAAGGAGAAGATCGATTCGCAAAGGCACTTCATAACTTTCTACGGTTCTGCTTGAGATTCTAATCTATGGATTCTAAGCCAAAGAAGCTATCTCGTCGCGACGTCTTGAAAGCGGCTCTGGGAGCCGGTTTCGCGACACTTGCTGCGCCGATGATCAACCGAGGGCGGTATCGGCTCTTTGCTTATTCGCCAAAGGAGTATTCAGCGCGAGCGATCGATCTGGTCGCGCGCTCGACCGTGATCGATATGCTCAGCCCGTTCACGCTAAATTTTACGAAGCAGGCAAAGTGGTTCGCTAATCCCGAAAGCTTCACCGCCACCGACTTTCAACCGTTCAAAGATTCCGGTATCAATGTCTTTCACACCGCGATAGGAATGGGCGGCCCAGACGCGTACGTCGAGACGCTGAAGTTCTTCGCGTCGTGGAACGGATTCATCGCGGATCACACCGATCAGCTGATGCGAGTCGACAGCGCGGCGGATCTGGAACGCGTGAAACGCTCGGGCAAGATCGGAGTTATGCTTGGTCTGCAAAACTCCGAGCACTTCCGGAACGCGGGGGATGTCAATTTCTTTCACGGGCTCGGACAGCGCGTCTCACAACTGACCTACAACTCGCGAAACATGATCGGCAACGGCTCGACTGAGCGCCGCGACGAAGGCATAAGCGACTTCGGCGTTGCGATCATCGATCGGATGAACACGATCGGAATGGCAGTCGACGTCTCACACTGCGGCGACCGCACGACGCTTGACGCGTTTGAATCTTCCAAGAAGCCTGTGCTCATCACCCATTCCAACTGTCGCGCGCTAGTATCGGGTCATCCGCGATGCAAGACTGACGAGGCTATAAAGAGGATGGGAGCAGCGGGCAGCGTGATGGGGATAACCGGCGTCCGCATGTTCGTCAAGGCGGAAGAGCCAACGACGATTGAACACGTGCTTGATCATTTCGATCACGTGGCGAAGCTCGTCGGGCCTGAGCATCTCGGCGTTGGCAGCGATATCGACCTGTACGGCTACGACGCGATGCCGCCGGAGCTTAACAGGCAGTTGCGCGCGGGCTATAAAGGCAGCTACCTGTTTCGTGAGAAGATCGATATAGAAGGCCTCGATCATCCGAAGCGAATGTTCGACTTGACTGAAGGGCTGATTCGCCGCAAGTACAGCGACAAGGACATCGAGGGAATCCTCGGCGGCAACTTCAAGCGAGTGCTGTCGCAGATTTGGACGGTGTAAGCCGTTTTGTCAACGCGTCGCCTTCCGACGCCGTGGGTTCGCACGCTTTGGCTTTTGAGCGCGGCTCGATGGAGCTGGTTGAAAGAATCTCTTGACCTCGTTGCTTGTGAGGTCGCGATGCTGACCCGGCGCAAGACCTGCATCGGTTATGTGACCTATCCTGACGCGGCGAAGCTTTACCACCGAGTGCCCGATTGAATCAAACATCCGACGAATCTGTTGGTTCTTGCCTTCGCGGAGAGTTACTTCGTACCAACTATTGCCCGCTTCTCTTGTACGCTCGATCAATCGAATCTCCGCATGCGCAGTGCGAGAATTTTCGAGTTTGATTCCCCGCCTCAACCGTTCGATTTGAGCTTCTGGCGGCGACCCTTTCACCTTGACGTGATAGACCTTCTCGATTCGGCCGCCGGTCGTGAGAATGTTTGTCA
>Ga0137380_10002668_pt1 | contig 15232 bp, 18 predicted proteins | sample SagtaG_17_FD_104809 | JGI IMG/M metagenome (GOLD analysis project Ga0137380, IMG submission 104809) | Vadose zone soil microbial communities from Sagehorn Ranch, Mendocino, California, USA - Sage2_L_100_16 metaG | ecosystem: Environmental > Terrestrial > Soil > Vadose zone | place: USA...
GCTTGCCTGGCATGCTTGGTCTCCTTCAGTTTTCACCTCCAGATATGCCAGTAACCCAGGAACTTCTCCTCAGTTCCTCCTGCTTGCAGCAGGGATACCACAACGCGCCTCACGGCGCACACGGCACGTGCCCGTTTCCGTGCATGCCGCTCAAGCTTCTCGTTCCGCCCTTTTTACAGAACGCGGTTTCACCACAGGTATTCCCTGGCTGTGAACTTGGTTATGGCAATTGGGATGGAGTAACACCCTATTGTCCATCTTGTCGCTGCCTCCTTTTGATCGCCAGATGAGGTGATGACTGTGCCATCCCGTGATTTTGGTGATCTTTTGGTGGCAGATTGGGCAAAGTCCCCTCTGCTCTTTCCACAGATGAAGGAGTTTCTTGCGGTGGTTTAGGTTGTTCTCCATTTTGAGGTCCAGACGTTTCTCAAAGTAGGTTTCCCACTCTGGGTCGTAGGGATTGGCCATCTCTCTTACCTTGACATGACGGTTGATCCGTATGTGATATGCCAGGGGGAGCTGAACCTGATGGGTTCCCTTGTTGTCGGTTATCTCGCCGAAGAAGACCCAATTACGGTTGCCGCGCGAGTGAAAGTACTTGTTTTTCACCCATTTGGCCCCTTTCTTGGGGTGTCTTCGTTTGGCCCATCGCCACAGCATGCAGAAGATGAGATGGTCGACTTTCTTGAAGGCTTTTTTGCTCGCTATGTGCTGGTGATAGCGTGCCCATCCCTGGATGACTGGGATGAGTTGGACGATCAACCGACCAGCGGTGGCTTGCTTGTTGTCCTTGAGGATGGTCCGCACTTTGTCTAAGAACGCGGTCACGTTCTTCTTCGATGGTCGGATCAGCATCTTTCCGTTGTATTTGCGGACATTTTGTCCAAGAAAGTCGAAACCCTCTTCGATATGCGTGATGACCGTTTTTTCTGGTGAGAGCTCAAGTCCTCGTTCCTTGAGAAATTGCTCCACGAGCGGTTTCACCTCCTTTTCGAGCAGTTCTTTTGACTCACCAGTCACGATGAAGTCATCCGCGAACCTGACGAAATTGACCTTCGCATTGTGGCCGTTATTGGGTTTAGGAAAGCGGTCCTTGAGCAGCTTTTCCAAACCGTCTAGCGTGAGGTTAGCAATGACGGGGGACGCAATGCCCCCTTGGGGTGTGCCTTCGTCAGTTGGATAGAGGGTATGTTTGTCCATGAACCCAGCTTTGAGCCATTTCCTGAGCATGGTTTTCTCCATGGGAATGTGCGCCAAGAGCCAGTCATGCGAGATTTTGTCGAAGCACGCCTTGATGTCTCCCTCCAATATCCATTGCGCACGGTCTTGCTTACAGAGAGCAATGTAACACTGCCCAATGGCGTCTGCTGGAGAACGTTCTGGGCGAAACCCATACGAGTTTCGATCTCCGACGACCTCCGCGACCGGACTTAAAGCAAGCAAGTAAAGAGCTTGCATTGACCTGCATCGCATGCAAGGGATGCTTAACGGGCGCATCTTGCCAGTTTTCTTGGGGATGTAGAGTCGTCTCAGGGGTTGGGGATGGTAGTCCCGTTGCCTGAGTGAATACATGCCATTCATCTTCTTCTGTGGAGTATCCCAGATGATCCGGTCTACTCCTGGGGTGTTCTTGCCCTGGTTTTCTGTCACTCGTTTGACGGCAAGCACTTTGCCGCTGAACGAATGGGGAAGTCGAGCGTTGCAGTGCTTTCACTTTGCCCCACTTACCTTCCTGTGTCGCCTTCACGATACGCGCTTGGAGCCGCTTCACATTCTGCTGGGCACGATACCAATCGATGTCGTGCCATTGGGTCATCCTATGGGAAGTCGCACCAGCATTCGTACAGTCATCCATCTGTTCGATGGCTTCTGCCGTTTCTGCCGTCATCTGCTTTACCTCCTTCAGTGGTTTGCCAAGTTCTTTCGTGATGAGAAACCCGATGGAAGTCAGCTCGCTTGCGCGTGGGGCCTCTTTGTGTCCACTCATCCCCTATCCACCTCATTACAAGGTGGCCTTTGCTTTTTCCATCTTCCTCTACCCCCACTTCCATTGGAGCTTCTTACGAAGTTCCTACCTGTTGCCAGGAGAGGTGTGGGCTTACCACGTTCCACATAAGTACCCGGATGGGTTAGGCTCTGCCTGTTCGCCGATGGTTCTGTGTGCCTACGGCAGGCGAATCCAAAGCGCCTGCGCCATGCCATGTACCTTTTGGTCGAGCCTTTCAGCATCTTTGGCTCGTACTGATTGACGACGTTTATCGGCAGTTCGTTTCGACTAGCCATACCATCCAACCCTAGCCCCTAACCGCTTTGATGCTAGCAGTCGCGGTCTTTCTTCGCAGATGGACCGCCCTCTTGCGCAAGAGATGGGTACATTGTCTCGAAGGCTTCCTACCATCGGATTACTCCAATAGCAGGCTTCGGTAGGGTACTGGTGGTAGAACACCAGGTTGAGTCCCGTTTGTTTGGTCTCAACAGCTACTTATATGACTTCGTGTCGCAAGTGGATGAACCAGGTCGAGCAATGGTTCAGCATCTTACAGCGGAAACGACTTCGCATCGCCGACTTCTCTGGTCTGGACCAATTGGCTGAGGGTTTACTGGCATTTGTAAGCGAATGGAATGCTCACGCTCATCCATTCAACTGGTCCACCAAGTCTGCTGCCCAAGTTATGGCCAAGTGTGAAGTTCAACCCCTCCACATTCCCGCGGCATGAATTCACTTCTTTTTTATGCCGCGATGTACTAAGGAACGGTGTGGCTAACCTCCTTGCCATTCTCTCAACAGTTCTCTGTACTGACACAGGATGCAGTCGGCTTCTCACACAGCGGGGGATTCAAGCGATTGCACATACTCGTCAAGTGCGACCACCTTCTCGGTATCTTCGTGGACCTCGTAGGAGGTGATCTTGCCCCAGGCGATTTTGCCGAAGAACATGCCCCGGTTGGTATAGACGATGGTTCCGTCTGCAGCGGTGCATCTGTCTGTAAACCGCAAGCAGAAGGTTGTGTCCCAGGGCGGCCCCGCGACGAGCATCTCATGTGGTTCGAGTCGCAGGCCGACCTGGTAGACACGCCGCACCCACCGCTCGACCTCCTCTCTGCCTCGAAACTCCCCTGCCCAGGAGTTGTGTCCGGGGAAGACGAACCTGATGTCGTCGGCATAGGTGCTGAAAAGAGGCTCAAGGTCGCCTTCTCGAAGGTAGCGCAGGTTACGACGGAGCATGAAGCGCACCGTCCATGCGTACAGCGCGGGGAGCAAGCTGAGGAGAGCGACCAACACTGCGATGAGGATGGCAGATGGGCTCTCTCTGTTGCTTGTTTCTCGTGCACTAAAGTTGGAGAACATATGTTTTTCTGGCATGGGTGCCTCTCCTTCTGGAGTTTGACTCAATTAATGGCTCTCTCGCACATTGATAATGTTGGCGAATCGGTTCTCCAAGCTCAAAATGGAATGATCTTTTCGCTCAAGGGGAGCACACGTTTGGGATTCGCCAACACTCTCACATTTCGTGATAAACTGGAGCATATCCAGAATGCATACTGATAGCATCTCACTGATAGAGCCTCTCGAATTCTTCTCGGTTCTGACATATACTAGAGCTTTCACGCAAAGTGCGGGAGAGCTCAATGCCAAGATGGTTGCTTCAAGCGTACCTCTTCCCCCAAAAGTTTGTAAGGAAACAGGGGGAGGTTAGCCACACCGGGCTGCCCATCTACGTAAAGGATGTTATGAGGTGGTCTCCTCCTATAAGCATCAATGTTCATGATGGATGATAGAGAGTCTCCCAGTACCCCAGCCAGTGCTCGCGGATCTCCTCCTCCGTCTTCCCCTGATCGTAGGCCGGCGAGATCAGGGATAAGGCACGCTCGACTTTCACCAGCACAATATGCTCAATGGGGCTGACCGTCCCACGATTGCGGTAGAAGGCCAGCCCCTGCTCAAAAAGTGGCCCCTCTTTGTAGACCGTAGCCGGACCTTTGAAACGATACCCCTTGCGGGCTACCGGATCGACCACGTTGATCTCCACAATTGGCTGCCGTTGCACATTGGCAATCGTCCCAGGTGAGCAGATATCAGCGAAGATAAGATGCTCATCATCCCAGACCGCCGTCGTCCCTTTCGGCGAGAGATTAGGCGTGCCATCCGGGCAGATCGAGGCAATAAAGCCAAGCCGCTGCTCATTCACTACGCGTTTCATATCCTCAGTCAACCGGACCTGTGTCCTCGCTTTCATTGGTCAACCTCCTAATAGTAATAGATAGGCGATAAACGGCTGAGCAGCTCCCATTGATAGCGAAGTTGGGTGCTCAAGCCATCCTGGCTTAGGCTCGCATGGCTTTCGACCTTTTTCTCCGCTTCACGTCCTTAGTTGCACCTCTCCTCAGACGCTCTTTGCAGCCATTCGGACCAGGTGACATGCCCACGCACCGGCTGATCAGGGCAGGTGTTATCGCCACGACGGAAGCCCTCTGCGACTTTGCCTGGCACATGGAAGGGGAGGATACGGTGATGCATCCCGTGCCGAACCAACCAGATGCGTGCCATCTCCCCTGCTGTCAGGACTTCTGGCCCGCCCAAATCAGGCAGGCGACCACTCGGCCCGGTGACCGTGGTCTTACATAACCGGCTGGCAACCTCGCTTTCGGCTATCGACTGGCATTGCAGATCAGTTGGCAGGAGCATCACTAACGGCACCTTTGTCACGGCCTGGAAGAAGCGATCAACCAGGTAGTGGAACTGCGTGGCTCTGAGGAGAGTCCAGGGGATGCCACTCTGCTGGACCAACTCTTCGGCAGCAAGCTTTGCACGGTAATAATTATAGGGAATACGATCGACCCCGACAATCGAAATGTAGATGACGTGCGCGACGCCAGCGACGCGGGCCTGGTCGAGCAAGAACCGTGTCCCGTCTACGTCGACCTGCCGCGTGCGTTTGAATGGGCTGCTCGCAGCATGCACCACCACGTCGATCCCAGCCACCGCATCAGCTATCCCCTGACCGGTTTCGAGATCAGCCTGTGCCCATTCCGTGAGCGAAGGTACATTTGGAGACTGGGGCTTCCGGCTCATGACGCGCACACGAAAGCCGGTTGCAGTCAGTTCTTTTGCAACTTTGCGACCCAGCATCCCAGCGCCGCCAGTAACCAGTACTCTCGTCATAGCAACCTCTCTCTGATGAACCTATGAACCGTTACGAAAGCAACCACTCTCGTCACCTTCCCATGTGCCTATATACTCGCGTGCAAACTGTCGTACCGACTCCAATCGTGCTGAGTCAGGCAGGTACAGGATGATCTCCTGCACGCCTGCCTGTTCGTATGCTGCAAGACGTTGCCGGATTGTCTCAGGAGTCCCAATGAGCGCCCGTTCACGAAACTGGGCGGGGGAAGCAGCGCTTTGGGCGTCGCGCTCAATCGAGCCGATTTTCGCCAGTGCCGCTTCCTCCGTCTCAGCAAGCGCACAGGTGAGTAAGACCGTGCGCTTCACGCTTTGATAGTCACGCCCCATCTCATCGCAATAGCGCCTGAGGAAAGACAGTTTGTGTTCAAGGGTAGCGATGTCCACATTGGTGATGTTGCAGGCATCGGCATACTGCGCCACAAGTTTGAGGGTGACCTGTTCGCCGCTTCCGCCGATGAGCAGGGGAATGTGTGGCTTCTGAACGCCCTTGGGCTGGTTAATGGCGCCGTGGACCTGGTAATAGGTCCCTTCAAACACCGCCTGCTCTTGCGTCCACATGGCCAGAATCACCCGCACCGCTTCACGCAACTGACGCAGGCGTGTTGGTCCATCAGGAAAGTCATAGCCATAGGCTCGAAATTCGTGCTCGTGCCAGCCTGCTCCAATCCCCAACGTGAGTCGTCCGTGACTCATTATATCCACAGTTGAGGCCATCTTTGCCAGCAGTGCCGGGCTGCGATAGCCGTTGCAGGTGACCAGTTGCCCAATGTGTATGCGCTGGGTATCGCGGGCAAGAGCGGCAGTACTGGTCCAGCACTCAAAGGTTACTTCCTGGGTTGGAGTGGGCACCGTGTGGAAATGGTCGAAGAGCCAGATTGAATGATAGCCGAGTGCCTCAGCTTCCTGGGCCACGCGGGTCATGGTCTCGTAGCCCTCCACCGGGTCGGCAATGCCAAGCAGATCCATGCGCCAGCCCTGGGGAACAAACAAGCCGAATTGTAAGGCCATAAGGTTTCTTTTCCTTTCCTGCTTCGTGCTGGACACACTCAGGTTGTCCCTTGCCTGTGTAACGTGCCAGAGAGCTTGACTCCATCCTGCAGGCCCGTTGGAACTGCATATCGCCATCCAGTGGAATAGTCCGCTCATTCTTTCTCGTCGCTGCGGTCTACGGTGATCCAGAGCTGCATCGTGGCTATATGGAACCCAAGCCAAAGCATCTTGATCGTGTCTATGATCATGCCGGACGGCGAAAGACGGTTGGTATCAAGGCAACGGAGGCGCAACGGGATTCCCCACCGTTTGAACCGGATGATAAAGGGAGTGAAGTCGAACCTATCCTCGGACAACAGGATATCAGCCCCTCCTGGCATAGCAGAGGAGGTGATATGGATGCACCGCTGACCCATGATCTCGGCGACCAGTTGCATCTCGATCACCTGGCCCCAGGCAAACAGCAAGCGATCCCACACCTGCCAGGTGGTCTCCGAGAGCCAGATCGTCGTGCCTTGATAGTGAAGAGAGAAATGAGGGACAAAGAGCCTGAGGAGGCCATGGAAAGTCACTTGCCCCTCACCGCGCCATGGTCCTCTGAAGAACGTTCGCGGTTCAAGAGGGGTCGGCTGTGAAGGAGCAGGACTACTCACCGAACACCTCCTCTTCTCTCAAACGTGCTCTCATTTCTAGACATCCTTACGGCTTTTGTTCCCTGCCTGCTTCAGCAAATCGAGGATTGCCACGGTATCCTGGTGAAACATCCAGGTTTCGATCACTTTGCCGTCGCGCACCTTGAACACAAAGGCTTCCGGAAGGTCGACCGTTCTTTCGCTCGAGGGGACCATTACTCTTGCTTGCCCGAGGACCACGACGTACTCCCCCTTTGTGTCAAGGATGATGGGTGGATGTGCTTGCTGGGCTTCTTCAAGCAGTTCTCCCCTCCGAAGCCCATCCCAGGTCTGGTAGAAGCCACGCACATGGTGTATGGCGCCTTCATGCCCGCGATAGTCTCCACCATAGGGTAAGGAAGGTGCGTCATGGATCACAATCTCAGGATGGTATGCCTCAAGGAGACCGGCCTCGTCGCGTTGCACGACGGCCTCAAACAGACGCCTCACGGCATCTAGCTTCTGCTGTGAAAAAGCCTCTCCTCCCCAGTTACCCTCTGCTAAGGACTCTGTAGCACGAAGGTGCAGCGCCTTGAGCGCCTCGATCTCCCCAAGATGCCTAACACACCCAAGCAGGATGCCTTTGATCAGTTGGTACGCCGTCAGGCTTTCCCCCATGGCCACAATTGTCTGTGCAAGAGCCCTCTCCGGTAAGGTGAGGAGGTACTGCCGGAGAGCCCCGCCTACCTGATCCAGGTAGGCGAGGAGATCCTCTGCGGTAAGTTGCGGTATCGTAGCCACTTCCTCTTGCGTGTAACCAGTCAGGATCCCAAGGCCTCCAGTGCCGATGCCACGAGGATCGTATCCAGTCTTCTGTGCCCAGCCCTGAGTGTGCCATTGCTCAGCCAGCGCCTGCTGCTGCTCTAAAAACCGCACTTTCAGCACATCGAGCCCACGGCTAATATGCCAGACTGTGACCCCGATGCTGTTGCCCTCGGCATAGGGTCGCCGCGTCAGTTGTTGAGTTGACAATCCCGTTATGGCCTGATGGATGCCCGCGGTGAGGTCGACGACGAGGTCGGCCAATACTTCTCTGTCGGTCATAAAATCTTTCACCTTATATGTTAATATTTTTCCAAGCCCTCTGGACCAAGGGCTGGCAGGGTTGCTCCCTGCCCGATAGACACTGCCGGGGAAAGCCTCCTCTCTCCACACGGCTCGACCGATAAAGGAAGATCGTGCTTCCCCGGGCCTCTTTCCTGGGCTAATCGACGATTGGAGGGCCGTTGCTTCGAGCACCCGGTATATAAGGACCCGACATCCCCAGGAATTTGTGCAGAAAGGGAAGCGCAAGTATGTGGTACGTTGGCTTGGATTGGGCTGATACCCATCATGACGTGGAGGTGCTGGATGAAGCTGGCAAGCGCGTGGGAGCGCAGCGCTTTGCGCACAGCCACCACGGCTTGACCCAGTTGAAACAGTTCCTGTTGAGCATTGCTGCTCAGCCTGAGCACCTGGCATGCATTGTCGAAACCAACCATGGATTGCTGATCACGTTCCTGCTGGAAGCTGGGATCCCGGTCTATCCTGTCAATCCCAAGACGGTCCAGCAGTTGCGCAAAGCGGCAGGCGCCAAGACCGATCAAATTGACGCGCATTTGCTGGCGAAGCTGGGTCGCTTCGAGCTGGCGGAACTGCGTCGGCTGGAGCCAGACAGCCCGACCGTGGCCGAGCTGAAAACCCTGACGCGCGATCAGGATGCACTGATCCAGACCCAAACGCGCCTGGTGAACCAGTTGACGGCCTGCCTCAAGGAGTACTACCCTGCCGCCTTGCACTTGTTTGCCAAGGTGCAGCAGCACTCCACGCTCGTGTTTTTGCAGGCCTATCCCACCCCACAAGCGGCGCAGGCGGCTGCGGTGGCGGAGATCACGGCGACCTTGCGCACGGGCAAGCATACCCACCCGAGGCGGGCTGCTCCCAAGATCTTTGAGGAACTGCATCGTCCCCACTTGGTGGCAAGCGAGGTCATCGTGCGTGCCAAGTCGCGCCTGATGCTGTCTCTGGTCAAACAACTGCTGGTGGTGATTGAGGAGATTGCCAGCTACGATGAGGCCATCAGCAGCCTTTTTTTGACCCATAAGGACCACGCGCTCTGGCGGTCGCTCCCACGTGCTGGCAAGCGCCTGGCCCCACGAATGCTCGCCGAATGGGGCGATGATCGCAGTCGCTACGCTGATGCCACCAGTGTCCAGACCTTGGCCGGGACGGCTCCGGTGCCCTTCCAGAGCGGTAATTACGCCAAAGCGCACAAACGCTTCGCCTGCGTGAAACCGCTGCGTAACGCCTTGTACCAGTTTGCTTGGCAATCGACCCAGCAAGAAGCCTGGGCACGAGACTATTACCAGCGCAAACGCGCGGAGGGCAAAACCCATAGTATGGTGGTCCGCGCTCTGGCCAACGTGTGGGTGCGCATCATCTATCGCATGTGGCTCAACCACACCTGCTATGAAACCGCGGTCTTTGAGCTGGCGCAACGGCTGCATGCACAAGCCGCCTAGCTGGCCAACGGAGTCGCTCAAGCGGTCCCCGTCGGCTTCTTTCTGCCGAGTGTGAGGACCTCCCTGGAGCGTGTCTGCCTGTCCAACGTCTGCCGCAGCCCGCCACCGCGTCCCCGACTCCCGGTGCGGGTTGCCTGTCCAGGACCACGCCGAGTCAAGGCCATGCAGCGGTTGGTGGTGCTGGTGGCAGGGGGAGTGGGCCGCTGCATGCTCGTCTTGGCCTTGACCGGTGTGGTAGACTTGATGAGCCGCACGGGAGGCAGCTTCACTCACGCTCACCTTCTCGCCTCCTTTCCAATTTGTGGCTCTTGACATAGAGGGTCTTCCTTTGTACTGCATCTTAATGCTCTCTATGATGAAGAGTCAGAAGAAATGACGGTTTTTCTGCATCCGTGGGCGATGGCTTTTCCTCTGACCCCTGCCAGCTTCTCGCTCGATGGGCTCTTTCGCGTCAGCTTCCTGATGGATCGCTGCCAGCTTGATACTGATTGAAGTAGGCATGCCAGGGATGCAGGTGAGGTTCCAACACCCGCGCCTGCACAAAGGGATCGTGTGCGACGATTTCCCGCACCTGCACTTCGGTGGCGACATCGAGGATGGCCAGGGCGCTCTGCGTGTCCAGAAAAGGGCCGCCCATCAGCACCTGCCTGGCTGCAAAAAGCTGTTGCATATACTGGAGATGGTCACGAAACAAGGGCTGTTCGGTGACCCGTTTCCCGGTCTGCCAGGCCGGGCCAGAGGTATAGATCACGGCAAACATTGCTGACTCTCCTTTGCTCGACGCGTTTCTCTTCCTCAGATCATATGGTATGGTATGTTTGCAAGGGGAGAACGCTCTTTTCCTATTAGCTTCTTCTCTGCCGCTTGCTTACAGATTGCTACCCTGGATCAGCTCGTTGCCCAACCTGTGGGCATGAACCTTCCAAAAAACCTACCCATGCAAGACCACCTATTGAACCTCCTTCAGGAATTCCAAGATGGCCACAGTATCCTGGTGAAACATCCAGGACTCGATCACCTTCCCGTCCTGCACCTTGTACACCCCAACCTCTGGCAAGTTGATCTTTCTTCTACCATGCAGCGCCACCGCTTTATGCCGAAAGAGCACCACCACGTAATCCTCCGTCGTATCTAGGAAGATAGGATCTAGACCCCTGGCTTCTGGTGCGATCTGAAAAGCATCCCAGGTCCGGTTGAAGCTCGCACCATGCCGCCTCGCTCCTTCATGACCGTAATAGTCTCCGCCATAGGGTAGGGAAGGTGCCTCGTGGATCACGATCTCAGAATGGTACACTTCCAGCACACTGGCCTTTCTGGTGTTGGGCGGTTGTTCGACGATTTCAAACAGACGTTTCACGACTTCTAAGGGCCGTTGTGACATAGAGTCTCCTTTTCCGGAATCAAGGACGAGCCCATCGATGGGCAAGCTGACTGATCCGCTGGCCAAACCGTTCGGCGGTGGTACGATCACTTGCAGGTGGCATGAGATCGGGTCCCTGGTCGCTGTTGCTCTGGGACATGAGCCCGAGAAACGACGCAAGACGGTTCACGTCCTCGGCACTTCCACTGCTGGAGGTCCAACCGGGAAACTCGCCAAGCGACACCCAGATCATCCCATGCTGGGCAGCAAATACGGCCAATTGCTCAAGGGTGAGCAGTTTGTCCCCGCTCATGCCCGCTGAGTTGGTAAATCCAGCAGCCAGCTTGTCCCTCCACAATAGGCCTCTCCAGCGAACGTAGAAGGTCTCCTCCATGAAGGCTTTGAACGCTGCTGAACCTGAACCCATATAGGTCGGGCATCCGAACGCGATGGCGGTTGCCTCATCAAGCTCATCCCAGTGGTGCGCATACTCCTGGACGGGGATGAGTTTGACAACGGTCCCATCGACCGAGGCGGCTCCTCTGGCGATGGACTGGGCCAGTGCTTCCGTTCGGCCCCGCAGAGCAGGGTTCCCCTGGCTCCCACTGTCGAAGATGATCGCCACTATCACTGGCCCCCCAGCAATCTCTTCTTGAATCATTGTCATGTCCTTTCGCAGCACCTACGCTTACTCTGACGACCCACCAGTCGCCACCCGATTGACCGCCAGCAGGGGTAACGCCAGGTCGCGTATTTTCATCAGCACGCCGTGCAGGGCGGCTTCATCAGGGAGGAGCCCGCGTAACAACGTGCTCCCATCCGCCTCACAGCTGATCGTTAGCCCGTTAAACCAGGCTGACCAGTGGGGATCGAGGTGCCCCTTGACGCGAATTTCGTAGACGATCATCTCTGTTGCTCCCCGAACTCAGCATGTTTTCCTGGTATCTGCACAGAGTATAGTGCAAGCGGGGGTGAGATGCAGTGAACCAAAGTCGTATTTCAGGGTGTATTTGTTGGAGGGACGAACCCAGACAGGCGCTCTGGGGAACGCTAGAGGAGATGGAGAACTCTGGCACGCGCCACGGCCTGGATTCGGCTCTGCACACCAAGTTTGCCGTAGATGTTAGAGATATGCTTCTTGACCGTGCCCAGACTCAAGACCAGGCTCTGGGCAATGGTGCGGTTGGACGCGCCAGCCTCCAGGAGTCGGAGCACTTCGCACTCACGTGCTGTGAGGGGTTCCACCAGGTCCTTGGGATCATATGTACTGAGGGGGTGATCTGAGGAATACTGCTCCTCAAAGGCAAGGAGCAGCGTGGCGACGTAATCGGGAGAGATACCACGCGTATGAGCCAGGCGGAGCAAGACACGCATAGGTGCTCCTTCATCCACAAAAAGACGAATGTAGCCCTCCGGTGCGCCGAGCCGTAGCGTACGTTCCAGGGTCGTCAGCGCTCCATGACGTCTGCCTTGCGCATCCAGCGCCAGGGCACGTACGATGAGGATTTCAAGCACACTGCCCATGCGTGCGTTGATCTCAGCCTGGTGAAGCAGCCGCTCCAGGAGACACAGGGCCTCCTGGAGGGAAGGGCCGTGGGGATCGCTGCGCCCCTGGGCAAGGCGCACCCGTGCCAGGATCAGGTACTCGCGTTCGCGCTGGTAGCTGGGGACTTCGTCGGGGGTGAGACCGCAGGCATCGGCCCAGCCAATGGCCGCGGCGAGGTTGCCCTGCGACAGCTCTACCTGCGCTCGCATGGCGATCCCGCGGTCTACAAGATGCGGGACAAAGTGGTGCGTGCGGGCCAAGTGGGCGAACATGTCCAACGTTGCGAGCGCCTGGCCCACCTGCCCTCGAGCTTGTTGCAGGCGGGCCAGGGCCATATATCCGAGTGTCATAAAATCGGCATCCACCAACGTGGTCCCTTCAAGTAAGCGCATGCCGTGAGTAAGCTGCTGTTCGGCCTCGTCCAACTTATTCCATTCATACAACACCTGAGCCAAGCCAAAGGGGCAAGCTGGACCACTGCTGAGAACCTGAAGGACCTCTGGTCCCCCTATCACCCGCACCGCTTCTTCATAGAGGGTTGCAGCCTCGCGGAGCCTGCCTTGCAGCACATACAACCGGGCAAAGAGCGTCAGGCTACGCAGAATAGAAAACAGATTGCCGGAGGCACGCGCTGGTGCCACCGTGCCTGCAACCAGGCGCTCGCTCTCGGGCGTCACATCTCCACTGATGTGGTATGCGTGAGCAGTATACACCAGGGCTGTCGTCCGCCCGATGACTTCCGTCTCTGGGAGCAAATCCAATGCCTCATGCGCGAGCGCGACCGTGCGCACGAGATCACCTGTGTAACGGACCATGTTCCCCCGGATCACTGCGGCCCAGCCCCGAATCATGCGTGCCTGCTCGGCAGGAGTGTCTGGCTGTACCAAGCGCTCGGCCTCCTGCAGGCGGGCCTCGGCTGCCTCTGATTGCCGCGTGAACAACATGAGCAGGACAGCATGGGCAATACAGAGGGCGGGACGCGCCCGCACGAGTGCATCGGGGATGGCGTTCAACCAGCCGAGGGCCGTCTGGGTCTGCCCCTGCCCTGCAACCGGGAGGGCGTGCTCTTCGATGAAGCAGGCGGCCCGCTCGATATCAGGGGCGGCCAATGCGTGCTGCACCGCTTCAGCGATCATCCCGTGTTGCTCGTACCACACGCTCGCACGGCGATGCAGTTCAGGTAAAAGGAAGGGCTGGGTCTGCTGGAGGCGACTCTTGAGAACGTCGGCAAAGAGATGGTGGTAGCGGTACCAGCCGTGTTCGTCGTCCAACGGGACGACGAACAGGTTTGCATGCTCGAGCGCTTCCAGCATCAGCTGGCCGGGGATCTCTCCGTCCTGCTGGCGTGTCACGGCGTCACAGAGCGGCCCGCAGAGACGCTCCAGGACGCAGGTGTGCAACAGAAATGAGTGCGTAGGTGCATCGAGCCGCAAAAGTACCTCCTCGGAGAGGTAATCCAGGACGAATCGGTGGCTCCCAGTGAAAGTGGCAAGAAAGGTGGAGACATCGGCTCTGTCGCGCAACGAGAGAGCAGCGAGCTGGAGCCCTGCCACCCAACCCTCCGTACGGTGCTCGAGGATGGCGATATCTTCTGGAGAGAGAACCAATTCACTGACGATGTGCAGAAACGCGCTGACCTCCCGCATGTCGAACCGTAGCTCGGCATCCCGCACCTCGGTGAGTTGCCCATGAGCTCGCAGCCGGGCCAGTGGCAGCGGCGGGTCAGCCCGTGTGGCCAGGATGAGATGTATCTGAGGTGGCAAATGCTCCATAAAATATGCCAGCGCGCGATGAATGGGCAACGCTTCAATGACGTGGTAGTCATCCAACACGAGAGCGAAGTGCTCTCCTTCACCACTCGCCACGTCGTTGATGAGCATGGTCAGAACGGCCTCAGGCGGTGCAGGCTGTGGGGTGTGCAGGAGCGAGAGCGCGGTCCTGCCGATCCTTTGGTCGAGCCTCTGCACAGCAGCAATCATGCAGGAGAGGAAGCGGACCGGGTCGTTGTCCTCTGAATCCAACGAGAGCCAGGCGACAGGGACCCCGCTGTGAGCAAACCACTGGGAAAGCAAGGTAGTCTTGCCAAACCCCGCAGGTGCCGAGACAAGGATGAGTGCCCCCTCCATTCCTTGCGCGAGTCGCTTGAGGAGGCGAGGGCGGGGTACGAGCTGGGCACGAGGTTGGGGCACGTGAAGCTTGGTGGCGAGCCGCGGATCCCCCAGTTGATGAGGCTCCATACGCCGTAGGCCATCCCCTTCGAGAGATGCCTGCCTGGTCACGTACTCAAGAGATGTCAGCATTGAGGCCTTGGTCAATCCTCGTTCCACTGGCGCTGCTCTCTTCTGTGCATGGTGTGTACCCACGACATGGCCAGCAGATCGCAGGAGAAGCGTTTGCGCTACCTGTTCAAGCCGGGCCAGGGTGAGGTTCGGGGTCTTGCCCAGATAGGCCTTCGTGCGCTGCTGACCTCGGGCGAAGTAGGCATACCAGTACCAGGTGCCACGCTGCTTGCGTTCCTTGCGTGCGGTGTAGTGACCTGCTTTGCCAGCGAAGGCGAAGCAGGAGGCGTGATCCAACCAGGCATACCAGGCAGCGCTCCCGACAACAATGCTCAGAGGCCTCTGGTCAGGGCCTTCACCAAGAGTGTAGGCCTGGGTCGTGGAAGACCAGGCAAGGGTATAGGTGGGAACTTTCGGCATCGGACCTCCCTGATAAGCTGATATATTGGGTTTGTCCCCAACAGGTTTGTCCCCAACAGCATTTGATACTTTTCCCATCAGCACTACATGTATTTGTCAATGATATCGGGGCTCATCCTCGAAAAAAGTGAGCCTGCTTGCTTTGTCCTTCAGCCGACATACCCAGCCCCATACGCACACATCCCGACACGTGGGGAATTGACGACCGGTAAGAGCATCTCTTCCCCGCACTCGTGCGTCTTGGCGCATGCGGCACAGAGCCAGCCTGCCTCCTCGTAGA
>Ga0137380_10002669_pt1 | contig 15232 bp, 12 predicted proteins | sample SagtaG_17_FD_104809 | JGI IMG/M metagenome (GOLD analysis project Ga0137380, IMG submission 104809) | Vadose zone soil microbial communities from Sagehorn Ranch, Mendocino, California, USA - Sage2_L_100_16 metaG | ecosystem: Environmental > Terrestrial > Soil > Vadose zone | place: USA...
GCTGGCGCCGCACCGGTTGGGGGAAGAGGCTCATCAGCTGCAGGAACTGGGTGCGGGTCATCGCGCGGGGCGCCGGGATACGCAAGGGAGCTCCGACTTCCGCCCGATTCCCGGACACCGGCGGCCGCGGGCCGCGCGAAGAGGAACGCCAGCGGACGGCGAGTGCCATGGGCACTGGGGAGACCCGCCAGCCGCCGCCTTATTCCCGACGGAATGACGGAACCGCTGGACGGTCCGCCTCTCCGAAGCCGCCTGGCGCGGCGCAACGAGGAGGGACGTCATGGCTGTGAGGACGCGGCGCGAGTTCCTGCAGATCGCAGGAGTCGGGGGAGTGGTCTTCGCTTCGGGCTTGCTCGGCGGTTGCTCGACGCCCGGGCGTCCCGCCGGAGCGCAGGACGACTTCTACTTCGTCCAGCTTTCCGATACGCACTGGGGGTACCAGGGGCCCGCGAACCCCGAAGCCACCGTCGAGCTGCCCCGGGCGGTGGAGCTGGTCAACGCGCTGCCCGGCGCACCCGACTTCGTCGTCTTCACCGGCGATCTCACGAACACCACCGACGACGACCAGGAGCGCCGACGCCGGATGGCGCAGTTCCGGGAGCACCTGGGTCGCTTGCGGGTGCGGACCGTCCGGCTGATGGCCGGCGAGCACGATGCCTCGCTGGACCGCGGCGCCGCGTTCCAGGAATTCTTCGGGGCCCTCCGGTACTCCTTCGACCACAAGGGCGTGCACTTCGTGGTGCTCGACAACGTCTCCCACCCCAAGGGAATCCTGGGCGACGCGCAGATCGACTGGCTGAGCAGCGATTTGAAGGCGCAGCCGGCGGGCGCGCCGATCGTGGTCTTCACCCACCGGCCCCTGTTCGATCTCAAGGCCGACTGGGACTGGACGACGGCGGACGGCTCCAGGGCCATCGACGTGCTGCACGCCTACCCGCACGTCACCGTCTTCTACGGGCACATCCACCAGGAGCATCACCACCGGACCGATCACATCGAGCATCACGCGGCGCGCTCGCTGGTTTTTCCGCTGCCCGCGCCCGGCTCGCAGCCGAATCGCGCGCCCGTGCCCTGGGATCCGTCCCACCCCGGCCGCGGCCTCGGGCTGCGCGACGTCGATGCCGACCCGCGCCTGCCGTCGTACCGGCTGCGCGAGGTCCCGCTTGCGCAGGAGGCCTGAGATGCGCGTCATCGAAGGGAGCGGCCGGTGCGCGTTGACCCGGTGAGCTGGTGGCGGGCGCGGAGCCTGAACGAACGGGTAGTCGCCGCCGTGCTCGCCGGCTCCGCGCTCCTCCTGGCCGAGGTGCGCTTCGAGCATCGAGAGGTCCTGGGCGAGACGTGGCGGGCCTGGCTCCCGCTCGGCTACGGCGCCTCGTTGCTCCTCGCCGGCAGCGTCGCGCTCCTCCGCTGGCGGCGGGGCGGCCGCCCGGTGCTCGCGACGCTGTTCACGATCGCGCTGGCGCTCGGAGCGCTGGGCATCTGGTTCCACTCCGGCGGACACCCGCTGACGCAGCTCGTGCGGGTGCTCTCGGCCTGGCGGCTTCCACCCGGCCAGGACGGCGGAATGAAGATCGGAAGCGCTCCCCCGGCGCTCGCGCCCGGCGCCTTCTCGGGCCTCGGCCTGATCGGCCTCATCGCCTGCCTACGCGATGGACCGGACCACTCCGCCGTCGGCGCGCAGCGCGGAGCCGGTGATGGCTGACGCGAGGGGGCTGGCGAGAAAGACGACCAGCGGCGCGATCTCCTCCGGCGACTCGAAGCGCTTGAGCAGGGACGTGGGTCGCAGGTCGCGGAAGAACTCGCGCTCCACCTGCTCGGCGGACACGCCTTTCGAGCGGGCCAGGCCTTCGACGAAGGCGCCCACTCCCTCGAACCTACGATGCCGATCCGGCCGCCAGGTCGCGAGGCGGGTGGGCACGTACTCTCTGGCCCCTCAGCGCGGGAACGCCGCGGCGACGCCGCCGTCGACGGGCAGGGTGGCCCCGGTGGTGGGCGTCTGGTTGGAGGCGAAAAACACCACCGCTCGCCCGACGTGCGCGCCGGTGACCTCGGCGTGCAAGAGATTTCGCTCCCGGTAGAACTCCTGCAGCTTTTCCGGCGCGAGGCCCCGGGAACGCGCGCGCTCAGGGCCGATGTCCCGCCACAGCCCCGAAGGCGTGTCCCCCTCGCCGAACACCGCGTCCGCGTTGATCATGTTCACCCGGACCCCGAGCGGAGCCAGCTCGAGGGCGGCGACCTTCCCGAGCTGGTGGCCGGCGGCCTTGGACGCGCTGTACGCGCCGAAGTCCGCCCCGGGCGCGAACACGTTCTTGGAGGCGTTGACGATCACGTTGCCGCCCGTGCCCTGCGCCCGCAGCACCCGCGCGGCCGCCCGCAGGGTGAGGAAGTACCCGATCAGGTTGACGTCCATCACCTTGCGGAACTGGCGGGCGTCGGTGTCTGCGAGCGCGCTCACATGTGCGATGCCCGCGTTCGCGACCACGATGTCGACTCCGCCAAAGAGAAGGCAGGCGTGGTCGAACGCCGCGTCGACCGACGCCTCGTCGGTGACGTCCATCCGCACGGCGGCGCAGGCGCCGGCTCCCGCGATCTGCGCGATCCTGACCCGCGCCCTCTCCAGGGCTTCGGCGTCGAGGTCGGTCAGCACCACGTGCGCGCCCGCCCGCGCGAGCTCGGCGCAGGTCCCGATGCCGATCGCGCCCGCCGCGCCGGTCACCAGCGCCACCTGGCGCGCCAGCGGCTTCTCGGCCTCCTTGCCCAGCTTGGCCTGCTCCAGGCTCCAGTACTCCATGTCGAAGAGGTCGGAATCGTCGAGCGGCTCGTATCGGCCGAGCGATTCGGCGGCGGCCTTGGTGCGCAGCGTATGCTCCGAGATGTCCGCGGCGATGGCGGCGTCCTTGCTCGTCCTTCCCGCGCAGAGGATGCCGACCCGGGGGATGAGGAAGACGCGCGGGTCGGGATCGAGCTTGGTGCGCGAGACGCCTTTGGCGCGGACCTGCTCGGCGAAATAGGCGTCGTAGGCGGCGCGATAGGCGTCGATGGCCTTGCCGAGCTGCGCGCGGAGCGCCTCGGCGTCGTGCAGCGCGGGCTCGGCGACGAACAGCGGCTTCGGCTTGGTGCGGATGACGTGGTCCGGAGTGAGCGGGCCGCGCGCTGCCAGCGAAGCGCACTCGGGCGCCGCGATCAGCGCCAGCAGCTCGTCGGTGGCGCGGTGCTCGAGGATGACGCGGCGAGGTTGATCGGGAGCCGTTCCCCGGGTGGCGAGCAGGCCCCGGAGGACGGGACCGATCTGGGCGATCCGCGCGACGGCGGCGGCGGCGCCGCCCGTCGCCGCCGGAGCGGCCGCCGCTCCGGGCCGGGCGCGCCGGCGCAGGAAGGCCTCGCCCCGGTCGACGTACTCGATGGTGCGCTCGTAGCTCTCGCGCGCGCCGGAAGCGAAGGTGAACAGCCCATGCTTGAGCAGCACCATCCCGTGCGCGACGGGCATTCCTTCGAACATCTCGGCGGCGAGCTTGGCCAGCCGGAACCCCGGCATGACGTACGGCACGATCACGACGTCGTTCCCCAGCGCCTTCCGGATCAGCTCGGCCCCGTCCGGCTGGTTGGTGAGCGCGAGGATCGCGTCGGCGTGGGTGTGGTCGATGAACGTGTGGTGCAGGAAGGCGTGCAGCAGCGTCTCGACCGACGGGTTGGGCGCGCTCGCGTCGAACAGGTGGGTGCGGAGCTGGTTGACCATCTCCTCGTCGGAGAGCGCCTCGAGCTTGCGCAGGCGGCGCAGCCAGGCGAGGTCGAGCGCGGGAAAGCCGGGCGGCTCGATCGAATCGAGGTCCCACCCGCTCCCCTTCACGCAGAGCGCCTCCACCTCGTCGCCGAGCAGGTTCTGCTTGACCACCTTGACGGAGGTGTTCCCGCCCCCGTGCATCACGAGGTCGGGGTCCTTGCCGATCAGGCGCGAGGTGTACACGCGCAGGGCCATCGCCTCGCCCCACCGGGCGCCGTACCGATCGGAGAACTCCCGGGCCTCGCCGTCGGACCACCGGCTCTTCATGGGGCGCACAGTAGCCGCCGCCGCCGGTGCGGCGCTATAGTTTTGCGGCGCAGCACGGCCGGTCTGGCCTGGGGGGTCGACATGCGCGCGCTCGTCGTCTGTCTGGTCGCGGCGGGGATGGCCCGGACCGTCGACATCAACGTCGCCACCGCCACCACTGGCGGCGCGTACTACCCGATCGGGAACGCCATCGCCCAGCTCTGGAACGACAAGCTCACCAACGTGAGGGCCTCGGCCCAGGCGACCAATGGCACGCCGCACAACATCCAGCTGCTGGCGCGCGGCGAGGCGGAGGTCGCCATCGCGCAGACGGGCGTGGTCTACCAGGCCCTGAACGGGGTCGACGCGTACAAGGACCAGGGCAAGCAGACGCACTTCAAGGCCATGACGCAGCTGTACCCCAACGTCATGCACTGGGTGGTGCGGAAGGAATCGCGCGCGCAGGCCCTCGCCGATCTCAAGGGCAAGAAGTTCGTGCCCGGTCCGCAGAACTCCGCGACCGAGCTGAACAGCCGCGAGATGCTGGCCATCCTGGGCCTCGACTACCGGGGGCGCGACGATCTCAAGGCGGACTACATGGACTACAACCAGGCCGTCGAGCAGCTGAAGAACAAGCACGCCGAGGCGGTCATGATCGCGGGAGGGGTGCCCACCGCGGCCGTGCTCGACGTGATGACCTCCGGCGAGGCCAGGCTCCTCTCGCTGCCCGACGCCTACGTCCAGCAGCTCACCGCCAAATACCCCTGGTACAGCGCGTTCACCATTCCGGCGAACAGCTACAAGGGGCAGGACCGCGACGTGAAGACGGTGGCCGTCACCAACATCCTCATCGTCCGCAAGGACCTTGCCGACGACCTGGTCTACGACCTGGTGAAGGCCATGTACGCGGACACGGCGCGCCTGGCGAGCGCGCACGCCGCGATGAAAGCCTTCAAGCTCCAAGACGGCCTGAAGGGGATCAGCGGGGTCGTCGACCTGCACCCGGGCGCCGCCCGGTTCTTCAAGGAACAAGGCCTGAGCAACTGAGTGGAGCAGGCCGTCGCCGAAGTGGTCGAGAAGTACGACCGCGAGGCGCGCTTCCGCAAGCTCTCCGGCGCTCCGCGAGCGATCGCCGCCGCGATCGCCATCGGGCTCTCGCTCTTCCAGCTCTACACGGCGGGCACCGGGCCGCTCGAAGCGCTGAAGCAACGCTCGCTCCACCTGACCTGCATCATGGTGCTCGCGTTCCTGCTGTTCCCCGCCACCAGCCGCGGAGATCGGCGGCGGCCGGCCGCGCTCGACTGGGTGCTGGCGTGCGCCAGCGCGGCGACGATCGGGTACCTGTTCTACAACTTCAAGGGCTTGGTGCTTCGCAACGGGGTGGTCCACGGCTGGGAGCTATGGCTGGGCGCCGCCGGGATGCTGCTCTTGCTCGAGGCCGCGCGCCGCGTGCTGGGGAAGGAGATCCTCCTCATGGCGGTCGCGTTCCTCGCCTACGCGTACGTCGGCCGCTGGATCCCGGGCATCCTCGGCCACCGCGGGTACGGCGTCGCGCGCATCATCGAGCACATGTACTTCGGCACGGAGGGCGTGTTCGGCATCACGCTCTCCGTCTCCGCGACCTACATGTTCCTCTTCATCCTGTTCGGCGCCATCCTCGGCGCCACCGGCTTGTCGCAGCTCATCAACGACGGCGCGATGGCCCTGGCCGGGCGCAGCCCCGGCGGTCCGGCCAAGGTGGCGGTCATCGCCACCGGCTTCATGGGCATGCTGAACGGCTCCGCGGTGGCGAACGCCGCCTCGACGGGCGCGTTCACCATTCCCGTGATGAAGCGCGCCGGCTACCGGCCGGAGTTCGCCGCCGCCGTCGAGGGCGCCGGCAGCACCGGGGGACAGATCATGCCGCCGGTGATGGGAGCAGCTGCCTTCCTCATCTCCGAGTTCCTCGGCATCCCGTACGCGAAGATCATCGTCGCCGCGGCCATCCCTGCGGTCCTCTACTACCTGTCGGTCTGGATGATGGTGCACTACGAGGCGAAGCGGACCGGGCTGCGCGGCCTGCGCAAGGAGGAGCTGCCGGACCTCCGCGCCGTGCTCCGGACCCGGGGACATCTAATGTTCCCCGTCGCGCTGATGATCTACCTGCTGGTGGCGAACTACACGCCGCTGTTCGCCGGCTTCTGGGCGATCGTCTCCACCTTCGCCGTCGCCTGGGCATGGGAGGAAGGTCGAGCCGTGCTCGTCCGCCGGGTCATGCTCCGCAGCCGCTGGTACGTGCTCGTCCCGGCTGCCGCATTCGCCGGCGGGATACTGGGGGGCCTCGGCACCGAGCCGAGCGCGTTCCTCTTCCTCGCCGTGTCGTTCGCCGTCGCGCTGCTCAATCCGGGAAAGAGCCCGGCGCTCGACGCCCTCCGCGCGTCGCTGGAGCAGGGAGCGCGCGGCGCGATCGGAGTGGCGCTCGCCACGGCCGTGGTCGGGTTCGTGGTGGGCGCCGCCTCGCTGACCAGCCTGGGGCTGAACCTCGGCAGCGCGATCGTGAAGTTCGCCGGCGGGAACCTCCTCCTCGCGCTCTTCCTGACCATGGTGACCAGCATCATCGTCGGGACCGGCATCCCGACCACGCCCACGTACATCATCGTCGCCCTGGTCGCGGCGCCGGCGCTGATCAAGATGAATGTCCCCCCGCTGGCCGCCCACCTGTTCGTCTTCTATTACGGCGCGCTGGCGGACGTGACGCCGCCCACCGCGCTCAGCTCGTACACGGCGGCGGGGATCGCGGGGGCCGATCCGCAGCGGACCACCTGGATCGCCTGGAAGCTGGCCATGGCGGGGTTCATCATCCCGTACTACTTCACGACCAATCCGGTGCTGCTCCTCAACGTGGTGCCGGTGACGGCGTTGGGGCTGTTGCAAGCCGTGGTCAGCGCGGTGGTCGGGACCGTGGCGCTGGCGATGGCGCTGCAAGGCTACGCGCTTCGTCTGGCCGGTTGGGTGGAGCGCGCGGTGCTGCTCGCGGCCGCGCTGCTCCTCATCGCGCCCGGGGTGGTGAACGATCTCGTCGGGCTCGCCCTCCTCGCGGGAGTTCTGGTGTATCAAAAGCTGTCCGAAGCCGTGCGCGAGAAGCCGTCCGCGCCGGCGGCGTGAGGATCGAAGGAGGACCGGATGACCGTGCGGGCCAAGCAGGCGTGGGAGACCGGCAGGGAGGCGGACCGGCCTCGCCTCGCGGGAGTCCTCGCGCCCGTCCTCACGCCGTTTCGTCCCGATCTGTCGCCGGATCCGGCCCGCTTCACGCGTCACTGCCGCTGGCTGTTGTCGCAGGGCTGCGCCGGGCTGGCGGTGTTCGGGACCACCAGCGAGGCCAATTCGCTTTCGGTCGAGGAGCGGGAGGCGCTGCTCGGCGAGCTCCTCGGCGCCGGGATCGATCCGGCGAAGCTGATGCCCGGCACCGGCTGCTGCGCGCTGACCGACACCGTGCGCCTCACGCGGGCCGCCGTCCGGGCCGGCTGCGCGGGCGTGCTCATGCTCCCGCCGTTCTACTACAAGGGAGTCAGCGAGGACGGGCTGTTCCGCAGCTTCGCCGAGGTCATCGAGCGCGTCGGCGACGCGCGGCTGCGCGTGTACCTGTACCACATCCCGCCCGTGGCGCAGGTCGGTTTCACCCTGAAGCTGGTCGAGCGCCTCGTCACCGCCTATCCGCGGACGGTGGCGGGCATGAAGGACAGCTCGGGCGACTGGAACAACACCAAGGCGATGCTCGACGCGTTCGCGCGCTCCGGATTCGACGTGTTCGCCGGCAGCGAGCGCTTCCTGCTCGCCAACCTGCGCAACGGCGGCGCGGGCTGCATCACGGCGACCGGCAACGTGAACGCCGCGGCGATCGCCCGGCTCTTCCGCGAGTGGCGCTCGCCGGGCGCCGAGCAGCTCCAGGAGTCGCTCAACGCGCTTCGAGGCGCCGTCGAGAAGCATCCGGTCATCCCGGCGCTCAAGGCGATCGTCGCGCACCATTCAGGCGACGCCGCGTGGCGCACGCTGCGTCCGCCGCTCGTGGAGCTGCCCGGCGCGCAGGCGGAGGCGTTGCTGGGCGACTTGCGGCGCCTTGGCTTCGAGATGCCGGGCCTCGAAGCCTGACCGCGCGGCAATTTTTCCCAAGCCCCGCCGTCGCGGACACGCTACCCTTGCGCCCCATGCATCCGAGCAGCCCGCAGGCCCGGGAGATGGCCGACGAGTCGATGGTGCGCAACCTCTCGGCCCAGGCCGAGGCGATCTGGCCGCAGGAGGAGCCGATCTTCGCGCGCGATCCACCGCCCGAGGGAGCGCGCGCGCTGGACGTCGGCTGCGGCACCGGCGAGATCGTCGCCCGGCTCGCGGGACGCTTCCCCCGGGCGTCGTTCGTGGGCGTCGATCTCGAGGAGTCCCACCTGGAGCGGGCGCGCGAGCGATGCGCCGCGTTCGGCCCGCGCGTCCGCTTCCAGCGGGACGACGCCCTGGCGCTCTCGTTCCCGGCGGCGGAGTTCGACCTGGTGGTGTGCCGGCACATGCTGCAGGCGGTGCCCGATGCCCGCCGCGCGGTTGCGGAGATGGTGCGCGTCACCCGGCCCGGCGGCCGGCTTCACCTCATCGCCGAGGACTACGGGATGCTCTGGTGCCACCCGACGGCGCTCGACTCCGACGGGTTCTGGCAGCGCATCCCCATTCTCTATGGCGCGGCGATCGGCTGCGACCTGCACATCGGGCGCAAGATGTTCACGCTGCTCTCCGACCTGGGCCTGCGCGGCATCGCGGTCGACTACGTGGTGGTGGACACCCTGCGTGTCGAGCGCGAGACGTTCGCCCGCATCTGGGAGGCCTGGCGCGATGGCTACACCGACCCGCTGGTCCAGCACACCGGCATCCCGCGTTCGGAGATCGAGCAGCGCTTTCGCGAGATGATCGACTGCGTCCGCGACCCGCGCGGCTACGCCTTGTGGCAGGTGCCGGTCTGGACCGCGCGAAAACCCTGACGCGGATCAGGACATCGTCGGCCGCCGGATAGGGCGGCGCTGTGCAGCTCGTGGCGCGGACTTCAGGGCATCCGCTCCGGCAACGGCAGCTGCGCCTCGATCGGCTCCAGCGATCCCAGCACCGCGGCGCCGTGCGCGGAGGCGCGCGCGCACGCCTGGTCGAGCGGAAGGCCCAGCGCGGCGTACCAGGTGAGCGCCCCGGCGAAGCTGTCTCCCGCTCCGTAGGACCCGCCGCGCGTCGGAGCGGCGCGGGGAGCTGCGAATCGGCGCGTTCCCTCGCCCGTCTCGATCCGGCCGCCCGCCGCGCCCTCGGTCATGACCAGCGCACCGGGCCTGACGGCATAGTCCGCCAGCGAGGAAGCCTCCCGCGGGTCGGCGGCGCTCCCCACCACGACGTCGGCGCGAACGCCGGAGGCGATCAGGGCCGCGCGGCGGCGCGCGGTCACCACCAGCAGGCGCGCGGCGCGGGCCGCCCGCAAAGCGTCGGCATCCTGCGCGGTGAAGTACGCGGCGTCGCAAGAGGCCAGAAGCTCCCACGGCAACGGGTCCCGCTTTTCCGGGTGGAGCGGCTCGCCGAGGACCACGATGGTGCGCTCGCCGTCAGGGGTGATGAGGACCAGATCGCGCGTGTGCGGCGCGGCGCGCTGCGCGGCATGGATGCGCGCGCCCGTCGCCTCGACCCGCGCGCGCACCTGCGCCGCCGCCTCGTCCGCGCCAAGCGCCGTGAAGAGGTGCACCTCGCCGGGAGACTTCGCCAGCTGGAAGAAGGCGATCCCTCCGCCGCCACCGGGGAAGATCCGCACGTCCTCCGCGTGCGCGATCTCGCCCGGCACGGGCACGCGCGGCACGCGGCCCAGCGTGATGTGCTCGACGTGCCCGATGACCGCGACGCGCATCTCTCGCCAGACCTATCAGCGAGTTGCCGCGCCCGCGACCCTTCCCGCCCGGCGCGCACCCGCGGTACAAGGGATTTGGGGGCTTCATGAAAGCCGGGCTGGTGGGTTTTCCGCTCGCGGGCAAGACCACGCTGTTCAACGCCATCACCACGCTGCACAAGGCCGGCGACTCGCACCTGCACCTCGGGGCGATCAAGGTGCCGGACCGGCGCGTCGACCAGCTCGCGGCGCTCTACAAGCCGCGCAAGGTGACCTACGCGGAGGTCCGCTTCGTCGACCTGCCAGGGCCGCGCGGCAAGGGCATGGATGCCGAGTCGCTCCGCGCGCTGTCCGACGTGGACGCGCTCTGCCTGGTGGTGCGGGGCTTCGCCGGGGTGGATGGCGCCGCGCCGGAGCCGCTGCGCGATCTGCGCGAGTTCGACGCCGAGCTGGTGCTGTCCGACCTGGGCGTCGTGGAGCGCAGGCTCGACAGGCTGCGCAAGGAGCACGCCGGCAAGGCGGGCAGCGAGTGGCACGAGCTGTCCAGTCTGCTCGGCCATCTCGAGGCGGGGCAGCCGCTGCGCACCCTCCGCTGGAGCGACGCCGAGCAGCGCGAGATGGCGCACTTCGGCTTTCTCTCGCGCCGCCCCCTGCTGGTGGTGCTCAACGTGGCCGAGGCCGACGCCGCCAGCCCGCTGGTTCCCGAGCTGGAGGCGGAGATCCGCGCCCGCGGGGCGGAGGGGCTGGCGCTCAGCGCCGAGGTCGAGGCGGAGATCGCGGACCTGGACCCATCCGAGCAGCCGGCCTTCCTGGAGTCGATCGGGCTGCGCGAGCCCGCGCGCGAGCGCTTCATCCGCGCTTCCTACCACCTGCTCGACCTCGCCTCGTTCTTCACCGTGGGCGAGGACGAGGTGCGTGCCTGGACCGTCCACCGCGGCGACCGGGCGCCTCGGGCCGCGGGGCGGATCCACTCCGACCTCGAGCGCGGCTTCATCCGCGCCGAGGTGGTGCACTACGAGGACTTCATGGCGGCCGGCGGCGAGGCCAAGGCGCGCGAGCGCGGCCGGATGCGGCTGGAGGGCAAGGAGTACGTGGTGCGGGACGGCGACATCCTGCACGTCCGAGCGGCTGTGTAGAAGCGCTCATCGACCAGCGGAAGCGCCTGGCCGCGGCCCCGGCGGCCGGGCTAGCATTTCCGCATGGCTCACCTTCGCGCATCGACCGTGTTCGCGGCAGCCGTGGTCCTGTGCGCTCCGCTCGCCGCCCGTGCCGGGTTCCGCTGCCCGGCGAAGGGCGGCCCCGAATGGCGCGAGTACCGGAGCAAGCATTTCCTCGTGCAGACCGACGCTTCGCGCTTCAAGGTCGAGCTGCTGGTGACCCGGCTGGAGTCGATGCACGCGCTCGAGCTGCAGGCGCTCTTGGGAGAGCAGGTGGAGATCCCAGGCCGCCTGCGCGTCATCGCCTTCGCCGATCCGGCGCTCTTCACCGACCTCGCGGGCAAGTACCAGATCGCGGGGTACTACAAGGTGGGGGCGCTCGGCGAACCCACGATCGTCCTGCCCATCGAGGGCATCCAGGCCGACCCGCAGACCGTGGCCCACGAGGTCGCGCATCACCTGTCCACGTTCCTGTTCGTGCGGCAGCCCGCCTGGTTCCGGGAAGGGCTCGCGGAGTTCGTCCAGACCGTCGCGGACGTCGAGACGCAGATGCAACCCGCGACCGGTTCGCACCTCGTCCGAGGCGCGCGCGATCAGCGCGGCGGAGTGGGCATCGTCCCGCGATCCATGGCGAGCGCGCTGCAGGAGGCGCGCCGGGTGTCGTTCAAGGCGCTGTTCGAGTGGGACGGGCACGACGACGCGCAGGGCGCGAGCTACCATCTCTACGGCTGGCTCCTCTACCACTGGCTCTGGAACAACCGCTCGAAGGACTTCACCGCGTTCCAGCAGCGTCTTTCGAACGGCGACGACCCTGGCGTCGCGTGGCGGGCGTCTTTCCCCGACCTCGACCCGGCGAACGCCGCCGCGGCGGCGAAGGTCGACGATGCGATCGAGGGGTACCGGCGCTCGGGACGCTATATGTCGTACCGGGTCGAAGCGAAGGCAGACGCCGCCTTCCAGGACGCCGGCCCGATCGCCTCCGCGGACGTGCACATGCTGGTGCACGAAGCTGCACGCAGTTGGACCGAGAAGGAGCAGCTGGCGAACCTGGACGAAGCCCTGGCAGAGGACGACTCGCAGCCGGTCGCGATCGTGGGACGGGCGCTGGTGGAGAAATCCTCGCCGCTGGCGCGCCTGCGGAAGGCGGTGACGATCCGTCCGGACGACTGGCGCGCCTGGTTGCTCCTCGGAGACGCGCTCGGCGCCGAACCGAAGAAGCAGCAGGAAGTCGCCCTTCGCAAGGCCGTGTCGCTGAACCCCGACAGCGCGCGCGCGCAGAACAGCCTCGCCTGGCTGCTCGTCGAGACGGGGCGCCCAGCCGAGGCCTTGCCGATCGCGAACCGCGCGCTCGACCTCGCGCCGGCCAATCCGGCCATCATCGACACACTGGCGGTCGTCGCCGGCCGGCTGGGGAAGTGCGGCGAGGCGCTGGTCCTGGAGCGCCGGGCGCTCGCGATGGTTCCGCAGAGCAGCCCGAATGCCGGGGAGTTCCGGAAGCGGATCGCGGAATGGGAGTCTGGTTGCGGCGCGTCCGCCGTTCAGGCGGGAGGGAGCGCCTCTCCCCGACCTTGAGGTGCACGGCGGATGAGTCCGGCGGGTGGGTGCGCCGGCGGGCGGGACGTCGTACAACCCGCCCATGGCCCCGCGCGTGCTCGTCGTCGACGACGAGAAGAACATCCGCCGGACCCTGACCCTCTGCCTGGAGGGCTTCGGCTGCGCGGTGACCGAGGAGGGCACCGCGGAGGCGGCGCTGGAGGCGCTTTCTCGCGCGCCGCACGACCTCGCCTTCCTCGATCTCCGCCTCGGCTCCGGGAACGGCCTCGACCTGCTGCCCAGGCTGCTCGCGGAGAGGCCCGGCCTGGACGTGGTGATCATCACCGCGTACGCCACCTTCGACACCGCCGTCGAGGCGATCCGGCGCGGCGCGCGCGACTACCTGCCCAAGCCGTTCACGCCGGCGCAGGTCCGCCACGTCCTGGAGCAGTCCGAGGAGCGGCGCGGGCTCCACCGCAGGCTGGAAGCCTTGGAAGACCTGCTCGCCGACGCGGCGCCCGAGGTGGACCTGGCCTCTGCGAGCGCCCCGATGCGCGCCGCCATCGAGGTGCTGGAAAAGGCCGCGGCGCACGACGTGCCGGTGCTGCTCCGCGGCGAGAGCGGCACCGGAAAGAGCGTCCTGGCGCGCGCGCTGCACGGCTGGAGCGCGCGCAAGGAACGGCCGTTCGCGGTGGTGAGCTGCCCCACGCTGACCGAAGAGCTGCTCGCCAGCGAGCTGTTCGGGCATGCGCGCGGGGTTTTCACCGGAGCGGTCCGCGATCAGCCAGGCCGCGTGGAGGCGGCCGAAGGCGGGACGCTGTTCCTCGACGAGGTGGGCGAGATTCCCCCCGCGCTGCAGGCGAAGCTGTTGCGCTTCCTGCAGGACAGGCAGTTCGAGCGCGTGGGCGAGCCGCGCACCCGGACCGCCGACGTGCGCGTGGTGGCCGCGACCAACCGCGACCTCGACGCCGACGTGAAGACAGGACGCTTCCGCGAGGACCTGCTCTTCCGGCTGAACGTGGTCGAGGTCACGGTTCCGCCGCTGCGCGAGCGGACCGACGAGATCCTGCCGCTGGCGCGCCGGTTCCTGGGGTTCTTCGCGCGCGCGGCGCGGCGGCCGACCCCGGAGCTCTCACCCGAGGCAGGCAAGGCCCTGCTGGCGTACTCGTGGCCGGGCAACGTGCGCGAGCTGCGCAACGCGATCGAGCGCGCGGCGATCCTCTCCAGCGGCCAGGTGCTGGCCCCGCAGGCGTTCCCCGACCGCATCGCGGCCCACGCGGCGGGAGCACCCGTGCTGGGCGGCGACTACACCGTGGACCAGGTCGAGCGCGAGCACATCCTCCGCGTGGTCTTGCGGCACCCGGTGCAGGGGGAGGCCGCGCGCGTGCTGGGCATCGACGCCAGCACGCTGTGGCGCAAGCGGAAGACGTCCACCGCCGCCGCGTTCAGGTTCAGCTCGTTGGCGCGTCGCGCGGTGGTGCCCGTTCCGGGCAGGAAGCTGGCCCCGTCCGCCGGCCGGTTCGAGTTGAGCGCGTAGAACGCGTCGACCCAACCGTGGAGCTGGATGGAGGACGGCTCCGCCGCCGGAGGGCTCGCCTGCGCGAGGAGGAGCGCCATCGCCAGCGGAGCGGGCATGGAACCCCGACAGGCAGGGCAGATGCCACTCTCTTGAAACAGTCGCGCTTCCCGGACGCAAGGGGCCTGCCCCGCCGCGGGTCTGTCCGCGCACTTGGAGCGGGGCCGCTCTTCGGCCATCATAGCCCGCCTTTTTTCCGGAGGAGACGATGCGCAACGGGATCGGTCTGCTTCTCGCAGGAATGCTTCTCCAGGCGGGCGCTGCGCGCGCCCTGACCGCCGACGAGCTGGTCGCCCGCAACCTCGAGGCGCGGGGCGGCGCCGCGAAGCTCGCCGCCGTCCGATCTCTGCGGCTCACGGGGACCGCGTCCTTCACCTTCGGCGACAACAAGATCGACGCCGAATGGGCGGCCCTGCAGAAGCGCCCCGGGATGGTGCGCACGGAGATCTCGCTGCAAGGGCTCACCGCCGTGGACGCCTTCGATGGCCGCGACGGCTGGGAGGTGCAGCCGTTCTCCGGCCGGCGCGATGCGCACCGCACCTCCGCCGACGAGGCCAAGGACCTGCAGCGCAACGCCGAGATCGGTGGCCCGCTCGCCGCCGCCGCCGAGAAGGGGCACCGCATCGAGTACCTCGGCACCGACGACCTCGACGGGACGCCCGCGCACAAGCTGCGGGTCACGCGCAAGGACGGCGACGTGCAGTACGTCTTCCTCGACCCGGACTATTTCCTCGAGATCCGCGTCGTGACCGAGACCAAGGTGCGCGGCGTCGAGCGCATCACCGAGACCGACCTGGGAGGGTACGAGCAGGTGGCGGGAGTCTGGTTCCCGTTCTCCGTCGAGTCGGGCGAGAAGGGGAAGCCGCGCAACTTCCGCCTGACCATCCAGCGCGCCGAGCCGAACGTGGAGGCGGACGAGGCGCTCTTCCGTTTCCCCACCGGGCCGGTCGGCCGCGCCGTGCTGGCTGGTCCCGCGCCCGCGCAGAAGCCGGCCGCCCCCGCGCCGCCGGCCCCGGCCGCCCGCAGGGCGGAGGGCCTGGATTCGGGCGTCATCTCCGGCCTCA
>Ga0137380_10002674_pt1 | contig 15216 bp, 14 predicted proteins | sample SagtaG_17_FD_104809 | JGI IMG/M metagenome (GOLD analysis project Ga0137380, IMG submission 104809) | Vadose zone soil microbial communities from Sagehorn Ranch, Mendocino, California, USA - Sage2_L_100_16 metaG | ecosystem: Environmental > Terrestrial > Soil > Vadose zone | place: USA...
AGCAGCATCAATAACACGTTGCCGGCCTGGGTAGGTCTGAGTACAAGAAACACTGCCAGGTCAATGACTACAAGCGCTTGGCAGGCGACGATCCAGTTCCGCCGTCTGCCCCACAGGTCCACCGCTGGTGCCCACAGGAACTTGAGTGTCCAGGGCAGATTGGCCAGGCTCATGAAGCCGATTTCGCTGAGGCTTACGCCGTGACTGCGGAAGTACACCGGAAAAGCACTGCGCACCAAGCCAAAAGGAAAGCCTTCAGCAAAGTATAAGATTGCGACCCAAACAAGTTTGGTTCGTGTGGATAGGGGTTCGGCCATTTCATCAACGGCTGCGCACGACCCCAACTTTGGCGCAGTAACGTTCAATCGGGCAGAGGCTGCACTTAGGGGAAGTGGGGTGACAGATAGTCTGACCCATGGCGACGAGGAGATCATTGATCTCGATCCAATACTGCTTCGGGAGCTTGGCGCGTAGGGCCATTTCGGTCTCTTCGGGAGTCTTGGTGTGCACGTAGCCCCAGCGGTTCGAGATGCGGTGGACATGGGTATCCACGCAGATCCCTAGCTTCTGGAACCCTTGGGTGACCACCAGATTGGCAGTCTTGCGACCGACCCCCTTCAAGGTCAGAAGCTCGTCGATCTCATCCGGCACGCGGCCACCATACTTCCCGACTAGCGTGTGGGAGATGTCGAGCACGGTCTGGGCCTTAGTCTTGTAAAATCCCACCGGATAGATGGCCTGCTCAATCTGGGCCGGCGTCAGGGTGAGCATCTTCTGCGGCGTGTCTGCCAGGGCGAACAGGCGCCGGGCCGCCGGGCCGGTGGTCTCATCTTTGGTACGGAGGCTGAGCAGACAGGCAATCAGCACCTGGTAGGGGTCGCGCGAGAGCGAAGCCATCTGAGTCACTACTGGTGCTGACCAGGAGGGTGCAGCCTTGCGCAGAGTACGAATCACGGTATCGATCGTGCGGTTGGTAACCATCCCCCTCACCCTTTTACTCCCTCTCCCGCACGGCGGGAGAGGGCTGGGGTGAGGGCCTTACCTGGCCAGTCGTTGCATTTTGCTGAACAGCAACAATACTCACAACGAGGGGTAAATTTTCCTCTCGCTCCCGTACCTTCTCCTGCGTCCACAGCAAGCCAGCCTGGTCCAACTGGCGATAAAACTCGTCCGTGTTCGTCCGCTTGGCATCAGCGAGCAACGCCCGCCCGCCGGGGACAAGGTGGCGGGCGAGAAAAGCGACGAGCGGGAAAAATGTCGCTCGGTCGTAGAGAATCTCAGCCCCAAGGATCAGAGAAAACCGTCGATCGAGCACATCACGGGTAAAGTCGAGCGGCCTAGCTTCAAGGAGCGGGCAGCCGTTCATCTGCGCGTTGATTGTGGCAAAGGTAAGCGCATCAGACTCCTTATCAGCGAACGTCACCTTGCCACCCTTGAGGGCGGCGATAATGCCAGTGAGGCCTAGGCCACAGCCAAGGTCCAGGACACTCTGGTCCCGACATTCGATCCGCTCTTCAACGTAGCGCGCGAGCGTCAGCGCGCCCGTCCACAGGAGTGCCCAGTAAGGCGGCTCCTCGGCCTCGTCCCGCAGGAGCGCCTCGCGGTCTATACAGCGCTCCAGATCCTTCACGCGCAAGAGGGTGAGTTGTCGCGAGCCGATAGTCAGCTCGATGGGTTCGGTGTCGTGTGGATGGATCATAATGACAATGTCATTCTGAACGGAGCCCTTCGTCAGGCTCAGGATAAACTCCGCGAAGTGAAGAATCTCCGTCCTACAGCGTTGAAAGATTCTTCACTTCGCTCAGAATGACATGCAAAAGTCAGGTGACATCACTGAAGAGAAGGCAAACAGGCCACGATGTCACTCGAACGCACTCAGCCCGGTAATGTCTCGTCCGATCGTTAACCGATGGATGTCCTCAGTACCCTCATAGGTGTTCACGGTCTCTAGGTTCAGCATATGGCGGATAATCGGGTACTCGTCGGTGATACCGTTGGCGCCAAGGATGTCACGGGCCAGACGCGCGGTCTGCAAGGCGGTAGAGACGTTGTTCATCTTGGCCATGCTGACGTGCTCGGGTCGCATCTTGCCCGCGTCTTTGAGCTTGCCCAGACGGAAGGACAAGAGCTGGGCCTTGGTAATCTCGGTCAGCATCGACACGAGTTTGGCTTGGACAAGCTGGTAGCCCCCAATCGGCCGGGAAAACATGACACGGTTCTTTGCATACTCCACTGCGCACTCATAGCAGGCCATGGCCGCGCCGGTTGCACCCCAGGCAATGCCGTACCGCGCCTGAGTCAGACACAGCAGAGCTGATTTGAGTCCAGCGGTCCCAGGTAACAGGTTCTCCTCGGGAATCCAGCAGTCCTCAAAGATCAGTTCAGAGGTAATAGAAGCGCGGAAGCTGAACTTGCCCTCGATCTCGTGCCGGGTGAACCCTTTGCGCGCTTTCTCCACCAGGAAGCCACGGATGACATCTTTGCCATCCTGCTCCAGCTTGGCCCAGACCACCGCCACATCAGAGATCGAGCCGTTGGTGATCCAGCGCTTAGTGCCGTTGAGGACATAGCCGCCCTTCTCTTTCCTGGCTCGGGTGCGCATGCCTGAGGGATTGGAACCGAAGTCTGGCTCGGTGAGGCCAAAGCAGCCGACCGCCTCGGCCCGCGCCAGACGCGGCAGCCAGAACCTTTTCTGCTCTTCCGAGCCGAACATATAGATTGGGTACATCACCAACGCCGACTGCACACTGGCGAATGAACGCAAGCCGCTATCCCCGCGCTCGAGCTCCTGACTCACCAGCCCGTAGGCGATGTTGTTTAAACCGGCGCAGCCATACTGTGGCGGCAAGGTCATCCCCAGGAACCCGAGCTGGCCCAGGCGGGGGATGAGATCCATCGGGAAGCTGCCTTCGCGGAAGCAACGCTGCACCTGCGGCATGAATTCTTCCTCGACAAAGCGGCGCGCCACATCACGCACCACGCGTTCCTCCTCGCTGAGAAGCTCTTCGATCTGATAGTAGTCAACCTCAACGGACCGGGCCATAATCAGCTCCCTTCACAACTAAATCAGCAGTCAGCGACTGGCATATAGCATATAGCTCGCTCGCCTACGGCTCGCTTTATACTGCCCAGTCCAGTCAGGCAGTCGCATTCTGCGAGATGGGCATATGGCTCGCTCACTACGCTTGCTCTACACTGCCCAGTCCAGTCGGGCAGTCGCATTCTGCGAGATGGGCACTTGGCTCCTACCATGAGCTATAAGCCATAAGCTATAAGCTGTATGCCATAGTCCATAGGCTATAAGCCGTGCGGTCTCCCTTCCCCGCGCGGGTCGGAGACACCGGTAATCAGGCCAGAAGCCGGATCGACCTGAATCGCCTGGACATTGCCGAAAAGTGTCCGTGCGTCGTTGCTCGACTCGACTAGGGTCACTTTGTGGCCCATCTGACTCAGGGCTTCGACCAACCCTTCAGGCTGGTTCCCCGGCTGCACCTCGACCTGCAGTTCATCAGGAAACCACTGATGGTGAATACGTGGCGCAAACATCGCCTCAGGGAGAGACAGGTCGTAGGCCAGCACGTTGAGCAGCACCTGGAGCGTGGCACTGATGATCCGCGACCCACCCGGGCTACCGGTGACCAGCACGACCTTGCCGTCTCGGGTGACGATTGTTGGGCTCATGCTGCTGAGCGGGGTCTTGCGGGGAGCGATGGCGTTAGCGTCGGTGTTGCCGAGCAAACCAAAGGCGTTCGGATTGTTGGGCTGGGCGCTGAAATCGTCCATCTCGTCATTAAGGAGCACTCCGGTGCCGGGCACCATCACCCCGCTGCCAAAGTACAGGTTCACAGTTTGCGTGGTGGCAACCGCGTTCCCGTTCTTGTCGAGCACTGAGAGATGAGTGGTACTGGTGGACTCTATCTTGCTGGCTGGCGCCGCGGGCACTGCCTTTCCAGCCGGTACTGCCGGTTCGCTAGGAGTCGCTCTGGCTAGATCGATCCTGGCGCGCAGGCCGGCCGCATAGTCTTTGGACAGCAACAGGTCGGTCGGCACCTGGACAAAGTCTGGGTCTCCCAGGTACCGGGCACGGTCGCGGAACGCCAAGCGCATGGTCTCGGTGAGTAGGTGAATCGCCTTGGGAGTGTGAAAGCCGAGCTGCTGCAGAGGAAAACCGGCGAGCACATTCAGCATCTGCACGATAAGCACTCCGCCAGAACTGGGCGGAGGCATGGCGTGGATCTGTGCGCCCCGAAAGGTACCGGTAATGGGTGGGCGATGAACCACGTGGTAGCTGTCCAGATCTTCCTGAGTAATGAGGCCACCCTGAGCACGCATTTCCTCCACCAGCGCCTTGGCCACTCTGCCACGGTAGAAAGCCTCCTTCCCAGTAGCGGCAATTTCACGCAGCGTCCTGGCGAGGTCTTTCTGTACCAGCAGCTCCCCTTGGCGGAGGGGTCGGTCCTCACGAAAGTAAATGGCCCGGGTCGCCGGCGAGTCACCGAGCAACTTCGCCCGGTAGGCAATCGCCTCAGCGAGCTGCGGGTAGACCGGAAAGCCCTCATCGGCCAAACGGATCGCTGGCGCCATCACCTCCGCCAGCGGCACAGTGCCGTACTGCTTCTGTACCTCCACGAGGCCGGCGACCAAGCCGGGAACGGCTACGGCAAGAGCCCCATTTCTGCTGAGTTCGGGCACGGCCTTGCCGTCACGGAGGAACATATCGCGTGTGGCCCGCGCCGGCGCGCGCTCACGGAAGTCGATCGCTACGGTTTCCTTGCTCGCCGCACGGTAGAGCAGGAAAAAACCGCCTCCGCCGATCCCGGTCGACTGCGGCCGGATCACGCTGATGACAAATGAAGCGGAGACTGCCGCATCGACGGCGTTGCCGCCCTGGCGCAGCATCTCGATTCCTGCCTCGCTCGCCTGTTCGCCGGCGGTTACCACCATGCCCTGGCGGCCGGTCGCTACGAAAGGGCTATACTTGGTGAGATCGACCGGCTCTGCGGCGTGCCCGGCGAGCGGGACAACGGTGAGCGCGAAGAAAGAGCAACTGACGAGAACGCTACGGACGTAAGCTTGAGATTTCACCGTTCCTCTTGTCTTCGATCCACAAGAGTATATGCGAGCGTTCGGCGGTCAGCAACGAGCTATCTTCTGATTTAATGATTGACTTCACAAATCCGGGTTGTTACCGTGCCTTGAGGAGGAATCCATCATGGCCTCTGTCAACAAAGTGATTCTCGTCGGCAACCTCGGTAAAGATCCAGAGGTGCGCTTTACCCCGAGCGGACGGGCAGTGGCAAAGTTTTCGCTCGCCACAACCGACTCGTGGATGGACCAGGAGAGCGGACGGCAGGAACGAACCGAGTGGCATAACATTGTTGTCTGGGGCAAGCAGGCTGAGTCCTGCGGCCAGTATCTATCCAAGGGCCGCCAGGTTTATATAGAAGGCTCGCTGCGCTCGCGCAGCTACGACGATAAAGACGGCAATAAGCGCTACATCACTGAGATTGTGGCCCAGCGAGTGCAGTTTCTCGGCGGTGGTGGCACGCGCGCCCCGCAATCCGAAAGTGGCGGGTCAGGTGGCGGGTCAGGTGGGGGATTTGACGACTTCGGCGGCGGCCCAACGCCGGAGGACGACGTTCCTTTCTAGGAAGCTGCGATCTCTACAATCCCTTCCTTGACGACAGCCTTCCCCGCGGGATTATACGTCTCGTACGTATACACCTTGAGACTTTCGTAGTCCGGCCGAGGCCACACCGCGGTGGTGATTGCCTGCCCAGGGAACACGGGCCAGGAAAAGTGTGCACGCAGACGTCGTAGCCGGCGTGGGTCATGGTCGCACAGATGGTCGATCATCACCTTCGAGATAAACGCCATCGTGCATAGACCGTGCACAATGATGCCAGGCAAACCAGCCATCCTGGCGACGTTCTCGTCAACATGGATCGGGTTACGATCGCCAGACGCTTCGGCATACCGGTAAGTCTGATCAGCATCGATCATCTGACGCACGCGTAGGAGGGGCTCGCCTGCAGGTGGCTCTTCGACTGGGTGCTGGCGGCGCCCGTCACGAGTGCTCTTCCTACGGATGAGAGCAGTGAAGAGCATCCGTTGCACCGGTTCGCCTCGCTGGTTTGCACTCTGAGCCTCCACTGTCAGGGATTCTCCGGCGGCCTTTTCCTCAATGGCGACGATCCTGGCTGTGCTGGTCACGATGTTCCCAGGAACCACAGGGAGGTAAAAGTACATATCCTGTCCGCCGTGAAGCAGCCGGAGCAGATCTACTCCTAGCTCGCCGTCGGTCATCACCATCATGATCGGCAGCCAGCTCATCACCACGCCAAACATCGGGGGCGCAATGACGCCGCCTGGCCTATCCAGGTCCAGGAACCAGGGATTGTCCTCGTTGTACGCCCGGGCATAGTTGGTCGTCGCTTCTACGGTCACACCGTAGTCCTGAGGAGGATATTGCTTGCCGATCAGGTCGCGGTTCAGGCCCATGACAACTCCGTGAGCGCAGCAGGCTGCGTCTCTACTTTTCCGCGCTACCGCTCCCAGTAGCCATCGTCCACAAAGCTCACGTACTTCCCCTTGCCGATAATCAGGTGGTCGAGCACCCGTACCCCCATCACGTCGCCTATTTCCCGCAGGCGACGGGTGATTTGCAGGTCTTCCTGACTCGGCAGGGGATCGCCACTGGGATGATTATGGATCAAGATGACGGCGGCGGCGGATTCACGGATCACCGGGCTGAACACCTCGCGCGGGTGGACCAGAGAGGAGGTGAGCGAGCCCTCAGACACGCGCACGTCTTTGATTATCCTGTTTTTCGCATCCAAGAGCAGGACGTGGAACTCTTCTTTCTTCAGGCTTCCCAACTGTTCGCGGAAATGATTGAAAACGTCCCTGCTCGAGCGGAATTGGTCCCCCGGCTTGAGCTCTTCTTGGGCAAAGCGCTTGGCAATCTCCAGAGCCGCTTTGATCTGCGCCGCTTTGGCCGGACCGATGCCTTTGATTGCGCGTAAGTCCTGGATACTCGCCTCCTCAAGCCTGCGAAAAGAGTTGTCGAAGCGGTTTATCAGGTCACGACCATGATCCAGGGCGCTCTGGCCGGTGCTGGCTTCGCCGGTACGGAGGATGATCGCCAGGAGTTCAGCTTTCGAGAGTGTCTGCGCCCCCTTTTCCAAAAGCTTCTCTCGCGGCCGGTCTGACTCCGGCCACTCCTTAATCGGCTGCGCCATCGCTCCGGCTCATACCATAGTTGCTCACAGCTAGTCCAGCAGCAGTGGCCTTGATAGAGATGGTCTTTTCCGCTTTGATCCTTCAACTGTTCGTACTGAGCTTATCGGAGCGCGCTGTGCACACACGCAGGAGAGGCGGTCTATGATTCCCTGGGTCAAAATCGTTCACCTGCTTGGTCTTATCTTGTGGATGGGAGGATTCCTGGTACTTACCCAGATCCTGCGCCGTCACCTAGAAGAGGTGGTGCAGGTCCAAGAACGCCTAGTGTTGATCGAGCAGCAGATCGCGCAGACCATGAACATCGGCGCTGGCCTCACGCTGGCCACCGGGATTCTGATCGTCTTGCTGAGCCCGGCTGTTTATCTCAAAGCTGGCTGGTTTCACGCCAAGCTCCTATTTGTCCTTGGGCTGTTCATCCTGCATGGGAGGATGCTGCGGAAGATGAGAATGATCCGCCAGAACCCCTCACAGGTGAATGCGGGGGAGTTTGGCATGCTTTATGGTCTCGGCGCGCTGCTGCTGACTGTAGCTCTCACCCTGGTACTGGTGAGGCCGTTCTAATTTATCTGACCGTCACGATCACTTTACGGTCGCGCGGGCCGTCTAGCTCGACCAGCATGATTGCCTGCCAGGTGCCGAGCGCGAGCCGACCGTTTTGGACCGGGATCATCTCACTCGGCCCGAGGATCGCTGCCTTGAGATGGGCGGCGCCGTTGCTATCGATCTGATCGTGGCGCCATCCTCCTGCAGGGATGAGCTTATCGAGGGCATCGAGCAGGTCTAAGCCGATCTGCTGGTCATCGTTTTCGTTTATGACGAGCGCTGCGGTGGCATGCGGCACGTACACACCGCAGATGCCCTCGCTGCCCTGCGAGTCCCGCACTGCTGCAGCAACCTGCGCGGTCAGGTCAATGACCTCGTACTTTTTGCCGGTGCGGACCTTGAACTCCATATTACTGCAGCTCTATTATGGCCACTTCGCCAGGGTTTGATGCTGGGCTTCCTTTGGTTACGTCTACCGGCACGCCTGACTTCTCCCTCACCGCTTTGGCGAGTAGGGCTTGATCCACCATCGCTCTCCAGTCGCTCTCGCGTACAACCCTTTGGGCCTCTTGCCACAGGTCAGGGATGAGCTGGTAAATATCCTCATGCACCTCGACGTAGACCTTGCCGTACAACATGCCGATCTTGACTGGCTGGTAGACAAATTCTCCAGGGCTGCCGACGCGAATGACGTCGAAAAACTGCTCGATATCCTCAGGATAGAGGCGGATACAGCCGTGCGTTACTAGCCTGCCAACCGCCAAGGGGTTGTTGGTATCGTGAATCGCGTACAGAGGCAAGGTCAGGTCTATACGGTACTTACCCATTGGGTTGTCAGGCGAGCCGGCGGGGATCACGTTCTCGCTCCAGCCCTTTTCCTGGATGCGTTCTTTTTTGATCGACTCGGGAATGATCCAGACCGGATTGGGGGTTTTCCCACGGATTTTAAACTTCGCTCGTGGGGTAGGCCAGTCTTCGCGTCCCAAGCCGACGGGCAAGGTAATAACGAGGCGATTGCTAATCCCTTTCTGCAGTGGTGGGAAGTAGTAGAGCCGCATCTCAGGGATGTTGACCACCACGCCCTCGTATCCGCTCTGCGGGATGATCCAGAAGGTCGGTATCATCAGGGACTCCCCGGCTGCAGGGATCCAGGGGTCAACACCGGGATGAGCGCCGATTATTTCATTGTAGCCAAGGTCGAAGTAACGGGCGATATCGAGCAGGGTGTCTTTCGGCTGCACCACATATTCACGCGGCGAGCCGATGACCGTCTGCGCTCGCGTATCATGTGGGCTCCGTGGAAGGACAAAAGAGTGGGCGATCAGTCTTTTCTGAGAGAAAAAGGTGGCCTCATCCCACGCCCAGGCACGGACCGGAAGGGAAACCACCAGCCCAGCGACTAGCCCAACCCACCACACCTTAACAAAGGACCACTGTTCCATAGACTTCCTGCAGTATAACACGTGGATTTTCATCAATTAAGGTAGCCCCTGCCCCCCCCACAGCAAAGGATCGGCAAGTCACCAAGACTCTTAAGAGTAAGTAAGGACAAAGAGGGAACGGGGGTGCAGGAACGCGACGATTCGGGGTTGATGAGGGCCGCTAGCGTGCTAAGTAAGCCCTTATCTAAGGGCCGTCCCTTTCCTCGCGCCGTTCTCTAGGGACAGAGGATGAGTGGGGGCGCTTCGCCCGGCGGCGCGTAGGCTTGGGAGTTTTTTCTTTGCTGGCGAGCAGCCGATCAAGCTTGAGGTTCAGGTTCACCAAACTGCCCTGCACCGTTTCTACCTTGGCCAGCAGCTTGTTATAGTCGGCCTTGGAAGGGACGTTGAAGAGCTCCAACATGGCGTTGATGTTCCGGTCCATGGTCCCCTTGGTTGCAGCGGCGTTGCGAAACGCTCTCTCCACCGCCGCGGAAACGGTCGGGTGGGAAAGAACCTCTTTGGCGAAGCGGATGAGGTTTTCCTCACTGGCTTCATAGAGCTTTTCGAAGAGAGTTTTTTCTATACTCATGCTGTACAAGAAGCTTTACCCAAAGGCAAGGTCCAGATATAGCAGGACCTTGATCGGGGGGCAAAAAGAGACATGAATTTCGAGGTTTTCCTGGGGTATTTTACCGGCTTGCGAATCTTGCAGGACAGCCTCACCTTCCCCACCCTTGTGGGCACCGCCCTAGCGATCCATTTGCTCGATGGCATTATGTGTCGCTTATTCGCCCGTAATAACGGCTACCCGAAAAACCTCTGGACCGTTCTTGGTCTCACCTTTGGCATCTGGGCAATAGTAACGCTCGTTCTTCTGCCAAAGCGGCAAAAGGAGTAGGGGCAGGTTTTACACCCGCCCCTTGTTGGTTTTCAACGTAAAGTCCGGGGCCTGCTGGCCTGCGTGACCATTCATAGGTCCTCCTCTGTTGGGGTAACGAGACTTTCTTCTGCTGCTATTTCATCTTCTTTTTCCGCCAACAGTGCGAGACTCACCACACGCTCCTCAGGGCCGACGTTGAGCAGCCGCACTCCTTGGGTGTTGCGGCCAATGACCCGCAGTTCCACCATTCGCAACCGGATGATTCTTCCGCTGTCGGTCACCAGCATCAGGTGGTCCTCGTCAGTCACCTGCCGCACACCGATGACCTCGCCGGTCTTGTCAGTCGTGCGCATAGTAATAATCCCTTTGCCCCCGCGCGACTGTACCCGGTACTCCTCAACCTCGCTGCGCTTGCCGTACCCGCCCGAAGACACTGTCAGCAGCGTCGCCCCTTTGCTCAGCATCTCTAGGGAGACCACCGTGTCCCCCTCTTCGAGGGTGATCCCTTTGACCCCATATGCGACGCGGCCGGTAGGTCGGACCTCTTGCTCGGAAAAGCGGATCGCCTGCCCCTTTTTTGTAGACAGCAAAAGATCTTGGCTGCCGTCTGTCAGTCGCACACCAATCACTTCGTCATCCTCCTCAAGCGACAGCGCGATGATGCCGTCGTGACGCGGGTTGGCGTAGGCCATTAGCTCGGTCTTTTTCACCAGCCCTTTGCGGGTGGCGAAGACGACGAAATATCCTTCTTGAAACTCGCGCACCGGGAGGACAGCCGAGATCTTCTCTCCTTCTCTCAGCGGCAGCAGGTTGACGATCGCCTTCCCCTTCGCTGTCCGCCCACCCTGGGGAAGCTCATGCACCTTCACCCAATATACCCGGCCGATGGTGGTGAAGAACAAGAGGAAAGAGTGGGTCGAGGAGATAAACAGGTGCTCGACAAAATCTTCTTCTCTGGTGGTTGCTCCGACCACCCCTTTGCCACCACGGCGCTGTGAGCGATAGAGGGAGGTAGGGTTGCGTTTGATGTACCCCGCGTGCGAGACCGTGACGACCATGTCTTCTTCGGCGATCAGGTCCTCGTCAGAGAGGTCGGCAGTCGCAGGGAGGATCTGCGTGCGCCGTCCATCGGCAAAGCGCGAACGGAGGTCCAGCAATTCTTCCTTGATGAGCGCATTGATCTCTTGTGGATTGGCCAGCACAGCCTGCAAATGGGCAATCAGCGCCACGGTTGTGCTGTGCTCTGCGAGAATTTTTCCCTGCTCGAGCTGGGTCAGCCGCTGCAAGCGCATATCGAGGATTGCCTGGGCCTGGGTCTCGCTGAGCGCAAACTGAGCCATTAATCCCTGCCGGACACTGGCCGGATTCTGTCCGTGGCGGATCAGGTGCAAGATCGCGTCGAGATTGTCGAGTGCGATCTTGAGCCCTTCCAGGATGTGTAACCGTTCCTGGGCCTTTCCCAGGTCAAAGACAGTCCGCCGGCGAACGACTTCGCGGCGGTGGGCGAGAAAGAAAACCAGCATCTCTTTCAGGTTCAGGAGGCGGGGACGACCGTCAACAATGGCCAGGAGGATGACACCGAACGACTCTTGCAGCGGGGTCAGCTTGTAGAGTTGGTTCAGGACCACCGTGGGAGTGGCTTCCCGCTTCAGTTCGATGACGGTCCGCAGGCCTTCACGATCAGACTCATCGCGCAGGTCAGCGATGCCCTCGATCCGCTTTTCGTTAACCAGCTCGGCGATACGCTCTACGAGGCGCGCCTTGTTGACCTGAAAGGGAATCTCGTGGACGATGATGCTGTTTCTGCCGGTGCGCTTGTCCGTTTCGAGGGACGTGCGGGCCCGCATTTGCACGATCCCCTTCCCGGTTTCGTATGCCTCACGCACCCCTGTGGTCCCGTAGATAAAAGCGCCGGTGGGGAAGTCCGGTCCCGGGATGTACTGCATGAGATCGGTGCTGTTGAGGTGAGGGTTATCCAGGAGCGCTAGGAGGGCATCGACCACCTCTCCGAGGTTATGGGGAGGGATGTTGGTTGACATCCCTACGGCGATGCCTGATGACCCATTGATGAGCAGGTTCGGCAGCTTGGCTGGCAAGACGACTGGTTCCCGGCTGGTGTCGTCGTAATTCGCTATGAAATCGACGGTTTCCTTTTCTATGTCGGCGAGCATTTCTCCGGCGATGCGGGTCATGCGGATTTCGGTGTAACGCATCGCTGCCGCCGGATCTCCGTCGATCGAGCCAAAGTTCCCTTGTCCATCGATCAAGGGGTACCGTAGGGAGAACTCTTGTGCCATGCGGACTAGGGTGTCATAGACTGCCGCATCCCCATGGGGGTGGTACTTGCCGATCACATCTCCCACGATGCGGGCAGACTTCTTGTACGGACGGTTCCAGTCGTTTCCTAGGTCGGCCATTGCGTAGAGCACACGGCGGTGGACAGGCTTCAGCCCATCACGCACATCGGGCAGAGCCCTACCGATAATGACGCTCATGGCGTAGTCCATGTAGGACTGCCGCATCTCCTGCTCGATGTTGACCGGGATGGAACGTATGCTCAAATTTTTTTCCATAGGCTAGCGCGGGTAGGCCGGGGGAGTCGGGGCGGTTGGCGACCCCGTTGCAACTTCCTAGATGTCGAGGTTTTTGACCGCCAGCGCGTTTTCGGCGATGAAGCGCCGTCGTGGCTCTACCTCGTCGCCCATTAACGTGGCGAAAATTTCGTCCGCCTCGTATGCGTCTTCGATCCTCACCTGCAGCAGGGTGCGGGTCTCAGGGTTCATGGTGGTCTCCCACAGCTGCCCTGGGTTCATTTCCCCCAACCCTTTGTAACGTTGAATTTCCACACCCTGACGGGAGCGAGTTAGGATAGCGTCGATGACCTCTTTTTGGCTGGTGAGCACGCTCGGCTCTTCTTTATCGGAGAGGGTGAAAGGAGGGTTGCCGATTGCGCGTAAGTCGCCCAAGAGTTTTCTTATTTCCTGCACTTCAGGGGAATGGAGAAAATCGCTATCCATCACGACCCGCATTCCAGCCCCATTCGTCCTTGCTGTCGCCACGATGCGATATCCTCCTATTTTGCTGTCCTCCTCCAGAGTGAGAGACACCGGTAGCAGATCAGGGAAGGTAGACGTGAGAGTGGCTTCGGCGGCAGCGAGGAATTCTTGTAGCAGGAGGCGATCCTTGAGCACCTCTAGAGAGAGGCTGGACTGGTTGAGCAAGGCGGAGACGAGGCGACGGTCCCGGCCTTTGCGTTCGACAAAATCAAGCAACTTTTCACAGTGCAGAAAGGTCTTAACCCAGGCTTTGAGTTGCCCCCCTGCGAGGGTTTCTACCCGGAGGTTTTCTATGCCGAGATCAATGAGAAAATCCTCAAGCGCCGCCTCATCCCGCAGATACCGCTCGGTTTTTCCCTTTTTCACACGGTACAAGGGGGGCTGGGCAATGTACAAGTGACCCTCTTCGATGACTCCCGGCAGCTGGCGGTAGAAAAAGGTCAGGAGCAGGGTACGGATGTGCGACCCATCGACGTCGGCGTCGGTCATGAGGATAACCGTGTGATAGCGGAGCTTGGCCAGGTCTGTGTCTTCTTTTCCGATTCCCGCTCCCAGAGCAGAGATGAGCAGTTTGATTTCCTGCGAGGAGAGCATCTTGTCGAAACGGGCTTTTTCCACGTTGAGGATTTTTCCGCGTAGCGGCAGGATTGCCTGGGTGCGGCGGTCCCGGCCCTGTTTGGCCGATCCACCGGCAGAGTCGCCTTCGACAAGGAAAATTTCACTCTTGGCTGGGTCTCTCTCCTGACAGTCAGCCAGCTTACCAGGGAGAGAGCCTGAGTCGAACGCGCCTTTGCGTCGAACAAGCTCTCTAGCCTTGCGGGCGGCATCTCGAGCGCGAGACGCCTCCAGACTCTTCTGGCCGATCTTTTTTGCCTCTGCCGGGTGCTCTTCGAAGTACGCCCCGAGCTTGTCGTTTACCAAGGCCTCAACGAACCCCTTCACCTCACTGTTGCCTAGCTTGGTTTTGGTCTGCCCTTCGAACTGGGGTTCGGGAACTTTCACACTGATGACGGCAGTGAGGCCTTCACGAATGTCTTCTCCTTGGAGCCCTTCCTGGTCTTTTTTCAGCAGCCCATGGGCTGCCGCGTACGAGTTGACCGTGCGGGTGAGAGCAGCCTTAAGGCCAATGAGATGAGTTCCTCCCTCCGCCGTGTTGATGCTGTTGGCAAAGGAATAGATGTTTTCCGAGTAGCCTTCGTTCCACTGCAGCGCGATCTCAGCTTCTGTTCCGTCTTTTTCCCCGCACAGATAAATCACCTTGGAGTGGAGAGGGGTCTTAGCTAGGTTCAGATGCTCGACAAGAGAGACAATCCCCCCTTCGTAATGGAAATCGTGACGTTTGGGTGGCTCTCTTTCATCCTCGATGGAGATGTGTAGGCCGGGATTCAAAAAAGCCAGCTCTCGGAGTCTCTGCGAGAGGATGTCAAAACTGTATTCCCGATCGCCAAAGATCTGAGGATCGGGCTTGAAGGTCACCTGGGTCCCACTCTCTGTGGATTTGCCGACTTCTTTCAGCTCTTCTTCCGGGTCTCCTCTCTGGTACCTTTGCAGATAGACCTTTCCTCCCCTTTTGATCTCGAGCTCTAAACGTTCTGAGAGGGCGTTGACAACAGAGATGCCGACACCATGTAATCCCCCTGAGACTCGGTAAGCGCCTTTGTCGAATTTTCCACCAGCGTGGAGTTTGGTCAGGACGACCTGCGCGGCTGACACCCCTTCAGTCGGGTGGATCTCTGTGGGGATGCCCCGGCCGTTGTCTTCTACGGTAACGCTGTTGTCGATGTGGAGGGTGACGCGAATGTGGGTGCAATAGCCGACGAGCGCTTCGTCTACAGAGTTATCGACGACCTCGAAGACGAGATGGTGGAGACCTCGCTCTGCGGTGTCCCCGATGTACATACCTGGTCTCTTCCGCACGGCTTCGAGACCTTCGAGAACTTTAATCTGGTCAACTCCGTAGTCTTGTTCAAGCATGTGTTCCTCAGGGAAAATTTTATAACACAGTTATTTTTTTGATCCGCCATGTAGGTAAATAGTAGCATTTTTCGACCTTTAGGTAAATCGGATTTCGGGA
>Ga0137380_10002678_pt1 | contig 15208 bp, 10 predicted proteins | sample SagtaG_17_FD_104809 | JGI IMG/M metagenome (GOLD analysis project Ga0137380, IMG submission 104809) | Vadose zone soil microbial communities from Sagehorn Ranch, Mendocino, California, USA - Sage2_L_100_16 metaG | ecosystem: Environmental > Terrestrial > Soil > Vadose zone | place: USA...
CTTCCGCAAGACGCGCGCCGCGCATTTCGCTACGCTCTGTTGCTCGACAAAATGAAGAGTGGCGATGCGATGCTGCTGATGCCGTTTGAGTTGAGAATTAAATAACCAGGAGGCAGACGGCAGGAGGCAGGAGGCAGAAGAGGAGGCCGCGGAATCCGTTTCCTGTCACCTGGCGCCTGCCTCCTGCCTCCTGCCTCCTGCCTCCTGCTTACTGCCTCCTATCCTTTCCATTCCACCCATGTATGGTCGTAGCGCTTCAGGAATCACGACCGAACCATCCGGCTGCTGATAATTTTCAAGGATCGCGATCCACGTGCGACCGATGGCAAGACCGGAACCGTTTATGGTATGCACGAACTCGGGTTTCGCGCCGCCCACGCGTCGGAAACGAATTTGCCCGCGCCTTGCTTGAAAATCAGTGCAGTTTGAGCACGACGAGATTTCTTTGAAGGCGTTGTAAGAAGGCAGCCACACTTCAACGTCGTAAGACTTTGCCGCCGAAAATCCCAGGTCGCCAGTCACGTGCTCCACAACGCGAAAGTGCAAGCCGAGTTTCTGGAGAATCGATTCAGCATCGAGCGTCAGCGACTCCAACTCGTTGTAGGACTCTTCCGGTAGCGTTAGTTTCACCAGCTCAACCTTTTCGAATTGATGCTGCCGAAAGACTCCGCGCGTGTCGCGCCCGTAGCTGCCCGCCTCCGAGCGGAAGCACGGCGAGTAAGCCGCAAACTTCAGCGGCAGCACCGAGGCAGCCAACATCTCTTCGCGGTGATAGTTGGTGACCGGCACTTCACCCGTTGGAATCAGATAGAGACCACGCTCGTCAGTTAGTTTGAAAAGATCTTCTTCAAACTTGGGCAGCTGGCCGGTGCCAAAGAGAGCATCTTTGTTGACAATGAATGGAGGCAGCGTTTCCTGGTAGCCGTTCTCGCGCGTCTGCACATCGAGCATGAAGTTGACGAGCGCGCGGCTCAAGCGTGCGCCGGCTCCGTTCAGGATCGCGAAACGCGCCGACGCGATCTTTGCGGCGCGTTCGAGATCGAGAATGCCGAGCGCCGTGCCTAGATCGACATGGTCCTTTGGCTCGAAATCGAATTCTGGTTTCGTGCCCCAGCGACGGATTTCCACGTTCGCCGATTCGTCTTTTCCAACTGGAACGCTTTCGTGCGGAATATTCGGAAGCGTCGAGAGCATTTCGCGCATACGCGCTTCTGCCTGATCGCGCAACTCGTCGAGTTCTGCAATCCTCTCCTTCAGCTCGCTAACTTCGTTTCGCCTGAGCGTGGCTTCATCGCTTTTGCCCTCCTTCATCAACATACCGATCTCGCGACTACCGGAGTTGCGTTGCGCGTTTAGCGCGTCTGATTCCGCGATCACGCCGCGGCGTTCGGCATCAGCCCGGACGAAATCATCAAGCACCGCAGGCGCAAAGCCTCGCTTCTCGAGCGCGGTGCGCACGCGGTCCAGATTTTCCCGAACGTAGTTGAGATCAAGCATTTGTCCACGCAGCGTAAACGTGTGTTCAGATGGTCGGTTTAGTTAGGAATTCCTCCGACCGTGGTTCCTGATTGTACCTGAGTGTGTGGGTGCATGCACACTTGACAAAATCCAGTGAAGCGCGCCCAAGTGAAAGAGGTTCTGACAATGAAAAGCAATGGATTGAAAAGTAATGGAAAAATTGATTTTCAAGTACCACGCCTACGTTTGAAGAGTCGCGTGATCGCGTGTGTCTGCGCGTTGCGCCATTACGTTCCGCTACACGGGCAGCGAATCCTCATAAGGAGATCTGCTGAGGCGAAATTTGTGGCACCTATGAAACGGCCTCTCTGAGTTGTTCTTTCGCTTCCCGGCTGTTCATAATCGCGGCGTTCGTTCAACGCTGACGTTATGTGGCCGCTAGGTGAGTGGTCGAGGAATAGAGGTGAAATTGATGCACGTGATAACGATGGTGCTTTCGCTGCTTTACTGCGGAGTCGTTTTCTCACAATCACAATCACAATCATCTGAATCTCCACTCAAACCGTGCCGTTCCCAGCCACAGCTAGTCGGAAAGTGTTTTATGGTGCATGGAAGGCTGGCCCTCTACAACGGGAACCCAACTATGCGGCTTTGGAGATCGGGCACTAAACGAATGCTGGGCATCTCGGAGAGCTATTCTCAGCCAGGCTACTCGAGATTGCCGAAAGAGATAGCAAAGAAGCTCAACTGGGATACTGAACTTTGGGGTGACTACCTGGTCTGCCCATTCACCCGTGCGCAGCCGAAGCATATGCAATTGATCTGCATCGAGTCAGGGAAGAATCTGGTGAGCCGGAGGAGGGCGAGCGGAACAAGCACGCACAATTGAAAATGACCCACTGAGCACGAAGCGTTCAGCAAGGTCGTCCTGGGATTTCAAGACATGGCTTTCGGCTGCGCTCATGCGTTCTATCCGCCCGAGCGGTGCTTCCTATCGTTTCCATCTAAACTGAAAAGCTTGAAAGAACTGACTCAGCTTAGTAAGGTATCAGCCGCTCAGTCCACTGGTATCGAAGGGGAAATTGCGGCCAAGATATGGGCAGATCATGCTGCGATAGATTACGTGTCGTGGAGAAAGGACGACGCGAGTGAGGCAGAGCGAATCTTTCAACGGTCAAGTCGTACGCCTTCTTGCTGCTCTGGCAATCCTCGCTACGCTGGCGGCTACTTTTTTTGCCTACCAGCGAGTCTCGTCGACCGCAGTGGCAAGGGCCCAGACACGCCACCAGCAAAGGGGGACCCGATCGAAACGGAAAACTGGAACGCAAGCGCGAGCGACGACTAATCCCAGCTCCTCTAGCTTTAAGCACGAAAACCATAGCTCTAAGCTAAAACTGCCATGCTCGAAGTGTCATATCCCACTGACTAAACCTCCCGATGTAGCGGTGGTGACCGCCGCGACGAAGTCGGTCACAAAAGAATACCCTTATCACGATTCGTGCCTGGATTGTCACCGCGTAAAACCGCCACAGTTTTTCCGCGGCACAACACCCGTTATCTGCGTCGTCTGCCACACGCGCTCAAGCCCCCGGCTGACCAGGCACGACATGAATCCGTTTCCAAAGCAGAGCGAGCAGATGATTCTGGGCGATCTTTCACTCATGTTCAATCATGAATCAACGAGTCACAGGCGCGAATGTACGACCTGTCACGTCAATATCGCACAGCTTGATATCGCAAAGGCCGACGTGCCGATTTCGACCTGCGCAACCAGTGAATGTCACCGTAAACCGGGAACTCAACGCAACTTCGATCAAGAGATGCTTCTCCTCGAAGATGCCGATATTGCGGGAGGGAAAAACCGGCACCCTTGCACCGGCTGTCACTCGGCCTCGATCGGCGGCACGCCACCGCCGTGTAGCCATTACAAGTTGTTTGGCATTACGAATTTCAACGACACAGATTTCCCGAAAAGCGCAAAGCTGATTTCTGAGCAATGCAAATGACGACAAACCCGCAGGATGCCGCAGAAGGGTCTGAGATGGTGCTGGTCTCGCGCTCGATCTCCACATCAAAGCGGCTGCCGCTCGCTGCGATAGTTCTCTGCTCAATCTCCGCTGTGACGCTCTTCAACGGCAGTGGTGCATCCGCAGTTACTAAACAACCGACAGCGTGGCAACAACCCGATTCTTTGAATCCAGCCAGCTTTACGCCGGCGGCTGACTACTCCAAATTCTCGCACAAATACCCGAGCGCTCATGAGGATTTCGCCAAGCCCGAGAAATGCAGATCGTGCCATCGTCGGAGGGACAATTCATTGGCACCGAGGTTCCCCGTTCACAAAGACTGCACGGGGTGTCATCTGGTTCAATTCACCGCAACTATCAGCTCTTCCCCAATTAATCCGATTTGCACAATCTGCCACAAAGAGGATGGTCTCAACTCATCCAATCCGCCGACGAAGAGTTTTCCTGCATTGCTTAGCTTCACCGCGGAGTTCGACCACGCGCAACACATGCGGGGAATTGAATCTGCCCGACCACCGGACGGCTGCGCGGCGTGTCATGCCCAAGCCCGTCGCGGCGTTGCAATGACCATCCCCGCGGGTCCAAACGCGCACGGAAGTTGTTATTCGTGCCATTCCCCCGAACAGAAAGCGAGTAATTCTTCTTCATGCGGCTCCTGCCATAAGTACAAACCTGGCCGTTACTCACCGACTTCGACTGCGGCTCGCTCTTACCGGTTCGGCTTTAGCCACGCAGCTCACACCGCGCGCGAGCGTTTGACCTGCGATCGTTGTCATAATCTGCAGGGACGAGGGTTGCCGCAAACAAGACAAGTGACTTCCATTCTCCCTGAGCAACATTACATCAATCCTCGGGCTCAAAGCTGCGCGACTTGCCATAACGGTCGACAACGCACTTTTGGGGACAAGAGCCCGAACTTTGACGTTTGCAAGCGCTGCCATAAGGGGCTGAAATTTGGAGCCTGAGCCCGGTAGGAAGTTTGACAGAGTTGCTAGACCTCGCTATATTCTCGGCAAGGTTAAGGTTACACAGGTGACATACGCTTACCGCGTCATCTTTTCGTTGAATTTCAAATGAACGCGCAGAGGACGATGAACATGAAATTGAAATTGCCAGTTACTCTCCTCTTGACGTTGGGCTGCCTGGTCGTTGCGGTTGCCTACACAACCGCCTCGTTTGATGGGACCAATCCTCCGCACGCCGTAGACACTGACGGAAAAGCGATTCCCGAATCTAGCGCGACGCAACCCGCCAAACCGATTATCCTGTCGAAAGATATTCACGATGACAAGTATGGCGAGCTTAAGCCCGAGGCTGCCTTTGATCACTCCAAGCACAATACCGACGTGATGCATACGCTAGACGGCAAGACGTTGACTGCATGCGTTGAATGTCATCACACAGAACAACCATCGGCACCTGGCGGAAAGGCATACCTCAAGACTTTCAATCCCAAGCGCACGGCGGTACTTACAACCGAGCAACTTGAGACTTCGAAGGAGCCCGTGAAGTCATGCCGCGCTTGCCACTTTCAGAAAAGCACACCCGCGACGGATGAGTACCCACCCAAAAGCGTCAGATATCCGAGGGAGATCGCAAGGCAGATTGGCATGTTGGAATCAGGGGGTTTGACTAACGATAACGCCTATCACATCAGATGTATCTCCTGCCATGATGCTGCAACGAAGAGAGATCCAAAACTGAAGGCTCCGCTCGGGTGCCCGGACTGTCACATAAAGAAATAGTTTTAGTCGACACGCCGGGGCGGCGCAGCCAAGGTGATGGACGTCCTCTGGATGCGGGCAAGCTTTCTAATGAACGAAAATACGCGGCTAACTCTTAGGAATGGTGATGCCGATTGACTCCAAAAACCTATTGGGCGGAGCGCCGCCGATGAGAGCGATAATATAGTCGTTCGCAAGTCGCGCATTTTCCTCTTTCGTGCGCGAATTCATCAAAACCACTTCGCCGTCACGAACTTCTTTGACACCCGTGTTCCAGAAAACCTTGACCTTGCCTTCGTCGATGCAGTGATAGAGTTTTTGCTTGTTACCGAATTTTACGTCATTCGTAAAACCGCTGCGCACTACCAGAGTGACGTCGTTAATCTCATCGGGAGCACGAAATTCGATCTGATTACCACGGCGCCGAGCAACCAGATCGACTGAGGCCTCGACTGCGGAGTTGCCACCACCAACAATCAGTATCTTCTTCTGTTTGAATTCATCCGGCTTCGACAGCTTGTACATCACTTTATCTTCAGAGCGCCCGTTGCGCGAGATCTTGATCTCTTCGCCGGGCACCCCCAGCCTCATCGGCGTGCCTCGATTGCCGAGAGCAAGGACGACACGGCGTGCGCGATAGTCGCAGGGCTCGCGCTTTTCTCCCTTTTCGGTCTGGACGGTAAAGTAGTCCCCGTCTACGGCTCGCTTGATGCCTTTGCAGTTCTCCTGTTCGTTAATCACGACGCCATTACTCATCATGGTACCGAGCCATGCTTCGAGAATGTTTTCGCGCTGATCACCGTCGCCGGCGATTGGGAGGCCGCCACGCACTTGCATCGACTCTGGCTTAAAGAAGAGGTACTTGTTTTCCGGATAGGCGTCGATGGTCGCCAGTACTTTCTCTCGCTCGATGCCGATATATCTCAAGCCATGCTGTTTTGCCAACACTGCCGCCGACAGTCCTGCTGGCCCGATGCCGATGATCGCCACGTCGAACTCAGCTTTCGGTTCTGGCGGCGAGTTTTTTAGTTCCTGCGAGATGTGCTTGATGACATCCGCCCCTTCGTTCGCGGCGTTCTTAATCAACGGAGTGCCGGAGACATCGCCGATGATGTAACACCCCGGGACGTCAGTCATAAACGTTTGATCGCGTGTGGGAACGGGCCGGGGCTTGATGATCTTCGTGGTGTTAACGATGATGCAAGCTTTAGGGTTAACCGGGCACGCCACCTGGCAGGCCGTGTCTTCCATGCATTCGGTGCGCGCTACGGGGGCGGCGATGTTGTTTACCATTGCCAGCACACTATGCGGGCAGGCATCCACGCACGCGTGACAGCCTATGCATCGGTCTGCAATCACGACCGGATGAGGATAATCGGGTCCGCCAGGATCATACTTTTCAAGTAACTCCTGCGAGAGCTGTACCCTTTGCTGGTTCGGGTCCATGTGTTTCTCGATTGGTTCTTCGAGCAGACGGCGCGCTCGTCGTGCATCGCGAAGCGCAAACGCAATCCCCGCGAGAGTGAGAAAAGCGCTGATGCCCGCCCACCCGTACCACGGCAGGCCGCCTAAGTACCTTCTGAAAGAAGAAGGCTCGGTGAAAAGCTGATTGATTGCCACCAGCAAGGCCAGAAGGGTCAGGATGATGAGCAACTGTGACTTTTTCATAGCGCGGACCCTATTTCTTGACCTCGGATGTCGGCATTTGAGCGATGAGCAAGGAGGACGTCCAATGCGTGTCCTGGATGTGCTGGACATGACAGGAAGTGCAACTCGGCGTTTCGACTCCTTTGGACCCTGAAACTCTTTCGAAGACTTGGCGGTTGTGACACCGGCCGCAAGTCGTGCGCGGATAAGATCGGTCAATATTGGCGCCCATGTAGCCAGACTTGTGACAACTACTACATGAGATTACTTCAGCGGCCACGTCGACATCGGGAGTCCCTTTAATGCCGGCAACGACACGAACACGGTTGACGTGGATGGCGTGAAATTGAGCATTTCGCCACTCCTGCGCAAGGTTTGGAGTAGCTTTGTTCTTCCGTAAGAGCTCTCCTACTTCAGGTTTCGTTTCCAGTTCTTCTGATTCCAAACCTTTCCAAACCCATACGCCGTTAATCACCGGGTAACCGTAGGTTCCCCCGTGAGCAGTATGAACGCTCTTACCGTTATAAAGATTCTTGTTTTCGTCCGCGTGGCATTTCGCGCACGACTCAAGCGCGGCGTTCATCGGCTTAAAGCCCTCGCCTCGATGTTCTGTATGGCAGGTGGTGCAAGTGATACCTGCCTCGCGATGTGCGCGCGTCATTGTAGCGACGAAGCTTTCGGTCTTGTGGCAGGCCGCGCAGTTTGTATTCATCTTTTCTTTGTTCGCCATACTCACGCTGAGAGCATGACAGGATGTGCAAGAACTGCCGCTGGGTTGTTTAGCAATTGCGGGCGCCAGAGTGAAAGTTCTCCTCGTATGTGCGGCGGAAAGCTGCTCGGGAGTGAAAGCTCCTTTATATGCGAAGGCTGCCACCGCAGAAAGCGTTCCCACGACAATCAGCGCCCAAATAAAGATGGCGAAAGGCCAGGGGCGAACAAGATCTCTGGTCGGCATCCAATTAAACCGAATCTTGCCGAGACGAGGAGGGGTTCGCGGGTGCAAGGGCGACGGGCGGCCTGCCTTTTCCCGCGTGCGCTTGTCCCAGAATACCTTGAGGGCATTAGCGACGTCAGATGAACCAGCGATGCGATTCTCTACCGCCAACTGTTTTCGATAGGCCTCTGTCTTGTGTTGCGGTTTGCGTTCGCCGATGTGGAGAGCAAACTGATGAACAACCGTGATCCTGAGCGTCTCAGTGGTCTGTTCGATCCGGAGGAAGTAGGGGCCGATCTGGAACTCATCACCGTCGGTTAGCGCCTCAGCTTCATCAAAAGGAATTACACGGCCATTCAACGTAGTCGCGCTTGAAGCACTGAGGTTAATGAGATAGAAAACCCCTTCTATCTCATTGATGCCCGCATGAAGCCGGGAGACCGCAGGATGATTAAGCCAAATATCGGAATCCGGTAGCCGGCCAATGATCAATCCCTGCCTGATAATAGTTTTCGGCTCTTCCGCGCGGTCTTCGCGCGTGATGATAAAGGTGCTTTGCCGTACTTCACTCATTTTGGTTATCGCACAGTCAAGAGAACCACCTGAGTAATGTGGACCAACATCAGCGCCAGCATGATCGAAGCGGAAACAACGTGTGGCGCCAGCCAGAGTTTGAGCAACTGATGCAAGTAAATGAGCGCGTCCACGCGGCGTAGGGTGGCAGTCGCCTCAACTGCCTCCATTAACGAACGACGTGCATTTGGTTTGCTCAACGCGTCGGCATCGTCCTGAAATTCTTTGCGCGCCTCGGCCAGCATCCTGGTCAAGTCTTCGCGACGGACGTATTGTCGTAATAGATAACGAAATGAGAAAAAGCGCTTGCGAATCTTCTCCTTAACGAGATGGCGCAGCTCATCATCGCTCGTGTCGATCAAACTGAGCGTCTCGCGCAATTCCCGGCGGCGGATACGCAGGTCTTCGATAAGCAACGGATCACCCTCAATACTTGTCATGATCCGGGGCACAATGAAGTAGCAACTGATCCCGAAGAGGCCCGCTACAATTGTCAGATCGAACGAGACCATCAACAGTGAAGTCAGCAGGCCGCCTGAGTCACGCCCGCCGTGTATCAGGAGCACAATGGCCGCGATCAGGCCGAGATAGACGTGCGCCAATTTCCAGTAACGTAGGGGACCGGCTCGTCGTGTGTAAATCTGTTTGCGTCCCGAGTACGTCATGACTGCCGCAATACTACCCAGGCCGATGAGGCCCGTGATCCAGCGCATCGTCAGCCACGTCCCGTGGAGCTGCCCATTCAAACCGTACCGGCGCGCAGCCCACAACACCCCAAACGCGATGGCGATAATTGCAAACACGCCGCAGAAGTGAAGTATTCTGGCAGGAACGTCTCGCTGGTGGATGTTGCGTCCAATAGCGTGTGTTTGGTCTTTGAAAATAATTCCGACGGCGTTCTTAGCTTCGCTGAAGTACTCACGCGGGTTCACGCGCACGAGTGCGCCGGTTGGGCAATTCTCCTGGCATGAGTAAGCTGGCTTTTTCGCTCCCTTCGGATTGAGCGACGTGTTCTCGCAAAGATTACACTTGATCGCCAACAAATCGGCTGTCTCTGTTACTGGAGCAGGCTCTGTCGGCGGAGCCAGATTGAGCCAACTCTTTAGAATGCCGCCGAGACCCAGCGTCGGTGGCACGGCTGACTTGCGCGGGACCATCGAGATGGCGTTATACGGGCATTGGGTCGCGCAATCACCACATCCGATACAGGTCTTCGGGTCGATATCAATTTGTCCTGCGGAGAAACGCGAAATAGCGCCGGTCGGACATCCGGTCAGACATTCAGGGTCCTTGCAGTGAAGGCACACTGATGGTGACAAGACATGTTGTATGGACCGGCTGTTTGGTTTGACGGGCCGGGCAATGTGAATACCGCGTCGTAAGAGTCTTGATTGCCCATGGACCTTATGACAGGCCAGCGAGCAATTGCCGCAGCGAATACAGAGGTCCATATCCATAACAAGGAGGTTTGTGCCTTCAACAATCCCAGTCTCAATTTCTTTCGCAGCGGCCTCCACTCTTCTTCTATCTGGGGGCGGTCCAGGCGGCTGATCATCGGCTTCTGAGAATTGCGGGAAATATTCCGATACCGTTTTGAGTAGCTGAGGGTTAGACCGCAGGTGCGAGATCCCGATTTCCAACACTTCCGTGCGTGCCATGATTGTCGCGGTATATTTCCAAGTGTTTTGTTCACTGCCGAAGATCGCATCAAGCCCCAACCAATTACCGGCACCGAGAAAGTCCAACCCTACGCTCTCATCTAATTCCGTTAGGTTGTCAGCCAACATTGGAGTGGAAGCCAATCTCCGCGCGAGGCTCAGATTCGAAGTACTAACTCGCTGCGCCCAGCCACTGTTAATGAAGATTAGGCGGTCAATCGGGCCTCCCTCTTGAAGAAGGATGTGGTCTTTGGCGTATACCGTAAACCGAGTAGCCTCTTTAAGTTTTTCGAGCATTTCGGCGCTGAAGGAGTTGTGGGTCGCCTCTTGCAATTCTAAGAGCGTACGAGCAAGGCCATGCTGGCGATTATCCTGTTCGAGCAGTTCGCTGAACTTCTTCAACGATCGGAGTAGGCGGAGCGCTGGCCGTTGAATTTCTAGCACGGTCGCTTCGGCTACAGGAGATACTACCACCGTGGCATTGCGCGGCTGCCCGGCGAGCACGGACATTTCGCCGAAACTTGTTCGTGGCTCAATCGCGCCGACTTTGTGGCTTATCCCCTGATCGCCATTGACGTACACGTCGAGCCGGCCATCAACCAGAATGTAAAAGGTGTTGCCTCCCCAGTCGCCCTCATGGATGATCTCTTCACCAGGGCCGTAAACAAGCAGACGAGCATAAGGGCCAACCTTCTTTCCCGTATAGTTCCGGCCGTAAACAATTAGTTCAAGGTCCAATTCATGGTCGAAATGGCCTTCGTGTTCCTCAACCAACTCGGAGATGATGCCGCTGTTACGGATCGCCTCGATGACTAAGTCGTGGTGTGTGATCTCGCGGAGCATAAAGTATGCCTATTTTGATCAAAGGGGCTGCTGGAATCAATGCCGCCGAAGGGGAAAACACGGATGCGCGCCTCGTACCAGGTTGAACAGCAGTCTATCTGAGGTTCATGTCACGTTGAAGGTCTACGAATCTTGCGTCAGAGTGAAGGCCGTCGAATCTTGGGTCCACGTTGAGAAACACCATCCAGTCGGCGCGCTCTTGAAAAGCCTTCTCCAGCCACTCGAATCCTTGGACGCGTTCAGCGCACCGGTGGTACTCAAACTATTTGGCAGCTCAACGCCGCTTCGACGAGGCAATAAAGGAGACGCGGCGGACTCGGGATTGATATCAGCTCAGAATCAATATTCTCATCATCAGAATGAATAACGCAGAAAGACAGTTCCCACGTTGGCGTGATAAGTCGTGAACCGAGCGTCCAAAAACAACTGTCGCGGCGTATTGGAGCCGAAGGTGCCCCCAGCGACTTGTGTGACACCATAAGGCACCAGGCTGTTCGTATAGTAATCGCTGAGCCGGTATGGCTCGAATCGGTAGCTTACTCCCACCGCAAGGTCCGGGCGCAACTGGCGGGTGACAGAAATATTGGCCTCCTGCTGCCGGTTGATCACGTCCGGATAGTTATATGTGCCCGCCGTGCGCGGAGATTGGGGCAGAATGGGAAAGGGATTGGTCGTGTTCGTCCGATCCCTGGCAAAGCCCAGACCGTAGGAGATATCCAGGACGGTTTTTTCCCCTGCGCTCGAGGTGTTGAGCCCAAGCTGGAACATGTCGAGATTGATTTTTGAAGCGCGATCCCAACTGTTGTTGATGGGGAATTGAGCACAGCAGGCCCTAGTGTTGAGCGCCGCGCCGTTGATCAGATTGCCCATGCCGCCATACCCGGTCTGGTCCAGCTCGCGAGAATAGTTGGCATAGAAAAACGAGTTCTGCAGCCAACTCCCTCCGCCCGCGGCCGTCTGGTCGTCGTCCTGCTTTCCGCCCCTTGGAAAGTAATTAACCTGGGCATCAACCGTGGATTGGACGCCATAGCGTAGTCCCCAGAAGCCTTTGGCATAATCGTCTCGGAGGTAGCGCCAGGAAATCGAGTAATTGAGCTTGTCCGAACGGGCCACTTCCAGCGAGATCCCTCCGTCTTTGCGAATCCTGTCGTCCTCGTCAAATCGACGTAGCATGTTGAACTCGTTCGGGAGTCCGCGAACGAATCCCGCCGCGACGATCGCAAGCGTGGCCTCCCAGCCGGGACCGCCGCTGATCGGTGCGGCGTCAGTGTTAATGTTCAGGTTCGGATTGAACACAAGGGGCTGCGTCAGGTAGGCGGTGGGAATGCGATGCGAGTAGAGATAGTCACCCTTCAGCGATACGCCTCTCCACGGTTTGTAATTTAGCTTGCCCTCCAGACTATGTTCGTTCGACTTGGGAACATCACGAAATGTGCGGTTCCAAATCTCCCAATTATATTCCAACTCCAGGCCGAATTTTTTGTTCACGTCCCACTGCCACGTGGCGGTGGTGTCATGACGAGTGTAGGAAGTTGGGAAATTCTCCATCGCCAGGCCATAGTTATCGATGGCGGTGCGCACAGTCGAATCACCGAATTGTGGCAGACCTGGGAAGGTGACGATGGGGCTCTGATTTTTCATGTCGTCGCCGCGGTACTGGAGCAGGAAGCGCATGTTGTGCCACGGCTTGGTCGTGAGAGCAACGTCACCGTTGAGCGTGCGAACCACGCCGTTTAGCGATGGTCGAGGCAGCGCGAGGCCGAAGAGGCCCGGTTGACCGGCGAGTACCCCGGTAAGATTCGCGGTAATCATGGCCGAATTCAATGTGTACGGCAGGAACGGCTGGTTCTGAGTCCCTCTTCCCCAGGTGAACTCGCCGCGCAGTTGAGTATCCCGCGGGAGATCCACGCTCGCGTGCACACTGATGCTTTGGTAATCGTTGTCGGGCGCCTCCGCTATTTGGGCTCGGACAAAACGATTGCGCCCAAGTGGAAATGTCGGCGGTCCGCTCGACAAAGCATCCGTAACGCGAAACGGATTCTCCCACGTCAGCGTCGGGATGTTATTCCTGAACAGCGAGAGGTTGTAATCCATTCCCACTCGCCACTTGAGACGGGAATACTGAAAGCCGAAGGTAAGATTGGTCGTGTGCTGACTCACCGGCTCAGGGAGTTCCATCCCCAGAGATTCCCAGACACCATCATTCACGCCGGGTATCGACGTAGGAAAAATATTTTGCCGCGCGAAAGTGCCGGTCTCCCTGGCCCGCGTGCCGTTAAGACGCAGGTGTTGCGCGCGAAAATAGAACTCCCAGTTTTTGTTCGGACGATAATATTGCGTCACCAAAAGTTGGTCCCAGCGGACGCGCAGCTGCACGGTCGGCGCAGTCTGCTCTGCCTGGGTCACCAATGCGGGCAACGCAGTACCAAGCGTTTGGGCCGGGTTACCCGCGTTGGGCGCCGCCTCCAGAGCCGCACGCAGCACTGGGTCTACAGACAAAAATCCCGGTCCTGTTAGCACATGAAGCGTACGGCCTCTATCATAGTAGCGTGGGATCTCATCCCACAAGAATCGCGTTCTGTATTTTCCTACCCTCCCCATGTCGGCGCTAAAGCTCTGGTCTCGTTCTCGAATCTCAAGCGCTTTGAAGTTCAGGAAGTAAGGTGAATCCGCTGATTCAAATTTCAAACGCAGATTCCGGAAAGAAAAGCCCTGCGGGAAATCACGGGCTTCTTGGAACTTCCCGGGGCGGTCCCCACGGACCTGGACGCTCTGTGCTGCAATGTCGAAACTGCCTTTGAAGTTTCCGAACAGACCGGGTCCTTTCTTCGGCTCGGGTTTTTTCTGTGCCTCAAGCTCGGTGGTCTTCTCCGGATCGTTCTTTTCATCCGGCCCTTGTTGGCTCGTAGCATTCGGTGCCGCAAAGAGCGCCACGGCCATTATGGCCAACGAGATGACGACACTTTTAACTAGCGACCGGAGTCGGTTTGGTCGATCAGGTATCATGTTGGCCTCCTTACCGCGCAAACGCTTTACCAGCGGGATGATTGGAACCATGGATCTGAGTATGGCAGTTCACACAACCTTTGTTGAAAGTAAAGATGTCGAATCCCGCTACGGTCTGATGGCGCCACAACATGTGTATGTGGCACTGTTGGCAAAGCAGATGAGTGCGCGTGGTCAACAGATTGACATTGTTGGAACCGTGCGGCGTATGGCAGGTGAGGCAGTTCTCTCGCACCGGCGCATGCTCCCAAAGCAACGGGCCGCGCTTGTCGGCGTGGCATTGATAACAAAGCTGATTGGTGTTGCTGGCCTGCAGCATCTTGCGGCCCTCTCCACCATGCGGATCATGACAGGATGTGCAAGTCACCTTCATGCCGACTGGCTGACCATTCAATAGCTGACCCTTGCGCGTGGGCACCGAATTCTCAGTGCGGAAAAAATGGGTCGAGCGCTGGAAAAGGGCCTTGCGCTGTTCCTTGTGGCAACTGAGACAAGTTTCCTCGACAGTGAAGCTGGCCAACATCTTCTCGGGCAACTTGGTGTTGATGATCTCTGCCGCTTCCTGCTCCGGCGTGTCCACGAGGCTGGCCAACAATCTGCCCAGCAACTTGACATGGTGAACGTTGTGACACGACAAACAACTCATATCACTTCTGTCGTGCTTTCCACCCTTCCAGCTAAAGTGGGTGCGATCCATCGCGTGGCATTGCAGGCAGGATTCATTGGCTTGCGCTCCTGTCCACTTGCCTGGATTACCTACGTCCCCGCGGCTAGTGGTCTTGGTACTCGATTCAGCGTGTTTCTCGCTGTTCGAGTGGCAGACCTCGCACTTAGCAGCGCGCGAATCGTGTAGGAACTTGGCGCTCTTGCCATGAGTGTCCAGAGCGAACGACGCCACGATAACCCGGTGGCATTGCTGGCAGTCCTTTCCAATCACCGTCTGTTGAGCGGTCATCTGTGTGGACTGCGCTTCGGCAGGGGGGGCAGCCGGCTTTGAAAAGGCAAAGAACAGAACCACGAAGACCGCCATAACAAACAGAGCGACAACCCGTATCACGATTGACAAAGCGTCCGTTCGGTTTTCTCGCTCGCGCAAGTGAACCACCTCCAGTCTTGGGTACTCCTGTTTGATTTGCTGAAAAAGATGCCTTCTTCTGTGCGGCTCAGGATCGGCTTCTAATGTCTCCCGCATGAGCCGAGACTTTCTGCCCCTGATTCACCATGCTGGGTCAAGGAACTCTAAAACGAATTCTTATCGATGGGTAGCGTCGGAGAATATAATTGAAGTCTTTGATTTCCGCAATTGTTTTATTCTACGGTGTTGTCTGAGGTCTGGGC
>Ga0137380_10002682_pt1 | contig 15204 bp, 8 predicted proteins | sample SagtaG_17_FD_104809 | JGI IMG/M metagenome (GOLD analysis project Ga0137380, IMG submission 104809) | Vadose zone soil microbial communities from Sagehorn Ranch, Mendocino, California, USA - Sage2_L_100_16 metaG | ecosystem: Environmental > Terrestrial > Soil > Vadose zone | place: USA...
CAGGACTTCGTCCTCGCGGAGGATCAGGACATCCTCACCATCGATCTTGATCTCGGTCCCGGTGTACTTTCCGAACAGGATCTTGTCGCCCACCTTGACGTCCAGGGCGATCTTGGTGCCGTTCTCGAGGATCTTGCCGTTCCCGACGGCCAGGACCTCGCCCTCCTGGGGCTTCTCCTTGGCGGTGTCGGGAATGATGATCCCGCCCTTCGCCGTTTCCTTCTCCTCGATGCGGCGGACGACCATGCGATCGTGAAGCGGACGTACTTTCATGTCTGTCTCCTTTTGATCCACATGGAGGCGACCCAGACGACAGAGAGGGCCGCGACCAACGGCGCGACTAACGGAAAGACACTGAGCCGGCGACTCGACACGGAGTCCTTCATGGAAGTCTCCCTTCCAGCGATTCAGAACTGCTTTGGTGAGCTGTCGGGAGACGGGACTGCGTCGACAGCGCTCAGGAAAGCGGACTACGAGCCAATCATGTTACGCCTGCTCCGCCGATAACGCAAGCACAAACTGGAGGCCGTCCAACGAGAGCGTAGACCTTGAGCGGGTGCTCCACGGTTTGCGAGGCGCCTTCTGACCGCAGCCACACGCGCGTTGCGTCCTCGGGTTATCGCGGGCGGTGGGCGATCTCTGGAGAGTCAGCGCCGATTTGCCTTGACTTCCCGCGTTTCGGGTCTAACGTGAGTGTTGCCGACAAACGTCCCAAGGTGACAGGCGGGGTCGGGATCCCGTGCCCGTCACCCGCGGTGCCGTCCCCTCGCCCTCGGCGTACAGGGGGACCTCGATTCCATCAAAGGCGGTTGTACCAAATGAACAGGATACCCTCATTGCGTCTCTACGTCGCGGCCGCAGGCCTGTTGGCGCTGCTCCTGACCCCGGCCACGCTTCTCGCCCAGACGAAGACGGGCGAGCTCACGATCACCACCTCGTCGAAGCCGGCCCTGGCCCTCTTCCAGCAAGCCCGCGAGAAGATGGACAACCTCGAGACCGCCACGGCGGCCTCCCTGCTGGACGAGGCCATCCAGAAGGACCCCAACTTTGCCATGGCGTACGCCTACCGTGCCTTCGTGGGAGGCGGCTTCAACGTCCTCCGCCAAAACCTGGACAAGGCGGTCGTCCTCGCTGACAAGGTGTCGCCGGGCGAGCGGCTCTGGATCCTGGCCCAGCAGGCCCGGTCCGACGGGAACCTGCCGAAGGCCAAGACGCATGGCGATGAGCTGCTGAACCTCTATCCGAACGACAAGCGGGTCGCGCAGCTCGCGGGGAACTTCCTCGGCGACTCTCCGGCGGACCTCGGCGCCGCTCTCCGACACTACGAAAAGGCGGCCACTCTGGACGCCCGGTTCGCCTCCGCCTATAACGGGATCGGCTACGCCCAGTTCCGGCTCGGCGATTACACGGCGGCCGAAACGGCGTTCAAGCAGTACATCGCCCTACGCCCGGACTCTCCCAACCCCTACGACTCCTACGCCGAGCTTCTCATGAAGATGGGCCGCTACGACGACTCCATCGCGCAGTACCAGAAGGCGCTGGAGAAGGATCCCCAGTTCAGCAGCGCGCTGGCCGGGATCGGCCACAACGACGTATTCAAGGGGGACTTCGCCCAGGGCCGCCAGTCCTACCAGCGTGAGTTCGATCAGTCGCCGAACGTCAGCGGCAAGACGGGCTCGCTCTTCTGGACCTCGACCTCCTACGTCCATGAGGGCAACGTGGTGGAAGCCCTGAAGGCGATCGAGCAGCAGCGTGTCTTCGCGGAGAAGGAGAACCTCGTCCCGACCGTGATCGGGACCCACGAGCAGGCTGCCTTCATCCTGGCCGAGTCGGGCGACCTCGCGGGCTCGGTCAAGCACATCGACGCCGCGTCGCGGTTGGTGGAAGAGTCGACGCTCCCCACCGCCACCAAGGAAGCGGCCCGCCTCCGGATGATGCTGGCGCGCACGCGCATCCTCACCGCGGTCCACGAGTTCGACTCGGCCAAGGCCCTGGTCGTGAAGTGCCAGGCCATGGTGGACGCCAGCCGGAATCCCGCCGAGGAGCGGGCCCTTCAAGGCGTCTTCGGCATGCTCGAGCTCGAGCAGGGCCACAATGACCAGGCCCTGGCTCACTTCGCCAAGGCCGACCCGGAGAGTGCGTACGATCTCTTCTACACGGCCGTCGCGCAGGAACGGAAGGGCGACCAGGCCGAGGCGGCCAGGTTGTACGCTAAAGTAGCCACCTGGAACCAGAACGACCTGGGCTATGCCCTGGTGCGCGCAAGGGCGCGCGCCAAGAAGTCGTAGACGACGCGAACCCGACCCCGCCCCGCAAGGGGCGGGGTCACCGCGTTTCCTCAACGAGGAGGATCGAATGGCCCTACCGCCCATCTACGACCCCGAAACCGTGGCCCCCATGTGGCAGGAGCTCGCCGCGGTCGGGGTCGAACCGCTGACTACCCCCGAGCAGGTAGACCAGCTCCTGGGAGCCCGCTCCGGGAGCGCTCTCGTCATCGTGAACTCCGTTTGCGGCTGCGCGGCCGGGCAGGCTCGCCCCGGTGTGATGCTCGCCCTCCAGAACTCGGTTGTCCCGAACCGCTACGTCACGGTCTTTGCCGGAGTCGATCGCGACGCGGTGGAGCGCGCCCGGGAGTACATGACGGGCTATCCCCCCTCGTCGCCCTCCATCGGCCTCTTCAAAGATGGGAAGCTGGTCTTCATGCTCCACCGCTCCGACCTTCAGCAGATGAACGAGCAGCAGGTCTCAGTGGCACTGCGGAAGGCCTTCGACGAGCACTGCACCAGGCCCGGCCCTTCGATCGACCCGGAGAAGTTCAAGCAGATCCTGCCGTACCGGGGCTGCGGCTCGCAGATTCCTCTGATGGGTGGGCGCTAGTCATTCATCGACCCCCCACCCTGTCTCTCCACGGCTCCGCGTCTCCTTCGCCGCGCGACGCTTGTTTTCGCGGCAACCCCAGAGCAAACTGAGCCTTCCGGCGACGGGCGCCCGCCTGCCCAGCACGCGGCCGGAGAGACCCAGCGCGGGGAGGACATTGAAAGCATCGTTCGGCCTGCTCGGGAGCCGCGCTCCGCGGAGGGCGGAGAAGCCCCTCCGCGACGAGCTTCTGAGCATCGAACGACTGGAAGAGAGGGCGAGAGCCCTCGCGGCCAGGTTCACCCTCGACCCGAACCCCCGGCGGGCGTCGCGGAACGTCCTGCCCCGCTTCGACGACAACGCCCGCGTCCTGCGCGAGGCCTATCTCACCATGGCCGACGACGTGCACCGGGGCGAGTTCGTCACCCCCGCGGCGGAATGGCTCCTCGACAACTTCCATCTCGTGGCCTCCGAGGTCCTGGGCGTACGTCGGAACCTCCCGCCCGGCTACTACCGCGAGCTGCCCAAGCTCGCTCTGCGGGAGCTCGCGGGCGACGCCCGCGTCTACGCCATGGCGGTGGAGCTCATCCGTCACAGCGACAGTCGCCTGGACCGGCAGCAGCTCGTGCGCTTCATGAACAGCTACCAGGCCGTGGCCCCCTTGACGATCGGCGAGCTGTGGGCCTGGCCCAGCATGCTGAAGCTGGCCCTCATCGAGAACCTGAGGCGGCTCGCGGAGGAGACCCTCGAGGCCCGCGAGGCCGTCCGGGCGGCCGACGCCTACGTGGCCGGGATCGACGCCGCCCACGGGAGGCCGCCGCCCCTGCCCAAGGACCTCCACCCGGGTTATGTCCTTCAGCTGCTCCAACGCCTGCGCGAGTACGGCCCCCGCCTTTCCGCCGTCCGCGCCGGCGTCGACACCCACCTCTCCGCCCAGGAGATGACCTCCGAGGACGCCATCCGGAGTGAGCATCAGCGCCAGGCCGCGGCCCAGGTTTCCGTGGCGAACGCCATCACGAGCCTCCGGTTCTGCGCAACCCTCGATTGGAGCCAGTACTTCGAGACGGTCAGCCTGATCGAGCGCGTGTTGCAGCGCGACCCGGCCGGGGCCTACGGGAGCATGGACTTCCTGAGCCGCGACCGCTACCGCCAGGCGGTGGAGGAGTTGGCCGAGCCCACCGGAGAAGCGCAGCTACGCGTGGCTCTGCGGGCGGTCGAGAGCGCTCGCCAGGCCACGGAGAGCGGGCAGGTGGCGGATCGCGCCGCTCACGTCGGCCACCACCTCATCGGTAAGGGCCGTCCCGGCCTCGAGACCGACGTCGCCTATCGTCCACGCCTCGGCCGGCGGGCGCGGCGTTTCCTCTTCGCGCAGGCCACCGCCGTCTATCTCGGGTTGATCGGGCTCGTGACGGCCCTCCTGCTGAGCCTCGGGCTCAGCTACCTCCACGGGCAGGGCGCGTCACCCTGGGTGTGGGCAGGCGCCGCGTTGCTCCTGTTGCTGCCGGCCAGCGAGGTGGCGATCGCCGTCGTCCAGCGCCTGACCGCCCGCTGGGCGCCGCCGCGACGCCTCCCCCGCCTCGAGTTCCCCGCGGGAATCCCGGACGACGCCCGGACCATGGTGGTCGTGCCCACCCTGCTCACGAGCGTGCCCGCGGTGACCGGGCTACTCGAGCACCTCGAGGTGCTGGCTCTGGGGAACCTCGACCCGCGCATCCACTTCGCGATCCTCGGCGACTTCGTCGACGCCCCCGCCCGCGAGATGCCGGAGGACGAGGCGATCCTCGAGGCCGCCCGTGCGGGCATCGAGGCCCTGAATGCCCGCTTCGGCGAGGGGCGCACGGATCTGTTCTACCTGTTCCATCGCGCGCGACAGTGGAACCCGAGGGAGAGCGTGTGGATGGGCTGGGAGCGCAAGCGGGGGAAGCTCGAGGAATGGAACCGCCTGGCGCGTGGAGCCACGGACACGAGCTTCTCCGTGCAGGTCGGTGACGTGGAGATCCTCCCCCGCGTGCGATACTGCCTCACCCTCGACTCCGACACGCGCCTGCCGCGAGACGCCGCGAAGAAGCTGATCGGCATCATCGCTCACCCCTTGAACCGCCCCTACTTCGACGTCCACCTCGGCCGCGTCACCGAGGGCTACGGGATCCTGCAGCCCCGGGTCAGCGTGACCATGGCCAGCGCCGCCGGCTCGCTCTTCGCCCGCCTCTACGCCGGCCACACCGGAGTCGACCCCTACACCACCGCGGTCTCGGACACCTACCAGGACCTGTTCGGGGAGGGGATCTTCACGGGCAAGGGGCTCTACGACGTGGACGCGTTCATGGCCGCCCTCGACGGGCGCGTGCCCGAGAACGCCCTTCTCTCCCACGACCTCTTCGAAGGGGTCTACGCCCGCACGGCGCTCGTCACGGACGTGGAGGTGGTGGACGACTATCCCGCGAGCGTCCTCGTCCACGCGCGGCGCCAGCATCGTTGGGTACGTGGCGATTGGCAGATCCTCTGGTGGCTGTTCCCCTGGGTGCCAACCCGCTCGGGCCTGACGCGCAACCGCCTGCCCCTCATCTCGCGGTGGAAGATCTTCGACAACCTGAGGCGCAGCCTCGTGGCCCCCGCGACCGTCGCCCTGCTCCTTCTGGCCTGGGCGCTCCTGCCGGGAAGCCCGGCGGTCTGGACGGCCGCCATCCTGGCCGCGGTCGCCTTTCCCCTTTATCCGCTGCTCCTGGAGGCCGCCTCTGGCCCCTGGCCACAACAGCCGTGGCGCGTCTTCCTGCGCGCCGTGTGGGAGGACGGGAAGACCGGCCTCGCCCAGGCATCGCTGCAGGTCACGTTCCTGGCCAGCCAGGCTTACGAGCGGGCCCACGCGATCGTCCTGACCCTCGTTCGTCTGGGGGCGACCCAGCGCCGCCTGCTGGAGTGGGAGACGGCCGCGGCCAGCGCGGCCCGAGGGGCCGGCCTGGCGAGGCGAACGAGCGCGCGCCAGTTCCTGGTCGAGATGATCGCGAGCCCGGTGATCGCGCTCATGGGCCTCCTCCTGATCGGGATGGCGCGCCCGGAAGCCCTCCTCACGGCCGTCCCGGTCCTCACCTTGTGGGTGGCCGCGCCGCTGATCGCGCATGCCCTGAGCCGGCCCGTGCTACCGAGGCGGGTCGAGCCAGGGAAAGAGGACGGCCAGTTCCTCCGTCTCATCGCCCGCAACACGTGGCGATACTTCGAGGCGTTCATGGGCCCGGAGGACCACGCTCTGCCCCCGGACAACTTCCAGGAGACACCGGCACCCCGGATCGCCCACCGGACCTCGCCCACGAACATCGGCATGGGGCTCGTCGCGGCCTTGGCCGCCCACGATCTGGGCTTCATCGGGACGGAGGATCTCGCCTCCCGGATCGACGCCACCCTCACCACCATGGAAGGCCTCGAACGCTTCGAGGGCCACCTGCTCAACTGGTACGACACGCAGAGCCTGGCCCCCCTCCCGCCGCGCTACGTTTCCACCGTCGACAGCGGCAACCTCGCCGGGGCTCTCATGACCCTGGCGGAAGGCCTGCGCCAGCTGAGCCTGCCCGACCTCGCGCGGCGCGCGGCCGCGTTCGCAGACGGGATGAGCTTCCGGTTCCTCTACGACCCGCAGCGCCGGATCCTCTCCATCGGCTATCGTCTCGCCGACGACGCGGGGCCGGGCCGTCTGGATTCCTCCTACTACGACCTCCTGGCCTCGGAGGCGCGCCTGGCGAGCTTCGTCGGCATCGCCAAGGGCGACCTCCCGGAAGCGCACTGGTTCCACCTGGGACGGCTCGTCACCAGCGTCGACGGGACGCCCGCCCTGCTGTCGTGGAGCGCCACCCTGTTCGAGTACCTGACGCCGCTCCTCTTCATGAAGGGCTATCCGGAGACCCTGCTCGACCAGACGTGCCGGATGGCCGTGCGGCGGCAGATCGAGTACGCGACGGATCGCGGCGTGCCCTGGGGGATCTCGGAGTCCGCCTACAACCTCGTGGACCGGCACGACAACTATCAGTACAAGGCCTTCGGGGTCCCCGGTCTCGGCCTGAAGCGAGGCCTGGGGGACGAGCTGGTGGTCGCTCCCTACGCCACCGCGCTGGCCGCCATGCTCGACCCGTCCGAGGCCGCCCGCAACCTGCGGCGCCTGGCCGCGGAAGGACTCGAGGGTGCGTACGGCTACTACGAGTCCATCGACTATACGCACGGGAAAGCCGACGAGCCCGGGAGCCCCGGGAGAAGAGCGAGCCTCTCCCAGGGAACGGTCGTGCGAGCGTTCATGGCCCATCACCAGGGAATGACCCTGGTGTCCCTCGCCAACGCCCTCCTCGGCGATCCCATGGTGAAGCGCTTCCATGCCGACCCGCGCGTGCAGGCCACGGAGCTGCTGTTGCAGGAGCGCGTCCCCCGCCAGGCCCCCATCACCCAGCCGCGACCGGTCGAAGAGACCCGCCGGGCGGGCCCGGTGCCCGCGGTCGCGATTCGCCGCTTCCGGTCGCCGCATACGCGGTTCCCTCACGCGCAGTTCCTGTCGAACGGCAACTACACCGCGGTGGTGACGAACGCAGGAGGAGGCGCCAGCTTCTGTCGGGGCCGCGCGGTGACGAGGCACCGCGAGGATCCCACCCGCGACCCGGGAAGCCAGTTCCTCTACTTGCGCGACGTGCGGAGCGGCTCCGTGTGGTCCCCCACCTTCCACCCCACCTCGAAGGAGCCGGAGGACTACCTGGTCTCGTTCCTCGCGGAGAAGGCGACCTTTCACCGCCGCGACGACGACATCGCCACCCAGCTCGACATCGCGGTCTCGACCGAGGACGACGTCGAGGTGCGCCGGCTGGCGGTGACCAACCACAGCGATCGTCCCCGCGAGATCGAGGTCACCAGCTATGCCGAGATCGTCCTCGCCCCGTCGGCCGACGATCTGGCCCACCCGGCCTTCGGGAAGCTGTTCGTGGAAACGGAATACCTTCCGGAGAGCGCCGCCCTCCTCTGCCAACGGCGGCCACGCGCCCCGGACGAGCCAGGGGCGTGGGCGGTTCACGTCCTGAGCCTCGAAGGCCGGACCCAGGGGCCGGTGGAGTGGGAGACCGACCGCGCGCGCTTCCTGGGTCGGGGGCGCGGTCCCGAGAACCCACAGGCCCTGGACGGACGCACCCTCTCCGGCACGACCGGGTTCGTGCTCGATCCTGTCGTCAGCCTCCGCCAACGCATCCGCCTGGCACCGGGCGGCTTCATGAGGCTGTCCCTTGCCACCGGGATGGCGCCCTCCCGGGAGACGGCGGTGGCCCTCGCCCAGCGCTACCACGAGCCGAGCGCGGCCGCGCGGACCTTCGCCCTCGCCTTCGCGCACGCGCAGAGCGGCCTCCGGCATCTCGGTATCTCGAGCGACCAGGCCATGCTCTTCGAACGCCTGGCCTCGCGGGTGCTGTACGCCGACGGATCGCTCCGCGCGAGCCCGGAGCTTCTGGCCCGGAGCACGCTCGGCCAGGAAGGTCTCTGGCCGCACGGCATCTCGGGCGATCTCCCCATCCTCCTGGTGCGGGTCGTCGAGGAGGACGACCTGCCGCTCGTGCGCCAGGTCCTGCAGGCGCAGGAGTACTGGCGCCTGAAGGGGCTGAGCGCCGACGTCGTGATCCTCAACGAGCACCCCGTGAGCTATCTCGACGAGATGCACGCACAGCTCACGGCCCTCCTGGACAATGGACCCTGGCGGACCTGGAAGCACCGGCCCGGCGGGGCGTACCTGCTGCGGGGGGACCGCATGGCGGAAGCCGAGCGCATCCTCCTCGCCGGTGTGGCACGCGCCGTCCTGAGCGGCGAGCGGGGTGAGCTGGCCAACCAGCTCGACCGGCTCGATCCCGAGTGGCCGGAACCGGGGGAAATAGCGCCCTCCGCGGAGCCGAGGTCCGCCGCCGCGTCGCGGGCGGAGGTAGCCGTGCCTCCGCTCGCCCTGGCCAACGGAATGGGCGGCTTCGCCGACGACGGACGCGACTACGTGATCATCCTCGAAGCGGACCAGGAGACGCCCTTGCCCTGGGCCAACGTCATGGCCAACCCCGCGTTCGGGACGGTGGTGACGGCCTCGGGCTCGGCCTACACGTGGTCGGAGAACAGCCGCGAGAACCGCCTCACGCCCTTCGCGAACGACCCCGTGACCGACCCCACGGCCGAGGCGCTCTTCGTCCGCGACGACGAGACGGGAGAGGCGTGGTCGCCCACGCCGGGCCCCATGCCCCGTACGGGTGCGGACGGTCGCTTCGTGATCCGGCATTGCGCCGGGCGCACGCGCTTCGCTCGCGTAGCGCACGGCCTGCGCCACGACCTGGACCTGTTCGTGGACGCGAAGGACCCGGTGAAGTTCTCCCTGCTCACGCTCACGAACGAGAGTGGAAGGGCGCGCCGCCTGAGCGTGTTCGCCTACAACGAGTGGGTCCTGGGGCCGCCGCGAGCCGGCCAGAGCACGCACGTGGTGACGGAGCTCGACCCCCCGACGGGGGCGATCCTGGCCCGGAACGCCTACAACCAGGAGTTCGCGGGACGCGTGGCCTTCGCGCAGGCGAGCGAAGGAGTGCGCTCGGCCACGGGAGACCGCTTGTCGTTCCTGGGTCGCAACGGGTCCTTGGCGCAGCCGGCGGCCCTTCGCCGGGAAGCCCTGTCGGGCCGATTCGGGGCGGGGCTCGATCCCTGCGCTGCGCTGCACGTCCCCCTCACGCTGGTCCCTGGAGAGACGCGCCGCCTCGTGTTCCTCGTGGGGCAAGGCAAGGATGTGGACGAGGCCCGCAAGCTGGTGGGCCGCCACGGTCGCGTAGAGGCGGCAGAGGCCGCCCTCGAAGCCGTGCGCCAGAGCTGGGACGGCATCCTCGACACGGTCCGGGTCCGTACGCCGGACGACTCCTTCGACCTGCTGATGAACCGCTGGCTGCTCTATCAGGACGTGAGCTGCCGGCTGTGGGCCCGGTCTGCCTACTATCAGCCGGGCGGTGCGTTCGGCTTCCGCGACCAGCTTCAGGACGTCATGGCCCTTTCGCTCGCCCGGCCGGACCTCTTCAGGGAGCACCTGTTGCGAGCCGCGAGCCGTCAGTTCGTCGAGGGCGACGTCCAGCACTGGTGGCACGAGCCGAGCGGCCGCGGCACCCGCACGCGCTGCTCCGACGATCTGCTGTGGCTTCCCTACGCGGTGGCGCACTACGTCCGGACGACGGGCGACACGGGCGTACTCGATGAGCCGGTGCCGTACCTCGAGGCCCCCCTGCTTGCCCCGGATGCAGCCGAGGCCTACTTTCAGCCGAGGGTCTCCGCGCTCGAGGGGTCCCTCTTCGAGCACTGCCTGCGCGCCATCGACAAGGGACTGACCGTGGGCGCCCACGGCCTTCCCCTGATGGGGAGCGGGGACTGGAACGACGGCATGAACCGCGTGGGACGGCAAGGGCGTGGGGAGAGCACGTGGGTGGCCTTCTTCCTCCACGGCGTCCTCCTCGAGCTTGCTCCCCTTTGCGAAGCCCGAGGAGACCAGGCCCGGGCCGAGCGCTGCCGCGGCGAGGCCCGGCGTCTCGGGGGCATGCTCGAGCAGACGTGGGACGGCGAGTGGTATCGGCGTGGATACTACGACGACGGCACCCCCCTGGGCTCCGCCCAGAACGACGAGTGCAGGATCGATGCGATCGTACAGTCCTGGGCGGCGCTCTCGGCCGCGGTTCCCGTGCGCTTCGCAGAACGGGCCATGGACGCCCTCCGTACCCACCTGATTCGGCGCGGGCCGCAGGTCGTGCTGCTGCTCACCCCGCCCTTCGACCGATCGGCGCAGGACCCGGGGTACATCAAGGGCTATCCACCCGGGGTGCGTGAAAACGGCGGCCAGTATACCCACGCCGCTCTCTGGGTGGTCATGGCCATGGCGCGCCTCGGCAGCGGCGACGAGGCGGTCGAGCTCTTCCACATGCTTAATCCCGTCAACCATACGAGGACCGCAGCCGACGTCGAGCGCTACCGGGCCGAGCCGTACGTCGTCGCCGGAGATGTCTACGCCCACCCGGCCCACGCCGGCCGCGGGGGCTGGACGTGGTACACCGGCTCTGCGGCCTGGATGCACCGGGCGGGCCTCGAGAGCATTCTCGGCCTCCGGCGCCGGGGCTCGACCTTCGAGATGGACCCCTGCATCCCGTCCTCCTGGCCCGACTACGCGATCGTCTGGCGCTTCGGCCGAACCCGCTACGAGATCGCGGTCTCGAACCCGGAGCGCCGGTGCCGCGGGATCGCGGAGGCGGAGCTGGACGGTGTTCCCGTCGATTCCGGCGCCATCCCTCTCGTCGACGACGGCGGCACGCACCAGGTGCGGGTGGTGCTGGGCGGACTGAAGCGCCTCCTGCCGCCCCTGGCCAGGCAGGGCGCGACCGCGCCCGTGTGACCCCTATTTCGGCGCGCAGGCGGCCGACGCGAGCCTGAAGCGCTTGCCGGTGCGCTCGTGCACGAGCACGCAGCGCGAGCCGTTCTTCACCAGGCGGAAACGCTCCGGCCGCCCCGTCTCCCGCCCGTCCAACCGCGCGCCCTCGGGGTCGCGGGCGCGAGCGCGCTCGATGATCAGCGCGCTGTCGTGCGTGAGCGCGTCCTCGGCGAGCGCGAGCGGCACGCGGTTGAGCGCGCGGCTCACCACGCGGAGCAGCTCGGCGCGGCTCTCGGCGGTCGGGGTGGTGAGCACGGCCGGCACATCCCTCCCCGCGGACCCCGTCGCGCACGCCGCCATGGAGAGCAGTCCCGCAAGCGTCCGCACGGCCAGCAAGCGCGTCCCTCCGGTCAGCGGCGCAGGATCCGGTTCTCGCGCCACGGCGACTTGTGGGCGAGGCCGTCCGTCGCCGACGCGCCCCGAACCAGGTCCGCGTTCCTGGATGCGGTCGCGGCGGCCGGGCAGCCCTGATCCAGGCGATAAGCCAGCGCGGCCGCCAGGCGGCCCTCGTCCCGGTCGCCGAGCTCGTGGCCGAAGTCGTCGCCCACCGAGCAGCCGGGCAAGGCGACGCCGGGGCTGCTCACCGTATTCGCCGGGGAGAAGCCGTCCGGGTAATCGCCGAACCCCTGCGCGTTGACCCCCTGGAACTCGATCGAGAAATACGTGGTGCCGCAGTTGTCCGCCGGGTAGAAGCCGTAGGGCTTGCCGCAGGTGGTGGTGCCGATCTGGATCACCTGCACGCCGACGCCGCGCAGGCCGTTGATGATCGCTTCGCTCGCCGAGCATGTGTTCGGGCTGCTGAGGACGAAGACGCGCGGCAGGCTCAGGGTCGGCAACGGCTGGTCCTTCGGGCCCGAAAACCCCTGGGATGTGCCGTGGAAGGGTATGGGGGCCAGCCGCTCCCCGGTGACCGGATCCGTCGTCGCATACTTGTCGTTGAACACCGTCTTCTCGAATCCCTGGCCGGTGGTCGGGCCCGGCCCCGCGATCATGTAGGCCACTTCGCTCGCAATGTCGAGATAACCGCCCCCGTTGTAGCGGATGTCGAGCACGAGGTCGCTCACCCCGGCTCCCTGGAGCTGGCTGAAGGCGCTGACCAGCTGTTGCTCGGCGGTGGCGATGTGGTCGTTGAACAGCATGTACCCGACCGTTCCCGCCCGCGTCCTTATGGTCTCGACGCTCTGCACCGGCGTCGACGTCACGTTGGCGGCGACCATGGTCACGGTGCGCGGGGTCGCGGCTCCGAGATCGACTATCGAGAAGGAATGGGACGCGCCGGGCGCGGAGGGGAACAACCCCGCGTTCAGGGTGTTGATGCTCGTGCTGTCCGTGGCGTTCACCAGGTCGACCCCATCGACGGTCAGAACTTGCGCGCCGCGCGCGAGATTGGCGGACGCCGCCGTGGCCGGCGAGTTCGGCTCCGTGTAGGCCACCACCACCTGGCGGGGCGGCCGGGAGGACACGACGACCCACTGCGCGCCGTAACCGGCTTCCACCCCGGATTGCGACAGCGCCACCCACTGGTCCGTCGGATAGGTGAAGTGGAACTTGTCCTTCGGGTTGCCGGACGCCGTGGTCGCGGAGGTCTTCAACAGGTTGAAGTAGTCGGCCGTTGCGTAGGAAGCCGGATTCAGGTCGGGCACCTCGCGGTACCAGAGGTACAGGTCGTGCGTCCACGAGCGCAGCCAGTTGTTCTGCGTGAGGGTCGAGCCTGGCTTGTCGGGGTAGGCCTTGCCGGTGGTGGGGTCGGTGCCGGCCCGCGGAGTCGCGCACTGTGCGGTAAACGTCGACGCGGGCTGGAACACGCCCGCCGTCCACGAGGTCTGCCCCGCTGAATTGCTGCTGTCGCTGCCGCCGCAGCCCCAGAGGGTGGCCAACGCCGCGGCGACGAGCCAATGGCGCAGCGTTCTCATGAGTCCATCATAGCTCCTGGCGAGCAGAGAATAAGCCAGGGAATGGAAATCGGCGATCTCCTCGTCCGGGGCACGATCTGGCTGAGCCTGCTCGCCTGGGTCGTCGGCGAATGGCGGCGCTCCGCGCACCGAGGAACGAAGGCTGCGGGTCGGACCGAGTGGACCGCAGGCGCCCTCGCTGCGCTCGGCCACGCCGCCGCCGCCTTCCACCTCCGCCACGGCTGGAGCCACACGGCCGCGCTCGCGGAGACCGCGCGCCAGACCGCGGCCGTCACCGGCCTCGATTGGGGCGGCGGCATCTACGTGAACTACCTTTTCCTCACGGTCTGGACGGCCGACGCCGGCTGGTGGTGGCTGAACCCGGAGACCTTCGGACGCCGGCCGAAAGCGCTCGACCGGGCGGTGCGCACCTTTCCCTTGTTCATGTTCGTGAATGGGGCGGTCGTCTTCGGCCAGGGGCCGATACGCGTCGCGGGCACGGCCGCCGTGCTGGCGGTCATCGCCGCGTGGTACCGTGGCCGCGGGGCGCAGAGGGCCGACCATGGGTGAGACCGGGACGGGGCCGCTGCCGCGCCTGGGGGTGGCTCGCTGGCCCTTCTACTACGGCTGGGTGAGCCTCGGGATGGCCGCCCTGGCCATGGTCGGGACGCTGCCCGGCCGCACGCAGGGTCTCGGGCTCGTCACCGAGCCGCTCATGCGCGACCTTTCGATCGACCGGGTGCTGTTCGCGGAGATCAATCTGGTGGCGACGCTGGTGGGTTCGCTCTTCTGCCTCGGAATCGGCCGTCTGATCGACCACCTCGGAATCGGCCGTCTGATCGACCACAACGGCAGCCGGCTCGTGCTGACGGTCGTATCCTTCTGCCTGGGCGCGGTGGTGCTGGCCACCAGCGGAACCCGCGGCGTGTGGCCGCTCCTCGTGCTCATCACGCTCACCCGCGGCTTCGGTCAGAGCGCGCTGTCGGTGGCGAGCCTCGCCCTCGTCGGCAAGTGGTTCTCGCGCCGGCTCAGCCTGGCCATGGGCGTGTACGCGCTGGTCATGAGCATCGGCTTCATGGGCGCTTTCCCGGCGGTGGGCGCGGCCGTGCAGGCGGGCGGCTGGCGCTCCGCCTGGGCCGGGGTCGGTCTCGCTCTCGTCCTGGTTCTCGCTCCCCTCTGCTGGTTGTTCGTGCGCTCGACACCCGAGGACGTCGGCCTCGAGCTGGACGGCCAGCGCGCCCCCACCGAGGACGCGGCGGAGGCCACGGGGGCAACCCTGACGGAGGCGCTCGCCACGCCGGCCTTCTGGGTCTTCGCGCTCGCCGCTTCCGTCTACGGCCTCGTGGCCTCGGGGATCGGGCTCTTCAACGAGTCGATCCTGGCCGAGCGCGCCTTCGACGCCTCGACCTATTACCGCACCCTGGTCGTGACCGCGCTGACCGCCCTCCTCGGGAACGTCGCGGGCGGCGCTTTCGCCTCGCGCGGCTCCCTGCGGTGGCTGCTGGCAGTGGCGATGCTGCTCCTGACCCTCTCGCTCGCTGCCCTTCCCCACGTGACGAGCCAGGCCCACGTGATGGCCTACGCGGTGGTCATGGGCCTGGCGGGCGGCTTCGTGATGGTCGTGTTCTTCAGCTTCTGGGGACGCGGCTACGGTCGCGCCCATCTCGGCCGCATCCAGGGGGCCGCCCAGATCCTGACCGTGCTCGCCTCGGCGGTAGGCCCGCTGCTCCTCGCCCAGTGCGTGGCGTGGACGGGCTCCTACGCGGCGGCTTTCTACGCGCTGGCCGTGGTCGTGGCCCTGCTCGGCCTGGCCGCGGTCGTCGTGCCGCTGCCGGCCGGCGCCGAAGCCCGAGCGGCCACGGTCTGAGCCGGCCCGGCCACCTTGCACCGCGCGAACAGCTGAGCGCGGGGCGACTCGTCGCGGGCCGCCCCGTCTTCATCGACTACTTGATCGACTACTTGTAGGCGCCGACCCCGCAGACCTGGTCGCCGGCTCTCTTGAGGTAGCTGACCTTC
>Ga0137380_10002692_pt1 | contig 15172 bp, 12 predicted proteins | sample SagtaG_17_FD_104809 | JGI IMG/M metagenome (GOLD analysis project Ga0137380, IMG submission 104809) | Vadose zone soil microbial communities from Sagehorn Ranch, Mendocino, California, USA - Sage2_L_100_16 metaG | ecosystem: Environmental > Terrestrial > Soil > Vadose zone | place: USA...
AGCAAAACCAATGCTTTAAAGAAGGCTCGCGCTTTATATTCTCCTCACTGCAATCGCCCACTAACTAGGTACATAAAAATAGGAGACTATAAACTTGAAGTGGCAAAGCAGGTAGTAAGTGCGCAGCATAATGAACAGATTGGGTTCGTTCCACTAACCAACAACAGCTGACGCTTGCTACCGAAGACTTATTTCAATATGGTGGTCGTCATGTGCTCGACGTTATTACGAATGGTAAGTTCCACATATTTCGTTACTGCGATAAAATAACGCTAATATTCTTGTAGTTCTTTTTCCGGAGCTCAACGGCGATGAGGAGGAGAAGTACAACAGGGAAAAGTTTCGGGCACAAGCAAAAGTAGAAGTCATTGCTCAGACAAATCACTCTCGTTCTACTAACCCATACTAGGTTAAACTTACTGCAGAGACCCTAATGGAATTTGAGAAGCGGGCCGTTCTTGAAGTTGTCAATAATAGTAAGTCACACGATTACAGATGTCTGCACTTTATGCTAATACCCTGTCAGTTCTCTACAACCCAGAGGCTGACTTGGAAAGCACGAGCCTACAATCCGAAGCCACTAAAGCTAAAAAGCTCGCATTAAGGAAGAAGCCAGATAGCCAGACTGGGCTTAATAAAAAGAATGTCGTACCAGCGAAGACAATTGATCTCGTAGAGCTTGAGAAAAAGGTAACTACTGCCAGTCCTTCTCCAGCTAAGCCCAAGAGAAAGCAAAATGGTCAGGTAGAATTACTATCACCAAGCGTTAGGCCGAAGAAACTGCGCCGGAGGAAGCAGATAGATTAGAAGCGGGAAAGATAATAGCACGCATTCTGAATGTGAGAAATCAGAATCGGTGGACTCTAAATACCCAGGTAGCTGTCTAAGTGAACTTAAGCAACTTTTGGATAACAGTCGTGGTTTCGACATGTTTACATACCAAAAGACTACCTAATTAACATAAATTATTCTCATCATAGTGTAGACAAACATAATGCACATGAGCAGAACTATCCTTTATTTTTTATACCCATGTCGTGAAGCCGTTTGGATTAAAGCCATTATGCTATTGGCGTTTTAAAGCCGCCAGAGAGCTAAACTTCCATAGCCTAATTATGTGTGTTAGAATAATTTACAACGATGTCCGTATTCTAATATCATGTCATTGCCCTTCTTATAGCATTTGTAGGAAATGGTTTTGGCATGACATCATGCCAGAAGGATTGTTAGCGGCAGCCCCACTAAAGTTTGTTAGCTTGTTTTTGTAGGGCAATCAAAACAACGCGACCACACTTTCAAAAAATCCACTCTTCTCTATTTGTTCGCAGCAACCAAAACAACTACCTCAAAGAAGGCTCACATATACCACTCTCCTTGCCATACCAAAACGCTTTAATGCGATGGGGGACCGAGCAAAGGAGCAGGTAAGCATATAATATCCCTAGGACTGATCAGGTTTTGTACCACTAACCGATAGCAGCTGAAGCTTTCTGTCGAGGAGACGATGGAATTCGGCGGGCGGACTGTCCTTTACGGGATTACCCAGGGTAGGTCCTACAAATTTATAGTATCAGAACGATAGTAATACCCTCTAGCTATGTACCCAGACAAGTCAATATACTTCAAGGAACCCACTAAAGGGTTTCTCAATGCTAAGAAACAGGTAAGGGATATAACATTAGTAAGACGAATCGGCTTTGGTACATGGCTAATGTATACTAGATGACGCTTGCTGCCGAAGCCTTGTTAAAATATGACAAACGGACCGTCCTTAACGCGATCAATGACGGCAAGTGATACAGCCATTGTATTAGTGTTGCAATATTAATATCTTGTTAGCTCTCTTCAGCGAAAAGGTGGATAAAGAAACCACAAACACAAAGGACCGTGGGCCTCTTATAGCCGAAAAGGGTCACGAAGACTTCAGCGACAATGGAGACCGTAACATTAAAGGGAATAAGGATATGACCGCCAAAGGGAATGAGGATACGAACACCGAAGAGGATGAGGATATGAACACCGAAGAGGATGAGGATATGAACACCGAAGAGGATGAGGACATGAACACCGAAGAGGATGAGGACATTGATGCTGAAGAGAATAAGGATATCAACGCCAAAGAGAATGAGGATATCGACATCGAAGAGAATGGGGGTTACAATATTACACCGCATAAATTAACAGCTGGGTCTGAGGCAGATTCCAATACGGGGTCCGACGAGTATAATACACTAGCTGAGCCAAAGCAAGATGCAATCCCGATAAATACTGGAGCATTAACCAAGGTTACCAAGAATAATACGGCCAGCGAATATATTGCCAGTATCGATAAACTTGCGGATTCAGTGAACCAGAGTAGTCCTTCCAAACTTGATGCTCCCGCAAAAATCAGAAGGCCGTTACCTAGAAGCAGGAGAAGGGATATTTATTAGTGACTAGTAAGACATCTTCCTCTAGGACGGGCAAGAAACGAAAGCCGAGATTAGTCGGTAATCGGTCTGGCCAGGTAAAGGCTTGAAAGGCATTCCAGCTTATAGAGTGTTGTGGGGAAGCGGTTTCTAGGCCGGATTACATAGAAAGCCAATATAAGCTAAGAAATAGAACTTAGCCATTCACTTTCTATGCAATTGCGCATGTAAACTATACACAAGCTAAAGGTAGATAATTGACAAATTCTGGCATAAAAATATACTAAAAACATGCTTGTACCTTTTAACGCTACAGAAGACAGGCAGGGCGGGCTAACTAAAAAGAGCCTAGCCAAAGCTGACGTGCTTTTGACATGACAATATGCCGAAATCAAAACAACCCTCTACAACGCGACCAACGCCAACCATCTTCCAACAAACAAACAGCAAAACCAAAGTACTTTAAAGGAGGCTCCCGCCTTCTATTTTCCTCACTATTTTGTCCGACTAGCTGAAAAACGGCACAAAACACCTTAATGCAATGGGAGGCTATGATAAACTCGAACGGGCAAAGGAGGTGGTAAGCGCGCAGCATCGCTATAATACATCGGGTTCGTTACACTAATCAGTAACAGTTGAAGCTCTATGCTGAAGATTTATTTCAATATGGTGGCCATCATGTGCTCAATGTGATTAGGGATGGTGAGTATTACACCTGCGATGCTAATTTAGAATAATGCTAATACTATTGTAGCACTTTTTCCGGAACGTGACGACAAGGAGGAGGAAAGCGAGAAGAAAGTCCGCACAGAAATACAAGTAAGCGTTATTACTTTATTTAGACAAATCACCCTCATTCTATTAACCTATACTAGGTTAAACTCGCCATAGAGACGCTAATGGGATTTGAGAAGCGGGCCGTCCTCGAGGTCATTAATGATAGTAAGTCACACGATTATAGATGCCTGCGCTTTATACTAATACCCTGTCAGTTCTCTATAGCCCGGAGGCTGATTTGAAAGGCGCGGACCTGCAGTCTAAAGGTCACACTGAAGACCAAAAGCCCGTCTTAGCGAAGAAGTCAGATAGTCACACGGGGCTTAACAAGAAGTCTGCCGTACAAAAGGACCACAACAATATCATGGAGCTTAAGAAGCAGGTGGACCAGCTAATTGCTGCCAGTCCTTCTCCATCCAAGCCCAAGAGAAAGCAAAAAGATCAGGTAGAGTCACTATCACCAAGCGTTAGACCGAAGAAACTGCGCCGGATGAAGCAGGCAGATTAGAAGCGGGAAAGATAATAGCATGCATTCTGAATGTGAGAAGTCGGAATCGGTGGCTGTCTTGGCGAACCTAAGCAACTTTTGAATAACAGTCGTGGTTTCAACATGTTTCCAAACCAAAAGACTACCTGATTAACATGAATTATTCTCGTCACAGTGTAGACCAATGCACTACGCACGAGCAGAACTTCACTTTTCATGTTGTGTTGCAAAGTTGGCAACTCCATAGATGCAATAGCGTATGATATGGAGCCGATTTGTAACCGGATATACCCTAGAATTGCGCGGTCTGCGCTGCTAACCCACCAAGGCTCAGTATGGCACTGCTTTTTTAGCGCATGTGAGGCGGTCGATGGATCGGTAATTTGAAATCAAACCAACCTCGTCATTCCCCATCATATTGCGACTAGAATTTTGGAATGCTAAATCGGTAGATGCAGTCGACGCGTAGCTATAGGCCCCGCCGAAATCACACCCACGGTGCCTTTGACTTGGAAAAAAAATCCACCTCGCCTCCAAAGTCGCAAAATTTCGCCTACTAAAAACAATTCCACCCACGGTACGGTGGAGAGAAGGCGTATGATCTCAAAAAGCATATATTCAAGCTCGTCTTGGAAATCACGTCCTGCTAGCTATTTTAGAACTTGCCCAAGCTATATCTCCCGCTGATACGCGCCCTAATAAGCCAACATTAATGTATCAGCATATTCACACTTACCTTCACCCTGCATTAGGCAGATTGTCCGCGGGTTCTCACACTTAAAGCATAAAGTGTATGTTGACAGCCAGCCCTTATGTCGCCTCTGTCCCTTAGAAAACCGCCGCTGACCCTCTTCTATAGCCATACATTTAAAGTTAAAGAACCTCCACTCGCCTACCGTCCGACACTTCTCCAACGCATGGTCTACTCCCCGTACCGTTTCCAATGTGCTCGGATCCAGCGAGTCCACCAACTAGCAGAGCAAGCAGCTGCCTTTGAGCAGCTTTAAGTTGGCAATAATACCATTGCAAGCAACACTCTTAGTCACGCACATGCTGCTTTAGCAGCCGACTTCCTACCTCCAAGTCCTCTGCGTTGCTGGAACTCTCAGACTCGTCCGCCCCTTCCAACATTCCTACACTATCCTCCCTTGATTCACTGGCCGCCGCCAGCTCAATCTCATCAGCGCCAACCAAAATGCCTAGCTCTCTACAGCGGTTACATGACGTACTCTTACGTCTGCACGTCTGCGGTACCTTATCAAGGAAGATGCTGAGCGGCAGCAACCGACACCGCGGATTATCTAGGTATCGGGCGAACGGGCGGATATAAATCATATGGATGGCCATGATGTGGGAGGTAACAGCGGGCAAAAACCGCAGCATATGTCGGTTATCGCCAATCATAGCGCGAGTCTTGGTGTAGTTATCCATGCTGACAAGGATCCCTTATAAAGGTAAATGCTGCGTCAGACAAAGCTGCTATTGCAGTGTTTGAGGGAACCTATCTCAGTGGCACAGGCGGGCATACCAGAGGTAAGATGGGCAGCGAGCAACAACAAATGCAGATACTCCTTCTCATCCTGCAACCAACGAACGCAAGCGGTCCGGCTCCACTGCTGCCCTGAACGGATGAAGAGGCGAGGGTAGGAGGTGCTCCCGCCAAGTCGGAGAGTCTGATAGAAGCGAACCAGCTCCATCCAATGTTCCTCTAACTTGTTGTTGCACGGATCACGGAGAAAAAAGTAACCTTTATTAAGGCATCTCCAGTCATCCTAGAGGCTACCAAGCTTAGGTATGGCAGCCCAGAAAACTCGAAGAATATCGCGAGCTGACTCCTCTAGTTGCGTAAGGACGGCATAGATGTAGCGGCGAAGTTATCCATGTTTAAGACAAGAGAACCTAGACGGAGAACTTGGCCGTCTTCCTCCCAGATCAGGAGGCCCCGATAAGGCTCGTTCTCTAGGGTTGCCCGGGCAAAGCTACGCAAGTGAACGACCTCCTCAAGGGTTCGGCCGCAGCCCCAAGTCAGAGAGGTGCTCTGCAGCACTAATTTTAAATCTGCCATGGTCGATCCGATCGCCCAGGTCCTCCAGCTCAGCTCCCACGGCGGTCCAAATTTGGCCATGACATTCTGATGCCTTTGGGACAGTGGCAGATTGTACCCGTCAAGGCGTTCCGCTTAGAATCAAGACTGAAGATGCGGAAAACATAGCAGAGGAACTGCTGACATACACTGATGTAACGCCGCCGCGCAGCCGGTTGAATGTCGCGCACCGGTCTCTTCCAGGGCCTGTCTAGGTTCCAGTTGCCGAGCCAGCGGAGCAGAGGCTCCAAGGTTGTGTGAAAGGCTGCGAGGCAACGAGTAAACATCTGCTTCGTCTTACGCATCAGCAGGAGCAGCCGTCGCTCGGTGTTCTCTGGGAATATCTGTAATATTTTCTCGGCATATAGATCCCGGATGATATAGTCATCGGAGCCAATTTCCGACATGCAGTATCGGCGAGACGGCTGCTGACTGGTTAAAATGATGTGCTGGAGGGAACACCTGCCAAAATGCACATGCCAGCCGGTTTGATTAAGCCAGACGGTAGGTTGATCCGGGGGAAGATTCAATGGGTCGACTTGCTGGTCGGCTTGCATAAGCCGCCGGTGTTCGGCTTCGAGTGAGAGTTGCAGCTCAGCGTTGACTGACAGTGGCTGAATCCGATCAAACCCCTGGCCGAGGGAGAAGGGGAGGGACGGCAACCAGATGTAGCAGGCTCTATGCTATAGTTGCTGTCAACCGCATTAACCTCAAGGTCGCTATCGAAAGTGATCGAAAGACTATCCTCTCGGTAATCCGAGTCGGAACATAATAAGGTCCCTGCGTCAGAAGAGGATGACGGGTCCGGATCCAAGTTATCAGCCTGACTCGGGGAGTCGGACCTATAGCTACGTGGCCGCCGACCATCCGCCGAGGAGGGGAAACTGCCGCTATTAACGGGTGCAAGACTAGGAGCTCGCCGCCCGCGAGCAGAGCTGCATGAACAGGAAGAGGGACTAGGAGAGGAGGAGCTCCTAAGGGCGGTTAAACGCACGTGACAGAATTCCTCCCTGCGCTGCTGGTTGTAGAGCTGCATCCGTTGGGCGAGCTGGTCCAGAGAGATCCGCGTCTGCGTCTGTGGCTAAGAAAGTTCGGCAACAACGGAATGGGGAAGGGCATCGGGGACAGGTGCGGAGATAATCCAGGTAGCGGGATCGGCAGGCCTAGTCCAGCACTGCACAGCAACTATACGAAACTGCAGACCGTGGCGATTGTAATTCGAGTGATGTTTACACTGCTAATGCGAGTGCGCAGCCTTAGCGCCGGTCGTATGATAAGAGCAGTGACTGCAAGCAAGACCCAACTGCAAAGGCAGATCGACTAAGGATGCGGAGTAGTCGGGCAAAGGATGCAAATCGGCCAGAGAGATGCAAGGACGGTCCCGGACAGCATCGACAATCCACCAACGGGCCAGCGGAGCGGGCGTACGGAGTATTCTAGTAAGATGACGCTGTAGAGTGGTGCAAAGAGCTGAGCGATTAGGAAGGGCGCAACCGCAGCCAAGGCAGATGACTGTGCGATAAGCTTCGTTATAAAGCAAGAAGTTATAGTTGGAGGAGTGTAGAGAGGAGCGTATAGCTATTCGCGCGTTTTTTAACGTTATGGAATATCCCGATCGGTTGGAGCCATTTGTCTTTTTAATTGAAAGAGGCTCGAGAGTGCAGAAGAGATGGAAAGTTGTTTTATTAAAGGGGATGAATAAAAGGCGACGAAAAAGGGGTTCAGTTTTGGTTTTTATTTGGCGTGGTTGGCGTGTACGTATAAACAAATAAAGTGTTAAATCACGACATTAAGTTTAGTTTCCTTATTGCGCGGTTACCGTAGCGCGGCGGACGGAGAGATTTTACACAAAAGGGACTAGTTTTGTTATTATTGCGTGGTTCAGCCACAAGGGCGAACGTTGAGGTATTGCGGGGCAATTAATGGACATTTAAGGTGGTAGAGAATTTGGTAAAAGATTTGATAAAAGATTTGATAAATACCTATAGCTGCATCAATTTTAGCTCAGGCGTAATGCATTAGGAGACGCCAATTTTCCTTTTATACTCGCTTCGCTTCTGCTATTATTTGTCAGCACTGACACGCCTGCCATAGGGGCGCGACAGCACCAACTAATATTAAATATTGGTAAGAGCACTATATTATAGCACCCCAGTTTCACTATTGGACTATAGAACTTGCATTAATTGCTCCCTATTAGGGAATTAAAGTGGCATTGGTTTAAAAAAAAAAAAAGATTTAAAAAAGGTTTGGCATGTCAACATGCCGAAACCAAGTCACGAGTTATTAACGAAACGGCCGAGTTTCCCACAACACTTACAACGTAGTGGCCGCCATATTTAACGCAGAGTGACGTCAAGGGGACGCAACGCTTTTTAAAATAATCGAGGCAGAACATCTAGCGAAGCTTCGCTCGAGAACAGTATTATAGGGGAACCTTCTATGGCGCTTCTATATCGTTGGCCGGTGAAAATCCAGGTTTATAGTCGCAACTGATTGCTGGGTCGCCGATTGCACAACGCGCATACCTCACTTACTGTAGTTTTATATAGGAAATTCACTTATTGCTTAGAGGCATTATCTCTTCAATTAGGTTAAATGCAATTCTAATAGGTTCTTGAACTTTAAGGAGGTACACGACTGAAATAGGGTAGTAAAATAAATCAATTTTGGTCAACAAGGGGGGATTAAACGCGAGCGACCTTTTCAATATGTCTGTGGACCTCTATATAATAATGCAACAACTATTAAAGAAAACCAACGAGCAAGAAGAATGCATTTTAACCATATGGCACTATATAATGTTAGGATCCTCACACACATTGTACAAGCACAGCATGGCATTTACCATTAGACTAAAAAGCTTGCATTAATTGCTTCCTGTAGGGAATCGAAATGGCATTGGTGAATAAAAAGTTTCGGCATGTCAACATGCCGAAAGCAAGTCGCGAGTTGTCAAGGAAACCGCTCAGAGTTTTCACAACATCGCTCAATTCCCTCACCACTTACTTCTTCTCCCCACTACCTACTTCCAAACCCGTTGCTTCCTTAAAAGCTAAGGTTATTTCCTTAAGCCAGCCCATCACTTTCAACCCTGCCGCTCTTCGTAATGGCAGATCCAGTTACCCCGAAAAACAAGTCTATTCCGCTCAAGGTACCGGCATCGCCAGCTGTTAAGAATGCTGTACTCAAAGTAAGGTTTTTCAATTTACTAGACTAAACATGCCTGCTAACATATCCTCAGCAAATCAGCCGCATAGACAAGGTCCTTCAAGCTCAAGATGATCCTGCGCAATTTAACATTATAATTCAAATGATTGATAGGTATCTTAACGGAATTGAGGAGAAGCTAGAAGATACGGAGGAGGCCGAAGCCGATGATGAGAACTATCTTGGTAGCGGGCATGATGATTCCGCTGAGGATGAAGTGGAAGATGAAGTTGACGATAATGTGGATGATGACATTCCAAATTTCTTTAAGGAAGCCAAGAAACGAGATGGACGTGAGGGCGAGGCGTCAGCAAAACAAGAAAAGGAAGCCGAACACGTAGGTGATGCGTCAGCAGAACAAGAAGAGGAAGCCGAACACAGAGGGGATGCCTCAGCAGAACAAGAAGCTTGGGATTCAAACACAAAAAAAGCTACCACAAAAGTCTCCCAGGCAAAAGAGAATAAACTTCTTCCAATTACGCTAGATATTTCTAATGACTGGAACGTTGACAGCATCACTGCTGCAAGAGACAATTTCTTTGCAGCAGTTCACGGTCTAACAGTCAAGATGAAGAAGAACAACAAAAAGATCATCAAGAAGATTACGGAAGAGGAAGCCATTGATATTACGAACTTCTTCTTCAACCAAGTCATGGGCAAGCCAGCCTATAATCGCCTCTCTTCGCTTGTGCGGTCATACAACGAGCATGACGACGGTGAACCGGATAAAGGACTTTCTGAGAGAGCCGACGAGGCAGCAAAGAACACGAAGCATGCCACCCTTAAGCACTTTTTTACGACTATGGGAGCTGTCACTAGGGCCAGTAGACCAAACAATAGCATCATCCAGCAAATCTACCATCTTCACATGCTTAAGGATCTAGCTGAAGCTTATATGAAGCTCATTGTTGAGGTATCCACCGAAAAGCCAACTGCGATGGGGAAGGAAAAGAAGAAGAGGCTGCTGGAGGAATTTGAGAGTCAGGGCTATGGTACTGATATTGGACAAGGCTGGAAGACTGCCGTCAATAAATATATCTGTGACAAGCTTGGATACACTCAAACTATACTCTCCAATAAAGTACAAAGCGGGAAGGTTGTCCAAACATTGGTGGACGAATTCGGCACTGGAATCGTTCCAGTAATACCCACAGGCGGGCTTCGCTAGTAAGTTAACACCTGGTAAACAAGCATAGTACTAATGGCTGCAAGTCTACAAAATTTCAATGCTCTGGTCTTGGCCGAGGTCTATCCGATCCTGAACCAAAACGCACCCGTCCTACGAGAACTCTGCCAAATTGTTGACGATATCATCTATCAACCGTTAATTATTGGTCAACCTCTCAGGGTCCGGGAGATCAAGACCACTGGCAAGATATTCATGGATAGCCTGCTTAAGGATGCCAAGGAATTAGAGGCTGCGGAAGTGGAGAATGTGGATATGATGGAGGTGGATTCGTAGCGGAGAGCACCCGTTTTGGAGGACTGCTAGATAATTGCTTGGCGGTTTTTGAACTATGTTTCGCAGAGATAGAGAATAGGGCGAATGTTTTGGCATACTAATATGCCTAAACGTCTTGTATAATAATATAAAAATACTAGAGATTACCTAGCATCAACAAAGGACCTTCTTGTGTTTGTAGCTACACTAAATCTTTACATCTTGTTGTAAGCGCGTGTTGGTCGCGCTGATCAAACGGCGTAAATTCATCCATTTGGAATTAACACGCACAGCTACTTCTTTACTAAACCAGGCCTTCCAGATTGTACACGTACAGGGCTTCCCGCCCTTTAACCCCCACCCATCTTTATCTCTACTAACTACTCTGTCACGCCAGAATATTCGCCTACACTACGTATGTTTGTAATTTTCCTGCTCAGCTATTCTATTATATTACTGGGAGAGATCAATATAACTAACACTCATCTCAATACCCATCTTGACACGTACTCGCAAGAGAATAGCATGGTTAGTATTAAACGTTCGTGATTTTGGCATGTTAACATGCCAAAAGGAGGTCGGGTATCGGCAGCAGGAATTAGATAAGCTAGTTGTTAATGGCAACCCCGCTGAGTTTTCGATAACACAACAATATCGCTTAATCCCCCCCACCACCTACTTCCGAACCTATTACTTCCTTCAAAATTAAACACTCTTCAAAGCCAAGGTTTTTTCTTTAACCCAACCCATCACTTTCAACCCTGCCGCTTTTCTTAATGGCAGGTCCAGTCACCCCGAAAAACAAGTCCATTCCGCGCGAGGTTCCGCCAACGCCAGCTGTTGGGGAAGCAATAGTCAAGGTAGGGCCTTGCAATGAAATGAATCCAAGACCGCTCACTAACACGCGCTCAGCTCCTTAGGGGCATGTCCAAACTTCTAGAGGATTTTCACCATGACCCGGTACAACATGCACACTGCATCCGCCTCTTCAAAATATACCTTGATACCCTAAAGGGAAAAAGCGAAGAACAGGCGGATAAAGCTTCCGGAGCAACAACTGCTGCTGCTAAAACTTCCTCAGGAACCGAAAAGGAACCCCAAGAGGACGGCAAGGAATACATTGATAGCGGGCACAACAGTGTCGGTGAAGACGAAGAGTCGGAGGTGGAAACCGAAGGTAATGTAGACAAAGATATTCCAGAGTTTCTTGAGGAAAGCAATGAGGGAGGAGCCGCAGAAGAAGAAGAAACCAAAGACGGAAGTGAGGCCGAAGCTGAAGCTGAAGGTGGAAGGGAAACTGCTGCCGAAGAGGAAGTGGGAGGCTTAGAGGGAGCTGAGGATACAGCGAGGGTCTCCAAAGCAAGAAAGAAGGGACTTCTTCCGATTAAGTTCAACCTGAGTGAGACTGTGGACATTGCCTGCATTACAGGAGCGCGAGATGAATTCTTTGCCACAGTTCGCTTCCTCAAGTTTGACGCTTTTACGAACAACAAGAAAACCGTTATGAAGGTAACCGAAGATGATGCGATCAAAATTACCAACTTCTTCTTCAGTCAGATCATGGGCAAGCCAGCACTTAACCGTCTCTCTTCACTTGTGCAGTCATATAACAAACATAATGACGCTGAACCGGACAAAGGAGTTACCGAGCGAGCCCAGGAGGCCGCGAGAAGGACGATTAACCGTACCCTGAAGCACTTCTTTGAAACTGTTGGAAAATCCGAGGCATCGTCAAGAGGTACCGATAGTATTATTCACCAGATCTACATCATTCGCATGCACATGGAACTCACAGAGGCGTACATCGAGCTAATCAAGGAAGCTACATTCACGAATGAAGCCACTAAAGAAGAGAAAGCAAAGAAAAAGGCTCTAAAAGCGGAGCTTAAATTAAAGGGATGTCCCACTGCAAAAGGAAAAGGGCTGAAATCGGCAATGATTCAGTATATTTGTCGAGAACTGGCTATGGAGAGAAACGCACTGGAATACATAACCCAACGCGGAAAGTCCGTCAAATGTTTAGTCGACCAGGTCGGTCCTGGGATCATCCCAGTACTACCAGAAGGAGGCATGAATGTGTAAGTCAACGCCGTCTTAGAGCTCAACACTATACTAACAGCGGCAAGCCTGCATCGATTCAATGCTCAGGTTATGGCCCAAGTCTATCCAATTCTACTCAAAACGGCATCTTTCCTGAAGCCAATTTGCGAAGTTATTGATGAGACTATCTATCAGCCATTGGCAATTGGTCAGCCTCTTAAGGTCAAGGCGATCAAGACTACCGGAAACAATCTCTTAAACAGTCTGAACAAGGCTATTGAGGAGGCAGATAAGATGGAGGTGGATTAACCTTGATGGAGCAGGGTGGCGTGGTAGTGTAGAATGGCCTGCTTTTTGTTTTCTGAAATCACGTAGCATAGGCTTGTATAGGGCTAAGGAGCCTAAATTCTGGACTCTACCTTACCAATATAATATAATTTTAAACGTGCGACCCTTCTTTAATCCACTGTGCTCTCAACAGTCTTAACCGTACGCTAATGAACATCCCATGCTCTACAGAGCGTCCCTTTTAGTCTTGAGGCTTCCACTTCACCATAGTGATCATAGCTAGGGTACGCGTGAGCTGGTGTCAGCATATACTACGGCCTCGAGGATAAATGAAGATGAGTCTTTTGGCATGCTCGAATGCCAAATCCTCATATATAAATAGGTTGCAACGATAAATCTATTACCACTGTACCGTCGCCCCACTAGTGCTTCGTTAATGAGATCGTTTTACGGTTCTCTTTTTTAGATGCTTACATGCTAAATCGTCATTTCTCTAGCTTACTCAAGATAACCAGTCCTTGTTATGAGACTGCTTTGCGCTTGCAGTATTAGCTTTCTAGTTAATTTCATCAAATGCAAACTCCATAATAAGGCTAGCACCAACGGAGCGTTTGGCAACGCTCTCCGAGGTATATGCTCGGCTGCAGCTGCACAATGGCTGGCGAAATCGGCGTCGTCTGACGTCATGATACGCTCGCTTATACAACACGTTAGTTTCCAAAACAAACAACAGCTGCTTTGCTTCCTCTCCGTCGCCCTCTCCCACTTCTAAATCAACATCACTTCAGCCAGCTGTTCTGTATACATGGTATGAAGTCAAAGATGATAAAATCCCACACCTTTCTAATATTCTTGTATTAATGGCGCGAAAGCAAAAGAAAGCGCCAAAGCCAATAAAATATTGTGCTGGAACTATAGAGGACCGTGCCGGAGTGGTTAGACAGTGTCAAAGAAATGTTGCCCAGAATGACACTTTCTGTCATGACCACCGCGAAAAATCAATCAGCACTTCAAATCCGTATGTTACCACGGAACACACACCACCAGCATCGCCGCTCCATACATTACCAGCAGCGTCGCTCGATGCACCACCAGCAACGCCGCTCGCCTCTGCAAACACAAGCCTACGAAAACTTGATACCTCTTACGACTCGACTCCACACAAAGCTAATCTAAAGAGCACCTTAGATGGCAACCTCCCCGCTCGACGCGAAGTCTTTTGTGCTAATCTCGAAGAGCTTACCCTTGTGAAGATGGATTGTGGAAAGAAAATCGATTCTCTCTTTAGAGAAATAGAAGGAGCAGCAGATACGTTGAGGAACTTGGAGGAGATGAAACAATCATTGCTCAATTCAGAGGCGTGGCAGAACTGGCTTGAAGAGATGCACGGCTCCTACAAGTCTGGCCAACCGCTACTGTCACAAGGAAATTTTTACGAAATACTCACGGAAGCGCAATCGATACTCTCTAAGAATACTGCCGCTAAGCCCTGGCGTTTCCGAGATATCCTTCGAGAAAAAATTGACTTTGAAGCTCCCCATGAACAACCAGAGAAACTCAGAGCCCTCAAGCCGGATATCGTCGTTGTGAGCCCAGAATATCTAGCTCCGAGTCTTCCTGTATGCGGGCAATTTCACTGCGTCATGGAACATAAACGGGGGGAAAGAGCTTTGCAGGATAACATGGCGATCCAGGATTCACTAATTCGATGCTTACAAACATTCAACGACGACTTTTTCCGACAGTACTTGTATTCTGTCTTTGTAGCTGGAACAAAACTGCGCCTTTTTCAGCTCCATCGAGGGGGCATACTGTATTTTGAAAACGACGTGGATATCCAAGACCGTCCTGATATATTCTTGAAGTTCGTTACTTGGCTATCTTTTGCATCACTGAAACAGCTAGGTTATGGGGAGCGTTTGGATAGCATCGATGGGATGCGAGTTCGGTGCGAATGGGATAAGCCATCTAGACGCCCCAATGCGGAAGTTCTCGATTCACGAGGGACAACGGTGTGGAATGTTCAAGAACTAGAACCAGGACCTACAGAGCTTAACAAAAGTTTCGCTCGACTCAGCTTGAATGACAACACCCCTGGGATACTAAAGATGCAATGGGCATATGAGACGCGAAAGACCACTGAAGCAGATTTCCTACGCAAAATTTCCGACATGCCTGGCGTACCAAAATTTATTGCCGAGTATACAGGTGCCTCGACAAAGGACTTTAGCAGCCCCGACTCAGAAATTGTACGCATCCCCTTGAGATCAGCGTACACACACCCAATATTCCCCTCCAGCAGCACCTATGAACCTTCAGGAAGCGGTTCTAATAGTATCAGCGATAGAGTCACTCTCCAAACCTCTATCCCTAAAAAATCACGCACCTTTCCTAGTATAGATAACAGCCTTTCCCGCCAACAGCGCTGGATTCTAATC
>Ga0137380_10002693_pt1 | contig 15169 bp, 8 predicted proteins | sample SagtaG_17_FD_104809 | JGI IMG/M metagenome (GOLD analysis project Ga0137380, IMG submission 104809) | Vadose zone soil microbial communities from Sagehorn Ranch, Mendocino, California, USA - Sage2_L_100_16 metaG | ecosystem: Environmental > Terrestrial > Soil > Vadose zone | place: USA...
CCTCTACGTCAGCAATTGGGGCGACTCGACGGTCACCGTGATCGACCTGACCGCCCGACCGCCTCACCGCCCGACCGCCGTCTTTGTCGGTCCCCATCCGTCCGCGCTCGCACTCCACGGCACTGATCTCTTCGCGGCGCTCCCCGGGACGAACGGTGTCGCGCGCGTCGATGTGGCGCAGCGACGCGTGGTTGAGCAGCTCACCGTGGGGCTCGCGGCGCGGGCGCCGACGGGGAGCGATCCCAACGCGCTCGCGCTCTCCCCCGACGGCCGGACATTGTACGTCGCGATGGCTGGGAACAACGCGGTCGCCGTAGTGCACGTGGGCCCACGCGCGCTGCGCGTGGCCGGGCTGATCCCGGTCGGCTGGTATCCCACCGCTGTCGCGACGTCGGCGGACGGCCGCACGCTGTATGTTGCCAACGGCAAGGGACGGGGGTCCGGCTCGAATGCCGACGGAACCTTCATTGCCAGGCTCATCACCGGCTCGGTGTCCATCTTGCCGGTGCCGGACTCCGCGACCCTCGCTCGCTACACGCCGCAGGTTCGGGAGCTAAGCCCGTACTCCAATGCCGCTCTCCGTCCGCCCGTCCGCCCGTCCGCCTTCCCGTCGCAGTTGAAGCACGTGGTCTACATCATCAAGGAGAACCGGACCTATGACCAGGTGCTCGGGGACGTCGAGCGCGGCAACGGCGACCGGGCACTCGCGATCTTCAACGACTCCATCACCCCGAATGCACACGCCCTAGCGCGCCGGTGGGTGCTGTTCGACAACTTCTACGTGAACGGCGACGTGAGCGCCGATGGGCACGAGTGGACCGACGCCGCGTTCGCGAACGACTACAACGAGAAGACCTGGCCCCAGATCTATTCCGATCGCCGCCAGTGGGACTTGACGAGCGGCGAGGACCTCGCGAACCGCAGGGACGCCTACCTCTGGGACGCGGCGCGGCGGCGGGGACTGTGGGTCGTGAACTTCGGCGAGATGACCGAGTCCGACGAGCGCGATTCCAGCGCGGCGACCCACCCGCACACCAACATTCTGGGCTTGCAGGGCGTGACCGCCGCGAACTATCCCGGGTTCGTGCTCTCCGTGCCCGATACGACGCGGGCCCGGCTGTTCGCCGACTCGGTCGACAGCTGGGACCGCCACGGCAAGTTTCCCGATCTCATCTTCCTGTGGCTGCCGCGCGACCACACCCAGGGTCAGGGCGCGGGCAGTCCTACGCCGCGAGCGATGGTGGCCGACAACGACCTCGCGCTGGGAGAAGTGATCGAGCGGTTGGGCCGCTCCCCGGCGTGGGCCTCGATAGTGGTGTTCTCGCTCGAGGACGATGCGCAGAACGGCCCCGACCACGTGGATGCGCACCGGTCGGTGCTGCTCGTCGCATCACCCTACGCACGCCACGGCGTCGTGGACAGCAGCTTCTACACGACCAGCTCTGTCGTGCGCTCGATCGGGCTCATCCTAGCCCTCCCACCCCTGAGCCAGTACGACGCGGCGGCAACGCCTCTCCTGAACGCCTTTACTCAACGCCTCGATGCGACGCCGTTTGTTCACCTACCAAGCAGTTGGCCCCTCGACGAGCTCAACCCGCAGGCATTTCGCTCACGCATTCCGGCGCGCGATCTCGCGCGACCCGACGCGGCCGACGAAGCGCTGCTCAACTGGGAGATCTGGACGAGCGTGCATGCGGGCTCGGCGCCACCGCCGGTCAGGCGCTCGCTCGTTGTGCAACAGTCGCTCGTCGCGAAGTGAGAGCCTCTTGTGTTGCGTCGTCGCGACGTCGGAGGGTCGCCGCCGCGCGGGGCCGTTTCCTACAAGGCGTTTCCCGTTACGCAGCAACGACTTGGTCGTGCTGCGCCAGCGCCACATGAGTTTGGTCATGAGTAGCGCCTGCTCTCGCAGCCGGCACTGCAACGCGGGAGGCCGGGACGGGACGCGGACACCTTGAACCAGCGGTGAAACGTGAAAGCCGTACGCCAGTCGAGAGTTGCCGCACCCCGATCCGAGAACCGCTGGAGCCGCGCCAAATCTCACTCGGGAAAACGGGCGAAGAATTGACGAGCACAACAAAAGATGAAGACGCACCGAGAGCAGTCGAAGTAACGCGGGTCTAAACCGACCGTGGCGCGTGGTGCCAGCCCGCAGCAGTGCCGAAGCCACGCCCGATGCGTCGGGCGCCGGTGGCTCCCGAATCCGTGTCACCCCAGCCTCGCACGTTCCCCATTATGCGACAACCCGTTAGCGGTGCTGCGCGCCGATCGGGGCGGAGTCCATTGACCCCTCCCGGCTCGGTTCTGGAACGTGGCACGTGCCTTGCCCTTACGCAGTGGATCGTTGGCGGCTCAATCGACGATCACTGATACGACACAGGGTAGGGCATGCACGCCACCGTGCCCGCGGGGAGCGACACCTGGGACTGATGTCACCACTAGATCCCACAGAGACATCGAGAGTCGGCGTGCGAGGAGCGGCGTGGCCGTCGAAATGCCGGCCATGGCTCGGGCCGGTTGCACGCGTCCGGGTGCCGCCGACTCCGCACCCCACCGTGCCATCCCCGCTCACCCAAGGCCTGAGCTCCTGGCACGGGGATTGTGGCCCCCCCCTTCCTCGTCGTCCCTCAACATAGAACGTCCCACTCGCGTTCCTTGAGGAGGCTCCGCTGAAGCACGGTCCCCCCGGTCAGATTCACCCCTCCCACGACTCGAGGCACGCGGAGGGTCACGCGCTGTTTGTGGGCGCGCAGCCGGCGGCCGGTGCGACCGTCGGCGAGCGCGCCACGCCTGCGCCACGGCGGCCGGCGGTGCGCGGCAAGTTCATCTCCGTCGGCGCGGAGAAGCTCTACATCCGCGGCGTCACGTACGGCGCCTTCCAGCCCGACCCCCAGGGCAACGAGTACCACGATCTGGCGAAAGTGGAGCGCGACTTCGCCTTGATGGCCGCGAACGGCATCAATGCGGTGCGCATTCCTCACACGATGCCCCCGGTGGCGTTACTCAACATCGCTGCCTGGCAAGGGCTGTACGTCATGGTGGGACTGAGCGCCGAGCAGTATGTCGGCTACCTCGTCGACCGCCGCAACGCCCCGGACATCGAGGGACTGATCCGCGCCAAGGTGCGGAGCTGCGCCGGTCACCCGGCGCTCCTCTGCTACGCGCTCGGCAACGAGATCCCGGCACAGCTGGCTCGCTGGATCGGACGGGACGGGGTCCAGCGCTACCTCGAGCGATTGTACCGCGCGGTGAAGGAAGAGGACCCCACGGGGGTCGTCACGTACGTGAACTATCCCACGACCGAGTACCTCGAGCTTCCCTTCCTCGACCTCGTTAGCTTCAACGTCTACCTCGAGTCGCAGGACGGGCTCGAGGCGTATCTGGCGCGCCTCCAGAACATCGCCGGCGACCGGCCGCTCCTGATGAGCGAGCTCGGGCTCGACGGTTTGCGCAACGGTGAGCGAGCCCAAGCGCGTGTGCTCGACTGGCAGGTGCGCACGGCGTTCGCCGCCGGCTGCGCCGGCGCGTTCATCTTCTCCTGGACCGACGAGTGGTACCGGCACGGCAACGACGTCGAAGACTGGGCGTTCGGCCTCACGCGCGTGGACCGCTCGCCCAAGCCGGCGCTCGGCACGGTCCGTGAGGCGTTCGCCGACGTGCCGTTCTCGCCACGGCTCCCCTGGCCCCGCATCTCGGTGGTCGTCTGCTCTTACAATGGCGCGCGCACGATCGGGGACTGCCTCGAGGCCCTCGGCCGCCTCGCCTATCCGAACTACGAGGTCATCGTCGTCGACGACGGCTCGACCGACACCACGGCCACGATCGCGCGCCGCTACGACTGCCGCTTGATCCGCACCAAGAACCGCGGTCTCGCCACCGCCCGGAACACGGGCCTGGAGGCGGCGAGCGGGGAGATCGTCGCGTACATCGACGACGACGCCTACCCCGACCCGCACTGGCTCACGTATCTCGCCGCCACGTTCCTGAGCACCTCGCACGCCGGCGTGGGCGGCCCGAACCTCGCCCCGCCGGGCGATGGGCCGGTCGCCGAGTGCGTCGCCCGCGCCCCGGGGGGCCCGATCCACGTCCTCGTGACCGACCGCGAGGCCGAGCACATCCCGGGCTGCAACATGGCGTTCCGCAAGACCGCCCTCGAGGCGATCGGAGGCTTCGATCCGCAGTTCCGCGCCGCCGGTGATGACGTCGATGTGTGCTGGCGGTTGCAGGAGCAGGGCTGGACCCTGGGATTCCACTCCGCGGCGACGGTGTGGCACCACCGTCGCAACTCCCTGCGCACCTACTGGAGACAGCAGATCGGCTACGGCCGCGCGGAGGCGATGCTTGAGCGCAAGTGGCCCGAGAAATACAACGGCCCCGGCCACGTGCGCTGGGTCGGGCGCATCTACGGTCCCGGACTCACCAGCATGCTCGGGTGGCGCCGGCCCCGCGTGTATCACGGCGTATGGGGGAGCGCGCCGTTCCAGTCGCTCTACCAGCCAGCGCCCAGCCTGCTCGCCTTCCTGCCTCAGATGCCCGAATGGCATCTCCTGACCGCCACCCTGGGTGCGATGGCGGGACTGAGCATTGTGTGCGAGCCGCTCAAGCTGGCCCGGCTGCTCCTCATCCCCGCCCTCGTCCTACCCATCGCCCAGGCCTGGCACAGCGCCGCCCGCGTGTCCTTCCCGGAAGCCCCGCACGTCGTGGCCCGCGCCATCCGGCGGGGGCTGACCGCTCTGCTACATCTGCTCCAGCCCCTCGCTCGGCTGCGGGGACGGCTAAAGGAGGGGCTGACGCCGTGGCGCCGACACGGCGCTGTGCGGCCCGCGCCCCTCTGGCCCGTCACCGCATCGATTTGGAGCGAGCGGTGGCAGCCGCAGGACAAGCGCCTCCGGGAGCTGGAGGCGACGCTGCGGGCGGCGCATGCGTGCGTGTTGCGCGGCGCAGAGCACGACCGCTGGGACCTGGAGATCCGAGGCGGCATCCTCGGCGCGGCCCGGCTGCTCATGGGTGTGGAGGACCATCCGGACGCGAAGCAACTCCTCCGGCTGCGCTACTGGCCCAAGGTCCCGTGGCGCGGTCCGGCCTTGGCCCTCGGGCTGGCAGCGCTGACAGCCGTGGCGGCGGACGCGCGAGCCGGGGTCGCCACCGTCGTTCTGGGACTCGGCGTCGTGCTGCCGCTGCTCCACATCGTCGAGCAGACGATGGCCGCCATGGCCACGATCCGCAGCGCGGTGGCCCGCCTGCGCGCCACTGAGGTTCCGTGAGCGACGTCGCGCTGTCCCGCTGGTTGCTGCGGCAGGTCCAGCCGTATTGGCCCTCCTTCATCGGCATGTTCGCGCTGGGGCTCCTCGGGAGCGCGATTGCGCTCCTGAACCCGGTGCCGCTCAAGATCGTCGTCGATTCGGTCCTGGGCACACGCCCCCTGCCTGTGTTGCTGCGCCCCATGCTTCCAACAGCGGCGACACGGTCGCCCGCCGCCCTGCTCCTCGCCGCCATCGCCCTGCTCGTGGTCGTCGTGGGCCTCGGCCAGCTCCAGGGGTTGGGCAACACGCTGCTCCGGACGTACGTCGGCGAGCGGTTGGTCCTCGACTTGCGCGCTCAGCTCGTGCATCAAGTCCAGCGACTTTCCCTGGCCTACCACGACTCGCGCGGCACTTCCGACTCGCTCTACCGAATCCAGCAGGACGCGCAAGCGATCCAGTCGCTGATGGTCGACGGCGTCGTACCCTTCGTGTCCGCGGCGATCACGCTCGGCACGATGATCGTGGTGACCGCCCGGCTCGACGCGCAGCTCGCGCTCGTCGCCCTCGTCATCTCTCCGCCTCTCTTCTTGGTGTCGCGCGCGTACCGCCCGCGCATGCGTAAGGAGTCGCGGCAGGTGAAGCGGCTCGAGAGCTGGGCGCTGGCCGCCGTGCACGAGACGCTGGGGGCCCTGCGCGTGGTGAAAGCGTTCGGGCAGGAGGGGCGTGAGACCGAGCGGTTCGTGCGCCGCGCGCGCGAGGGGATGACGGCGCGCATCCGCCTCGCGCTGCTCCAGGGCGGCTACGGCGTGTTCGTGGGTGTCACCACGGCGCTGGGCACCGCCGCGGTGCTCTGGATCGGCGTGGGTCACGTGCGCGCCGGAGTTTTGAGCCTCGGGCAGTTGCTCATGGTGATGGGCTATCTGGGGCAGCTGTACGAGCCCCTGAAGACTATCAGCCAGAAGGCCGGGAGCTTCCAGTCGTACCTCGCGAGCGCCGAGCGCGCGTTTGCGCTGCTGGAAGAGCGGCCGGACGTCCCCGACCATCCGCGCGCGCGTCCGATCGCGCGGGCCAGCGGTGCCGTGATCTTTCGCAACGTGTCGTTCGCCTACGATCCGGCGCATCCCGTGCTCGACGACGTGTCGTTCGAAGTGTCGCCCGGCGCCCGGGTCGCAGTCGCGGGAATGACGGGCGCCGGCAAGACGACCCTGGTCAGCCTGCTGACCCGCTTCTACGACCCGACAGGTGGCGCCGTGCTGCTCGACGGCGTGGACCTGCGCGAGTACCGGCTCGCCGACCTGCGCCGGCAGTTCGCGATCGTGCTTCAGGAGCCCGTCCTGTTCTCGACGAGCATCGCGGAGAACATCGCCTACGGGCACCCCGGGGCGAGCGCGCTCGAGATCGCGGCGGCGGCGCGCGCGGCGGGCGCGCACGACTTCATCGCCCGGCTGCCCCGCGCGTACGAAACGCCGGTCGGAGAGCGCGGGATGCAGCTCTCCGGCGGTGAGCGACAGCGGATCGCGCTGGCCCGGGCATTCCTCAAGGACGCCCCGCTCCTGATCCTCGACGAGCCGACCAGCGCAGTGGACGTGAAAACCGAGGCCGCGATCCTCGAGGCGATGGACCGCCTGATGCGGGGGCGGACCGCGTTCCTGATCACTCACCGAGCCAGCGCGCTCGCGATCTGCGACGTGCGGTTCCAACTGGAGGACGGACGCCTCCTGGAGGCGACGCCGTTACTCGTATGATCGCGACACTCAATAGGCGGCCCGCCACCCATGTGCTGTGGGGGAAGCTGTCCTGGCACCCGGCCGTCGCCGCGTGGCGAGAAGTCGCGCCCGATGCTCCCGAGCCGGAGCGGATCGAAGTGACCCGGGATGGACGAGACTCCGCGACGTACCGGCTCGTCGGGTCGGGGCCGCAAGGCGTGGCGATCATCGCCCGGCGCGTGCGCACGGAGCGGGCCTGGGTCGCGCTCACCCTGTACCGGTGGATCCTGAGCCACCTGCCCGTCGCGGCACCGCGCTACCGCGGCTTCAAGCCCGACAGTGCGCGGTTCGGGTGGGTGTTCCTCGAGGAGGCGGCCGCGCGCTCCGATGGCTGAGCCGACACGAGCCTCCACCCGAGCAGCACGCAGCCCCGACGGGACGACTCGCCTCATGGCGGCGACTCTCGAAGCGGGGCTCTCAGGCGCCCGCGGGCGTGCGATCCGCGTGCGCACCATGGAGCGGGAATTCCTGGCCTCGAGCTCGAGCTTCCGCACGGAACGCCTGCGGGTCACGCTGGAGGGGGGCAAGGCGCTCCGAGTGTTCTTCAAGGACCTGAATCCCCACAACCAGATGGAGAAGGCCCGCACGGTACGCGCGCCGGACCTCGAGCCGAGCCTGCGGGAGCTGCGGATGTACCAGTCGGTCCTGTCCCCCGAGCGGTTCGGCACGCTGCACCTCTACAGCCATCGTTGGGAACCCGAGCGCGGTCTCTACTGGATCTTCCTGGAGGACGGCGGCCGGATCGTGCTGCACAACTTCCTCGACATGCCGCGCTGGACGGCCGCCGCGCGCTGGGCTGCTCGATTTCACGCTGCCACGCGCGACCTCCCCGAGGCCAAGACGACGTTCCTCCCCCGATACGACGAAAGGCACTATCGCCGCTGCGCGGACCGCGTGAGAGCGATTCTGCCCAACCTCGACGGCGAGGAGCGCCAACTCGTCGAGCACGGGCTCGCGTGCTACGCCCGCCGCATCCCCCAGCTCGCCGGGCTCTCTCGCAGCGTCCTGCACGGACAGTTCTTCGGCAAGAACGTTCTGCTGCGGCGAGCGCGCGGCGGTCACAAGATCATCGTCATCGATTGGGAAACGGCGGCGCTCGGTCCGGGAACGTTCGATCTCGTGAGCCTGACCTCCGGGAAATGGACCGCCGAGCAGCGGCACGCCATGCGGGCCGCGTACTTCGAGCAGTATCAGGCGGAAACCGGCCAGCGACTGGATTGGGAAGGGTTCTGTCTCGAGCTCGCCGCGGTGGCGCTGTATCAATCGCTGGAGTGGCTCGGCTGGTGGGGGCACCACCGCCGTCTCTCGCGTCACTTCGCCAACTTCCTGCGCGAGCTCGACTTGGTGCTCGCAGCGATGCCGTCGTGACGACCGAATATCGTCTCCGCGACGCGCAGGTCGTGATCGACGGCTTCGCCGCACCTTTCGCACACGAGGATTTCCGTGCCGAGCTCGACCGGCTGGCGCGGGGGCGACTGGGCTGGGGCCGCCTCGAGGAGATCCGTCTGCAGCCCCTCAAGGCACACCCTCGCCGCTGCGCGTTCGACGTGGCCGTGCGGACGCGGAGCGGGTGGCACGGCCTGATCGGCAAGGTCCACGCCGAAGATCGCTCTGAGCTGTTTCGTCGGATGGAGGCGCTCGCCCAGGCCGGCTTCGGCGCGGACGAAGCGTTCTCCATCCCGCAGCCGGTTGCCTACCTGCCCGCGTTGCACGTCTTGTTGGAAGAGAAAGTGGCGGGGCGGCCGGCCCTGGAGATCTTCGCTGACGCCACCCCGCGCGAACGTATGGCGGCCGCCGAACGCTGTGCGCAGTGGCTGGCGCGGCTCCATACGGTTGGCCCCCGCCTGGGCCCCGTGGCGGACCTCACTCGCAAGCTCGTTCGCGCCCGCTATTGGCGGGATCAGCTCGTGGCCTTTGGAGAGCCGTTCGCGAGCAGGGCCCGGCGGCTGCTCGGCGCGCTGGAAGCCGTATGGCCCGGACCGGCCACCGGCGCGTATCGCGCCAGCCACGGCAGCTATATCCCCGAACATGTGCTCTTCGGTCCCGGCCGCACCGTGGTCATCGACTTGGATGAGTACGATCTGGCGCCTCCCAGCCGTGATGTCGCGTGGTTCGTCGTGGCGCTGCAACGCCTGGCACTGCGACGCCACGATGCATTGGGCGCGCTGGACAAGGTGGTCAAGACATTCCTGAAGACCTATGCCGCCGCGGGCGAAGAGGGGGCGCTGGCACACCTGGCGTTCTACCGAGCCTTGGAGTGCCTGCACCGCGCGCGGAATGATCTCGTCAAGCCTAGTCCCCCGGCCCGCGAGCGGGCTGAGACCATGCTCGAGGAGGGGTTACGCCTATGTTGATCGCGGCTGCCTTCCTGGTGCTGCAGCAGGTGGCGTTCACGGATTCCTCTGCCCGACGCTACCCGAGGGAGCATGGCGCGCCCGCCGTTACGGCGGTGCACGTCGATCAGAGCCCGACGGTCGACGGACGACTGAACGACCGTGTCTGGGCGTCGGTCTCCGCGATCACCGAGCTGTACCAGCGGGAACCCGACGAGGGAGCCCCCGTGTCCGAACGGACCGAAGTGCGCCTGCTGTACGACGCGGACGCGCTGTACATCGGTGCACGGCTCTTCGACGCGAACCCCCGCGGGATCGTCAGTCGCCTGGGGCGCCGCGACGCAGTGACGCACAGCGACGAGTTCCGGCTGCTCCTCGACAGCTACCACGACCGTCTCACTGCCTTCGAGTTCATCGTCAACCCCGCTGGCGTGAAGCACGACCTGCTCGTGGGTGACGACGGGGCCTACACAGACGACTCGTGGGACCCGGTGTGGGAGGTGGCGACATCCGTCGATTCCGCGGGGTGGACGGTCGAGATGCGGATTCCGTTCTCTCAGCTCCGCTTCGCGCCCGTGGAGACCCAGGTGTGGGGCGTGTGCGTGCAGCGCTGGATCCAACGGAAGAACGAGCTCGCCGGGTTCCCCTTCGTGCCGAAGACGCGCAAGGGGGTGGCGTCGCGCTGCGTGGACCTGGTCGGGCTCCACGATCTCGCGGCACCCAAGCACGTCGAGCTCCTGCCCTACGCCGTCGGTCGGGGCAGTTACGACCGGCCAGCCCTGGCAGGCGATCCCTTCGATGACGGCAGTCGGTACTTTGGCGGCGTGGGCGGCGACGTGAAGTATGGCATCAGCTCCAACCTCACGCTCAATGCCACCGTCAACCCCGACTTCGGCCAAGTGGAAGTGGACCCCGCCTTCGTGAACCTCACGGCCTTCGAGCAGTTCCTCGAGGAACATCGACCCTTCTTCGTCGAAGGCAGAGAGATCTTCTCATTCGGCGGGACCGGTGGCGGGATGACGCTGTTCGGTGATCCCACGCCCCTCTTCTACTCTCGCCGCATTGGACGCCCGCCGCAGGGGCCCACGCCGTCGTCCGGGCCGTTCGTCGACATGCCCGACAAGACGACCATCCTCGGCGCCGCCAAGCTCACCGACAAGCGCGCCGGCGGCTGGTCAATCGGGATGTTCGACGCCCTCACGGCCCGCCAGTGGGCCACGGTGGCCGATAGCACCGGGCGAATGCGTTCCCATGACGAGGTCGAGCCGCCCACCAACTATTACGTGGGACGGCTGAAGCGCGACTTGGGTGGCGGAAATACCACGCTGGGGGTCCTCGCCACCGCTGTGGACCGGAGGCTCGACACGCCGGCGCTGGACGTCTTGCGCACCTCGGCGTATGTGGGCGGCGTGGATCTGTTCCACCGCTGGGGGGGCAACACGTATTCCTTGGCCGCCAGCCTGAGCGGCTCGCACATTCACGGAGACACGCTGGCGATCCAGCAGGCGCAGAGCTCCTCGGACCGCTACTACCAGCGGCCCGATGCGCAGAGCTTCAGCTACGACCCGCACCGTACCGCGCTGAGCGGGATGCACGGGGACCTCTATCTCAACAAGCTCAGCGGCAATTGGACCGGGAGTCTCGCGACTATCGTGAACTCCCCGGGCTACGAGGTCAATGACCTCGGCTACCAGACGCGCGTGGACCAGATCCTCACGGCAGCCGGGGTGCAGCGCCGTTGGACTCGGCCCGGGCCCATCTTCCGTAACGGCATCGCGGCCTTCGCGCTCCGGCAAGGTTGGAACTTCGACGGTGATCGGACCGTCCTGAACGCCACCACGTACAGCTACGGCCAGTTCCACAACTTCTGGTCCATTGTGGGCAACACGGGCGTCTGGGCCAGCGTCATCGACGATCGGCTCACACGCGGCGGGCCCCTCGCACGCACGCCATTCTCCTGGCGGGCCAGTGTCGAGGTGTACAGCGATAGCCGGAGACAGATGAGCTCGTACACCTACCTGTCGTACGGGCGCGACGCGGCAGGCGGGTGGTCGGGCAATAGCGAGGTCCTGCTTACGCTACGGCATGGCTCCGCACTCTGGGCGAGCATCGGCCCGGGGTATGCCGTGAGTCAAGCTCCCGCGCAGTGGATCGGCGCATTCCCCGATCCCACGGCAACGGCGACCCTGGGGACCCGATACGTCTTCGCGCAGCTGCTGCAGCACACCCTGGACTTGGACGTGCGCGTGAATGCCGCGTTCTCGCCGGTCTTGAGCGTCCAGCTGTACGCGCAGCCGTTTAGCTTCGCAGGCACCTACCAGGGGTTCAAGGAGCTGCGGGCGCCGCGCACCTTCGCCTTCAACCAGTACGGCCGCGACAACGCCTCGACCATCTCGCGCACCGGCAGCACCTACACGGTCGACCCGGACGGCCCCGGCCCCGCCGACTCCCTCACGTTCCAGGACCCGGACTTCCGCACGCGCTCCCTGCAGATCAACGCCGTGCTCCGCTGGGAGTACCGGCCCGGCTCGACGCTCTATCTCGTGTGGACGCAGCGCCGCTCGCGCTACGTCGCGTTCGACAGCGCGTTCGATCTCGGCCGCGACTTGGGGCGCGATCTCTTCGCGGACCGGCCCACGAACGTGTTCCTCGTGAAGGCCAGCTGGTGGATCGGGCGGTGAACGGGATGGCGGAACACCCGCCGGTCCCGCCGTGATCGCGCTGCTCGCCACGGTCCTGCTGCAGGCCCAGGCGATCGACTCCGTCGCCGTGGGACACCCCGCCGGCTCCGCGGTGAGCGCCGAGCGCGTGGACCGCCCACCGGTGCTCGACGGCCGGCTGGACGACCCGGCCTGGGCGCGGGCCACCCCGATCACCACGTTGATCCAGCGCGACCCCGACGAAGGGGCGCCGAGTTCCGAGCGCGTCGCGGTGCGCGTGCTGTACGACGCGGACGCGTTGTTCGTGGGCGCGCGCTTGTTCGACTCCGATCCCCACGACATCGTGAGCCGGCTCGGCCGTCGCGACGCGGCCACGCACAGCGACGAGTTCCGCGTGCTGCTGGACAGCTACCACGACCATCGCACGGCCTTCGAGTTCATCGTGAACCCCGCCGGCGTCCAGACCGACATCCTGCTCGGGGGCGATGGCAGCTTCTCCGACGCCTCCTGGGATCCGGTGTGGAGCGCTGCGACGGCCGTCGACTCGCTCGGCTGGACCGCCGAAATTCGCATCCCGCTGTCCCAGCTTCGGTTCTCGCCAGCACCAGTCCAGGTGTGGGGCGTGCGCTTCGAGCGCTGGATCCAACGCAAGAACGAGCTCGCGATGTTTCCCTTCACGGCGAAGACGGCGACCGGCTTGGCATCGCACTTCGCCCACCTCGTGGGGTTGCACGACCTTGCCGCTCCCCGGCGCATCGAGCTGGTGCCCTACGGCGTCGCGCGTGGGAGCTATTACCGGCCCGATGTGCCGGACAATCCGTTCGACCACCCCGACAGTTACTTCGGCGACGCCGGGGTCGACGTCAAGTACGGCGTGAGCTCCAATCTGACGCTCGACGCCACGGTCAACCCGGACTTCGGGCAGGTGGCGCTCGACCCCGCGTTCGTCAACCTCACGGCCTTCGAGCAGTTTCTGTCGGAGCGGCGGCCCTTCTTCATCGAGGGGACCGAGATCTTCGACTTCGGAGGTAACGGGGGCGGGATCGCGAGCGCCGGCAGCGCACCGCTTTTCTTCTACTCCCGGCGCATCGGGCGCCCTCCGGAGGGAGCCACCACATCCCCTGGGCAGTTCGTCGACATGCCGGAAGAGACGACCATCCTCGGCGCGGCGAAGCTCAGCGGCAGGCGAGCCGACGGTTGGTCGATCGGCGTCCTCGACGCCGTCACCGCGCGCGAATGGGCCACCGTAGCGGACACGACCACGGGCCAGCGTGCCCGCGACGAAGTCGAGCCGCCCACCAACTATTTCGTCGCTCGGCTGAAGCGCGACCTGCGGGGCGGCAACACCACGCTGGGCGCCCTCGCCGCCGCGGTCCACCGGAACCTCGAGACGTCCAACCTGGACCCGCTCCGGTCCGACGCCTACGGGGCCGGCGTCGACCTGTTCCACCGGTGGGGCCATAACACCTACACCCTCGCGGCGAGCCTCGGCGGTTCCGACATCCGGGGCGACCCGCTCGCCATCCAACAGGCCCAACGGTCGTCGAATCGCTACTTCCAGCGGCCCGACGCGCAGCGCCTCCACTACGATCCGACCCGCGTGTCGCTCAACGGCGAGACGGGCAGCCTGAGTCTGAGCAAGGTCGCCGGCGCCTGGAACTGGAGCCTCGCGGGCGGCACCGTGTCGCCCGGCTTCGAGGTGAACGACCTCGGTTACCAGACGCGCGTGGACCGGATCTCGGCAGTCGCCGCAGCGCGGCGGCGCTGGACACGGCCTGGCCCGGTGTTCCGGCAGGCCCTCGCTTCATTCTCGCTGGCGCACGGCTGGAACTACGACGGCAACCTCCTCGAGCGGACGGGCGCGGTGTACGCGTTCGCCCAACTCCACAATTTCTGGTCCAGCGACCTCGCCGCGTCCTACAGCGCGGGTGTGTTCGACGACCGGCTCACCCGGGGTGGACCCCTGGCACGGAAGCCGCCCGGTTGGCAGGCGAGCGCCGATCTCTCGACCGACGATCGACGGGCACTGAGCGCCTACCTCTACCTGGGGTATGGGAGGGACACCGCAGGCGGCTGGTCGGTGAACATCGCGCCCCTCCTCACCCTGCGGGCCGGCGCGGTGCTGACGGCGAGTCTCGGACCCGCGTACACCGCGAGCCGTGGCGCGGCCCAGTACGTCGGGGCCTACGCCGATCCGGCCGCGACGGCGACGCTCGGCACCCGCTACGTCTTCGCCACCCTCTTGCAGCAGAGTCTCAACGTGACTCTGCGCCTCAACACCACCATTTCGCCAGCCTGCAGCATTCAACTGTACGCGCAGCCGTTCACGTTCACGGGCGAGTACCGGGGGTTCAAGGAGCTACGGGCAAGCCGGACGTACGAGTTCACGGTATACGGGCGAGACGGCGGCTCCACGCTCAAGGACACCCTGCTGGTGTCAGGGACGGATACCGTGCCCGGCTACGTCGTCGACCCCGGCGGGGGGGGGAACCCTTTCACCATCGCCGACCGTGATTTCCGCACACGATCGCTGCGGATCAGCGGAGTGCTCCGCTGGGAATATCGCCCGGGCTCGACGATCTACCTCGTGTGGACGCAGCGCCGCTCCGGCTATTTCCCATTCGATGACCGCTTCGACATCGGTCGGGACCTCGGCTCCGAGCTGCTCCTCGACCGGCCGACCAACGTCCTTCTCGTGAAGGTGAATTTCTGGCTGAGCCCATAGCGAGCGCAGGACCGAGGTCTCCCCCCCACCACCGCACCCCGTTAGCTTAGCCCGTCGAGGCTGTTGTGACATTCCCGAGCCGACTCTCTCGCATGCTTGCCGCGGCGAGCGCGGCGTCGTTCCTGGCCATCGTGCTGGCCTACGCCCTCGGCCCCCCCGATCGCTGGCACCGCACGCTCATCGCCGATGCGTCCTGGACCTGGGCCGCGGTCTTCGCATCGCTTGCTTGCGGGCTCGCGCTACGGCGTGCGCCCCGGGGCGAGCGCCGCGCGTGGCGCTGGATCGGGGGGGGATGCGCCGCGTTCTTGGTCGGCCAGATGGCCTGGAACTACTACGACCTATGGCTGCGGGTGCGGCCGCCGTACCCGTCGCTCGCGGACATCGCCTTCCTCGTCACGTATCCCTGCTTCGGGATGGCGGTGCGCGACCTCGTCCAGCTGCAGCC
>Ga0137380_10002694_pt1 | contig 15168 bp, 10 predicted proteins | sample SagtaG_17_FD_104809 | JGI IMG/M metagenome (GOLD analysis project Ga0137380, IMG submission 104809) | Vadose zone soil microbial communities from Sagehorn Ranch, Mendocino, California, USA - Sage2_L_100_16 metaG | ecosystem: Environmental > Terrestrial > Soil > Vadose zone | place: USA...
GACTGGCGGGCCGGGGCGGTCCTGCTCGGCGTCCTGGCGGGCTGGGGGCCCTGGTTCCCGCTGGTGTCCCGGACCAAGTTCTACTACTACGCGCTGGAATTCGAGCCCTTCCTGATCTTGTCCATCGTGCTCTGCCTGGGGCTGATCCTCGGGCCGGTCACGGCCAGCGCGCTGCGCCGGTCCACCGGCGCCCTCATCGTCGGCGCGTACGTGCTGTGCGTGCTGCTCATGTTCTGGTACTTCTATTCGATTCTGGCCGGCAAGGTTATCCCTTATCATGACTGGTACAGCCACATGTGGTACCGGATAGGCCGGGGCTGGATCTGAGAGTCCGGCCGGGGCGGGCTGACCGCCCCGGCGACGGCCGCTCGCTTCTGGCGATCCCCTCAGGCGGCTTTCAGGTTCCGTTCAGCTCGCGCGGGCATCATCTGTTTACGCCGTTAGCAGATGGGCAGCCGAACGGGCCCCGGGCGACGTGTTCTCCGTGACAGGGGGACGCTTCCGGGCCAGCTGTGCGTCTATATACAGTGAGATGACAAACCACCGGAGCGAACATGAGCCGAGCCGAACACTCAAGCGAGGATCGCGCGCGATTTGAGCGCGACGTCATTCCGCAGCTTGGCCAGCTGTACCCGGCGGCGCTCCGGATGACGAGGAACCCGACCGACGCCGAGGACCTGGTTCAGGAGACGTCGGTCAAGGCCTACGCGGCGTTCCAGCAGTTCACCCCGGGTACCAACCTGCGGGCATGGCTGAACCGGATCCTGACCACCACCTTCATCAACGTGTACCGGAAGCGGCGCCGGGAGCCGCAGCAAGCGCTCGGCGGCGACCTGCAGGAATGGCAGATGTCGGCGGACCGGCTCACGCCTCCCGTGCCTTCGGCCGAAGCGGAGGCGCTGGCCCGGACCACCGACTCGGACCTGCTCCGGGCGCTGCGCGAGCTGCCCGGTGAGTTCCGCACCGCGGTGTACCTGGCGGACATCGAGGGCTATCCCTACCGCGAGATCGCCGAGATCATGGGAACCCCGGTCGGGACCGTGATGTCCCGGCTGCACCGCGGCCGCAGGAAGATCCGGGAGCAGCTGATGGCCGGCGGATTCGGCGTCCCGCAGCCGGAGTCCTCCGGCGCCTGACCCCGGGCTAGGACCCGTAGAGGGTGAGCATGACCTCGCCGGCTTGCCAGCGGTGCAGGATGTGCAGGCCGGCCTGGGCCAGCAGGGCCATCTTTTCCTTGTCCGCGGGCGTGGACGGGGTGGGGAACTTGTAGTTGCTGGCGCCTGTGACCACCCAGACCCGCCTGACGTCGGTGAACCGGCTCTTCAGCAACGCGGGACTAGTGACCTCGGTGCCGGTCAGGGCGGCCGAGGCGATCGGCGACTCGGCCAGCGCGATGTCCCGCAGCCGCAGGAACGGCGCCGGGTAGCCGGTGCCGAGGACGCGCATGTTGAGCGGGATATAGAAGACCACGTCGCCGGGCTGCTCGTTGGCCGCCACGATGGCGGAGGCCAGCCGCAGGTCGTCCGGGCGGGCGGCGGTCTGCCTGATCGCCTGCTGCGGCCCGGCGAGCAGGGCGGCCAGCCCCGCCACGACCAGCGCGGCGGGCAGCCAGGCCAGGCGCAGCCGGCCGAGCGGCGTGACCGCCGCGAGCCTGATCAGCCCCGCCAGCCCCGCGCCGGCCAGGATGGCCAGGGCGGGCAGGCAGAATTCGACGTAGCGCACGTAGTAGACCGGCTTGACGAACGACGCCGCGATCAGCACGAACGGCGGCACGACCAGCCACGGCAGCGCCAGCGCGGCGGGGTTGAGCGGGCGCCAGCCGTCCGGCAGGCAGGCGGCGGCCAGGCCAGCCAGCGCCAGCAGGGAGAACGGGATGATCAGCTGCCTCGAGCCCGCGAAGGTGCTGAGCAGCCGCTCGATCGCCCTGACGTTGGGCCGGGTCAGCCAGGCGATTTGCTCCTGCTGGTGGCGGGCGAGGTAGAGCAGCGGGCTGAGCGCGATCACCGCGGCCGCCGAGACGGCTAGCCAGCGCAGCGGGATCCGGCCGGCCCGGCGGCCGGCCGCGGACTGGCCGCGGGCGTCGCTCAGCAGCAGCGTCACGCCGTGCGCGGCCAGCATCAGCAGCCCGAAGAGGTTGAACAGGCCGGCCAGCGCCACGGCCGTCCCGTATGCCGACCACCACCGCCAGCGGCCGTCCGGCCACGCCCGCAGCAGCAGGTAGGAGGCGATCGCGGCGAGCATCGTCTCGATCGCGTAGGACCTGGCCATCTGCGCGTAGAAGGTCATGTAGGGCGCGGCCGCGAACAGCAGGCCGGATAGCAGGCCGGTCAGCGCCGGGATGTACCGGCCGCGGCCGGCGGCCGGCGGCAGCGCCAGCGCGGCCGCCCGGCGGCCGGCCGCCGCCACGAACCCGGTCGCGATGACCATGGCGCACAGCGAGGGCAGCCGCAGCGCGGTGGCCGAGGTTCCGATCGCCGCCGCGATGACGTGCATGAGCAGGTAGTAGGCGCCGTGCACCGCGTCCTGGTGGCCGAGCAGGGCGAAGATCTGGCCGACCGGGCGCGCGATGGCGTCCCTGGTGTACGCCTCGTCCCGCCAGAGCGAGGGCCCGCCGATCTCGTACCCGTCGGCCGCGAGCGACGTGACCGCGGGAACGGCCACGACGAGCCAGCCGCCCCGCTTAGCGGGTCCGGGCTGGCCGGCCCGTCCGCGCCTGGCCCATGACCGGACCGCGGGCTGGGAGGGCGGCGTGGACGACGGCGGCACCGCGATCGTCGCGGCTGGGTCGTCGGGTCCGATGTCGGTCTCCGGCACGCCTGTCCCTTCCCGGGTGCCGACCCCGGGCGGCGCGGCACCCTGGCCTCACATTATCCAAGGCCGCGTGCCGAGGCCGCCCGTCCGCGCGGCTTCGGCTCTGCCGTATGCCATGATCACGTGCCGGAAAGCGTCATTTCCGGCGCCTAACGACACATGATCACGAAGGTGGACGGCGGGGGCGGGGGGTTACGAGGGGAACAGGCGGTCGCAGATGCGGGCCGCGGCCTTGCCGTCGTCCAGGGAACAGAACCTGGCCGCGAAGCCCTGGTAGGCGTCGCGGTAGGAAGCGGCGACGGAGTCGACGTCCCGGACGGCCTCGATCACCTCGGCCGAACTGGCCAGCAGCGGGCCGGGGGCCTCCGCCTCGAAGTCGAAGTAGAAGCCGCGCAGGCTGTCACGGTATTCGGCCAGGTCATAGGTGAAGAAGAGGATCGGCCGGCTGGTAACCGCGTAGTCGAACATGGCCGATGAGTAGTCGGTGATCAGGACATCGGACACCAGGAAGAGCTCGGCGATATCGGGGTAGGCGGTGACGTTGATCGCGAAGCCGCCCCGCATCCCGGCGGGCACGTCATCCGCCATGTGGTGGTGCCCGCGGATGAGGAACACATGGTCCTGGCCGAGTTCCCGCCAGGCTCGCTCCAGGTCCAGGCGCATGTCGAACCGGTACCTGCGGCCGTTGGCGTACACCTGGTTGTCCCGCCAGGTGGGGGCGTACAGCACGACCCGTTTCCCGTCAGGCAGGCCGAGCCGGGCCCGGACCCGCGCGGCCACAGCCGCCGCGTCGGCCCGGCACAGCAGGTCGTTGCGCGGGTAGCCGTACTCGCAGATCTCCCCGTCGTACCGGAACGCGCGGCGCATGATCGGGGTGCTGAACGGGTTCGGCGACAGCAGCAGGTCCCACTGCGCGATGTCCCTGGCCAGGTGGTCGAAGTACGTCGTCCCGCTGATGAACTGCGGGTTGGAGATGTCAAAGCCGATCCGCTTCAGCGGCGTGCCGTGCCAGGTCTGCAGGTAGACCTGGCCGTCGCGCTTGCGGAACGGGGCCTGCATGTCGTCGTTCGAGATCAGGTACTTCGACCGGGCCAGCGCCTCGTAGTACTCCTCGGTGCCGCGGAGCACCCCGGTGCCGCCCTCGGGCACCGGCACCGACCAGTCGGTGACGGCCCACAGGTGCTCGCGGTCATCGCCCCGGCGGCGCAGTTCCTCCGCGATGCCGAGCGGGTTGTCCCCGCACTGCTTGCCCTTCCAGCTGACGAAGAAGACCGAGTCGCGCAGCGGCGTGCGGAGCATCAGCGGATAGTAGCCGCGCCGCAGCGCCCGCTGGGCGAAGTTGCCCTGCTCGGCACGGCGCAGCCGCGGCTCGGCGGTGATCAGCGGATCGTCGTGGCCGGTGATCATCAGCCGGTACCATTTGCGTCCCGCGGGGATCCGCTGGCCGGCCACGTCGCCCAGCCGGCCGTGGTCGTACTTGAGCTCGGCCAGGCCCTCGGACCCGTCAGGAAGACCGCCCGCCGGGCGGACGTACAGGTTCCATTCACCGTCCCGCAGCGGGATGGCCGAGCCGAAGAACGGCATCCGGTCCAGGTCGATCTCGATGCTGAAGCGCTCGTCCTGCACCTGGAAGCCGATGACGTGCGAGTCGGCGGACCCGATCCGGCGCAGCACCGTCTCGTACCGGTCGCCGCCGGAAAGCCCAGCACCGGAAAGCCCAGCACCGGAAAGCCCAGCGCCCAGGAAGCCGCCGTGGAGCGCGAGGCGCCCGTCGGGCTGCCACTCGTGCTCATCGATCACCGGCCGCGGCGCGCGTTCTGCTATCACAAAGTCACCGTAGCGGCTCTGGCCGGCCACAGCCTCCCGGCCGCCGAACAGGTGCCTGCTCTCATGTCTGCCGTCCGGCCACGCCACCCTGAACCGCGGGCGGCCGGGCTGCTTGACGTAGACATCCCAGGCCATCGTGTCATCGCCGGCCATTCGGCCGGCCCGGTCCACCGCGTCCGTCGCGCCGGCCAGGTCGCTGAGCGGGACGAGCGCACGGAACCTGGCGGCGCCCTCGGCCGGGACCGCCACCGCCGGGAAGGAGCGGGTGGCCGCCCCGCGGTTGCGCACCAGGACCAGCTCGGCCGGGCCGGTGCTGGCCGACCCTGCACCGCCCGGTCCCGCAGGCACCTCCACGTCGATCTGGACCGCCCGCGGGCCGACGTCCTGCCAGGCCAGGGCGGTCACGACCGCGGCGAGCCGCCACACCGCCAGGTTCAGGCCGAGACCGGCCCAGCGGGCGCCGAACCGCAGGCCGGGTGCCACCTGACGGGGCTGCGGGCGCTCCGCCGGGCCGGGCACCGGAGTGTGCACCCGGGCCGGGCGCCATACGCCGTGGCCCCGGACGAGCATGTAGCACTGCCATTCCCCGGTCCCGCGGAACCGCCGGGGGCTGACCGAGAACCGGAAGCCCGACCAGTCGTAGCTGTACCGGTCCTGCTCGGACAGCGCCGTCGCCTCCGGGTGGAGGAACGACCGGGCAGGCAGTACGACCGGGAGCCGACGGCCAGGCGGGCGCAGGAGCACGATCTTGGCGGTGTTCCTGCGCCGGGAGACATCGACCGACGGCACGTTGGCCCGCCCGGTCACCACCAGCCGGTCCTGCTTCCCCTGCTCCCAGCCGATGTCGTCCACCTGCATGTACGGGTCCAGGTCGCGCCAGTGCGGCCGGAACACCCAGGCCGGGACGGGCACCGGGGCGTTGGTCCGGAACGGCAGGTCGGCGCGCAGCCTGCCCCAGCGCCGGACCATGGGCACCTGGCGCACCGGCTGCTCTACCAGCCAGGCGGCCAGCTCGGCGAGCTGCGGCGTGGCCCGGATCTGCACCAGGTAGTAGGCCAGCTTGGCGGGAGCCGGCAAGCTGCGCAGGACCCGGCGGCTGACGTGGTCCAGGTAGCCGTTCACCAGGTCGGTGAACTCCGCCCGGTAGGCCTCGGTCACCTTGTGCAGATCCTGGATGTAGAGCCACAGGTCGTTCTTGAGGGCCTTACGCTGGTGCGCCCGGAGCAGGCGGGCCGTCGAATGCGCCGCGATGAACTGGTCGATGTCGGCCAGCGCGGTCATCCGGTCGCGAAGGTTGGCGATGCTGGCCCGGCTCTGCGTGATGGACAGCCGGCCCTGCGCGCGCTCGCGCCAGTAGTAGACGACGTCCGGGATCACGTCCACGGCCCGGGCCAGCACATGGGCCTTGGTCATCAGCCGGAGGTCCTCCCAGACCACGCCCTCCGGGTAGGACAGCTGGTGCCGATCCCAGAAGCTGCGCCTGAACAGCTTGTTCCAGACCGACACGTCGTAGAGCAGCCGCGGCGTCCGGGTGACGTGAGTGCCGGCCTGCCGGCCCTTGAGGGCCAGCGAATGCAGCGCCGACGGGGTGATCCCCTTGGGGCCCACGCGATATACGGCGCCGCTGACGAAATCGGATCCCGACTGCTCGAGTGCGTGCAGGAGCAGCTCGTACGCGTTGGACGGCAGCATGTCGTCGCTGTCGACGAAGGCCAGGAACTCCCCCCGGGCGCGCTCGACGCCGCGGTTGCGCGCGCCTCCCGGGCCGCCGTGCTCATCCGGCTGGAGCAGGATGAACCGCGGGTCGGCGGCGGCCTTGTCCCGGGCGATCTGGGCGCTGTGGTCGCTGGAGCCGTCGTCCACCATGATCACTTCCAGGTCGGCGAACGACTGGACGGCGATCGAGTCCAGGCAGTCGCCGAGATCGTCCTCGTTGTTGAAGAACGCCACGACGACGCTGATCCTGGGGATTTCCACGGGCTCCCTTAGGTCCTCATCCGGCTTAGGTCCTCATCCGGCGGCGGGGGGTTCCCAGCCGAGCGCCACCGGGTCGTACACGCGCTCCACGTAGATCTGGTGCCAGAGCGAGAATACGACAAGCAGCCACACCTGCCTCCAGGTCACCTCGGGATCGGAGGACCGGAAGCGGCGCAGGATGTCCAGGGCGGCGCCCTTGTTCAGCCACTGGCCGGTCTGCGCCGTGCGGACCACCTGCTCCGCGAAACCATACATGCCGCCGCGGAGCCAGGGACCGAGCGGCACCGGGAAGCCCAGTTTCGCGCGCTCGGCGGCGGCCTGCGGCAGCAGCTCGCCCATCGCCTCCCGGAGCGCGAACTTGGTGGTGCCCGCAGCGGTCTTCTCCACCCGGGCCAGCCGCGCCGCCACCGCGAGCACCTCGCGGTCCAGGAACGGCGTGCGCAGCTCCAGGCCGTGGGCCATGGCCATCCGGTCGGCCTTGACCAGGATGTCGCCAGGCAGCCAGGTATTGACGTCGACCAGCTGCATGGTGGCCACGTCATCCAGGCCGGCGTCGGCTGCCTGCCGGTATACCGGATCGGTCACGTCGAACTCGCTGCCGTTGCCCTGCCGGACCAGCCGCCGGGCCTCCTCGCCGTGATACACGTAGGCGTTGCCGATGTACCGCCGCCGCAGCGGCGTGGAGGTCCGGCTCAGGAAGCCCTTGCCCCGGGCGCCGGTCGGCAGCTCGGAGGCGACCCGGCCGATCGTCGCGCGCCCCCATCCGGGCAGGACCTGGCCGGCCCGGACCACACCCGGCTGGTGGTAGACGCCGTAGCCGCCGAACAGCTCGTCCGCGCCCTCGCCGGAAAGCACCACCTTGACGTGCTTGCGGGCCTCCCGGGCCGCGAACCACAGCGGGACCGCGGCGGCGTCCGCCATCGGGTCGTCCAGGTGCCAGATGATCCTGGGCAGGCAGGCGAGGAACTCTTCCGGGCCGATCACGTAGGGGACCGACTTCACGCCGAGCGCCGTCGCCGTGGCCATGGCCTCGTCGATCTCGTTGTAGCCCTCGCGCTCGAACCCGACGGTGACGGTGAGCAGCCCGGGCACGGATTCGGCGGCGAGCGCGCACAGGGTGGCCGAATCCACCCCGCCGGACAGGAAGGCGCCGACCGGGACGTCGCTGCGCAGGTGCACAGCCACCGAGTCGCGCAGCGCGGCCAGGATCTTGTCCGGCGAGCTCGACGACGGGGACCTGGCCGGGCGCAGCTCGGGACGCCAGTACCGGAACACGTCGACCCGGCCGCCCGGCTTGGCGATCAGCACGTGCCCGGGCGGCAGCGACCGCGCGGGCGGCACCAGGGTGGCCGGCGCGGGCACGTACTGGAACGACAGGTACCGGCGCAGCGCGTCCGGGTCGAGGGCGGTCACCTCGCCGGAGTCGGCCAGCGCCTTACGCTCGGAGGCGAACCTGAGCTGAGGACCGGACCTGGGCCGGTGGCCGCCCGCGGTCAGCGCGTAGAAGAACGGCTTGATGCCGAACGGGTCGCGCGCGCAGAACAGCTCCCGGGTGCGGCGATCCCAGATCGCGAACGCATACATGCCCCGGAGCTGGCGGACCACGTCCCGGCCCAGCCAGGCGTACATCTCGAGCAGCACCTCGGCCGCCGACCTGCTGCGCAGCCGGACGCCGCGGGCGGCCAGCCGCTGGGCCAGCTCCACGTAGTTGTAGATCTCGCCGTCGAAGACCATCACGAACCGGCCGTCCGCGGACTGCATCGGCTGGCGGCCGGCCGCCGAGGTGTCGATGATGGCCAGCCGCCGGAAGCCCAGGGCCAGGTGGTGATCGGCGAAGAAGTCCTCGTCGTCCGGCCCGCGGTGCGCGATGCGCATGGCGGCACGGCCCACCCACTCGGTGTCGGGCCCTGCTCCGTCTGCCAGCGCCAGGCAGCCGGTAATTCCGCACATGCGTGCCGCCAAAACGATCGGGGTACCTGCCCCGGCCAGCCTACTTGGGCTGGAACCTGATCCCGCCGTCGAAGCGCACGACCTCGGCGTTCATGTAGTCGTTCTCGATCAGCGCCCGGACCAGGTGACCGAATTCATCGGACCGCCCCATCCGCTTGGGGAACACCACCGGCGCCACCAGCTTGGCCTTGAACTCCCCGGCCCCCTCGCGGAACCCGTAGATGGGGGTGTCGATGATCCCCGGGCAGATGGTGTTCACCCGGACCCCGATGGCGGACAGGTCGCGCGCCGCGGGCACGGTCATCCCGATGATGCCGCCCTTGGAGGCGGAGTACGCGATCTGGCCGGTCTGGCCCTCGATGCCCGCCACCGAGGAGGTGTTGACGATGACGCCGCGCTGCCCGTCGGGGTCGGCGGGCTCGGTTTTCGCCATGGCCGCGGCGGTGATCCGCATCAGGTTGAAGGTCCCGATCAGGTTGACGGTGATGACCTTCTGATAGCTGGCCAGGTCGTGCGGGGTGCCGTCACGCGAGACGGTCCGCGCCGCCCAGCCGATGCCCGCGCAGCTGACCGCGACCCGCAACGGGGACCTGGTGTCCACCGCGGCGTCCACCGCGGCCTGCACCGATGTCTCGTCGGCCACGTCGGTGCGGGCGAACAGCCCGCCGATCTCGGCCGCGACCTGCTTGCCGGCGTTCTCGTTCAGGTCGGCGATGACGACCGTGGCACCCGCCGCCGCGAGCGCCCGCGCGGTTGCCTCGCCGAGCCCGCTCGCGCCGCCGGAAACGACCGCCGAAGTACCGTTGAGCTCCATGCCGGGAGCATACCGGCCGGGCGGAATCCCCCGCCCGTTCGGAGCTACGGTCGTAAACATGACCAAGCTGCGCGGGAACCCGTGGGCGGTGTTGCTGGTCGTCTCGCTCGGGTTCCTGATGACCCTGCTGGATTTGACGATCGTCAACATTGCGGTCCCGAACCTGATCACCAAGCTGCACGCCTCGCTGAATGACGTGCTGTGGGTGATCAACGCCTACGCCCTGATCCTGGCCGTCTTGGTCATCACGGCGGGCAGGCTGGGTGACCTGATCGGGCCGCGGATCATGTTCATGGGCGGTGTCGCGGTGTTCACGGCGGCCTCGGCCGCATGCGGGCTGGCGGCGAGTCCGGGCTGGCTGATCGGCTTTCGCGCGGTGCAGGGGCTAGGCGCGGCGATGCTCATGCCGCAGACGCTTACGATCATCACCAGCACCTTCCCCCCGACCGGCGCGGGGCGGCGTTCGGGGTGTGGGGGGCAGTGGCCGGGGTGGCCACGATTGCCGGGCCGACCCTGGGCGGGCTGCTGGTCACGGTCTTCGACTGGCGGTGGATCTTCTTCGTGAACCTGCCCATCGGCCTGTGCGTGCTGCTGGTCACGCCGCTGATCATCCCCGATGCGCGGCCCGGCCGGCGGCACCGGATCGACATCCCGGGGTGCTGCTGGCCAGCGCGGCGCTGATGGCGATCTGCTACGGCCTGGTCGAGGGGCAGCAGTACGACTGGGGGACAATCACCGGGTTCGTCAGCATCCCGCTGGTTCTCGGCCTGGGAGTGGTGCTGCTGCTCGCCTTCCTGCTGGTCCAGCGGCTCACCCAGGACAAGGAGCCGCTGGTGCCGTTCGCCCTGTTCCGGGACCGGAACTACGCCGTGGTGAACTGGGTGTCCGGCGTGCTTTCCGTCGGGATGATGGGAATCTTCATCCCGCTGACCATCTACCTGCAGTCCGTCTTGGGGTTCTCGGCGCTGAAGGCCGGGCTCACGATGGCACCCGCCTCACTGGTCTCGATGTTCGTCGCCCCCGTGGCGGGCCGGATGACCGACAAGATCGGCGGCAAGTTCATCCTCATGTCCGGGCTGATCCTGTTCGGGGCCGGAATGGGCTGGATAGCGCTCATCGCTCACCCGGACTCTTCGTGGCCCGTCTTCGTGGCACCCTTGATCGTGGCCGGGCTCGGCATGGGCTGCATTTTCGCGCCGATGGTCACGGTCGCCATGCGCAACATCGAGCCGCGCATGGCGGGCGCGGCATCCGGGGTGCTGAACACCGTCCGGCAGGTGGGCCTGGTGATCGGCACCGCTGCCGTGGGCGCCCTGCTGCAGAACAGGCTGGTCTCCGCGATGGCGGACCAGGCCAGCACCCGCTCGGCCGCGCTGCCGCCGCAGGTGCGCGGCCGGTTCGTGGCCGGGATCGACAACTCGGCGAAGAACGGCATCCAGGTCGGGGCCGGCCAGTCCGGCGGCAGCACCCACCTGGGCCCCGGCGTGTCCGCCCGGGTCGCCGCGGAGGCCGCCCGCATCGGCCACGACGTGTTTACCTTCACCTACGTGACCGCCATGCGGCAGACAATGCTGTTGCCGATCATCCTGCTTGGTGTCGGCGCGCTGAGCTGTCTGGCCATCAAGCGGGGCAAGCGTGCGCCCGAGCCTGCCGAGGCGGCCAAGACCGAAACGCCACACCCGCTTGACTCGTCCGCTTCCGGGTGCGCCTGGACCGAGGTCTTCACTCAGGGCTACGTGCCCGCGATGCGGTGGACCATGGTCCTGCCGATCGCCGTGGTGGCCCTGGCCGCGGTGAGCTGCCTTGCCATCAGGAACAAGGCCGGCGGCCAGGACCGTATCGCGGCACCCGGCGCGGATTCAGGTCAGATGGCCGGGACCATCAGCTCGCCCGGCTCGTCCGGCCACAGTCCGGGCAGCTCGTCCGGGATCGCATCGTAGCGGGCGGGCTCGAAGGGGAACCGGGACGCGAACACGGGCTCCAGGTCGGTGAGCCAGCAGGCGGCTGGGTCGAACCTGGCGAAGAACGGCGTGCCCGCCAGCCGCGGGTCGCGGGCCTGGATCATGTGCAGGACGAAGACCTTGATGCCCGCCACCTCGGTCACGCCGTCGACGCACACCTTGCCCGGCGTGGCCGACATCGACGGACCGCGGACGGTCCGGGCCAGACCGGAAACGCCCTGGTAGGCCTCGCGGAAGATCTCGTACCCGCGAGCCAGCGGCACCGCGAAGTAGTCCTGCGGGCCGGTGTCCCGCTCGACGAACATGTAGTAGGGGACCATGCCCATCCGGACCTGCGTCCGCCACATGGCCCGCCAGGCCTCCGGGTCGTCGTTGATCGACCTGATCAGCGGGGCCTGCGTGCGGATCACCGTGCCGCTTTCCCTGATCCGGCGCACCGCCTCGGCGAGCACCGGCGGCTCGAGCTCGCGGGGATGCGAGAAGTGCGCCATCAGCGCCATCGTCCGGCCTGAGGCGATGACCTCGCCGAACAGCCGGAGGGTCGCGTCGGCATCCGGGTCGCTGACGAACCGCTGCGGCCAGTAAGCCAGGGACTTGGTGCCGATCCTGATGGACTCGAGGTGATCGAGACCATTCTGCGGATCGATGAGCGGCGCGATGTACCGGCGGAGCACCGCCTCACCCATGATCATGGGGTCGCCGCCGGTGATCAGGACGCTGGTCACCTCCGGATGCTCGCGCAAGTAGGCCACCAGCGTGCCGATGTCGTCCGCCGCCATCTTCAGGTCGGGCTCGTCCACGAACTGCGCCCAGCGGAAGCAGTAGGTGCAGTACGCGTGACAGGTCTGACCCTGCCGGGGGAAGAAGAGCACGGTTTCCGGGTACTTGTGCTGCAGGCCGGACAGCGGCCTGCCGTGCAGGCTGGGCGCGTTCAGCAGCAGCTGGCCAGCCGGATGGGGGTTCAGCCGCATCCGGATCTCGTGCGCGGCCGCGCGCAGCCCGGCCTCGGGTGCGCCGCCGTCGATCATGTCCGCGAGCCGCCGCACGTCGGCCGCGGGCAGCATGTCCGGCTGGGGGAAGACCAGCCGGTAGATCGGGTCGTCGGGGGCCGCGTCCCAGTCGATCAGGTTCTCGACCACGTACGAGTTCGTCCGGAACGGGAGCACGGTCGCCACCGCCCGCACCGCCAGCCGTTCTTCGGGCAGCAGCCCGGCCCGCTGTATGAGCATGTCCAGATGTTTCGCCGAATAGGCGCGGAACCCGCGGCCCGCTGATCGCGCCGGCGGTACGACCTGCTGGACGTCAGTCATGCCTTCTCCCTCCGTGTAGCGCGTCATACGGCCGATACGCCGCGGACCGCGCGAAAATGGCCCCAAAGACACCCGCTCCCCAGCGGTTCCGCCGCCTGCCCGCGTCCCCCGCCAAACGCCCGGCAGAAACTGCTCCCACGCTTATTACGCACCGGCAGCCCCAATGGTTCCGATTCCTTTCTGCTGTTGAGGCAATTACCATGATTCGCAGGAAGTATTCGGCCAGATCACAGCAACTTCCAAGACCCCGTTTGGACATGGCGCACCATTCCGCGGCTTTTTGGCCGTATAATGCGGGCGCCCCGGCCGGACCGTACGAACCGCCCGCCGCACCGCAAGACCGGGAAGATCAGCGACCAAGCCGGCCCGAACTCCTCGCCAGGGCCATAATGGGGCCACCACGCCGGCACAGCAGCTTGGTGGGCACAGCAGCTTGAGGGGCACAGCAGCTTGAGGGGCACAGCAAGGATGAGGCACCATCCGCGGCCGCGCACCCTGGTGCTCCGCTGAATATGGCTCAGGACAGCCCGGCGCGGCGATCCCCGGCGCGGGATGGCGAGGCCGACCCGGGACGCGCGGGCGATCCCGGCCGCCCCGCGGACGGCGCGGCACGCCCGGACGGCGCGGCACGCCCGGACGGCGCGGCGGCGCCAGTGATCGCGGTCGACGCCATGGGCGGGGACCACGCCCCCGGTGAGATCGTCGCCGGGGCGCTCGCGGCCCAGCGGGAGCACGGCGTCCGGGTCCTGCTGACCGGACCTGCGGCGCGGCTGCGCCAGGTGCTCGGCGGGCTGGACGCCATCAACGAGGTCCAGGTCGTGCCGGCCGAGGACAACCTGGCGATGGACGAGGGCGCGCTGGCCAGCCTGCGCCGCCCCCGGTCGAGCGTCGCGGTGGCGTGCCAGCTGGTCCGGCGCGGCGACGCGGCCGCGGTGGTGTCGGCCGGGTCGACCGGCGGCATCGTGGCGACCGCGCGGCTGCGGCTGCGGTCGCTGCCCGGCGTGCTGCGGCCCGGGCTCGCCGTCGTGCTGCCCACCCGCCCGGGCCGGACGGTGCTCATCGACGCCGGCGCGACCGCCGACCCCAAGCCGGAGATGCTGGTCCAGTTCGGCCAGCTCGGCGTGGCGTACGCGCAGACCGCGCTGGGCGTGCCCGCCCCCCAGGTGGGGCTGCTGACGATCGGGACCGAACCGGGTAAGGGGAACAAGTTCACCAGGCGCGCGCATGAGCTGCTGGCCAGCGATCCGCCGCACGGCGCGCTCCCGCTGAGCTTCGCGGGCAACGTGGAGGGCGGTGACCTGCTGGCCGGCCAGCTTGACGTGATCGTGACCGACGGCTTCACCGGGAACGTGGCGCTGAAGACGCTCGAGGGCTCGATCCGGTTCGCCGCGGCCGAGCTGCGCGCCGCGGTGACCGGCACGCGGACCGCTCGCGTCGGCGCGTTCCTGCAGCGGCGCGGGCTGCGCGAGCTCGCCGGGCGGCTCGACGCCGAGAGCTACGGCGGAGCCGTCCTGCTCGGCCTGGGCGGAACCGTGGTGATCGCGCACGGCGCGAGCACCGCGCGGGCCGTCACCTCCGCCTGCCTGCTCGCGGCCGACCTGGCCCGCGGCGAGATCACCGAGAAGATCACCCAGCGGCTGGGCCCGGGCCGGCCGGCCGGCCGGGGCGCCCACTTCCTGCGCCGCCCGTTACCCGGGCCCAGCGGGCGCGCCAGAGCCTGCGGCGCCGCCTATAGGCTTACGTCATGGCCGATCCAGAGCAGGTTCTCGCGCAGCGGGTGCATGACGCCATCGTCGCGTCGTTCGGCCCGGATTTCCGCGGAGTCGACCCGCTGATCCGGTCCTCCTCGTTCGCGGACTTCCAGTCCAACGTGGCGCTGCCGCTCGGCAAGCGGCTGGGCCGGCCGCCGCGCGACGTGGCCGGCGAGCTGGCCGCCCGGCTGGACGTCACGGACATGTGCGCCGAGCCCGTGGTCAGCGGGCCCGGCTTCATCAACTTCACCCTGCGCGACGACTGGATCGCCGGCCAGGCCTCGCGGATGCTCAACGACCCCCGGCTCGGACTCCCGCCGGCCGCCAGCCCGCAGACGGTGGTGGTGGAGTATTCCTCGCCGAACGTGGCCAAGGAGATGCACGTCGGGCACCTGCGCACGACCATCGTCGGCGACGCCATCGCGCACGTCCTGGAGTTCGCCGGGCACCGGGTGATCAGGGACAACCACGTCGGCGACTGGGGCACCCCGTTCGGCATGCTCATCGAGCACCTCCTCGACGTGGGCGAGAATTCCGCCGAAGCGGCCCTGCTGACCACCGACCCGAACGCGTTCTACCAGGCGGCCCGGCGCAAGTTCGAGACCGAGCCCGAGTTCACCGAGCGCGCCCGGAGCCGGCTGGTCCGGCTGCAGGCCGGGGACCCGGACACGCTGGCCATCTGGCAGCGGCTCGTCGACATCTCCCGGGAGTACCTGCATCAGGTCTACACCCGGCTCGGCGTGAGCCTGGCCGACGGCGACATCCGC